>ENA-UOVV01000613-UOVV01000613.1-compost-metagenome-genome-assembly--contig:-NODE-613-length-39551-cov-7.080489_pt1 | contig 39551 bp, 38 predicted proteins | sample MGYA00238155_ERZ761577 | MGnify/ENA primary metagenome ERZ761577 (study PRJEB28898, sample SAMN06268775) | compost metagenome | isolation source: Emeryville, CA | place: USA:Emeryville, CA | collected... | reverse complement strand
AGCTTAAGCATTGGCGGATGGATATTGTTTCTCATTCAGTTTTTCTGGCAGTTTCCTCATTTCTGGGCTATCGCATGGGTGGGTTATGAAGACTATGCTAAGGCTGGTATTAGAATGTTGCCCTCAAAAGCAGGGAAAACTCCTTTTACCGGATTGCAGTGTATGTTTTATAGTGTTGTGCTCATACCTCTTGCCATAATGCCGCGATTTGTGAACCTGAGCGGAAACGTTGGGATGTGGGTGAGTATTGCAGCCGGGGCGCTTTACTTCATAGCCTCGTTTATTTTTTTCCTGAAAAACGACCACAAGTCGGCAAAAAATGTAATGTTTGCCTCTTTTATATATCTACCCACTGTGTTACTGGCATTGCTGTTTGATAAACTGTAAATTTTAAAAGATGGAAGGACTGATGAGTACCGATCAAAGAAAGAAGATTCATCCGCACAAGTTTGCACTTTGGGTAGCTATGGGAAGCATCGCAATGATGTTTGCCGGACTCACAAGCGCCTATGTGGTAAAGCAGGCTGCCGGAAACTGGCGAACCTACCAGCTTCCAATGGTTTTTTGGGTTTCAACCTTGGTGATCATCTTGAGCAGTGTCACTATTGCATTAGGACTTCGTGCCTTCAGGCAACGACAAATGCCCCGTTATAAAATGCTTATCAGTCTCACACTTGTCTTGGGACTTGCTTTCGCCGGTTTGCAGTATCTTGGCTTTTACCAACTGGCAACCCAGCCGCAGCCGTTGATCCTGAACGGTGAGGAGCAGGGAAGACTGGCTCCGGTGACAGTTTCGGGGAATCCTGCAGAATCGTTTTTATATGCCATTGCAGGTGTGCACCTGCTTCATATTCTTGGAGGAGTAGTAGCGCTGGCTATCGTTTTTTTTAGGGCTTTCAGAAAGCGCGTAAAGGTGTATAACACCACAGGATTGGAAATTGTTGCCGGCTATTGGCACTTTGTTGATGTATTGTGGATATATTTATTTGTGTTCTTTCTGGCAAATCAGTAAAATCTTTTAGAAATTCGCACGCAATTCACCATTTTAAGCAAGCTAAAATAATCTATGGCACAAGCTACTGCTACTACAGCTGAATCGAAATTATGGGGTGGGGGACGTTCGCCGTTCAATGTGAGTTATGGAAAGATGATGATGTGGTTTTTCCTGCTTTCAGATGCGTTTACTTTTGGCGCATTTCTGATCTCTTATGGTACAACCCGTTTCTTCAGTGCCGTTTGGCCCGACCCCAATAAGGTGTTTCATGCTTTTCCTTTTATGGGGCACGCCAATCTGCCTTTGTTGTTTGTGAGCTTGATGACCTTTATCCTCATCATGTCTTCCGTTACCATGGTACTTGCTGTACACGCAGGCCATTATGGCGACCGCAAGGGAGTGATTAAATGGTTATTGTTTACAATCATCGGTGGTATTTGCTTCTTAAGCTGTCAGGCTTGGGAATGGACGCACTTAAACCATCAGGGCGCATGGTGGGGTTCTTTCACCGACCCAACGATGCCGCTTTCTGCTTTCGCAGGTCTGTTCAGCGATGAAACCACCCAGACAGCTGCATTTGCAGCAGGCGCCGGTTTGCAGGCAACACACGATTTTTATAACTACTTCTTCACCATCACCGGCTTCCACGGAGCACACGTAGCAAGCGGTGTGGTACTGTTGATTCTTGCTCTGGTGAACACGGTAAACGGAACTTATGATCGCCGCGGTCACTATGAAATGGTTGAAAAGATCGGGCTTTACTGGCACTTTGTGGATCTGGTTTGGGTATTCGTATTTACATGTTTCTATCTGCTCTAATACAAACTTCAACACGCAAAAAAATCAACACGGATCATGGCAAATCATTCACATAGCGAACATAGCATACAACATTTTTACGAAGGAGATCAGTCCAAGCTTTACTCTGGCGTGATGAATCACCATTTTGGTCATGATGTAAAGTCTTCGGAAAGCAAACAGCAGGTTGGACGTATCTGGAAAGTATTCTGGATACTTCTAGTCGTTACGGTAGTTGAGGTGATTTTGGGTATGTTCTTCAGTGGCTCAATGCCTAAAGGATTGCTCGCGTTTTTCTTCCTCGCGCTTACGCTTTTTAAAGCCGGCTATATTGTTTCTGTCTTTATGCACCTCGGCGATGAGATGCGTAACTTCCTTATTACAGTACTGATTCCACTTACACTGTTCATTTGGTTTATCATTGCGTTTTTGGCTGATGGTGGCTTCTGGCTCCATATGAATAAGACCTCTCCTACGCGCGGTGCTACCGCACAGCAGGAGGCAACACATTAGTATGACTTAAACCAGTGTCTCGAGCGGAATGGGAAAGATGTCAAAGAAAACAAGATTGATTTTAGCGATAGCGATAGCGGTATTAGTGCCGCTATCTTTTTTTATTATAGCTGAGATGAAAGGCAAAGGAGAAATTCCCATGCCTGGTTATTTCGTTTCGGAAAAGATCATCAGCAGGACTGTTGACGGGAAGTTAGAGCAAGACACCATTTTTCATCGTACCAGCGATCTGAAACTGACCAATCAGTTTGGTGAAACTGTAGGATTGAACAGTGATCTGCAAGGTAAGATACTGGTGGTGAGTTTTATCTATACGGCTTGTCCTAGTGTGTGCCCTAAGCTCACAGCAAACATGAAAATGTTGCAAAAAGCATTTCGGAAGGACCCTAAGAAAGAAGTGTCGATGAACAATGAAGTCCACCTTATTTCGATAACGGTAGATCCGATGCGTGATTCTTTTCAGCAAATGCGCAGATATGCAGATCGCTTCCAGATAAACCATGATCATTGGTGGTTCCTGACGGGCGACAGACAGGCGATATACGATTTTGCACGGAACGAACTTCGGGTTTCCGTTCAGCCGGAAGAAGGTGGCGCAGAGGATTTTCTGCACACACAAAAGATCGTGATTATTGACCAGGATCGTTATATACGAGGATATTATGACGGACTTGACAGCCTGGCGCTCGGGAAATGTGCTTACGATATTTCCCTTTTATCTATGGAAAAGAAAAGGAGCAAGAAAAAGAAATAAAATATATGCTGAATCCGGTCCTTCGTAAAAACGACAAAACAGCGAGGCTATTTATCTTTACTGTTTCCTTCGTGGTTTTTGCTGCGGTGGTGATATTATCGCGGGTAAAACTTGAAGTTGACTTAGGTTTTGACGTACATATTTTTGCACTCATCAATGCCGTAATCAACTCCGCGGTATCTATTCTGCTGATAACAGCCTATAGTGCAGTTAGACGCAAGCAATATGTGGCGCACCGCAATCTGATGTACGGAGCTATTTTACTTTCGGTACTTTTTCTGGTCTCTTACATCGCGCATCATCTGCTGGCAGGAGATACAAAATTTGGAGGAGAGGGTGCTATACGATACTTCTATTATTTTATTCTGATCACCCATATTTTTCTGGCTGCCATCATTCTTCCGTTTATTCTGTTTACAGCCTATCGGGCCCTGACCGGAGAGTTTGCCAGGCATACCAAAATTGCACGTTATACTTTTCCGCTTTGGCTTTATGTAAGCATTACCGGTGTGTTGGTTTACCTGCTTATCTCGCCATACTACAGTTAAAATGTCCTAACTTTATTTTTTATGAAAAAGGGATTTCTGATAGCTCTGTTGTGTGCTTTATTATTTCCTGGTGTTGGATATGCACAAGGTTGTTCGGTGTGTACCAAAACGGCGGAAGGACTCGACGATAAGGCCGCTAAGGGGATGAATCGAGGCATTCTCTATCTTGCTGCGTTCCCGCTTACAATTCTCGGTACGCTTGGTTTTATTTGGTGGCGCAACAATCATAAGCTGGAAAAGTAAACTCCGGCTCCAAAATTTATTGATAAACCATTCCATATATGAGGAATCACCTCCTGCTCTGTGTCTTTTCCCTGGTTTGTTTTTGTTCCTGTGGTAAACGTACAATAAAAGGCAAGGGAGAGACGATTACTGTCAATCCATCTGTTACCGGCAATTTCTCGGCTATTAAAGTACAGGCTCCCCTGTCGGTAAAAATTCATATAGTACAGGGAGCATCAAACGCTGTGCAGTTTTACGGTTATAAAAACCTGATTGATCATCTTCGTGCGAAAGTTGAGGATAATACTTTGATTATCGAAAGCAAACATTCTTTACGATTCGATACCGATCATGATATTGAAGCAGAGGTTACAACAAGTTCGCTTAATGCACTCCATATTCAGGGAATGTCGGATGTAAAGGTAGATGGTGATATTAGTGGCAGCGATTTCAAATTAGCCATCGGAGGCGCGGGCGATGTAGAAATTGAGCAGTTGCATGTTAACAAACTGGAAGCGGTTATTTCCGGTGCAGGAAATGTTGATATTTCAAAAGGCGTCGTTAATCAGGCCGAATTCAAAGTTTCCGGTGCTGGCAATATCAGCAGCTACGGCGTTCAGGCAGATCATGTGAAAGCCAAAGTAAGCGGGGCTGGAGATATTGAAGTATTTGCACGACAAACACTTGACGCAAAAGTAACAGGTGCAGGGACGATCAGCTATAAAGGCTCACCATCAGTACAATCCAAGACCAGTGGCATAGGTTCTGTCGTAGCAGCAAACTAAACCGAAATGAAGGTTCTTTATGACCAGACGGCCCTTTTCTAAAACTCATCTTTCCCCTGTTGTGCTGGTTGACTCCTCAGCTCTTGCTGGCGCAAGACAGACTGGAAAGGCTGTGGACAATGATGAAAAGACCGACAAACTCAGATTTACAAAGGGCGGGACAGCAAGTTTTCCGAAGAGATCGTATGGCTTAAATAATCTGAAAGAGATGGCAAACCGAAACAGATGCCGACAATCCCGGATCTACGGTTGCAAAATAAAGCTCAGGGGAGAAAGTTTTGAAGTACCAGGTTGTGTAGGCATTTCTCTTTTATGCGCAACGACCACCCGGACTAACGCTGACTAGCATCCGCATAGTTTCCATTCTATAAGAATAGAGCCAGATTTCCTTCGGATATATCCTTATACCGACTTTCACAGCTTGACTAACATTGCGTACCTTTGCGTTCTTTTTTAGATATGCAGCACATCAGGAATTTTTGTATCATAGCCCATATTGATCACGGGAAAAGTACACTGGCAGACAGGCTTTTGGAATATACCAAAACGATCTCTGACCGCGATATGCAGGCGCAGGTGCTGGACGACATGGATCTGGAGCGCGAAAAGGGCATTACCATCAAGAGTCATGCGATCCAGATGGACTATGAATACAAAGGTCAGAAATATACACTCAACCTGATCGATACGCCCGGTCACGTAGATTTTTCCTATGAGGTTTCCCGTGCGCTGGCAGCATGCGAAGGAGCATTGTTGCTCGTAGATGCTTCTCAGGGCATTCAGGCACAGACGATTTCCAACCTCTATCTGGCACTTGATAATGATCTGGAAATTATTCCGGTGATTAACAAGATAGACATGGAAGGTGCTATGATACCGGAAGTGACTGACCAGATTGTGGACCTTATCGGCTGCGATCCTAAGGATATTGTGCTTGCTTCCGGAAAGTCGGGCATTGGTATTGAGGAGATCATGGCAGCGATTATTGAGCGAATTCCGGCTCCCAAGGGCGATCCCGATGCACCGCTGCAAGCCTTGATCTTCGACAGTGTATTCAATTCTTTCAGGGGCATCATTGCCTATTATCGGGTGTTTAGCGGTTCTTTAAAGAAGAATGATCGTGTTAAATTTTTTCATACAGACAATTATTACACTGCCGATGAGGTAGGTATTCTAAAAATGGGATTATCGCCGCGTCAGGAGGTGAAGACCGGCGATGTTGGATACATTATTACGGGTATCAAGGATGCAAAAGAGGTGAAGGTGGGCGACACCATTACATTGGTGAATAACCCCAGTCCTGAACCAATCCACGGTTTTGAAGAGGTAAAACCCATGGTCTTCGCTGGTATCTTCCCGGTAGTAACCGACGATTTTGAAGAGCTTCGTGAATGCATGGAAAAGCTTCAGCTCAACGATGCCTCATTGACGTTTGAGCCTGAGACATCACAGGCCTTGGGATTCGGATTTCGTTGCGGCTTTCTGGGGATGTTGCACATGGAGATCATCCAGGAAAGGCTGGAAAGAGAGTTCAACCAAACGGTGATTACCACAGTTCCCAACGTGAGTTTCAAAGCTTATCTCACTTCAGATCGGGAAAAGGCGATCGTTGTCAACAATCCCAGTGAGATGCCTGATCCCAGCAGACTGGACAGAATTGAGGAGCCTTTCATCCGTGCGCAGATCATCACCTTGCCGGATTACATTGGCAACATCATGAGTCTCTGTCTTGGAAAGCGTGGTATTCTGGTCAATCAGCATTACCTGACACCTACACGAGTAGAACTGATTTTTGAATTGCCACTCGCAGAGATCGTTTTCGACTTTTATGACAAGTTGAAGAGTTGTACTCGCGGTTACGCTTCCTTCGACTATCATCCTCTGGATTATCGTGATAGCGATATTGTGAAAATGGACATACTGCTCAATGGGGACAAAGTGGATGCGCTCAGTGCACTGATTCACCGCAGCCGCGCTCAGGATTTCGGGCGTAAACTGTGTATAAAGCTAAAAGACCTGTTACCCCGTCAGCAGTTCCTTATTGCCATACAAGCCGCTGTGGGAGCGAAGATCATTGCCCGTGAGAATATTTCGGCAATGCGTAAGGATGTGACTGCGAAATGTTATGGAGGCGATATCAGCCGTAAGCGTAAACTCCTCGAAAAGCAAAAGGAGGGTAAAAAGCGAATGAGACAGATAGGCAACGTGGAGGTTCCTCAGGAAGCCTTCCTGGCTGTTTTGAAACTCGACGATTAAGTAATAAAAAGAAGCTGCCCAGAGCAGCTTCTTTGCAAATAAGGGAATGCCTTTTACTCCTGAGCGTCTTCAGGCTTCTTTTCTATAAGTTCCATAAACTGATCGAGTTTAGGCGTTACAATGATTTCAGTACGTCTGTTACGAGCCTTGCCTGCTTCAGTATCATTGCCTGCTACGGTGTTGTATTCTCCGCGCCCTCCCGCAGTCATTCGTTTAGGATCTACCCCATGATTGTTCTGCAGTGCCTGTACGACAGACGATGCCCTCAGTGCACTCAGATCCCAGTTGTTGCGGATATTTGGTCTGCTGATCGGTACATCATCGGTATTTCCTTCTACCAACACATCGTAGTCGTTGTAGTCTTTAATAATCTTTGCGATTTTGGCGAGGACTGAGTTTGCTTGATCAGAAATTTCATAGCTTCCTGATTTATACAGCATATTGTCGGAAAGAGAAATGTACACTACACCTTTTAATACCTGAACATTTACATCCTTTAGTTCTTCACGGCTAAGCGAACGCGTTAGGTTGTTGGTAAGGATAAGATTTAAGGAGTCGCTTCGGTTTTTGGCCGCAATCAGTTGCTGGATATATTTGTTCGAAGCATTGATTTCGTCTACCAATTTGGCAATATTTACATTACCCTGATTGCTTGAAGTCAGGCATTTGTCCAGTGCATTTTGCAGTGCGGAAACATTGCTTTTTTCCGTAGCAATCTGCTCTTCAAGGCTTTGCACGCGTGTGCGCGATGCTGTAAGATCGTTCTGGCAGCTTAGATTTCGATTGGTCAGATCTGCATTGCTCGATTGAAGTTTGCTATACTGAGTCTGTAACTCCCGGTATTTTTTCTGGCTTACACATCCCGAGGTAGCAATAACCACCGCGCAGGAGGCCCATAGTGCTTGGTATAGTTTCATGTCAGAGATTTAATAAGAAGGTGGTAAATAAATCGTTCCAGAGGTTTTACATACAGCGCAAAGGTAACCTGATATCTTTTATTTTTATTGTGCTATCTGGTCTGTTTTAACGTTCACGTTTTGGCAAACCTGTTACACAACAGTAAATTTGTATGATAAGATGAGCAAAATGGAAACAGTATTGGAAAGTCCGGTAACACTTACTGCTTCAGCTATTAGCGAGGTGAAAAGATTGATGAGCGAACCTGGCTTTGATCAAGAACAATATCTCCGGATAGGTGTGAAAGGTGGAGGATGTTCCGGTCTTAGTTATGTTCTCGGCTTTGACAAAAAGGAGGAAGACGACCAGGTGTATGATATCGAAGGCGTTCCGGTTGTAATAAAAAGTGCACATGGTATTTACCTGTTCGGAATGGAAGTCAACTACGAACACGGGCTTAATGCCAGAGGCTTTACATTTAAAAATCCCAATGCCAGCAGCACCTGCGGTTGCGGCAGCAGTTTTGCAGTATGATCTATCCTCGCCTTTTCTCCATCCTTTTAGCCGTACTGGTTTCCGGTATTTCTTTTGGACAGCATCGTCAGGAGCCGCCTGCTTCTCCCGAACAAAGCCAACTAAACCAGTTGGACAACAGGGGGAAAAAGCATGGCATCTGGCTGCATACCAAAAGTCCGTCTATGGGAGAACCCGGTATCAATGAATTTGGTCATTATGAGCACGGCATAAAATTGGGAGCCTGGTACAAGGTAGATCACACCGGAGATCTGGTTTCTATTGAGCATTACAGGAACAATGTGCTCGATGGCGAGGTAAAATACTATGATCAGGGAAAGCTCTATTGCATCGGGCATTATCTTGGGCTCAACCCGCTGAACAAATTTGATACGATTATAGTGACAGACCCTGTTTCGCATGAGGAGGCCTATCGTGTGGTGTCTACAGCGCAGGGGGCTTTGCGTCATGGAAAGTGGCAATATTTCGACCCGGGAAACGGACACCTTATCAAAGAAGAAGAGTATCAGGTCGATGAACTGGTATTTAGAAAAGATTACGAAATATCTGCCAAGGCAGATAGCATACTGAAAAGAAAACATGAAGCCAGAATGCCACATGTAAAAAGCAAGCAAAAGACAGAGCAAACACCTCCCGGCAAAAAAATAAGTTATACGCCATAGCGAAAAGCGCCTCTGCGCTTTTATTTTTGTCCTGACGGGGCAGCCTCTATAATTTCCACAAATCTTTTTTTACCTTACAAGGCAAATTTTTCCTGATAACAGTATGAGAAAATTAGTTATTGCTGCGATACTGCCTGTATTATTCTTTGCTTGTGCAAAGGAGGAAAATACCAATCCTGCCTTCCGCCAGGCCACATGTGCTGACACATTAGATGAAGGAATCTTCGAAAATTATACAGCGCCGGAAGCTGCGGAGTTTTTGAAACATTTCAAATCAGTGCCGCCTATGCCTGTTTTGAACGTGGTTCGTTACAACTATATCAACAGCCGTACTTTATACAATCGTGGTGTTGACTACAGTCCGTATGTGACCTTTAACTTTAGACGTCCGGCGATGGTGTTTGCCTTTGTCCCTTTCCCCAACCAACCCGAAAAATATTACTCATGGGTAGTAAATGCAGAAGATACGTTGCAGGAGTATAAGGTGAATCTTTATCATTTACGCCAGCATGAACCCAAATTGCAGCCGGGATGTTATCGTATGTATTATGTAGTTTCCGATTCCGATACAGGAGTCGTATTTACAAAGGGACATTATGATTTTGAAATAAAGAATCAGTAGATATTTGGTAAGAAAAAAACGTCTCAGCAACTGAGGCGTTTTTTTTTATTTAAGAACTATTAATTAAAGTCCATATTTGAAGCCGTACAGGCGATCTTTAGAATCGCCTGTATTGATATCGGAACCTACGGATGATGGACGTATTTGTTCACCCCTGTTGCCCCGTGTGAAACTAAGCTTGTGCCTGTTGCATATGTCCGTTCGCTTCTGCTTTGCGCCGATGTGGTTTGTGATTGCCCCTATAGTTGGGTGCAAAGCTCTTTCCCTGTGCCTCTGAATGTTCCTGATTTTTTCGGTCTCTGAAACGCTTATATAATAAAATGGCCGGATAGGTAAGTAATGCAGCTGTTCCGACTACAATTCCCGAAATCAAAAGGACTCTACGCTGCTCATCAGTCAATCCGTTGCGACGGCTGCGCATGTTCCAGTTCCGTAAGTTCAGTTTCATAGTTTTAGTTTTTGTTGTCATTTCAACAACGGAAAAATCACACCAACAGCTATTTTATTCTGTTAAGAGAACTCAAAACTCTCAGGGGCAAATAAAAACGGCTGTCCAGAAAGACAGCCGCTGCATGGAAATGTTTAAGTGTTATTCAGTAATAGCTTTTCTTCCTTTAGTGGAAGTAATACCATAAAGAACTAAATGCAATAAGCCAAAACCCATAGAGAAATAAAACAGTGCATCATCGTCGGCATTCGGTGCGAAGTGATGCGTGAGTGCGACCAGGATCAATATCACTGTCATAGCTATGCCTACAAAAGAAACTGTTTTGAAGCTGCGATGGGTAAACTGTCCTTTGTTTAAGTGGCTGTTTCTCATACCGTAGAACAAATACATATCGAAACCTATCATCATCCAGACGATCAGACGTATCCATGTATCCAGCGGCAGGAATACCATCATGAACAGGCAGGTGATGACGCCGAGAATCGGAACGAGTGGAACTAACGGAGTTCTGAAGGCGCGAGGTGCTTCCGGCATTTTGTTGCGTAGTACAATTACGCCAATACAAACCAGAATGAAGGCAAACAGAGTACCGATACTCGTCATTTCTCCCACCACCCGTGCAGGAACAAATGCCGCAAACACGCTTACAAACAGCATGAAAAGAAAGTTGTTTTTGGCAGGAGTTCGGTACTTAGGATGAACATCTGAAAACACTCGCGGTATCAGTCCGTCTTTACTCATAGAAAAGAACACCCGCGATTGCCCCATCAGCATTACCAGAATAACGGAGGCATATCCGGCAAGGATCGCCAGGATAATAGCCGTATTAAGCCAGGGATAATCAGGAGTTAGTGTGCCATCGGGGTTTGTGGTTCCCATGTGATCTATGGCAACGGCTACAGGAGCAATGCCGTCCTTGCCTGCAAATGCCTGATAGTTCGCGACCCCCGTCATTACATGCGCAAACAAAATGTATAACACTGTGCAAATACCCAGCGAAAGAAGAATGCCGATGGGCATATCTCTTTTAGGGTTTTTTGTTTCCTGCGCAGCAGTCGAAACTGCATCAAAACCGATGTAAGCGAAAAATACGATAGCAGCTGCACGGATAATTCCCGAAAAGCCAAACTCACCAAAGGTTCCGTTATTTGCTGGTATATAGGGCTGATAATTTTCCGGCTTAATGTATTGCCAGCCGAGCGCAATAAAGATCAATACTACAGATACCTTCAACGCTACGATCAACCCGTTAACAAAAGCCGATTCCCGGGTGCCGCGCATCAATACCAGCGACATCAGAATCACGATCGCCACGGCGGGGATATTAATCAATCCCCCATCAAAAGGAGACGAGGTTAATGACGGATCGAGATGTATTCCAAAGTCGGATAGAAACTTTACCAGATACCGCGACCAACTGATAGCAACGGTAGCAGCCCCCACGGCGTATTCCAATACCAGGTCCCAGCCGATAATCCATGCTATAAATTCGCCCATGGTTGCAAAAGAATAGGTGTAGGCACTTCCGGCAACCGGGATCATCGACGCAAACTCCGCATAACACAGTCCTGCAAAAGCACAACCTACAGCTGCAACGATAAAAGAGATGGTAATGGCAGGGCCTGCATTGTTGGCAGCGGCTAGTCCGGTGATGGAAAACAAACCGGCACCAATGATGGCACCAATACCTAAAGCCACCAACGCAGGAGCCGTGAGCGTTTTCTTAAGACCTTTTTCTGAGTCAGAAGCTTCCGCGAGCAACCGATCCAATGGTTTTCGTATAAATAAACCCATAAGTATAGTTAAAATGATTGGCTAACCTAATCATAAAATGCCGTTTGTACAAACCCCCATTCAGCTCTGTACAAACGTTACAAAAAAGAAAATCTTGCTTCAAGCTTGTTTATGGTTAGGCATTTTGCAGTAGGTTTGAGCCATGATCCTCCGCTTCTTTCTGCGCTTCAGTTTTACTTCACTTTTGACTATAGCTCTTATTTCTTCGGTAGTAGCACAACCTGCCCTTCCGGATATGATGGCCGTCACACAGAATGGCGTGAATGTACTTTCGTGGATCAGTCAGTTTGACGGCGTAAAAACTATTGCAGTTCAAAGGAGCAATGATAGTGTTTATAACTTTTCTACCATAGGCTATGTAAAATCAATAAAGAAAGGATCTCAGGCCTTTATTGACGGACATCCCAATCCCGGCACTAATTGGTATCGCCTTTACATTGTCTTCAGTTCAGATCTATCCTGGTACAGCAATCGGGTGAAGCTCGATGTGGACAGTGCGCAACTGATGAAAAAGGGTGTCTTGCCCCCGAACGATTCGCTGCAGAAAATGGTTAGTACCCTGAGTCTGGATAATGGAGCTGTTCCCGATGCCACAGAGATCAATGCCTTTACCTACATCAGGTCACAGTATGTGTTTACGAACCCCTTTACAGGTCACGTAAATGTTGAGTTGCCGGATGAAGACGATCGAAAATCTGTGTTTTCACTTACGTTCTTCGACAGCAAGGATAAACAGGTGCTCAATGTACCCAAAATACCAGAACGTGCTGTGATCATCGATAAGCGCAATTTCCAGCGAAAGGGCATTTACAAGTTTGAAATGAGGAAGAACCAGGATTTGCTGGAAACGGGTTACATTACTATTTACTAAACAGCTTTTCCTTTTTGGACTTCAAGCCGGGAAGTTTTATTTTAGAACAAACAGCTCGAACAATGCACGCTAACGCATCGCTGCTTTCGGAATGGCGCGAGCATAACATCTTTGCGCTCAATCTGCTGAATGTTTATCTTCTTTTGCTTGAAGGCGGAATGCTATCTGGTTTTCAAACGCCAGTTTTTTTAAAGCGTATTTCTGTAAAACTTCTGCTCAATAAGCTTGAAACAGCAAAATACAATGATATAGCTCTTTCTGAGGATGAATGGAAAACGTTATATGCTGCTTACGTATTGGATAATAAACTGCTCAACACAGAGAAGGGCGAATATCTTGGCGGCATGATCACACAGCAACTCGAAGCCGCTCATGCCTTGAAAGATTACGCGCGTTTCAGAGTGGCGATGGTCATGAACAATGAACGGCTAATTGTCCAGGTTGAAGAAGATCTACTCACCCAAATTCACGGTTTCACAGAATGGAAAAAGGTACTTAGCGAATTTCAGGTAATCCAATAGGTAGATGCTTTTCTAGAAAATACTTTCGCGAATTGAATTCCTCTATTTGTTGATAGGAGAAAAGATGACAAGAATCCTTGTTTGGGGAAGGATGGAATGCGAAATTTGCAGTGCTAAGAAAAAGTACAGTATTCTAAAAAACAATTTGATATGAGCAATTTCGTAACCGTGGGAATGAAATTTCCTGAGTTCAAGAAAAAGTCCGTCGTTTCTATTGAGAAAGACAAAGAATTCAAAACACTGAGCAACGAAGACATTAATGGTAAGTGGGCAGTGATGTTCTGGTGGCCAAAGGATTTTACGTTTGTATGTCCCACTGAAATTGCAGAGTTCAATAAAAACTATGCAAACTTCCAGGATCGTGACACAGTACTGCTCGGAGCTTCTACCGATAGTGAGTACGTTCACCTTGCATGGAGAAAAGATCATGCAGATCTTCGCGACCTCCGTTTCCCAATGATCGCTGATACATCAAAGAGCCTTGCTGAAGCTCTGGGCATTTTGAATGATGATGAAAGAATTGCCTATCGTGCTACTTTCATTATTGATCCGGAAGGTATTGTGCGCTGGGTAAATATTAACGATTTGAGCGTAGGGCGCAATGTAGCAGAAGTACTTCGTGTACTCGATGCACTGCAAACCGATGAACTGTGCCCATGTAACTGGACTAAAGGTCAGGAAACACTGACGCAGATTCAGGCGAAAGAAAAGGCAGTAACAGCAAACTAAATTTTTTGCTTGTTTGAAATTTAAAATCCACTCTGCAAGGAGTGGATTTTCATAAAAACCCCTCAACCATATGCTATGGATATTACTCAAAACGAAACGATAGTTAACTTTTTCAACGAGTTGGGTATTGATGGTTCGCACAGCAGCCACAGCCTGGAAAGTTTGGTGGCGGCAGACAGCCGTTTTATCCGCGATCTGAAACTGAATGTTTCTTCCGTATTGGCAAGTGCCAACATGAGTCGGAAAGAAACTGCATTGCTGGCGCTTTCTGTGGCAGTCAACGAGAAGCATGAAGTGCTGATGAACGCTTTTGAAAATATGGCGAGGAAGGAAGGTGCTACCGATGCGGAGATTGGTGAAACCCATGCCTGTACCGCAGTGATGAATGTGAACAACGTATTTTATCGCTTCCGTCACTACATGTCTGATGTTTCTTTCTACGAAAATCAACCGGCAGGATTGCGCATGAGTGTAATGATGAATCCAGTGCTCGGAAAGGAATTTTTTGAACTCATGAGCCTGGCGGTGTCTGCAGTAAATGGTTGCGAACGTTGTGTTACATCCCACGAAAATTCCGTAAAACAACATGGCGCTTCTGAAGCCCGTATTTATGATGCAATTCGACTGTCAGCAGTGATCAAAAGCCTTTGTCTGGTATTTTAGTTGCATTGTTGTTGAACAACGGCATAAAATGAAAATAGGCTGAGGTGTATCAGCCTATTTTCATTTATATATTGAGTGGGTAAAGCTATAAAGCGGGTCGTGTGCCACCTTTACCATTGGAGACATTAGGGCTGTTTCTGTTCTCACCACGCTCTGAAGCGTCACGATCCATTGGTCTGTATGCAGCAGCCTGATTTATATCCTGCTGTAGCACACGTACGCGGTTCTCTACATTATGCACGCCGGATACGGATTCTGCTATATCTTCTGCACGACGTTTGGAAAAGCGGTCAGGGGTCGTACCTGTCAACGTTACATCGCCATTTTCCACGTTCACTTCTATATCCGATGCATCGACCCAGCCGTCTTCTGAAAGACGATCGTTGATATCTTCTTCTATTCTGCTGTCCGATCTGCGATAACCCTTTGGGCCGCGTCCACGATATTCTCCCTGATATTTATCAAACCTGCGTCTGCGTTCGGCATCTTCATCACCAAACCAGCTGGCAACTTCGTCGCGTGTTCTGTCCCACCAATCTCGATTATCGCGTTCCCAGCGGCGTTCATAATCACGATCATACCTGCCGCTGTAACTGCTGTATTCCCGATCAGAACGATCATAACTGCGATGGTATGGATTGTTATAACCACCATCACGAGAACTCACTTCATATCGCGCTTCTCGCCGGGGGTAATATCCGTATTCACCGCCAAAGGTGCTTCCATAACCTCCTGAATTATAAGCGTAGTTGCTTCGTACACCAAGATTGGCCGGATTGTTATGCCAGTCGTCTCGCCCTTCTGAACGACGCCAGTCGTGTCGACGGTCTATATCATCGTAGTCCAGGCTGTTATAAGAGCCATAGTATTGTTGCCGACCTCGATGATTGGCTCCGAAGTTGAAATCGCGATCGTAGTTCCTTCCTGAGAAATTTCCGTCGTATGCATCACCGGGATAATGTACACCCCTGTAAGGATTCTCCTCTGCCGCTCCATAGCTGCTATACCCGCGGTTTATTTCTTCACTATAAGGCCTTCCTTGCGAGTCGCGGGAATGTGTACCATAATTGGATTGGTCGTAGCCCTCACGACGATAATAGTTTTCATTTTCTCCCCGGCGTTCAGGGTGTTGTTGATAGCGAATGTAATCTGACATAGTAATATGGTTTTATGGATGAAACTGGATAGGGAATTGCAACAAAACTGTGCCGTAAAGAATGGAAAAATGAAATGATATCTGCTTAATGCACTATTGATACAAATCATGGCTTATCTGATAAAGGCGTGGTATTTTTATGTAACCAAAAACAATTAACATGAATCACATAGGATTGAATGAAGAAAAGTCGAAAGAGCTGGTACAGAAGCTCAATACATTGCTTGCCAACTATCATATTTTTTACATCAATGTTCGTGGGTATCACTGGAATATCAAGGGTGAGAAGTTCTTTGAATTGCACCTGAAATTTGAAGAACTATACAACGACATTGTGCTGAAAATAGATGAGATCGCAGAGCGCGTGAAGACTTTGGGAGAAACGCCCCTGCATACTTTTACAGATTATCTTGAACGTTCTGCCATCACCGAGACCAAAAACGTAAGCAGTGGAAATGAGGCGATCGGACATATTCTGGCAAGCCTGAAACAATTGCTGGTTTTGCAACGCGAATTGCTGACCTTATCTGCAGAAGCAGAAGATGAAGGAACGAATGCGCTGATGAGCGATTACATTCGTCAGCAGGAAAAAATGGTATGGATGTACAATGCCTATCTTTCCTAATCTAAGAGTAGACTGGCTTTTCCAGAGGTAGAAGATGGTCCGGCGCTTAACATTCTTTCAATCCCAAAGGAATGTGTGCTGCCAGTCCGCCTTCTGCTGTTTCCTTGTATTTATGATTCATATCTAGCGCTGTTTCCCACATAGTGTTTACTACCGTATCCAAAGAAACTCTGGCGTTGTCTGGGTTGCTTTGGAGCGCAAGTTGCGAAGCGGTAATTGCTTTGATAGCGCCCATAGTGTTGCGTTCTATGCAGGGAACCTGCACTAGTCCAGCGACGGGATCGCAGGTCAATCCCAGGTGATGTTCCATAGCGATCTCTGCTGCCATAAGACATTGGCGCACGCTACCGCCCAAACATTCTGTAAGAGCTGCAGCTGCCATGGATGAAGACACTCCGATCTCTGCTTGACATCCACCCATGGCAGCTGATAACGTCGCACCTTTCTTGAAGATGCTTCCTATTTCTGAAGCTGTAAGTAAGAATTGGATTATTTTATTTTCCTCAAAACCATCACAGAAGGTGATGAAATACTGAAGTACAGCTGGTACTACACCAGCAGCGCCATTTGTAGGTGCAGTTACCACACGGCTGAAGGAAGCGTTCTCCTCATTTACTGCAAGGGCAAAGCAACTTACCCAGTCAAGAGTATATTGGAATCCTTGTCCTCCGCTGCGAATGGCATCTATCCATTCTTCATAAGAGTTGTAGGTTTTCCCTTTCAGCAATCGCTTGTTGAGGCTGGCTGCCCGGCGTTTTACATGCAGTCCGCCAGGAAGTTCTCCTTCGATATGACATCCGCGGTAGATGCAGTTGCGCATGACATCCCATATCTTTAGTACACCACTACGAGTTTCTTCTTCACTTCGCCAGGCATGTTCATTTTCCATTACCACTTCAGAAATGTTTAGCCCTGTTTTCATACACCAATGCCAGAGATCTTGCGCCTTTTCTATAGGAAAGGGCAATTCTACCGATTTCGATGAGGTATTTGTTTCTCCTTCTTTTACTACAAATCCTCCTCCGACAGAGTAAAAAGTTTCAGCAATTTCCTCTCCATCTTCAAAACTGCAAAGAAAGGTAAGTGCATTGGGGTGGAAGGGGAGCGATTCATTCATCAGGAAGACGACATCTGTCTGAGGATCGAAAGGAATACTTTTTCCCTTACCCAGATTCATTTGTTTTTCTGTCCCAATCTCTTTGATGCGCGAGTCTATCTGATTTACATCGAAAGTGACAGGATCTTCACCGCACAAACCAAGGATCACAGCTACATCGGTACCGTGTCCTTTTCCTGTCTTTGAAAGCGAACCATACAGAAGCACTTTTACCGATTTTACACGATTGATATCCTTAGCTGAAACGGTCTCTAAAAAACGAAGGGCTGCCCGCCAGGGGCCAAGTGTATGAGAACTGCTGGGACCAACGCCAATCTTGAAAATATCAAATACCGAAATGCTCTCTTTGCTCACGAGTGAAAGCGTAAAAGGAATAATTTTTACCTCCTAAAGATACTATGATAGCGACAAATTGATTTGCAAAAAAGTAAAGAACATATTGTGTGAGTTGTAAAAAAAGAAGCGACCTGTGTTTGATCGCTTCTTCTAAAATTGGGTTCGTTGTTTTATTTCTGAACCATAGCTCTTAAGACATTCTCTTCAACCTTGAGCGGATATTTCTGACGCAGTTGCTCATTCCATTTCTTTTCAAGATAATCCTGATACTCCGATACTACATAACCGCGGGCATCTTCCAGAGATTTAGGGGTGTTGGTTATATATATCTGGTTAGCTTTAACAACGATATAAGAGCCATCGCCATTTTTAATAGGTTCGGACAGCTTACCTTTTGAGATTTTGTCTTTGGGTATTTCGGAAACGCGACTAAACTCGAATCGTCCTTGCTGTATCGTAAGTACTTCATTTTCCGTGTTTAGTTCCTGCAATATCTTTTCGTCGGTAGCCGGTTTTTTCGCCTTCAGCAATTTAAGTCCTTTGGTGAGCGAGGCTTCATCGCGGAAGCGGTACACTACGCCGGTAAAGCCGGGCTCCCATTGATACTTTCCTTTATTGGCTTCGAAGAATGCAGCTAGTCCTGCGCTATCGCGGCTTGCTTTTCCCCATACATTCTGGTCCATCAACTCGAAAAGCATAATACCATCGCGATATTCCTGCATCAGATTGCGGAAATTCTCATTCTCCTGAACCAGTCTTCTTTCCTGGAAATCGTTAATAATTCTGTCTGTATATACATTGTAAATATCGCGAACCACCACTCGTTTGTCTCCCATGAGTCTGCCCCTTGTAAGGCCTTCTGCAAACGAAACAAAATCCTTCTGAGAATAGTGGTTGCCACCAATAGAAAAGACTGTCTTGTTCAGTCCGTTGTAATCAGATGCCCGGAAGGTATTGGCGCCTGTATCGGGTACTGACGCCAGCAAATTAACCACTTCTTCGAGTGCGGCAGGATCTTCTTTAAAGCCATTTTTCTCCTTTACTTTCTTGAAATAAAGCTCCCTTGCAAGTTGCGAACGACTATCGTTTTCTACCTGCTTTTTAATTTGCGACAACATGCTATCGAAAGGCTTCAACGGCGTTTTGCTAATGAGTTTGATGATGTGAAATCCATAGTCAGTCTGCACCTGTGAAATGTCGCCAGGTTTTTGCAACGCAAAAGCAGCATCTTCAAACACGGGAATCATCTTTCCTACACCAAACGGAGCCAGCACGCCACCTTCACTGGCGGTACGATTATCGTCTGAGTATTTGGAAACCAGTTCGCTAAAGTCTGCGCCGTTTTTCAGTGCGGTCTGGATACTGTCTGCACGTTTGCGGGCGGCTACCATCCATTCCTCCCCCTTTGATTTAGGAGTGGCGATCAAAATTTGAGCTACCTGTACTTCCCCTCTTGAAGGACGCTTTTCCAATACTTTCACCACATGGTAACCAAGCTGTGAGCGGAAAGGGCGAGATATTTTTCCCACTTCAGTTTCGTAAACGGCGTTTTCAAACGAGTAAAGAGTTTGTAAGGCTGTCATAAAACCGACTTCTCCACCGCGGTCTTTCGTTCCGACATCCTGAGAATAGTGAGCTGCGAGTTTCGCAAAGTCTGCCTTCTTTGTAGTAAGGGCTTTGTAAATGCTGTCTATCCGGTTGTAGAGCGTCAATGTATCCTGGGCGCTCATATTGGGTGGTGCCATCAGTAAGATATGGGCTACGCGTCGTTCCTCTTTCATACGATCGTAGGCTTCGCGGTAGAGCCTGTTGGTCACCTGTTCATCAGTCAGGTAGCTTTTAGCAAGTTGTTTGCGATAGGTGTCAAGTTCGCGCTGAATGTTGGGGATAGTATCGAGTTGGCGAGCTTCTGCTTCTTTCACTTTCATGCGGAAAAGTGAATAGAGGTCTAGATATTCGCGCAGCGCTGACTCGGAAAGATCCGGTTTTTTGTTGAGTGAATTCTTCTGATAGTTTCTTAAAAATTCTTCCTTGGTCACCGGATTTGAGCCGTAGGTAAATAAAGTCTGAGCCCATCCGGAGGTGAGTATCAATCCTGAAGCTCCAATAGTTAAAACCAGCTTACGCATGTTTCAAGAGTTTATGATTTTAGTTTGTTTTCTTTTTTTCTTTTTTCTCCAGTAAATTGATCACATCAACGACATTAGTATGATCGAATCGCTTAGCGCGGATAATTTTCTTTTCATCGAGTAAATATAAAACCGGTGTGCTATAGACGTCATACATAGAACGGTAGTTACTTTTACGCTCAGGGTCGTACACATGTGTCCAGTCTTTGAGTTTGTGTTTCTCGATAAACTCACGCCATAATTTTTCATCGCCTTCTGTTTTTACTGCATATACTTTCACACCTCGGCTTTTTAATTCAGCCCGATATACAGAGTCCAGAGCAGGAACCTCTTTGGTGCAATGCCCACAGGTAGGGTCCCAGAAGATGAGCAGAGTGTATGGAGATTTTACTTCAGAAAGTGCATATTCTTTTCCATCCAGGCCTTCCATTTTGATCTCGGCGCCAACTCGTCCTATAAGGTTGGGTGCAATTTTGGCGGCGCGGTCATAATATTTGCCAAGGGCTTCGTTGTCGAGCCAGTAGGCATCGCCTTTCATGAAATAATTTTCCACCAGATATACAAACACCCGGTCCATACCCATAATCTTACTGGTTTCGGCGTTCCGGGTGATCCACCACAAAGTATATTTAAAAAGTTCAGGTTGCCCTTTTGTCTTGGCAAGGAGAATGTCAGCCTCCTTGATCACACTGTCTTCTATCGGAAGGACAAGTTTGTTCATGTACTCGTCCAGTTTCTGTTCGTAGATCGGTGTGTGGATCAGGCGGTCGTCTTTAAAGTCGAAGCCATCCCAATAGTGTGTTTTGTAGTAACGATAAGCAAAGTTAGTGTCTTTGCTTCCGTCAGGAAGGAACTGATCTCCGTCAGGAACCGTAGGTATCTGCAATGCGCCGAAGATTGATGCCAGCAAAGTGCCTTTGTTTTTCTCACGATAATCCGTACGATATTTGAGAAGTTCTTTAGATGCAGCCGTCATTTTTTCGCGTACACGAGCAGTATCTTCCGATGTTTTAGCAAGGTTCATTTCTTCCTGAAGTTTCTTTTGCCCTTCTGCAAAACCCTGCAGGAATTTCAGATATGCCTGAAAATGTTCGTTTTCTTTCGAGTTTTTGAATACAACACCGTCCGGCAGTTTGCTGACATCAATGGATATGCTCATGTCGTCTCCGTTATTTAACAGAAACTCGTGATAAGTCTTCATATCTGAGAGCAGCAGAATGTAGATGCCGCCCAGCGTCTTTTCATTTTTTTGCAGCACTGCCATTCCCTTCTTGTCAATGCGGGCAGAGTCTATCTTATAAATAGTGGGAAGTGGTTTACCATAGTAATGTGCGAGGTAAACCATCGTGTCTGTAGTGCCGTTAAACTTAAGCTGGATCTTATAACCGTCCTTTGCAAAGGACTGCTGCGCCATGCCTGTGAGTAATAACAGGGCAAAGAGTTTCAATACTTTCATAAATACAGGTGACTGTTTTTCCGCAATAGAGACGGCCTTAAAGCCTTACGTGTTGGGATTTGTAAAAATAGAGGATATTAACAGTGTATCCTAGCAGACAGAACGTAATTTTGCGCTCATTTAACATTTAAACAAGTGTCATTTGTCGCGGAAAAAGAAGCAGCCGGTTTACAATATTGAAATGAATGCCTATGCGGCAGAGGGAAAAAGCATCGCTCATCTTGAGGACGGAAAGGTTTTGTTTGTAGAGAATGCCGTTCCCGGAGATGTGATTCACGCGCGTATTGTAAAGCAGAAGAAAAACTGGGCAGAAGGTAAGATCATGGAACTGGTAAAACCTTCTCCGGACAGGATAGATCCGTTCTGTCCGCATTTCGGTATTTGTGGTGGGTGCAAATGGCAAATGCTTCCTTATTCACATCAACTACAATACAAGCAGCAACAGGTGCAGGATCAGTTGCAACGCATCGGTCATGTGGAATTGCCCGAAATGTCGCCTATCCTGGGTAGCCCTAAAGAGCGGTTTTATCGCAATAAACTTGAGTTTACCTTTTCAGCCTCCCGCTATCTTACCGATCAGGAAATTGCCGAGGCAAAAGGAGAAAAAATTGAGGGCGGTCCGGCGCTGGGCTTTCACGCTCCCGGTATGTTCGACAAGGTTGTGCCCATCCACACTTGTTATCTACAGCCTGAACCTACCAACATATTGCTGAGTGTATTGAGAACTTATTCTCAGTCGCGAGGATTGGCTTACTACGACTACCGAGCGCAGCATGGCTGGCTTCGAAATGCCGTGATCCGCGTGGCACGTACCGGGGAGGTGCTGATCAACATGGTATTTCATCATGAAGACCGCAAGGAAAGAGAAGACTTACTTCAACATATTTTAGATAAGGTTCCTGGTATTACCAGTCTGCATTATACCATCAACGGAAAAGTAAATGACAGTATCCACGATCTGGAGGTTCATACTTTTTTCGGAAAAGGTTATATCGAAGAAGCCTTGGATGAATATCGTTTCAAGATTTCTCCAAAGTCGTTTTTTCAGACAAATACTTACCAGGCAGAGGCACTTTATACGGTGACACGCGATTTTGCAGGACTTACCGGCAATGAAGTGCTTTATGATCTGTATTGCGGAACGGGTAGCATTGGAATCTTTTGTTCTAAGGGTGCAAAGAAAGTAATCGGTATCGAGGTCGTGGAAGATGCGGTGAAAGATGCAGCTGAAAATGCCGCGCTGAACAATTTGTCTCACTGTGCTTTTTTTGCAGGCGATGTAGCCAGTGTGTGTACCAATGATTTTTTTGAGCAGCATGGACGCCCTGATGTAATCATTACTGACCCTCCCCGCGCAGGTATGCACGAAAAGCTGGTTCGGCAGATTCTGGAATTACGTGCACCCAAGGTTGTATATGTAAGTTGTAATCCTGCCACACAGGCACGCGACCTGCAACTTCTTGACGAATCCTATCGTGTTACTCGACTGCAGCCGGTGGATATGTTCCCTCATACGCATCATATCGAGAATGTTGCACTCCTGGAATTACGTTAATGTGTGTAATCTGTGAATTGTGTTTTTGAACGGCACGGGATTTTTTAGGAACACAGCATGGATTGCAGGAAAAAGAAATATTGTCTGGACGAGGTGCTTGAAAAAGTAGCCGCAGGTAAGGATTTAGACTATTGTGAGGAGATATGCTATCTAATGCATCTTTTAGGCATAACCGAAGTAGAGGCTGAGCAAGTACTGGCTGCTCCCTCTTCTCGAGAGTCTTAAAAAAATGTCATATCGCTTCTGCGTTCAGGCGATAGGTTTTTAGCACCGAATCGTACAATTCCTCGTAAAGTGGAATGATCCGTGCCTTTTCAAAGTTGCGGGCATGTGCGAGTGCCGCATCTTTAAACTGTTGCAGGGTGTTATCATCTGAAAGAATGTGTAGCGCATGATCTGCCATTCCGGGCACATCACCTACATCATTCAGGTAACCGGTTTTTCCATGAACATTGATCTCTGGTAGTCCGCCTACATTGGTGGAAATCACCGGCACACCGCAGGCCATAGCTTCGAGCGCAGAAAGTCCGAAGCTTTCATATTGTGAAGGCAGCACGAAAAGATCGGTGATACTCAATATTTCGTCAACTTGTTCCTGTTTGCCGAGGAAGCGGATATCGTTGCAGATTTCAAGAGAGCGGCATAGCTCTTCTGCATTCTGTCTTTCCGGTCCGTCTCCGATCATCAGCAATTTGGAAGGTATCGTCTGACGTACTTTTTCAAACACCCTGATCACATCTTCCACGCGTTTTACCTTTCTGAAGTTGGAAACGTGCGCCAGAATTCTTTCTCCGTTAGGTGCTAGCATTTTTTTGAAATGCTCTTTGTCACTCTGGCGGAATTTTGAAGTGTCTACAAAGTTGGGTATGACACGGATATCTTTATCGATTGGGAAATGCTTGTAAGTTTCTTCCCGAAGATTATCCGATACGGCCGTGATCGCATCCGATTCATTTATCGAAAAAGTTACCACAGGTGCATAGGTTTGATCCCTTCCTACAAGCGTAATGTCCGTGCCATGCAAAGTAGTAATGAAAGGAATATCCTTTCCTTGCTTTTTCAGGATTTGTCTGGCAAAATAAGCCGCAGACGCATGAGGGATTGCGTAGTGTACATGCAGCAAATCCAGATTGTTGTTCGTGATCACATGCACCAGCGTGCTAGTCAGTGCTGTTTCATAAGGCGGAAAGTCGAACAAAGGATAATTCTGAACGACAACTTCATGATAATAGATATTTGGGTGAAAGTTGAGCCTTACCGGCTGCTGGTAGCTGATGAAATGCACCTCATGCCCTTTGGCAGACAACGCCATGCCTAATTCTGTGGCTAAAACACCACTGCCACCGAATGTGGGATAACAAACAATTCCGATTCTCATACCTCGTGATTGTTTGCAAATATCACACACAGATGTTTACCAGCCTAAATAGGCTGATAAACATTTGCAATAAATACTAGGAACCTTTTGCCTGAGAGAGCATATAAGCGCGTACCAAAGTGCCTTGTTCATCGGTGAGTTTTGCTTTTTTGATCATGCCGGGTAGTACTCTTTCAAGTTTCTCGACAGTACGTGTCTGCGGTTCTTTGATCTTGTGGCATTTCTGACAGTTAGCCATCATGAGATTCTTCCCTTCCTCCAATTGGTCAGCGGAGTAGTTCTTCTTCATTTCTACTGCTATATCAGAGCTTGAAACCGTTAAAGTCTCGTTTCCTGAGACAATTTTTTTGGAAGAGGAACAGTTTACCATTGAAACGGTAACTGCGGATAACGCAAATAATGTCAACAGTTTTTTCATACTTTACTCAATGTTGCAACTAAAATAAGATTAGTTTTTTCTAAGTCAAGGCATGTATTTTTAGCTCATGAAATTTTTCGGTTCACTCAGCTTTTTCCTTGCTTTTTTTTGTAATGCTGCTTTCGGACAGGATTCGGCAATTTTCCGCCAGATATCGGATCAAATCATGCTGCATGGTAAATGCTATGATGATCTACGGGTGTTGTGTAAAAACATCGGACATCGGTTGAGCGGTTCGACACAGGCCGAGAAAGCGGTGGAGTGGGGCGAGCAATGTCTGCGCGAAGCAGGTGCAGATAAGGTCTGGCTGCAGCCTGTGGATGTTCCGGTTTGGGTGCGCGGCAGGGAAAGCCTGGAGATATCCTCCGGACAAAGCTGGAAGAAGATATCTATGCTATCTTTGGGGAATACTGTGGGTACCGCCGGAAAGTTGCTGGAAGCGCCTGTGGTCATGGTGAACGATTTTACCGAATTCAAGAAACTTTCAGTAGAGGAAATAAAAGGACGCATTGTCTTTTTCAACTATCGTTTTCCGCAGCAGCTTGTCAATACATTCGATGGTTATGGCGATGCCGGTGCATATCGCTGGAATGGTCCCAACATGGCATCGGCAAAAGGTGCAGTGGCTGTAATCATCAGAAGTGTTTCGACAGGAGTAGATGATGTGCCGCATACCGGTACTTTGCGTTACGCTGACACGATAAAGCCAATTCCAGCTGTAGCAATAGGTAATATTTCTGCTGATTCGCTGGAAGCACAATGTAAAAGAGGCGAAGTGCGTGCAAGGTTACAGTCGGAATGCAGAATGGCGGGAACGAAAACTTCTTTCAATGTGATCGGCGAACTCACCGGTAGCGAACATCCGGAGCAAATAGTGCTTGTAGGAGGACATCTCGATAGCTGGGATGTGGGCGAAGGCGCGCATGACGATGGGGCAGGTTGTGTACAAAGCATTGAAGTGCTCAGGACTTTTAAGGCTCTGAAGATTCGTCCGAAGAGAACGTTGCGCGTTGTTCTTTTTATGAATGAAGAAAATGGATTGAAAGGCGGATTTGCTTATGCGGATTCTGCGCGAGCTAAAAAGGAAAAACACATTTTCGCGCTGGAAAGCGATGCCGGTGGGTTTTCACCGAGAGGTTTCGGATTAGATATGAGCGACGCACGCCGTGGCTATTTGAAACGTTATAAGCATTTGTTTTTTCCCTACGGACTGTATGATTTTGAACAGCAGCATGGGGGCGCAGATATTTCTCCTCTGAAAAGGGCAGGGGTGCCGGTCGCGGGATTACTACCCGACGCACAGCGCTATTTCGATTATCATCATACTGCGGCAGATGTTTTTGAAGCAGTAAATCACAGGGAATTAAAGCTGGGTGCTGTAGGGATGACACAACTTGTCTGGCTGGTGACACAATATGGACTTTAAAAAGTCTCAAATCGATTTTATAACGTAGATAATTCTTGTTGACGAGAACAGACTCAGAAACCATCGTCCGGAAATTGCTGAAAAAACCTTCGGCTGCTATTGCTGTTGCCATTATCGCGCTTACCTTTTTTATAGCTGCTTTTGCCTACGTACTTGCACCCGATAAAAGTCCGAATGCCAATCAGATGGTGATAGAACTTGCGGCACGTCCTCCGGGTTTTCATACAAAACTTTTACTTGTTCCTAAATACATCCGTCAGGAAGAACCTTCAATGCTCCGACAATGGCTGAGCGGTAAACCTTCATCATACCATGCTGTGCCGATCAATGGTTATCGGTGGGAAGGCGATCAATTATTTGTGCAGCATTATGTGGATGAAGGGGTAGAGGACACCATGATGTTTTCTCTGACGTCTTTGTCGCCTGATGGACATTCTTTCGAGCAGATTGAAAAGGAACAGATCATCGATCGCACCTATTGGTTAGGAACCGACCGTTATGGCAGGGATATTCTTTCGAGATTGTTGGTTGGTGCGCGAGTTAGTCTTGCCGTGGGGTTAGTTGCAGTTATCCTATCGCTTTCCATCGGCATTGTGTTGGGTGCACTTGCAGGATATTTTGGTGGTATTGTTGATAATTTGGTAATGTGGGTGATCAATATGCTTTGGGCGATTCCCACCTTGCTGCTTGTGTTTGCCATTACACTCAGCATCGGCAAAGGCTTCTGGGAGATTTTTATTGCCATCGGACTTACCATGTGGGTTAGTGCGGCCCGTCTGATCAGGGGACAGGTTTTGGTGCTTCGCGAGATGGAATACATTACCGCTGCAAAGGCTTTGGGTTTTACGGATATGCGCATCATTTTCAGGCATATTTTGCCTAACATCGCTGGGCCTTTAATGGTGATTGCTGCCAGCAATTTTGCTACAGCAATTCTGGTAGAGGCAGGCTTAAGTTTTTTGGGTATAGGGGTACAGCCACCTCAACCTTCCTGGGGGCTGATGATTAAAGAGCATTACAATTTCCTCATTACCAATCGTCCCTTGCTGGCTATTATTCCCGGACTTGCCATCATGTTGCTGGTATATGCTTTCAATGTATTGGGAAATGCATTGAGAGATGTTCTTGATGTGAGAGCGTAATTTTACTTATTCCATTTCTGAACCAGCCAAAGTATAAAACTCAATACTACGCTTAGCAGCAGCATTGTTGTGATCGGAAAATAAATCCGCACATTTTCTTTTTCGATACGAATGTCTCCCGGGAGTCTGCCCAGGAATCTTAACTTATCGCCCAGCAGCCAGACAACCAGTCCCACTATTGCAATACCAATTCCTGCAATAACCATTATTTTCCCGAAGCGTTCCACGATCAGCGAAAATTTCAGAGATTAAAATCCTTGAGCGAAAGATCGCGAAAATGTCCGTTTCGCTGTATCCTTGCTTTTACTTCTTCCAATTCTTTTATAGTAGGAATAAGATTGTTTAGATGACGGCGAATGTATTCGAGTCGTTGTACTTCCGACAAAAGACAAAGCAGTTCATATTCCTGTTGTTTAGAAAGCCCGATGAAGTGTGCGACCTCATAAGAAATCATGGACGATCTATGTTCGGGAAATTTTTCTTCAAGATTAAGGAGTGCATACAACCGCTTTACTTCATTAAGAATGACAAGTGCAATGCTGCTGTCTCCATGTTCGATAATGTTGGCAGGATAATCAACGATGGCACCGTGATATAATTTATCGGGTATCGACTTCACTACCTCCAGCATACGAAACACAGATTTTCCCTGAGTTCGGATATCCATTTCACCGCTTTCAAATTCTTTTACCAGTTCTGTCACTTCCATCAGTGTTCCGAATTCCTCAATCTTGTTATCCAGCACAGTAGGAATTCCAAAGGGTTTGTTTTCCTTCAGGCATTCGCGGATCATTTGTTTATAGCGAGGTTCGAAGATGTGCAGGTTTAGTTGTTCACCCGGATAAACCACAATGTCTAGCGGGAATATGGGAATGAAATTGATCATGGATTCTGTTTTTCGCCGCAGGCCTGCTAATCAGATTCGTGTGGAAGCACAGACTGTTGTTGCCAGAGCATGAAAAACAAATATACAAAGACACCGAATTGGATTTCCAGAAACGGTTCGAACATCAGCGGCACCATCATCATTGCCCAGGTTACGAACAAAAAGAATCCGTTTCGATTTTTTCTGATCGTAAAAAGGGGATAAACCGACCATGCAATGAATACGAGTAAACATGGAAGACCCATACCCAGCGCCACTGTAAGATATTGATTGTGTGGTATGAGCCTTTGTTCATCCGGCACATGCGGATACCAGCGGTCATACCCCCCTTTCATACTGTCCAGCATATCTCCTGCACCTACTCCCATCAACGGACGTTCCTTTATCAGCCGCAACGCCACGTCATAAGACATATATCTTCCGATGTCACTATAGTCGCCCGACATGACGCCTTGGCGAAATATCTGGAATGTATAATTGGTGTGTGCCAGGCGGTTGCGAATGGTGGGTACATAGTTTAATGCAATCCATGCTCCAGCAGAAAGTAGTAAGAGCAGTGCAAGTCCCGCTATTCTTGTCTTCTTTTGGAATAAAAGATAAACACTCCACGCAAATACAAACAGATAGAGTGCCACCAGTCCGGTTCGCACCGACAACACATGTATCATAGCAATAAAGAGGCAAATGAGCATGATATTCAGTCGCTTCAGCCAGAGCTCATTAATGCTTTTATGGAATTGAATATTCCATACCACTGTAAGCGCCATGGTAAGGCTAAAAACAATATGATCGCCCTTGGGAAGTGTAGGCAATACGTTTGAAAAATTGTAGCGGTGGATATAAAATTCAGGATTGATAAATAAGAAAGAAAGACTGTAGATCATTCCCGCAAAAACCACTGTGTTGAGCGTAAGCGTAATAATCTTTCGCTGCGTATAGGAAAAGGGCGATATGAATGCAAATGCAAGCGGTAGTAACAGAATGGGCAACTTCACTTCACATCGCGTCATCCAATAGTCTATATCATTGCTCCAGAAACCTGAAATGAAATACATAATCACCCATAAAGTTCCCAGCAGCCACCATCGGTGTGCAAACCATTTACGCGGATGCACATCGAAAAGTGCATTGACACCAAATAGGATCACTGCCATAGAAAGCATCGCCCGAGAGATCAAAAAACCGATGAGCATGCAGACGACGGCAAAGACCGCAATATGATTGCGTAATTCTTTCGGTTGAAGAAAACTATTTTTGTTCATGCTCGGGAAAGATAACAGTTCCCTTAACGACAGAAACCATTTTTTAGTGTCAGATAAGATAAAACAATTACTAAAAGCCATTCAGGAAGGCGATCAACGTGCATTGGCAAGAGCTATTACGGTTGTAGAAAATGAATTGAATGGTTATGAAGAAATTTTGCTGGGATTGAAATATGTTCCGGGATTGAAAGTGGTAGGAATAACAGGCCCGCCGGGAGCGGGGAAGAGCACGCTTGTAAACGAATTACTGCGGTTTTGGGTGAAGCAGGGAAAGAAGGTCGGAGTGGTTGCAGTGGATCCATCTTCACCTTTCAACTATGGTGCGTTGCTCGGCGACAGGATCAGAATGTCGGAGTTCTATAATCATCCCAACGTATTTATACGATCCCTAGCCAGTCGGGGCGCATTGGGCGGATTGAGTGCCAAGATTGTAGAAATAACCGATGTGATGAAAAGCGCCCCGTTTGACTACATTCTTGTAGAAACGGTAGGGGTGGGGCAGAGTGAGGTGGAAATTGCCGGGTTAGCGGATTGTACTGTGGTGGCGTTGGTGCCGGAAGCCGGCGACGAGGTGCAGACACTGAAAGCCGGACTTATGGAAATTGCGGATGTTTTTGTGGTTAATAAAGCCGATCGGGAACTTGCAGAATCGCTTTACCGAAATCTGCGTATTCTGGTTCATGAAAAGGCAGATGGAGGAGAAGAAGTTCTTGTGGTGAAAACTATTGCCACTTCAGGTACGGGAATCGAAATACTTTCAAAATCCATAGAAACGCGACTGCTTAATTCCGGAAAATCGGATAAAGCAATTCATCTTCTGACGGAGAAATCATGGCAGTTGATTCAGGCGAGAAGGATGAGAGATCTTAGCAAGACTAAGCTCGCAGAACAATTGAAAGAAGCCTCCGCTAAGCCGGGCTTTAATTTGTATGCTTTTTTAAAGAGATTTTTCCCGATTTCTGTAACAAACGAATAACGTTAGGATAACAATCGTACAACAAAAAACATTTATCCGAGAGACTACTTTTGCCCTGCAATCATGTAGGTTTTTTACCGGATAAATTGTTATAGCTTTGGTAAAATCGTTTTATATCGTATTTTGCTATGAGCTACCTGCGCAGCGTCGCAAGGTCAGAGACTGGTAAAGCACCCGCAGCAATAATCTGTTTATTGATTCGAAAGGCACTTATGAATCATATTCCGCCATACGCACTCGTTATCGCAATACCTCTTATTGCTGCTCTGGCGTGTGGATTTTCCATACCCAAGATAATCTTGCTGGCAAAAAAGAAACGACTTTTTGACCTTCCCGACAACTACAGGAAGATTCATAAAGAAGTGGTACCCAATCTTGGAGGAGTAGGTATATTTTTTTCCTTCATTATTGTCGCATCCATCTTTATTAAGTTTGAGACCTTTCATACCTGGAATTACCTCGTTGCTGCCTCGACTATTCTATTTGTAGTGGGTATTAAAGATGATATCATAAGTTTGACCCCGAATAAAAAGTTTGCAGCTCAGATACTTGCTGCTATTATTACCGTTTACGTGGCAGATATCAGGCTTTATTCTTTGCATGGCATTCTGGGTATTGAAGTAATGCCCGGATGGCTGAGTATAGCATTTTCCATAGTGGGCTGCATCTTCATCACCAATGCGTTTAATCTTATAGATGGTATTGACGGGCTGGCGGGTACTATTGGTGTGCTCTGCTCATTTGCTTTGGGCACCTGCCTCTTTCTTCAGGAAAATTACAGCGCTGCTTACGTGTCCTTCGCCCTTATGGGAGCGATCATTGGTTTTCTTCGGTACAATATTGCTCCTGCCCGGATATTTATGGGCGACAGCGGAGCATTGTTTATCGGATTTACCATTTCGGTACTTGCGATCATCTTCATCAACTCATTCGATCCTTCCCAAAATCTTTTAGCGCCCTTTATTCATTCGCCTCAAGGCGCACTGATCTTTGCGTTGTCAGTATTGTTTATTCCAGTTTTCGATTCGTTCCGGGTGTTCGTAACCCGTATTGCCAAAGGGAATTCTCCTTTTAAAGCAGATAGAACACATCTTCACCACTATCTGCTTGATCTGGGTTTCAGTCACTCAAATACGGTGACAACGCTGGTTACTGCAAATCTGCTGATCATTTCGGTTTCGTTGTTAGTGCAGGATCTGAATCCAAACATTGCTATAGTAGCATTGGTTGCCCTCACCTTCGGATTGTTTGCGATCCTGTATCTGATGCGAAAGGCAAGACTAGCAAAGACAGAGTTGATTAAAGCTAAACTGAATATCAATACTCCTGAGACTTCTGCGCTATATACCAACGGAAAGGAATTGAAGGTCTCGACGAAAAATGTAAGCATCCCTGCTGTTAGCCCCGAAAGCACCTGATCTACAAGGCGTTTACCACGAACGACCCGCTTTGATAGCGGTAAATGTATAAGTGCTCATTTTCCTGATAGAGAAAATGCTGTTGCTGATTCCATTGTGGCTTTATCTCGAACTTGGTAAAAGGGGCCGCTTTGTTATCGGATTGCCGCGCATTATAAATGGTGCCATAGCGTTGCAACAGATAAGCGTACCAGCAAAGAACTTCATAACCTCTGAACACCATCTCACCCATGCGTCCGCCAAATTGTTTTCTATGATTGGATGCGAGAGTTTGGGCAGCACTGGTGGTCAGGTCGTAGTAAAACGGAGAGGTAAAATAAACCGCAATGTTTGGATAGGCCTCTGATTTCCTCAGTGTGCTGATAAATTTCCAGGAAGGCATTCCATAAATCTCAAACCGGTGCTCGGGAAACCAGGATGAAAGCTGTTGAACGATCGATTCTGCAAAGCTGTTATCGACCACAGGCATTATTATTACATTTTCTTTGGACGAATCGAAAAGGTGCTCTAGCTCTGATCTTTTGGGTGCTTTGTTCCAGAGGATTTTATGAAAAGTTTTTTCGTCGTTTTGTAATGTATATCCTGCCGCAACAGAATCTACACTATTGTTTGTCCGGTAGAGCAACAGGATGTTTTTATTGCCATGTTTTTTGACAGCTGCTTCTTTGATCCGTTCACAATGTTTTTCCAGAGTTGGCTGTAGCATAGTGAAGTACAGATTGTCCTTGACATCCGCGGCTGAAGGAGAAATTGCGGATATAAAATTGATCTGATTCTTTTTCGCAAAATCTGCAATCTCTTTTATCTGGCTCGACTGTAAGGCACCGATGATCAGATCAGATTCATTTAATGCCGAACTTTTTACCAGTTCTTCCGGAGAAAGCCCTTTTTGGGTAATGTCGTGTATGAAGATGTCTGCATTGTAACCCAGTGCAGTAAGTGTATCCGAAGCCAGCTTGATACCCTCATAAAAACTCAGTCCTGTTACAGCTTTCTCAGGCACCTTTCGGTCTTTAAAAGTTACCTTGTTGTTCTGTACCAGTTCGTCGAGGTACAAAGGCACCAGCACATCAATTCTATACCGTGTTTTAACCTTCGATGCGGGGTATTCAAGCGTCTTTCTTTTTTTCTTTCCTGCTTCGACAGCCGGTTTTTCTTTAGGCTTCGTCGCCGGTTTCTTTTTAGATTTTTTTTTCTCCTCTGTGCCAAACAGCTTTTTCCAAAACTGCGCTTTAGATTGCTGCGGTGCTCCGAGCAATATGCATGAAAGGATGAAAAGGAAGAATCTTGGCTTCATGTACTTTCTGAAAATTACTCCCATTCGATGGTTGCCGGTGGTTTGGAACTGATGTCGTACACCACACGGTTGATGCCCCGTACTTTGTTGATGATATCGTTAGAAACCTTTGCCAGAAAGTCATAAGGCAAATGAGCCCAGTCTGCGGTCATACCATCAACAGAGGTTACTGCGCGTAAAGCAACTGTATATTCATAGGTGCGTTCGTCTCCCATTACGCCCACACTCTGCACTGGTAGCAAAATGGCGCCTGCCTGCCATACATTATGGTATAGTTCCGCATCGCGAAGGCTTTGGATATAAATCGCGTCAGCTTCTTGCAACAATCTCACTTTTTCCTCGGTGATAGCACCCAAAATGCGAATGCCAAGGCCGGGGCCCGGGAAAGGATGGCGCGCAATGAAAATATCGTCGATGCCTAGTTCCCTTCCTACCTTTCTTACTTCATCTTTAAAAAGAAAACGCAGAGGTTCCACCAGTTCCATGTGCATGATCTCCGGAAGCCCTCCGACATTATGATGTGACTTTATCGTTGCTGAGGGGCCATGTACGGAAACAGACTCGATCACGTCGGGATAGATAGTGCCTTGTCCCAAAAAGCTTACATCCTGAAGTGCAGTTGCTTCCTCGTGAAATACGTCTATAAACAAACCTCCGATGATCTTTCTTTTTTTCTCAGGATCGGATACACCTTTTAGCCTATCGTAAAAACGCTGGCGAGCATCCACACCCTTTACAGTCAACCCCAGGTGCTGATAACCTTCCATCACCTGCTCAAATTCGTTTTTGCGCAACAAACCGTTATCTACAAAAATGCAATAAAGTTTGTCGCCGATAGCGCGGTGAATCAGCGTTGCCGCTACTGTAGAATCCACACCGCCACTCAATGCCATCACCACTTTTCTGTCGCCTACTTGTTGGCGGATACGTTCTACCGTTTCCTGAATAAAAGTAGCCGGAGTCCAGTCCTGACGACAACCACAAACATCGATCACGAAGTTTTTCAGCAATTGTGCGCCGTCTATGCTATGCGTTACTTCAGGGTGAAACTGTAGCGCATATACCGGATGGGTGGCGTAACTTTTATCTGCACGATATGCCGCTACCGGAATTGCTTCTGTACGAGCAATCACCTTGAAACCTTCAGGCAAAGCCTTTATAGTGTCAGAATGGCTCATCCACACCTGAGAACCTTCAGGTATCGTAGCAAACAACGGATCTTCTTCAAGCAGTTGCAGGTGCGCTCTTCCGTATTCCCGATGAGTGGATTTCCCGACTTCACCGCCCGACTGATGCGCAATCAACTGGGCTCCATAACACAAGCCCAGAACAGGCAGATTATCTGCTAAAGCTTTGACATCAGGCTTCGGAGCTTTCTCGTCATTCACCGAAAAAGGACTTCCTGAAAGAATGATGCCTTTTAAACCTGCTTCGTAATTGACCGGTTTGGTGCAGGGTTGTATTTCGCAATACACGTTGAGCTCCCGTATCCGGCGTGCGATAAGCTGTGTAAACTGAGAACCGAAGTCGAGAATGAGAATTTTGTCGTTCATTGTAAAAATCGAAAGTCAAATAAGCGGTTGAAGTAAAACCGTACGGTCTCTTTAGTTTAGGCCTGAGCGGTAGGTGTGCCAAAATTGAAAGGCATGTTTACCGGCTCCTGGTCTTTGATTGGACCATGTTGGGCTTCAAAACGCTTTACATTTTCAACCAATGCCCGCATGAGCCTTTTAGCGTGTACCGGAGTCATTACGATGCGTGATTTCACCTTTGCTTTAGGTACGTTGGGCATCACGTTTACGAAATCCACTACAAACTCTGCGAATGAGTGAGTGATGATCGCAAGGTTTGCATATTCACCGTCCGCAATTTCTTCGCTAAGTTCTATGTTGAGCTGCTGTTCCGGCAATTGCTGATCTTGTTGCATTGGTTAGAAATTTTAGGCTGCGAAAATAACAATAAATGCCCTAAAGGGTTTTTATTTTAGCTTTGAAGCATGAGGAGCCTACTGGTCGTTTGTTTGTCATTATTTTTTTTGATTGCCTGCCGTCCTGAGACTTATACTCCCAAGCCTCGTGGTTATGCGCGAACAGAGTTTCCATTGAGGGCGTATACATTGTTTGAAGAGCCGGGTTTTCCTTACAGTTTTGAATATCCGGTTTACGGAAGGGTTATAAAGGATACATTGTTTTTCGGGCAAAAGCCTGAAAATCCTTATTGGATCAATATTGATTTTCCGACGATCGGTGGAACTATCTATATGTCGTATAAAACAATCACGCAGCAGTCCCCTTTGGCAAAGCTGATTGAGGATGCTCATGAGATGTCCTTTATGGCACATAGCAAGCGGGCAGATTATATTGGAGATGCAGTTTTTCAATTTACAGACAGAAATGTGTATGGCATTTTTTATGAAGTAGGGGGCAATGCGGCATCTGCTCATCAGTTTATAATCACCGACTCTGTAAAGCACTTTGTAAGAGGTGCACTCTATTTTGACGTCACGCCCAACGCTGATTCTTTAAAGCCTGCAAACGACTTTCTAAAACAGGATATTCTGCATCTTCTCGAGACACTTCGATGGCAGAAATAAGGGGTTGGTAAATGAAATCGCTGCGCTTATTTTTGCAGCCCCGGCCCCGTAGTTCAATGGATAGAATAGAAGTTTCCTAAACTTTAGATCCAAGTTCGATTCTTGGCGGGGCTACTACTAACAAAAGATCAGTGAAAAGCTGATCTTTTGTGCTTTTGAATGCTGGTGTATATCTTATTAGAGTAAGCACTTTAAAAAAATCCCAACCTTTTTTTTCTCACATTAGTCTTTATAGGCAAGAATCAGCACCATGGCGCCTCTCTGCTGAACCATATAACTCTTTTCGGTTAACGTATTAATTATCGTTTATGGCTTTCTTATGTAGAAAGGCACTTTACACAGTCGCCTTACTGATAGCTTCATGTCATTTTCTAAGGGCGCAACCTATCCCTTGCCCTCCCAATCTCGACTTTGAGACCGGTACCTTCCAACTATGGACCTTGTATACGGGAACATGGTCTACCTCAGGTACACCACCTGCTGTTATTTACACCTACAACTGGAGTCCGCCTGGTCCACCGGTTGCGGGTCGTCATGAGATCATGACAGGGTCTGGTGTAGACCCTTACGGAAATTTCCCAGTGGTAGCACCAGGTGGTGGTACATATTCTCTGAAGCTGGGTAATGACCAGACGGGCGGTCAGATGGAGCGCGCACGTTATTATATTCATGTTCCGAACTCTGCAAACAACTACAGCTTTGTGTACAGATATGCCGTGGTCTTTCAGGATCCCAGCCATAATTCCTGGGAACAACCGAAATTCCAGATTCGTGCATACGATTCTGCTACCGGTATTCAGGTTCCCTGTTCCGATCAGTTATATATCGCTAGCTCCAATATCCCGGGTTTTATTCTCTCGCCGGTGGGCAATGATGTTTATTACAAGCCTTGGTCATCCGGTTCGGTAAACCTTTCGGGTCAGGCTGGTAAGACAATCATTGTGGATTTTGAAACTTTTGACTGTGCCCTTGGAGGTCACTTTGGTTATGGTTATGTAGATATGATTTCGTGTGGTACTTATAATGCGGTAGTTGCTGCCTGTAATCTAACCGGTTGTGGCGTTACACTTGCAGCACCTCCGGGCTATATGACTTATCAATGGTATACATCTAACTGGCAGCCAGTAGTGGGAGGTGCTTCGCAGATTGTTCCCTGTGTTCCCGCTCCTAATCCGGCCTCCTACTTCTATGTAGTGCTGGTTCCGTTCAGCGGACCTCAGTGTGCAGATACACTTCAGACCAATCTGGTAGCAGATGTTACACTTCAACTTACTTCCGATACACTTTGCTATAAAGGCGGTACCCCTGTTCAGATCAATGCTAATATCGGGGGTGGTATTCCACCGCTGAACATTCAGTGGACTGGTCCGGATTTGAGCTGTTATGATTGTCCTAATCCTGTATCTGTAACGACAGGTAACCCACTTTATACTGTTACGGTAACAGACTCGAATGGCTGTTATCGTAAGGATACGATCGAGTTTTTGGAGAGTAACTTTACCATGGGAGCCGGTGATAGCTTTATTACCTGTATTGGTACGCCGGTACAACTGACTGCGTGGGTACAGCCCGGTACCGGTAATTATAATTATTCATGGGTACCGAATACGGGACTCAGCAATGCCAATGCGTTGAATCCGACCTTTACACCTTCGGCTAATACGCTTGGAACTACTACTTATGTACTGACAATAGACTCTGGCTATTGTCGTAAAGTGGATAGTATAACGATTACGACCTTGCCGAACGACTTTAACCTAATAGATACGTCGGTATGTAAGGGTACAGTGTTTCAGATAGGGGCTACAGGTCACCCGTGGTTTACTTATAGCTGGTCTCCGACGATAGGGCTGTTGGATTCGACGGTAGTCAATCCTTATATCAGTACAGATACGACTCGGGTGTATACCGTTACGGCGAGCTACCCTACGTGTCCGAACATAGTAAAATCAGTTACCATAGATGTTCAGCCGGTACCACAGGTAAATCTGGGTCCTGATACCTCGAAGTGTCAGTGGGATATTCTGCCGATCAATGTGAATGTGACACCGACCTGGTATCAGAACTATAGCTATTACTGGGCACCTCATCCAGGCTTGTCGAGTCTGAATTCACCGAATGTATTGTTTACGGGTCAGCAGGATGCGGGCTTGCATGTAGTGGTAACGACTCCGACAGGATGTAGTGGTCAGGATTCGTTGAACATCACGGTACATAAGGGTGATTTTGCATTGATCAGTCCTATAGATACAGCAGTATGTCCTAACAGTTCAGTTCCTTTGCAGATCAAGGGCGGGGTTGCCTATAAATGGATGCCTTCCATTTTCCTTGATGATTCTACGATAGCGAATCCAGTTTCAGGACCTGTAACGGATGTAGATTATACCACAGTGGTTGTGGATCAGTATGGTTGTAAGGATACGGTTTACACTTCCATTCGTGTTCATGCAGAGGCATTGGTCAATCTACCGGATTCGGTAGAGATTTATCCTGGAGGTTCTTATGAGATGAATCCTGGAGGTAATGCACTGTATTATCAATGGTGGCCTCCAGTAGGGCTTACAGCGGCTCCTGGTGTTAATCCTACGAAGATTGCCAATCCTATAGCGATGCCGGAGGTAAATACCCGTTACTATGTTGATGCTATGACGGAGGCAGGATGTGTGATCAGAGATTCGATAGATGTGATTGTGAATAATGAGTCGATTGTATTCATGCCTAATGCTTTCAGCCCTGGTTCAGCCAGTAACGGAGTTCTGCGGGTAGGCACTCTTGGTTCTGTGACCTTGAAGTCCTTCCGAATCTTCAATCGCTGGGGCACGAAGATCTTTGAGACTAATAATATTGAAGAGGGCTGGGATGGTAAATACAATGGACAACCTCAACCTATGGGCGTGTATGTTTACATAGTAGAGGCTGTTACGAACAATGGAAAGGCTGTTACCAAACAAGGAAACGTAACGTTGCTTCGATAATCAATATCCCCACCGGGTTAAATACAATAGTGAGCAGGCTGGTAGAACCAGCCTGTTGCATTAGGTGGAAAACAAACTTTTTAGGGTGGAAAACAAAAAAATGCCTTTTTCCAACCTTTATTTCTAAATATAAGTCTATAGTTTGCGACAGCTAAAGATTATATTAGCTGTCTGTCTGGTTTCAAATGAGAAAAGAGAATTATGGAAAAGCTCTTTTCTTTTAACTAAAACTGAGTAATTTTAATTGCTGTAAAGCGTAAGATAAATTCAAAAGAGATATGAATTTTAAGTGTACTCAGACCATTAAAGGTCACCCCATTGCCGCGATTGCAAAGCAAGCATTGATGATTGTGGCGCTTTGGTTGCTCAATATCTCAACGGTTAAAGCGCAACCGATTCCCTGTCCGCCAAACCTGGATTTTGAGACAGGAACGTTTCAGTTGTGGACTTTGTACTCGGGGCAAACCTGGCCTCCACCCAACTGGGTTTTGACCGGACCTCTTGCTGGTCGTCATGAGATTACGACGGGGTCGGGAATGGATCCTTATGGGAACTTTCCTGAAGTTGCGCCAGGTGGTGGTACATATTCTCTGAAGCTGGGTAATGACCAAACAGGTGGTCAGTATGAGCGTGCGCGCTACTATATTCATGTTCCGAACAATTCGAACAACTATAGCTTTGTGTACAGATACGCTGTGGTTTTTCAAGATCCTTCTCATAACACTGCAGATCAGCCCAAGTTCCAGATTCGTGCATACGATTCTGCTACCGGTATTCAGGTTCCCTGTTCCGATC
>ENA-UOVV01000610-UOVV01000610.1-compost-metagenome-genome-assembly--contig:-NODE-610-length-39655-cov-6.725076_pt1 | contig 39655 bp, 35 predicted proteins | sample MGYA00238155_ERZ761577 | MGnify/ENA primary metagenome ERZ761577 (study PRJEB28898, sample SAMN06268775) | compost metagenome | isolation source: Emeryville, CA | place: USA:Emeryville, CA | collected... | reverse complement strand
GGACACGCTACGGCGCGCCGACGCGATCGCCCGCGAGGAGCTCACCGCGGCCGGGTTGGACCACCAGATCTGGCAGTGCCCGGTGGTGCTGCTCGCCGACATCCGCTCGGTCGGGGTGCAGGGCGACGGGCGCACCTACGGCCATCCGATCGTGCTGCGTCCGGTGTCCAGCGAGGACGCCATGACCGCCGACTGGACCCGGGTGCCCTACGAGATCCTCGAGCGCATCTCCACCCGCATCACCAACGAGGTGCCCGAGGTCAACCGCGTGGTGCTCGACATCACCAGCAAGCCGCCCGGCACCATCGAGTGGGAGTGATCAGCCCTTCTCGCGATTCTTCTCGATCACCTCGCCCAGGATCCGGCCCACCGCCTCCTCGACCGCCGACTCGATCGAGAACGCCAGCGTCGCCGACACCGCCGACACCGCCTGGGTGCGGAACCGGACCAGCATCGCGATCAGCTCGGCGATCTCGGTGTCCGGCGGCAGCGGCGCACCCGGGTTGATCCGCGGCGCCACCTCCTCGATGCCCGCCTGCACCAGGATGGCACTGACCTGGTCCAGCAGCGGGGCGATCCGCTCATGCAGGCCGATGAGCTTGTCGAGGGAGACGCCGTATGCGCGGATGTCGTTGAACGCCTCGATCAGTTTGGGGCGCACGACCACCGCCTCACCGTCCTCCAACCGGATGATGCCGAGCCCGACCATGCGGTCGAAGCCGGCGTCGTCGTCGACCAGCCGTCTGGCGTCGGCGACGCTCATGCGTTCCGGCTTCTCGGTCGCCCAGCTGCCCGCGATGGCGGATTCGAGGCCCAGCATGTCGCCGACGTTCTTACCCTGCTCCCACGCCGCGAGCATTTCGCGCACATGGGCGATGTTGTAGCCGCGGTCCAGCAGTGACGTGACCAGCCGCAGCCGGGTCAGATGGGTGTCGTTGAACAACGCGATGCGGCCCACCCGCAGTGGCGGGTGCAGCAGGCCGCGGTCACGGTACACGCGGATGTTGCGAGTGGTGGTGCCGGCCAGCCGGGCCAGCTCGTCGATGCGGTACTCACCGGATTTCGCGATTCCGTGCGGTTGCACCGCGGCATCGAAAAGCTGTGACACCGCGGTCTCGATCACGTCGCGCGAACCGCGACGAACGCGTTTGAGAATCGCCGAGATTGGCCCGGCCGGCTGCTTGGACGTCACGTCAGGCCGATGAGGTCGCGCGCACCCGGACGTTGTGCGCGACGGCCTCATAGTCGTCGAATCGGAACTCCCGCATCTGCCGAAGATACTGGGTGGCGAAACCCGGATACATCGCGGCGTTGAACCCGTCATCGGTGAGATACCAGCTGCGACAACCCGACAGCCACGTGGTCTTCGCGAGCCGCCGCTGGATCTTCGCGTTGTACCGGCGCTGCGCCGTCTCCCGCACATCGAGATAGCGCAGGTTCTCGTTGCGGATCGTGGTGATGGCCCTGACCGCGTACTCGATCTGACCCTCGACGTAGACCAGCAGTGAGTTGTGCCCCGGCCCCGAATTCGGCCCCGTCATGAAGAACAGGTTCGGATAGCCGCTGGCCTGAATGCTCTTGTACGCCTGCGCCCCACCGGCCCACTCGTCGGCCAGCGACCGGCCGTCCAACCCGATCACCGGATACGGCGGGCCGGTCAGGTGCACGTCGTAGCCGGTGGCGAACACGACGGCGTCGAAGCGGTGTTCGATCCCGTCGCTGGTGCGGATGCCCGCCGGGCACATGGTCGCGATCGGCCAGGTGATCAACTTGCAGTTGTCGCGCTGCAGTGCGGGGTAGTAGTCACTGGAAATCAGCATGCGCTTGCAGCCCGGCGTGAAGTCCGGGGTGAGCTGGCGGCGCAGCCACGGGTCCTTGACCTGCAGTCGCAGCTGCGCGCGGCCCAGTTGGGCGACCAGGTTGGTCAGCGGGGTGTCCCACACCAGCGCGGTGGCGCTGACCTCGTGACCCCAGAACAACGCCTCTCGCGCCAGCCGTTGCGCCCCAGGAACTTTGGCGAACACGGTTTGGGCGAGGCCCGGGATCGGCATATCCACGCGGGGCAGCACCCAGCCCGGGGTGCGCTGGAAGACCTTGACGAACTCGGCCTTCTTCACCAGTTCGGGGACGATCTGGACCGCGCTGGCGCCGGTGCCGACGACGGCCACCCGCTTGCCGGTGAAGTCGTAATCGTGATCCCAGTCGGCGCTGTGGATCTTGTGGCCTTCGTAGCTGTCCAGTCCGCGGATGTCGGGCCACTTGTGGTCGGCCAGCGGTCCGCACGCCAGCACCACGGTGCGCGCCCTGAACCGTTTGCGGCCCGTGGTTTTCACCGTCCAGACGCCGTCATCCGCATCGAACCGCAGGCCGTTGACCTCGACGCCGAACCGGATGCGACGCCGCAGGCCGAACCTGTCGACCATGTCCTCGATGTGCCGGCGGATCTCCTCAGCCGGCGAGTAGGCCCGCGACCAGGTGGGGTTCTTCACGAACGAGAACGAGTACAGCAGCGACGGAATATCGCACGCCGCGCCGGGATACGTGTTGTCCCGCCAGGTGCCACCGACGCGGTCAGCGCGGTCGAGGATGACGAAGTCGTCGACCCCGGCCTCGGCCAACTTGATTGCGGTGCCGATGCCGGTGAAGCCGGCACCCACGATCAGCGTGTCGTGGACGTGGACTGCGGGGTCAGGCCGCGGGCTCATGGGTGACCTCCTTGACCCAACTCGGCACCGGCGGCAGCAGGGGGCGGGGATAGCGGTCGGACAGCCAGACCATCGTGTTGGCCAGCAGGTGGTACGGGTGGCTCGGGTTTGTCACCACCCCCGCGAACCGCCTGAGGAACCGGTATGTCGGCACCCGCTTGGTGTACTGGCCGCGATCACCGAGTTCCTTGAAGCGCTTGACGGCGCGGTACAACCGCTCGGGTTCCATGCCCATCGCGGTGATCTCGTTGCGGATCCGGTTTATCAGCGGCGCCCCCGTCACGGCGCCGATGATCAGGCCGGGCGTGGCGTTGTGTCCGATGAAGTCGATCAGCATCCGCCGGATCTTGGCGTGGCCGATCATGTCGAGGACTTCGAAGTCGACCACCAGATGCCGTGATTCGTCGTTGTTGATCTTCTCGAACACCTGATGGCACACCGGGTCTTTGACCTCGTCGAGCAGGAACTTCAGCAGCGCGCCGTCGAGGGCGACCTCCAGCATCGGGATCACCGTGCCCAGCAGCGACAGCGGCATGTCGTCGGCCCAGCGGTCCAGCCAGTCGATGGCGAGCCGGATGTTGACGTTCGGTTCGGGGACCCGGTCGCCGTCGAGCATGCCCCACCGCTTCATCAGTGCCAGTTCGGCGTTCGCGTGGCGCTGCTCCTCGGCATGGAAGTAGCGGTAGATCTCGGCGATGGTCGGCGTCGGCGCCTTCTTGGCCAGCGCCGCGAACCCCCGCGCGCCGATGTTCTCGATCCAGCACAGGTCGGCCATGAAGGCCCGCAGGCCGGGCCGCTGCTCATCGGTGATCAGCTCGGCGCCGGGTGCGTCCCAGTCGATGTCGGCCAGGGCCCACTGCCGGTCCTTGATCTTCGCCAGCATCGCATCCATGTCGATCCTGGATGTGGTGGGCATCGGTACCTCCTCAGTTCGTGAACCGGTTGGCGAAGCCGGCAGCACGGGTGTACGCCGTCGGTGTGAAACGTTTGATCCCCCAGCCGATCCGGGCGTCGGGTTGGGGCATGCAGTACAGTCCGCCGCGGTCCATGGTGTCCAGGCACATGCGGGCCACGCGGGTGGGGGAGAACCCGGTCCACCGCATCAACGCCTCGGCCAACTGCGTCGAGCTGCGGGTGATGCGGCCCGCCTCAACGATGTTGGTCTTGACGAACGTCGGGCACAGCACCGTCACATGCACGCCGGTGCCGCTCAATTCGGCGGCCAGCGTCTCCGACAGGGACAGCACCCCGGCCTTGCTCACGTTGTAGGCGGCCATCCCGGGGGCGGCGCCGAACGCCGCGGCGGAGGCGACGTTGATGATCGCGCCGTAGCCCGCCGCGCGCAGGATCGGCGCGAAGACGTGGCAGCCGTGAATCGGCCCCCAGAGGTTGACGTTCAACACCCAGGTCCAGTCGTCCAGGCTCAGCTCGCCGATGCGGGTGCCGCCCGCGGCGACGCCGGCGTTGTTGACTACGACCGTCGGCGGGCCGCCGAACCAGGACCGGGCCGTCTTGGCCAGCAGCTTGACGTCTTCGATGCGGGAGACATCGCAGCGCACCGACATCGCCGCACCGCCGGCGGCGATGATGGTGTCGGCTGTTGCGCGCGAAGCGGTTTCGTCGATGTCGCTGCACACCACCCGGCCGCCGCGCTTGGCGAGTTCGACGGCGAACGCGGCGCCGATACCGCTGCCCGCGCCGGTGATGACGGCCGCGGCGTCGCGGCTGCGCTTGGTCGACCCGAACAGGCCCATGGCGTTACCCCGCGACCTCGCGGGAACGCGGTGGTCCTTGCTCGGCGGTGAGCATTCCCGAATACAACACCGAATGATGACATTTGTCAATGCGCCAATGGCCAATGGCAGTATCTGCGCCCCGGTTCGGGGCCTGGTAAATTTCGGACGTGAGCGAGAACCTCTCCAGTCCGGACCGCGAATCAGATGTGCGCCAACGTGGTTCGCGCGGCGGGACGGTGTACGCATGATCCTGCACTCGGTGAGCTTCCGCTGGCGCGATGGGGTCACGGCCGAGCAGATCCAGGGATTGACCGCCGCGCTCGCCCAACTCCCGGCTCGGATTCCTGTTCTGCTGAAGTACTACTTCGGGCCCGATCTCGGTCTGCGCGAGGGCAATGCGGACTATGCGGTGATCGCGTTGCTGAAGAATCCCGAGGACGTCGACGCCTACGTCGACCATCCCGCCCACGTCGAACTCAGTCGCCGGTACACCCAGGTGATGGCGGCGTCGCGGTCGGCAGTGCAGTTCGCCCTTCCCGATGACGTGGTTCTCAACCTCTGACAGCTGAATTCGTTCTGCCGCAGCCGTCTGTGGGAGCGGTTCTTGCCGCGCCATCGGGCGGGAGGTGACAACGGCGCGCAGACGGTGCGCTGGATATCCGCGGCCAAGACTCGGCCGCCCGGGGCCTACCTCGCGGGGAGAGGGGCGCCTGCCCGCTTGACGCTTGTCGGTGGGCGGGTGTTTACTCGAATCATCGAACATACTTTCGAAAATAGCGTGGTTCTGATGATGCAGGAGGTGCTGTTGTGGCGGCTGCCGCGAGCCTGGAACAGCGCCGTCTTACCCGCGCTGAACAGCTGGAACACCTGCGTCGCAGGATAGCGGCGGTCTCCGACCGGGTGGGCGGCAACCGGCGGGGTGCCGCGCCGTCGACCCGCGCGCTGACGGCCTCGGAAAGTTTGCTGCCGCTGCCCGAATCGTCAGGCGACCTGCCCGTCCCCCCGTTGCCGCGCGGGACGGTGGCGGTGCTGTCGGGGGCCCGGTCGCTGCCGTTGCGCATGGTCGCCGCGGTCACCGCCGAGGGTGGGCACGCCGCGATCGTCGGCCATCCCGAGGCCGGTCTGCTGGCGGCCGTGGAGATGGGGGCGGACCTGAGCAGGATCGCGGTCATCCCCGATCCGGGCAGCGATCCGATCGAGGTGGCCGCGGTGCTGATGGACGGCATGGATCTGGTGGTGCTCAACCTGCGCGGCCGGTCGGTGCCGGTCACCCGGGCGCGGGCGGTGACCGCCAGGGCGCGGCAGAAGGGCTGCACGCTGCTGGTCACCAACGGCGACTGGCAGGGCGCCTCCGCCCGGCTCGAGGCGCGGGTCTGCGGGTACGAGATCGCCGGCCCGAACCGCCCGGGCTGCGGCCGGATCGGCAAGGTGCGGCTGGCCTTCTCGGCGGCCGGTCGGGCCGTCGGCCGGCCGCGCACGGCGGCGGTGGCCCGGTGAGATGGCCTCTCGAACCCCGGCCAGGACGCTGGCCATCTGGTGCATGGACTGGCCCGCGGTCGCCGCCGCGGCCGCCGCCGGACTGCCGCCGACCGCCCCGGTCGCGGTGACGCTGGCCAACCGGGTCATCGCCTGTTCGGCGGCGGCGCGCGCCGCGGGGGTGCGACGTGGGCTGCGCCGCCGGGAGTCGCAGGCCCGCTGTCCGGAACTGCATGTGGCCGCTGCGGACCCGGCGCGCGACGCCCGCCACTTCGAGAACATCACGGTCGCGGTTGACGACCTGGTGCCGCGCGCCGAGGTGCTGCGCCCCGGCCTGCTGGTGCTGCCGGTGCGCGGGGCGGCGCGGTACTTCGGGTCCGAGGAGGCCGCCGCCGAACGGCTGGTCGACGCGGTGGCCGCGGCCGGGGCGGAATGTCAGGTCGGCATCGCCGATCAGCTGCCCACCGCGGTCTTCGCCGCCCGCGCCGGCCGGATCGTCGCGTCCGGCCAGGACGCGGAGTTCCTGGCGCCGCTGTCCATCCGGCAGCTGTCCGCCGAGCCCAGCCTGGCCGGTCCGGCCCGCGCGGAACTGGCAGACCTGCTGTGGCGGATGGGGATTCGCACCGTCGGACAGTTCGCCGCGCTGCCGCGCAGCGATGTGGCATCCCGGTTCGGCGCCGACGCGGTGGCCGCGCATCGGTTCGCCCGCGGTGAACCCGACCGCGCCCCGTCCGGCCGGGAGCCGCCGCCCGAACTCGACGCCGTCATGGACTGCGACCCGCCGATCGACCGGGTGGACGCCGCGGCGTTCGCCGGCCGCTCGCTGGCCGGCGCCCTGCACCGCAGCCTGGAGTCGGCCGGGGTGGCGTGCACCCGGCTGGCCATCCACGCCGTCACTGCCAACGGTGAAGAGCTACAACGGGTTTGGCGCTGCGCCGAGCCGCTGACCGAAGACGCCACCGCCGACCGGGTGCGCTGGCAGCTCGACGGCTGGCTGAACCGGCGCAATCCCAACGACCGGCCCACCGCGCCGGTCACGGTGATCCGGCTGCGCCCGGTGGAGGTGGTCTCGGCCGAGGCGCTGCAGTTACCGCTGTGGGGCGGCGTCGGCGAGGAGGACTACCTGCGCGCCCGCCGCGCGCTGGTGCGCGTCCAGGGCCTGCTCGGCCCGCGGGCGGTGCAGGTGCCGGTGCTCAGCGGTGGCCGGGGTCCGGCCGAGCGCATCACGTTCATCCCGCTGGGCGACGAGCAGGTGCCGCGTGCGGACCCGCGGCAGCCGTGGCCGGGGCAGCTGCCCGAACCGTCGCCCACGGTGCTGCTCGACGATCCGGTCGAACTCCTCGATGCGAACGGCGATCCGGTGCGGGTGACCGGCCGCGGCCTGTTCTCCTCGGCGCCGGCGCGACTCGTCGCCCCCGGCCGGGACGGACGGTTGTCGTGGTGGACGGGGCCGTGGCCGGTCGATGAACGGTGGTGGGATCCCGAGCAGGCCAAGGTCGGTCGCACGGCGCGGGCACAGGTGCTGCTCGACGGCGCCGGCGGCAAGGCCCTGCTGCTGTGCTTCCGGCAGCGGCGGTGGTTCGTCGAGGGCATCTATGAGTAGCGGCGCGCAGTATGCCCGCCGATCAGCCCAGCGTCCTGGCGAACGCCCCGACCCGGGCGATGAACCGGTCGAAGAACGCGTCCACGTCGACGCCGATGCCGATCAGCGCGTTCGGTTCCCGGCCCCACCGGTTGCTCCAGTCCGCGATCGTCATGCCGCGGGTGAGCGTGCCGGTCAGCTCCACGTCGACGGTGACGGGCCGGCACTCGACGAGGTCGGGATCCAGCGCGACCGCCGCCGCCAGCGGATCGTGCAGGTGCGCCAGGTAGCCCTCGCGCTGGTCGAAGTGGAACTCGAAGTAGAACCGCATCGCGTCCTCGAGCACCGCGATCAACGGGTTGGACGCCGACGACCGGGTGCCGCGTTCGTCGTCCGCGCTCATCGGCACCGTCGACGATCCCGCCTCGGCGGCCAGCCGACCCAGCAGCGCCGGCGTCATCGCGATGCGTTCGGTCAGGTTCAGCCCGAGCACGATCGGCAGATGCTTCGGCGACTCCCGGTGCCAGGAGTTGAACACCTCCGCCGCCGCCTCCGGGTCGACGCTGATGTTCCACTCCGCGACCGGCGTGGTGTTGCCCTTGTAGTCGAACGCCCCACCCATGATCACCAGCCGCCTCAACAGCGTCGGCAGCGCCGGTTCCATCCGCATCGCCAGCGCCAGGTTGGTCAGCGGACCGGTGGCGATGCCGATCAACTCGCCCGGAAACGCCCGCGCCGCACTGACCCACGCCTGCGCCGCGTCGTAATCGGTCAGCTGCAGCGTGGCCGACGGCAGCCGCGCGTAGCCCAGCCCCTCGGGGCCGTGGGTGTCCTCGGCGGTGCGCAGCGGCGTGGACAGCGGGTGCGTGGCCCCCCGCGACACCGGGATGTCGGTGACCCCGCACAGCTGCAACAGCCCAAGATTGTTGCGGCACACCTGATCCACCGGGACATTGCCCGCCGTCGACGCGATCCCGACGACGTCGGCGTCCTCGCTGCCCAGCAGGTACACCAGCGCCATCGCGTCATCGACACCGGTGTCGACATCGAGGAAGACAGGCCTCACCCGGCCCACCCTAGCGGCGGCTCACCAGTGCACGCCGGGCACCAGCCGCACCGCCCGCTTGACGGGGCGCGGCACCCGCAGCGACGGCGCCGGCCGCGACGGGCGCTTCGGCCGCCGCGGCCCACGTTCCACCCGCGCGACGGTTTCCCCGCGTGCGGCAGGCGAATCCGGGAAGCCGAGGTAGAGCTGATGCAGCACCCGCCGCGACAGCTTCGGTGTGAAGTAGTTGCCGACGTCGGCCAGCGTGCCGAGCGGGGTGTCGATACGCGCGGGCTTTTCGATCAGGGCGCGCACCACCATCGCCGCGGCGTGCTCCGCGCTGATCGGCGGCACCGGGTTCAGCCGCCGCGACGGCTCGATCATCGGTGTGCGGACCAACGGCATGTGGATGTTGGTGAACGTGATGTGATCCGACAGCGTCTCGGTCGCCACCACATCGGCGAACGCGTCGAGCGCGGCCTTGCTCGGCAGATACGAGCTGTACTTCGGATTGCGGGCCTGCACACCGGCGCTCGACACGTTGACGACATGACCGAACCGCCGCTCCCGCCAGTGCGGAAGCAGCGCGAGCACCATGCGCACCGCGCCGAAGTAGTTCACCGCCATCACGCGTTCGTAGTCGTGGAAGCGGTCGGTGGAGTTGACCACCGACCGACGGATCGACCGCCCCGCGTTGTTGACCAGGTAGTCGACGTGATCGAACCGGCCGAGAATGTCCTTGACCGTGTGCTCGACGGACGACGAATCGGTGACGTCACACGTGAACGCGTACGCCTTACCGCCGTTGGCGCGGATCTCGGTGACCAGATCGTCGAGCGCTTCGGCGTTGCGCGCCAACGCGAACACCGTCGCTCCGCGCTCGGCGACCGCGATCGCCGAGGCGCGCCCGATCCCACTCGAGGCGCCGGTGATGATCACGTGCTTGCCCACCAGCGGCCCAGCCGGATCGTCGCGGCGGGCCCGGTCCGGATCCAGCTGCTCGGCCCAGTACCGCCACAGCCGCGGCGCATACGACGCGAAGTCCGGTACCTCAATCCCGGTGCCACGCAATGCCTCCGTGGTGTTCTCGGCGGTGAACACCGGAAACATGTCCACGACGTCCAGGATCTCGGCCGGGATGCCGAGCTGGGTGGCCGCCATGTTCCGCAACACCCTGGCCCGTCCGCTGGCCCGCATGATCGGCGTGACCGTTGCGCGGGGGAGCGCACCCCGCAGCGGCGGCAGACCGGCCGCCTTGCCGACACCTCGGTAAATGCCGCGCAGCCCAATGGCTTTCGGTGCGACAAGGTGGAACGTCTGCCCGTCGCGACCCTCGGCGTGGATCAGCGCGGCCATCGCGTCGACCACGTAGTCCACCGGAACGATGTTGGTGCGGCCGGTGTCGGGCAGCGCGATCGGCGTGATCCGCGGCAGCACGGCCAGCTTGGCCAGCAGTGGGAAGAAGTAGTACGGGCCGTCGACCTTGTCCATCTCGCCGGTGCGCGAATCGCCGACCACCACCGCGGGCCGGTACACGCGGTACCGCAGGCCCTGCGCCTCGCGGACCAGTTGTTCGGCCTCGAACTTGGTCCGGTGATACGGGGTCGGCAGATCCTGACCGACATCGAAGTCGTCCTCGGTGAACTCGCCGCGGAAGGTGCCGGCCACCGCGATCGACGAGACGTGATGCAGCGTCGCGTCCAGACGCCGGGCCAACTCGACCACCGCCCGGGTGCCCTCCACGTTGGCCGCGCGCTGCTTGTGCTCCGGCGCGGTGATGTCGTAGATCGCCGCGCAGTGCACGACGTGGTCGACGGGACCCACGTCGGCGACGACCTCCTCGGGCAGCCCGAGACCGGGCGCGGTCAGGTCACCGACCAGCGGTTTCGCCCGGTCACCCCAGTCGGCCGCCAGCCGCTCGAAACGGCCCAGCGAGTCGCGCCGCACCAGCACCCACACCTCGGCGTCGGGCCGGTCGGCCAGGATCTTGGACACCAGTCGGCGGCCGATAAACCCGGTACCGCCGGTAACGACATAGCGCATCGGCCCATGGTCGCCCCTGACCCGGCGTACGTCAATGGGATGTGACGCTATCGTCGCGGCTATCGTCCGGGGCACCGACGAAGGGAGCATCCATGGCGCTCGACCCCACCGCCGTAGGCGCGAAGACGGCACCCACGCTCTTCGAATGGACCGACCGGGACACCCTGCTCTACGCGCTCGGTGTCGGCTGCGGCGTCGATGACCTGGCGTTCACCACCGAGAACAGCCACGACCTCCCGCAGCAGGTGCTGCCCACCTTCGCTGTCATCGCGTGCCTGCCGTTCGCCGCGGCGGGCCTGATCGGCAGCTTCAACTTCGCCATGTTGCTGCACGGGTCGCAGGGCATCCGGTTGACCCGGCCGCTGCCGCCGGCCGGGAAGCTGAGCGTCGTCTCCGAGGTGGCCGACATGCAGGACAAGGGCGAGGGCAAGAACGCCGTCGTCATGCTCAAGGCCACTGGCACCGATCCGGACACGAATGAGGTTGTGGCCGAGACGCTTACGACGGTGGTGATCCGTGGCGCCGGCGGCTTCGGCGGCCAGCCGGGCCAGCGTCCGGCGGCGCCGGAGATTCCCGACCGCGAACCCGACGCCAAGGTCGCGCTGCCGACGCGGGAGGACCAGGCGCTGATCTACCGGCTGTCCGGCGACCGCAACCCGCTGCACAGCGATCCGTGGTTCGCGCGCGAGATGGCGGGCTTCCCGAAGCCGATCCTGCACGGGCTGTGCACCTACGGCGTGGCCGGCCGCGCGCTGGTGGCCGAACTCGGCGGCGGCGACGCCACCAAGATCCGGGCCGTCGACGCGCGGTTCACCGCGCCGGTGTTCCCGGGCGAGACCCTGACGACGTCGATCTGGCGCACCGAACCCGGTCGCGCCGTGTACCGCACCGAGGCGGCCAACCCCGACGGGTCCAACGCCCGGCTGGTCCTCGAGGACGGCTACGCCGAGTACGTCGACTGATTTCTCCGAAGTGCCGGTGGCCCGCGCGACGGGTTGACAGGATCGGGCGATGAGGCTCGTCGTTGCTTACCTGGCGACCCCCGGGGGCGCCGACGCGCTGGCGCTGGCGGTGCGGCTGGCCCGCACCCTGGACGCCGAGATCGACATCTGCATCGTGATGCCGCCCGAGCGGATCACCACCACGCTGGTGCCCACCGAACCGTACGAGGACCGCCTCGCCGAACAGGCCTACGACTGGCTCACCGAGGCGCGCCACACCGTTCCCGACGATATCCCGGTGTCCACCCACGTCCGGTTCGACGAGTCCGTCGCCGACGGCCTGATCAAGGAGACGGCCAGGGTGGCGGCCGACGTGATCGTGGTCGGCGGGTCCGGCGGCGGGCTGGCCGGAAGCTTCTCGCTGGGCTCGGTGGTCAACGAGCTGCTGCACTCCGCACCGGTGCCGGTGGTGGTGGCGCCGCGCGGCACGCGGGATTCGCGGATCGACAGGGTTCGCGAGGTGACGTGTGCGATCGGTGAACGCGAGGGGGCGGATCTGTTGTTGGACACCGCTGTTCAGTTCAGCCGCGCGGCGGGCACACCGCTGCGGTTGGTGTCGCTGGTGGCGCTCGACCCGGTGTTCGGCATGCTGCGCGGCGACGACGAGGCGGTCCGGGCGCGGGCGATGGCGCATGCGCAGCAGACGTTGGAGATCACAAAACACCGTCTGCCCGAAGGGTTTCCGGTGACATCGACGATCGTCGATGGTGAGACGGTCGAGGAGGCCGTCGCGAAACTCGAATGGCACGACGGGGATCTGATCATGGTCGGGTCGAGCCGGTTGAGCGCGCCCCGACGGCTGTTCCTCGGGTCGACCGCGGCGAAGATGCTGCGCGTGCTCGACGTCCCGATGATGGTGGTGCCGCGGGATCAGCTGGGCCCGCAGGATCTGCCCTGATCTTCGGCCGTTACCACGCGGCACCGACAACTGAGTAGTCGTCTCGCGTGGTTATCCCCAATCGCGACTTCATCCACAGATTCGGCATTTTCGGCTCCGGACGGCCGACTGTGACAGCGGTGGCCGATAGCTTCGTGGCATGGGCGGTTTCCTCACCAAAGACGTGGCACAGGAGCGGTTTCGCCTGCTCCTGGACCGGGTCGATGCCGCCTATGCCGAGATGCGCGAACTGTCGTCCGACGAGGTGGGCAACGACTTCCGCGTGGAGGTGGCCGAACGGCTGGAAACCCAGCACCGCACGAACCGCGGCCTGATGTATCGGGTGTTCGGCGAGATCGACAACCCGCCCGACGAAACCGGATGCGTGCCGGTGTTCGTCGACCGGTTGTGGGCGCGGCTGCGGATCACCCGCGGCGAGATCAAGCGCAGGATGAAGACGGCCGGGCAGATCCGGCCGCGCCGCTCGTTGATCGGTCCGCCGCTGCCGGCCGAACTGCCGGAGGTGGCCGCGGCCGTCGAGGGCGGCGAGCTCGGCGAGGACCATCTGCGCACGATCCTGAAGGCGATGAAGAAGCTGCCGTCGTGCGTATCGGATGTCGATCGTCGCGACGTGGAGCGCAGCCTGGTGTTGGAGTCGCGCAAGAGCGACGCCGAGATCGTCGCCGCCGCAGCGGAAATGATCGACCTGATCTTCAACCCGGACGGTGATTACGACGAGGCCGACCGGGAGCGTCGGCGTGGTCTGCTGTTGGGCAAGCAGGGCCGCGACGGGATGTCGTACATGTCGGGGTGGATCGATCCGGAGACCCGAGCCTATGTCGAGGCCGTCGAGGCGGCGGTGCGGCCCGGCAGGCACCTGCCCGACCACAGCGTCGCCGCGGTGCCCGACGATCGCAGCCGCGTGCAGCGCAGGCACGACGGGCTGAAGCTGGGCCTGAAGGCCGGCCTCGCGTCGGGGGCGCTCGGTCGTCACCGCGGGCATCCGGTGACCGTGATCGTGCGTACCACGCTGGCGGAACTCAACCAGGCCGCGCACGCGGTGCACAGCCGCGACATCCCGATGCCGCCACCCGCGCGCACCGGCGGAGACACCGCATTGCCGATGCGCGATCTGATCCGGATGGCCACCGATGCGATCCACTACCTGGCGGTGTTCGAGGAGCACAGCGATCGGCCGATCTACCTCGGTCGGCAGAAGCGGATCGCGACCGTCGATCAGCGCATCATCTGCTACGCGCGCGACGGCGGTTGCACCCGGCCGAACTGTCGGACCCCCGGTTACGAGTGCGAAGTGCACCACAGCCCGGACTGGGCCGCCGGCGGCGCGACGGATGCCGACTGCCTGTACTTCGCCTGCGACGGGGACCACGACGAGGTGACCGAGGGCCGCCTGCAGACCGTCGTCACAAGCTCGGGGCGGCTGGGCTGGACTGACGGGTTCGGACCGCCGGAGGTCAACCACGCGCACCATCCCGAGGAACTGCTGCGTCGTCACCCCGGCGACCCATAGTGGGGTGTTACTCGAACTGATGTTCGATAAGATGCAGCCATGGGCTGGCACACCGGGCCGCCGAGCTGGACCGAGATGCAGCGGGTGCTCACCGGCAAGCCCCGCCGGGCGGGTGCGGGCTGGCCGATCGACGAGCAGATCGGGGACGGCGGTGACAGTCCGGCCTGGTCCCGCAAGCGCGGGGAGTATCGGGCCGCCGACATCGACCGGTCGGGGTCGGCGGTGCCGTATGCCGAACTGCACGCGCACTCGGCGTACAGCTTCCTCGACGGGGCCAGCACGCCGGAGGAACTCATCGAGGAGGCGGTCCGCCTCGACCTGCGCGCGATCGCGCTGACCGATCACGACGGGCTCTACGGGGTGGTCCGCTTCGCCGAGGCCGCCAAGGAACTGGGGATGTCGACGGTGTTCGGCGCCGAACTGTCGCTCGGCGGGGGCGACCGGACCGAGGATCCCGATCCGCCCGGCCCGCATCTGCTGGTGTTGGCCCGCGGCCCCGAGGGCTATCGGCGGCTGTCGCGCGAACTCGCCAGGGCCCACCTGGCCGGCGGTGCGAAGGGCAAGCTGCGCTACGACTACGACGCGCTGACCGAGGCGGCGGGCGGGCACTGGCACATCCTCACCGGCTGCCGCAAAGGCCATGTCCGACAAGCACTCTCCACCGGCGGTCCGGAGGCCGCCGCCGCGGCACTGGCCGACCTGGTGGACCGGTTCGGCCGCGACCGCGTCAGCATCGAGCTCACCCACCACGGCCACCCCTGCGACGATGAACGCAACGCCGCGCTCGCCGAACTGGCGCCCCGGTTCGGCGTGAGCGTCGTGGCCACCACCGGCGCTCACTTCGCCGAGCCGTCGCGTGGGCGGCTCGCCATGGCGATGGGCGCGATCCGGGCCCGCCACTCGCTGGACCAGGCGGCCGGTTACCTCGCCCCGCTGGGCGGGGCGCATCTGCGCTCCGGCGAGGAGATGGCGCGGCTGTTCGCGCACTGCCCGCAGGCGGTGACCGCGGCCGCCGACCTCGGCGAACAGTGCGCGTTCGGGCTGGCGCTGATCGCCCCCCAGTTGCCGCCGTTCGACGTGCCCGAGGGCCACACCGAGAACAGCTGGCTTCGCCACCTCGTCATGACCGGCGCCCGCAACCGGTACGGGCCGCCGGAGCGCGCCCCGCAGGCGTACGCGCAGATCGAGCACGAGCTGAAAGTCATTGAGAAGCTCAACTTTCCGGGCTACTTCCTGGTCGTGCACGACATCACCCGGTTCTGCCGGGAGAACAACATCCTGGCCCAGGGCCGCGGGTCGGCGGCCAACTCCGCGGTCTGCTATGCGCTCGGGGTGACCAACGTCGACCCGATCGCCAACGAGCTGCTCTTCGAACGGTTCCTCTCCCCGGCCCGCGACGGCCCGCCCGACATCGACATCGACATCGAATCGGATCTGCGCGAGCAGGTGATCCAGTACGTCTACGACCGCTACGGCCGCGACTACGCCGCGCAGGTCGCCAACGTCATCACCTACCGGGCTCGCAGCGCGGTGCGCGACATGGCCCGCGCCCTGGGCTTCTCGCAGGGTCAGCAGGACGCGTGGAGCAAGCAGCTCGGCCACTGGGGGAGCCCGACCGATGCCGCCGACACCGAGGGCATCCCCGAGCAGGTGATCGAGCTGGCCACCCAGATCACCAACCTGCCGCGGCACATGGGCATCCACTCCGGCGGCATGGTGATCTGCGACCGCCCGATCGCCGACGTCTGCCCCGTCGAGTGGGCGCGGATGGAGAACCGCAGCGTCCTGCAGTGGGACAAAGACGATTGCGCGGCAATCGGTCTGGTGAAGTTCGACCTGCTCGGCCTGGGCATGCTCTCCGCGCTGCACTACTGCATCGACCTGGTGCGCGAACACCAGGGCATCGAGGTCGACCTCGCCAAGCTGGACCTGTCCGAACCCGCCGTCTACGAGATGCTGCAGAAGGCCGACTCCGTCGGGGTGTTCCAGGTGGAGTCCCGCGCGCAGATGGCCACCCTGCCCCGACTGAAACCGCGGGTGTTCTACGACCTGGTCGTCGAGGTCGCACTGATCCGGCCCGGCCCCATCCAAGGCGGCTCGGTGCACCCCTACATCAAGCGCCGCAACGGCGAAGAACCCGTCACCTACGACCACCCGTCAATGGAACCCGCACTGCGGAAAACGTTGGGCGTCCCACTGTTTCAGGAGCAACTCATGCAGCTCGCGGTGGACTGCGCGGGGTTCACCGCCGCCGAGGCCGACCAACTGCGCCGGGCCATGGGTTCCAAACGCTCGACCGAACGGATGCGTCGGCTGCGCGGCCGCTTCTACGACGGCATGCGCCAGCGGCACGGCATCACCGGCGAGGTCGCCGACCGCATCTACGAGAAACTCGAGGCATTCGCCAACTTCGGTTTCCCGGAGAGCCATTCACTGTCGTTTGCCTCGCTGGTGTTCTACTCGTCATGGTTCAAGCTGCATCACCCGGCGGCCTTCTGCGCGGCCCTGCTGCGCGCGCAGCCGATGGGGTTCTACTCGCCGCAGACGCTCGTCGCCGACGCCCGCAGACACGGTGTGACCGTGCACGGGCCCGACGTCAACGCCAGCCTCGCGCACGCCACCCTGGAGAACCGCGGGCTCGAGGTCAGGCTCGGCCTGGGCGGCGTCCGCCATATCGGCGACGAACTGGCCGAGCGCATCGTCGAGGAACGAAAAACCAATGGGCCGTACCGGTCTCTGCTCGACCTGACCCAGCGCGTACAGCTCACCGTGCCGCAGACCGAGGCGCTTGCCACCGCGGGGGCCTTGGGCTGCTTCGGGATCAGCCGCCGCGAAGGGCTGTGGGCCGCCGGCGCGGCCGCCACCGAACGGCCCGACCGGTTGCCCGGGGTGGGCTCGTCGTCGCACATCCCCACGCTGCCCGGGATGTCCGACCTGGAACTGGCCGCCGCCGATGTGTGGGCCACCGGTATCTCCCCGGACAGCTATCCCACCCAGTTCCTGCGCGAACACCTCGACGCGCTCGGCGTCATCCCCGCCGCCAGGCTGATGGAGGTGCCCGACGGCACCCGCATCCTGGTCGCCGGCGCCGTCACCCACCGGCAGCGGCCCGCGACGGCCCGGGGCGTCACCTTCATCAACCTCGAGGACGAGACCGGCATGGTCAACGTGCTGTGCGCGCCCGGAGTGTGGGCCCGGCACCGCAGGCTGGCCCAGACCGCACCTGCGCTGGTGATCCGCGGCGTCGTGCAGAACGCCACCGGCGCGATCACCGTGGTCGCCGACCGCATGGACCAGCTCACCCTGGCCGTCGGATCCAAGAGCCGCGACTTCCGTTGACCCCTCTAGGGTGAGGTGGTGGCGCGCTCGCACTACCTCCTCGTCGGCGCGGGTACGGCGCTTATCGCCTGCTGCTACGGCCTGGCCCGGTTCACCTACGGTTTGTTCGCGCCCGCCTTCACCGACGAGTTCGGCCTCAGCGGCGCACTGGCCGGCGGGATCGGCGCGGGCAGCTACGTCGGATACTGCGCCTCGATCGTCCTCAGCCTGCTGCTCACCGACCGCATCGGTGCGCGACGCGTCGCTGTCATCGCGGGAGCCGTTGCGACGGTTGGTATCTCGATCGTCGCCGCGGCGCCGTCGGCCTGGGTGCTGGCGGCCGGCATCCTGATCGCCGGCTGCAGCACCGGACTGGCATCGCCGCCGCTGGCCGCCGCGGTCGCCCAGTCCGTTCCCGCCGGTCTGGCCGACCGCGCGCAGACCGTCGTCAACGGCGGCACCGGGATCGGCGTGGTCGCCTCCGCCCCGATCGCGCTGCTGATCGACCAGTGGCGCGTGGCGTGGGCGCTCTACGCGATCCTGGCCGCCGTCGTGACGATCTGGGTGGCCCGCAGTGTGCCGGCCACCGCCCGCACGGGTGCCAATGCAGTCGAATCCTCCTGGCGCCCAGGCCTGCTCGCCATGCTGGTGGCCGCGCTGCTGATGGGCATCGGCAGTGTCGCGGTGTGGACGTTCGGCCGCGACCTGATCGTCACCGTCGGCGGTGCGGGCCCCGCCCGGTCGACGTTGCTGTGGATCGTGATCGGCGCCGCCAGCATCGCCGGGGCATTCGCCGGTGACGCGGTGGCGCGCATCGGCCTACGGTGGGCCTGGGCGGCCGCGACCGTGACGATGGCCGCGGCGACGCTGCTGCTGGCGGCGGCACCGGCCGCGCTGATCGGGATCCTCGTCGCCGCAACGCTGTTCGGCGCCGCCTATCTCGCGTTGACCGGGCTGATGCTGCTGTGGAGCACGCGGCTGTATCCGGATCGCGCGGCGTTCGGGGTCGGCGTCGCGTTCTTCACGATCGCGGCCGGGCAGGCGCTCGGCGCCCCGCTGACGGGGGCGCTGATCGACGCTGCGGGCGCACGGTCGGCGTTCGTGGTGATCGCCGCGCTGGGACTGTGCGCGCTCGCGTTGCGACCGCCTAGCCCTCGGTAGGTGTCGTCCACACCTTGTCGATGCTGATCCGCACCCGGGTGCTGTACGCGGCGAAGAACTCGTCGGTGAAACCGAACTGTTTGGCCAACTCGGCGTACTTGGTCCGATACCGCTCATCCTGCAACGGATCCGCGTTCTCGGCCGCGATGGCCGCGGTGCCGCCGACGACGATGATCCCGCTGCCGCGGCCGTCGGAATCGAGGTTCAGCGACACCCGCGGTTGGTTTCGGATGTGACGCACCTTCGCGGCGTCGGGTTGCGAGTAGACGATCACGTCCGTGCCGTCGAGGTAGAACCACACCAGTCGCGGCACCGGCTGACCCGACTTCGCGACCGTCGTCAGCCACGCATAGTGATCGGATTGAAGCCTGCTGGACACTTCCTGTGTCAATTCGACTGCCATGCTTCGACTGTAGTCTCGCGCTATGACACTGAACCTGTCCTTCGACGAGGTCCTGACCACCACACGATCGGTGCGCAAACGGCTCGACCTGACCAGGCCGGTGCCCCGCGAGGTGTTGATGGAATGCCTCGAACTCGCGCTGCAGGCGCCGACCGGATCCAACGCGCAGGGCTGGCAGTGGGTTTTCGTCGAGGACGCCGACAAGAAGAAGGCGCTGGCCGACATCTACCGGCACAACGCGACCCCGTACCTCGATGCCCCCAAACCGCAGTACGGCGACGTGCGCGACGAACAGCGGCCGCGGGTCACCGAATCCGCGAAGTACCTCAACGAGCACCTGCACGAGGTGCCGGTGATGCTGATCCCGTGCCTGGCCGGCAGTCCCGAGGCCGCGGTCGCGGGCAGTGCCGGGTTCTGGGGCTCGCTGCTGCCCGCGGTGTGGAGTTTCATGCTGGCGCTGCGCTCGCGGGGGCTGGGCTCGGCGTGGACGACGCTGCATCTGGTCGGCAAGGGGGAGCGGTTGGCCGCCGAGGTGCTCGGCATCCCGTACGACGAATACCGCCAGGGCGGGCTGTTCCCGATCGCCTACACCAAGGGCACCGACTTCCGCCCGGCCAAGCGACTGCCCGCCGAGCAGGTGACGCACTGGAACGGCTGGTAACCGATCACACCGCGCCGGCGAACCCGTGCTGGCGCCACGCCTCGTACACCACCACCGCGGCGGCGTTCGACAGGTTCAGCGACCGCCGGCCGGCCAGCATCGGGATGCGCAGCCGCGCGGTGATGTTCGGATCGGCCAGCGTCTCGGCGTCCAGCCCGGTGGGTTCGGGCCCGAACATCAGCACATCACCGGGTTGGTAGCGGATGTCGGCGAACGACGTGGTGCCGTGCGAGGTGAACGCGTACACCCGCGCGGGCAGCAACGCCTCCCACGCCGTGGGCAGGTCCGGGTGCACGGTCACCGACGCCAGGTCGTGGTAGTCCAGCCCGGCGCGCCGCAGCTTCGGCTCGGAAAGGTCGAATCCGAGCGGTTCGACGAGATGCAATTCGCAACCCGTCGCCGCCACCATCCGGATCGCATTACCGGTATTCGGCGCGATGCGCGGCGAGAAGAACAGCACCCGGAACATGCGCACAGTTCAGCACGCCGACCGGCGCCCTTTCGCAAGCGGTCCGCACATTGGCGAAACCATTTGCTCCTATAACACACATCGCAGGTGAGGCGGGGTTTCGAACTCTGTCTGTTCAGTAAGAATTGTGGAATCCGCCGCTCGTGACTGGCATACTCGTGCAATTGCCAGGCGCAGACCCGCCCACCCCGACGAGGGTGGATTTAGCAGGAAGCCTTATGAACCACGCTCCAATACCGAATTGCGGACACGCGGCCGATCGCGCGGGCGTGCAACGATGAACGCGTTTTCGCAGCTCAATCAATCGGAGGGCGCGTTCGGGGATTTCGAGCCGCAAACGCCTGCACCGCCCAAACGGCCGTCGCGTTGGGCGCTGACCAATTGGCCGGTGCGCTGGAAAGTCGTCGCGATCGTTTTGGTGCCGCTCATTCTCGCGGTGACGTTTGGCGGCCTGCGCATCTACAGCAGTGTGGAAGAGGCGACGGATTTGCGTCGCGCCGCCGATCGCGCCGAAATGGTGCCCGCGATCGTCAACTACATGGCCGCCCTCGACAGCGCGATGCTGGCCAGTTCCGTCGGCGGCGATATGCAGGCCGCGCTCACCCGGTTCGACCTGACCAGGCAGGAACTGCAGCGCCGGTTGGCCGACACCGACGTCGCACCCGACGTCGGCACCGGTGTCACGGCGATGATCGACCAGGGCCAGGCGCTGGTGGACAAGGTCAGCGCCAACAGCATCAACCTGTTCGACCGGGTCACCGCCTACGCCCCGATCCTGCTGACCGCCGAGGACGTCATCACCGGATCGGTGCGCGTCGAGGACGAACGCATCCGCGCCGAGGCCCTGGGCCTGTCGCGGGCGGTGGGCGCACGCGGCCAGATGATGATGCAGCAACTGCTGGTCAACCTCGGCGGCGAGTTTCCCGAGCCGGAGCTGCGGACCCGGATGACCACGCTCGCCGGCACCGAGCCGTCGACGCTGTTCGGCATGAGCCAGGTGCTCGGCGTCGGCTCGCCGGAGGCCGTGCGTCTGCAGGAGGAGTTCGTCAAGCGGATGGGGATCATCTCCGATCCGGCGGCGATCCTGGTCAACAACCCCGACCTGCGCGCCTCGATGCAGACCACCGATCAGATCGCCCGCCAGATCATCGAGCGCAGCACCGAATCGATCGGCGCGGCGGTGGCCGACCAGGACGGCGAGGAACGCCGCGACGTGATCCGCGACTCGGCGATCGTCGGCGGGGCCACCCTGCTGGCGCTGCTGCTCGTGGTTGTGGTGGCGCGCTCGCTGGTGCGGCCGCTGCGCCGGCTGCGCGACAGCGCGCTCAAGATCGCCCACGAGGACCTCACCCGCGAGATCGAACAGCTGCGCACCGGCGGTGAGCCCGGGCCGGTCGAGCCGATCCCGGTGCACACCACCGAGGAGGTCGGCCAGGTCGCGCACGCCGTCGACGAACTGCACGAGCAGGCCGTGCAACTGGCCGGTGAGCAGGCCCGGCTGCAGCTGCAGATCTCCGACATGTTCGAGACGCTGTCGCGGCGTAGCCGCTCGCTGGTCGACCAGCAGCTGGCGCTCATCGACCGGCTGGAACGCAACGAGGAGGACCCCGAGCGGCTGGAGAGCCTGTTCCGGCTGGACCACCTCGCCGCGCGGATGCGCCGCAACGGCGCCAACCTGCTGGTCCTCGCGGGCGCCAAGGTGCCGCGCGAGCAGGCCGAGCCGGTGCCGGTGGCGGCGATCATCAACGCGGCGGCCTCCGAGGTCGAGGACTACACCCGGGTGGTCACCGCGACCGTGCCGGACAGCGAGATCGCCGGTTCGGTGGCCGGCGACCTGGTGCACCTGCTGGCCGAACTGCTCGACAACGCGCTGCGCTACTCGCCGCCGATCTCGCAGGTGCGGGTCTCGGCGGTGCACACCGGCAACGGCGGGCTGGTCATCGAGGTGAGCGACAACGGCCTCGGCATGACCGAGTCGGACCTGCGGGTGGCCAACACCCGCCTGCAGTCCGGCGGCGAGGTCAACCCGTACACCGCGCGGCACATGGGCCTGTTCGTGGTGAGCCGGCTGGCCGCGCAGCACGGGCTGGTCGTGCGGTTGCGCAGCACCATCGCCGGCGAGCCGAACTCCGGCACCACCGCGGGCGTGTACGTGCCGGCCGAACTGCTCAGCGGCCCGGCGCGACCGGACCAGTTCGCCGGGCCGGACGCCACCCCGGCCGATGCGCACGCGGGTATCACCACCGCGCTGGCGCTCGACGAGGACCGCTGGGACGACGCCGACGAACTCGACGACGTCGAGGAGGCCCAGGAGTTGGCGGAGGAGTCCGAGCAGCCCGAGGAGCCCGCGCCGCCGGTGCCGCAGGCGCCGCCGGTGCCGGTATCGGTGCTGCCGCAGCGCAATCCGGGTGCCAGCGGGATCGCCGACATCCCGGCGTCGCTGACCATCCCGGTCACCCCGGTGCCGCAGCCCGCCCACGAGGAGGAGTGGCCGCAGGACTCGATGCCCGCGCAGCCGCCCGCGCAGCCCGTCGCCGAGCGGGGCGCACCGGCCCCCGCCGCGCCGCCGCAGCCGACCGTGCGGCCCACCGACACCTCGAGCTTCTTCGGGGCGCGCGCCCAGGCGGCCGCCAACGGCGCACCTGCTTCGCCGCAGCCACCGCAACCACCGCAACCGGCCGCTCCGCCGGCACCCGAGCCCGTCGCGGCCGAACCGTTGGGCGGGGCGCAGCCCGTCGAGCCCGACAGCTCGGAGGACACCATCTACCAGAAGATGCTGTCCGAATGGCTCGTCGATCCGACCGAGCTGGCCAACAGCGAGGACCTGAACTGGGAGTCGGTGTGGGACCGCGGCTGGTCGGCGGCCGCGGCGGCCGACGAGGCACCGGTGCTCGAGCACACCGAGGACGGGCTGCCCAAACGTCAGCCCGGTGCCCGGTTGGTGCCCGGCGCGGCGCCGCCGGCCGAGCCCGGCGGCCGCGGCGCGCACCGCAGCGTCGACGATAACGCACAGGTAGCATCGGCGCCCGAGGTGGCGCCGCAGCGCGATCCGGACGCGGTCCGCGCGAGCATCCGCAGCCACTTCGGCGGGGTCCGCGCCGGCCGCTCGCACGCCCGAGAGATCAGAGGGACCGATACGCCATGAGCCATCCGCCACGTGCGACGCAGCGCGACTCGCTGGACTGGCTGGTGTCGAAGTTCGCCCGCGAGGTCTCCGGCGTCACCCACGCGGTGCTGGTGTCCGCCGACGGCCTGCTGATGGCGGCCAGCGAGCACATCCCGACCGAGCGGGCCGATCAGCTCGCCGCGGTGGCCTCCGGACTGGCCAGCCTGTCGACCGGCGCCGCGCAGCTGTTCGAGGGCGGCCACGTGCTGCAGTCGGTGGTCGAGATGGAACACGGCTACCTGCTGCTGATGCGGGTGGGTGACGGCTCCAACCTGGCCGCGCTGGCCGCCCGCAACTGTGATATCGGCCAGATCGGTTACGAGATGGCCATTCTGGTGGAACGGGTGGGCACGGTCATCCAGTCGTCACGACGCCGAGCCCCGCAGCACTCGTGAGCGCGCCATGGACCATCCCGACAGCACTCGCGACGCGACCGACGAATCGCTGTGGGAGAAGGACGCCGCCGCGCCGAGCCTGGTTCGGCCCTACATTCTGACCGCGGGTCGCACCGAGCCCCGGGTGCATCTGCCGCTCGAGGCGCCTATCGGCATCCTCGACACCGGGCAGAAGCGGCGCTGGCCGGGAAGCGATGTGCGAAGCCAGATTCTGGCGCTGTGCGCCGGTCACCCCTCGGTCGCCGAGATCGCCGCACGGTTATCGTTGCCACTCGGTGTGGCCCGGGTACTGATCTCCGATCTGGTGACGCAGGGATACCTGCGGGTGCACATCACCCTCGATGACTCGTCGTCGTTCGACCGACGGCGCGAACTGATAGGGAGGACACTGCGTGGCCTCAGGGCACTCTGAGAGGCACGAAGCCGCCTCCACGAAAATCGTCATCTCCGGCGGGTTCGGCGCCGGCAAGACGACGTTCGTGGGCGCCGTCTCCGAGATCATGCCGCTGCGCACCGAGGCGCTGGTGACCAACGCCTCGGAGGGGGTCGACGGCCTGGAGGCCACGCCGCAGAAGACCACCACCACCGTCGCGATGGACTTCGGTCGGATCACGCTGGCCGACGACCTGGTGCTGTACCTGTTCGGCACGCCCGGGCAGCGGCGGTTCTGGTTCATGTGGGACGACCTGGTGCGCGGGGCGATCGGTGCGATCATCCTGGTGGACACCCGCCGACTGCAGGACAGCTTCGCCGCCGTCGACTTCTTCGAGGCGCGCAGGCTGCCGTTCTTGATCGCGATCAACCTGTTCGACGGCGCGACATGGCATTCCACCCAGTCGGTGCGCAAGGCGCTGGCGTTGGCCGATCACATCCCGATCATCACCGTCGACGCGCGCGACGCGAAGTCGTGCCGGTCCGCGCTGATCGCCATCACCGAGTACGCACTCAACAGCCTCACCCCGCTGACCGGCTGAACCGGTGGAGGATTCCGAACTTCACTGGACCGAGCGGGAATTCGTCGGCCACGACTTCCGGGACGAGGATCTCAGCCGGTTGCGCACCGCGCGGGTGGTGTTCGACGAGTGCGACTTCCGCGGCGTCAACCTCACCGAATCCGAACACCTCGGTTCGGCGTTCCGCAACTGCCGCCTCGAACGGGCAGTACTGCACCACAGCGCGTTTCGGCAGTGCAGCATGCTGGGGTCGGTCTTCACCGGCGCACGGCTGCGGCCGCTGACCCTCGACGAGGTGGACCTGACGCTGGCGGTGCTCGGCGGCTGCGATCTGCGCGGGCTGGACCTCACCGGCTGCCGGCTGCGTGAGACCGGTCTGGTCGACGCCGACCTGCGCAAGGCCGTGCTGCGCGGCGCCGACCTGCGGGGTGCGCGGCTGCAGAACACCCGACTCGACGACGCCGACCTGCGCGGCGCGCGCGCCGACGCCGAGCTGTGGACCACCGCGACGCTGCGCGGCGCCAAGATCGACGTCGATCAGGCGCTGGCGTTCGCCGCCGCGCACGGCCTCGACATCGCAGGGGAATAATCGCCGCCGGATTCGGTTGCGGCTGGTATGCGCTCGACCGGCTTTCACGAGGGCGAACTCGCGGTGCAGGACCGTGCCGGCGTGCGCGCGCTGGCCGCCCGCCTCGGCGCCGGAATGCTGGCGACCCCCGACCTGTCCGGCGGGATGGCCAAGTTCCTCGGCGACCGCGAATTCGCGGTGCTCACCGCCCGCGGCACCGACGGCCGGCTGTGGACCTCGCCGGTGTTCGCGGCGCCGGGCTTCCTGCGCGCGGGCGAGCGGGAACTGCGCATCCTGGCCTCGCCGCGGGCCGGGGACCCGCTCGCCGAGATCGGCGTCGGCGCGCGGGTGGGCATGATCGCCATCGAGTTCGCCACGCGGCGCCGGGTGCGGGTCAACGGCACCGTCACCCGCGCCGACGCCGACGGTCTCGTCCTGTCGGTCGACCAGGCTTACGGCAACTGCCCGCAGTACATTCATCGGCGCCACCTCGAGCGCACCCCGCCCGGGCCTGACGAGGTCAGACACCGGGTGGACTCCCTGCAGCCGCACCATGTCTCGCTGATCACCCGGGCCGACACGTTCTTTCTCGGCACCGCCCACCCGGACCGCGGCGCCGACGCGTCGCACCGCGGCGGCGAGCCCGGCTTCGTGCGTGTCGAGGGCGACGACCTGTGGTGGCCCGACTATCCCGGCAACAACATGTTCAACAGCCTGGGCAACATCGCCGTCGATCCGTCGGCCGCCCTGTTGTTCATCGACTTCGACAGCGGCGCAACGCTTCAGCTGTCCGGCGCCGCCGCCATCGAATGGGACGGCACCGGGCGCGGGGTGCGCTTCCACGTCGAGTCCGGGTGCGACGGGCAGTTGGGACTGCGCGCCCGCGGGTGACCGCGGAATGATTTGCTGCCGAGGGCATTAGAGATGTGATCGTCGAATCGCGCCTGCCACGCGGCCGCGAGGAGGATGATCGGCCCATGGCCTGGGACACGATCGATCGCTACGTCGTCATCTCCACCGACACCCACGCGGGCGCCGACCTGCGCGACTACAAGCCGTACCTACCGACCCGTCTGCACGACGAGTTCGACGCGTGGGCCGACAGCTACGTCAGCCCGTTCGACGACCTGGTCATCGCCACCGCCAAACGCAACTGGGATCACGACCTGCGGTTGGCCGAGATGGACGCCGACGGCGTGGCCGGCGAGGTGCTGCTGCCCAACACGGTGCCGCCGTTCTTCCCGACCACCCCGAACATCACGATCAGCCTGCCGCGCACGCGGGCGGAGTTCGAGAAGCGGTGGGCCGGGGTGCAGGCGCACAACCGCTGGCAGGTGGACTTCTGTTCGTTGGCGCCGGCGCGCCGTCGCGGGCTGATCCAGATCTTCCCCAACGACGTCGACCTCGCGCTCGACGAGATCCGCTGGGGCGCGCAGCAGGACTGTTTCGGCGGTGTGCTGATTCCCGCCGTCTCACCGGGCGACCCGAACGTCGCCCCGCTGTTCCATACCCGCTACGAGCCGATCTGGGCGCTGTGCGAAGAACTCGACCTGACCGTCGTGCAGCACGCCGGCGCGGGCAGCCCCGCCATGCCGATGGATCAGCCCGCCTCCAACGCCGTGCTGGTCACCGAGATGGCGATGTGGGCGCAGCGCACCGTGAACCATCTGATCCTGGCCGGGGTGTTCGAACGGTATCCGAAGCTGCGGTTCGTGCCGACCGAACAGGGCACGCTGTGGCTGCAGAACCAGATGGTCATGCTCGACATGATGGTGCCGACCATGAAGTCCGAGGCGGGCAACCGCACCTACGGGATGTTCGGCGGCAGCTCGATCGACGAGTTGACCTTGGCGCCAAGCGAGTACGCCAAACGCAACTGTTATCTGGCGTCGGAGCTGACCCCGTACGAGAAGTCGATGATCGACTACCTGGGCGCCGACCACATCATGTGGGGCAGCGATTACCCGCACGAGGAGGGCTTCACGCCGCACTCCAAGCTGGCGATCCGGTGGGCGCTGCACGATCAGCCCGAGGAGGTCTGCCGCAAGATCCTCGGCGGCACCGCCGGCCGGCTGTACCGATTCGACCTCGACGCGCTGGCGCCCATCGCCGCCGAGATCGGCCCCACCGTCGACGAGGTGCGAACCCCGTTGGGCGACACCGGATACGTCTCGCCGCCGGCGTTCGGCTACCGCCCGTTCGAGGGCGGCCTGGCGCTCAAGCGGCTGGCTCCGGCGCGCGACCGGCGATAGCCGTCAGGCGGTCGCGAGCCGGATGCGCCAGCGCACGAACGAGGCGTAGCCGATGCAGATCACCGCCAGCATCGCCATGTCGAACAGCCACGCGCCGGAGGTGTGCTCCCAGTGCCGGTCGTGTGGGGTCAGCGGGCCCGGCACCAATCGGATCAGATCGATCGTGGACGCCGACGCGGCGAAACCCCAGCGCGCCGGGGTGAACCACGACATCTGGTCCAGCACAATGCGATCGGTCACCGGGATCATGCCGCCGGAGAACACCAGCTGCGACATGATCGCGATCACCAGCAGCGGCATGATCTGCTCGTTGGAGCGCGCCAGCGCCGACAGCGCCAGGCCGACCATCGCGGCGGCCACCGTCGTCACCGCCTGATCGACGAACAACTCGAGGCTGCGGTTGGCGATCACCACACCGCTGTCCACGGCGCCGGGTCCCCAGCCCTTACCGGCGATCGCGATCGACGTGACGATCGCGGACTGGATCACCGCGAACACCGTGAAGACGAAAACCTTGGCCAACAGGTATGCCGTCGTGGACAATCCGACGGCCTGTTCGCGGCGGAAGATCGCGCGTTCGCCGATCAGCGCGCGGATGGTCAACGCGGTGCCCATGAAGATGGCGCCGACGTTGAGCATCACCAGGATCTGGCCGGGCTCGTTGGGGGCGGCGCCGCCCTGGATCGCGGGCACCGGCACGCCGAAGCCGACGTCGCCGGGCACCGACAGCGACAGCACACCCATGATGAACGGCAGCAGCATCAGGAACGCGAAGTAGCCGCGATCGGACACCACCAGCCGTACCTGGCGGCGCGAGATCGTCGAGAACTGCCTGCGCAGACTGGTTTTCGTCGGCTCGCCGAGATCCGCGGGCTGCTGCGCGGGCGGCTGCGGTGGCGGCGGACCGTGCTGGGCGATGTAGCGCTGCTTGGCGCCCTCCGGGTCGCCGGCGACGCTGCTGAAGATGTCGGCCCAGTTGGTGGTGCCCATCGACGGGCCGATCTGGTTGGGCGGCCCGCAGAACGCGGTCTTGCCGCCGGGCGCCAGCAGCAGCACCTGGTCGCAGACGTCGAGGTAGGTCAGCGAGTGGGTGACCACCAGCACCACGCGGCCCGCGTCGGCGAGCTGGCGCAGCATCGTCATCACCTGGCGATCCAGCGCCGGGTCCAGGCCCGAGGTCGGCTCGTCGAGGATCAGCAGCGACGGGCCGGTGAGCAGTTCCAGCGCCACCGACGCGCGCTTGCGCTGGCCGCCGGACAGCTTGTCCACCCGGGTGTCGGCGTGCCGGGTCATCTCGAGCTCCTCGAGCACCTGGGCGACGACCTGGCGGCGGTCCTCCTTCGTGGTGTCGGGCGGCAGCCGCAGCTCGGCGGCGTACATCAGTGCCTGGTTGACGGTGAGCTGGCCGTGCACCACGTCGTCCTGCGGCACCATGCCGATTCGGGATCGCAGGCTGGCGTACTCGGCGTGAATGTTGTGGCCCTCGAAGGACACCACGCCGGTGGTCGGCTGCGTGTAGCCGGCGACCAACCGCGCGAAGGTCGACTTGCCCGCGCCCGACGGCCCGATCACCGCGGTCAGTGTCCCGGGCCGGGCGCTGATCGAGATGTTGTCCAGCAGCGTCTTGTTGCCCTCGATGGTCCACGAGACGCCGTGCACCTCGAGCCCGCCGGTGCGGGTGTCGGCCTCGGTCTCGGTGCGGCGGACCAGCGTGCCGCCCGAGAACACCAGGTCGATGTTGCCGATCGTGACGACGTCGCCCTCGTTGAGCAGCTGCCGCTCGACCCGGGCGCCGTTGACGAAGGTGCCGTTGATGCTGCGGGCGTCGCGGATCTCGGTGCCGCCCGCGGTGGGCACCAGCGTGGCGTGGTGGCGCGAGGCCAGCACGTCGGGCACGACGATGTCGTTGTCGGTGGCCCGGCCGATCTTGATCGACCCGGGCGGCAGATCCCCGCCGCCGCCACCGGGGCGCAGGATCTTGAGCATGCTCGTCGCGAGGTTGCCCTCACTGGTGCGCGGCGCGGCCGTCGGGCCCATCTGGGTGACCGACTCCATCGCCGGTGACGAGATCGGGGCCGCCGGCTGCGGTGTCCGGGTCGGCCGCGGTGCGGTCGGGTACCGAGCCTGCGTCGGCTGCGGGGCCGACGGGTAGCGCGGTTGCTGCGGGCCGGACGGGTACATCGGCTGTTGCCGAGGCCCGGTCGGCGGGCGCGACGGATACGGGCCCGACGCCTGCTGCGGGGCCGCCGGATAGCCACCCGACGGCTGGCGACCCGGAATCGGTATCGCCGAGGTGGGCGGGCGGCCCGCGGCGCCGGCGCGGCCGACCTCGAACGTCAGTTGCGGGCCGTCGGGGTTGCCGATGTGGACGCTGAGCCCGTCGGTGATGTCGGCCGACGGCACCCGCCTGCCGTTGACGTACAGCCCGTTGAGGCTGCCGTTGTCGATGGCGACCCAGCGACCGCCGTCGTAGCGCAGCACCAGATGGGCGCGGGAGATCAGCGGGTGGGCGATGCGGACGTCGGCGCGCAGATCGCGGCCCACGACGACGTCGTTTCCCGGCGCGAAACTTCTGGTCGACCCGTCGAACCGTACGGTCAGCGCGGGCGGGGCTGGTCGGCTCACGGCGAAAACTCTATCGGTCCCGCGTCACGGTGCGGGGATGCTCCAACGCCGGGTGTCGGTGATCTGCTGCAGCGCCGCGATCCGGCCGTCGCGCGCGGTGATGACGTGCGCGAACGCGGCGTCGACGGTGCTGCGCCCGTCGCGGGCCGGACCCCGGTAGCGGCCCAGCACGACCACGCGGTCGTCGCCGACCGGCAGGTACTCGTGCGGCTCGACGTGCATGTCGTAGCGCGCGGCGATGCGGCCCCACACGCCGGCGATCATGTCGGCCGGCCCGCGGTGCTCGCCGCCCACGCCGTGTGGCATACCGGCGCTGACCGTGCCGGCGAAATCGTCGGTGAGCAGATCGAACAGCGCTCGGCCGTCGGCGTCGGCCAGGGCCCGGTACAGCCGTTCGGCGACGGCGGTGGCGGTGGTCATCCGGTGCCTCCTCATTTTAGAGAGCAGTCTCTATTACGATAGTGCCATGCCGCGACCCGCGCGATACACCGTCGACGATCTGCTCGACGCCGCCGCGGCGCTGCTGGCGCGGCGGGGCCCGGCCGCGGTGTCGATGTCGGCGGTGGCCCGGGCCGTCGGCGCGCCGAGCGGGTCGATGTATCACCGGTTCGCCACGCGCGCGCAGTTGTGCGGCGCGCTCTGGGCGCGCACCGAGGAGCGTTTCCACACCGGGTTCACCGCGGCGATGGCGACATCGGGCCCGGCGCGCGACCGGTGTGTCGCCGGTGCGTTGTTCGTCGTGCGGTGGTGCCGGGAGCATCCGGACGAGGCGCAGGTGCTGTTGGCCGGGGCCGACGCGCTGGGTGCGGCCCAGTGGCCGCAGGAGCTGACGGCGGCGCACCGGCGGCGCGGCCAGCGGTTGCGGCGGCTGCTGCAGAGCGTGGCAGGGGATCGCGACCGGGTGACCGCCGCGGTGATCGACGTCCCGTATGCGGTGGTGCGGCGGCATCTGCTCGCGGGCCGGCGAATCCCGTCGAGCGCCGACGACATCGTCGCCGACTGCGTGCGGGCGCTGATCGAGTGAATTGCCTCGGCGCGTCGCACACCGCGGCGCGCCGGTTCGTGCGCACCATGAATCATGGCGTCGCGCACGGTTTCAGGCGTGGTGTCGGTGTTGGCGGCGGGCGTGCTGCTGGCGGCACCCGCGGCGGCCCAGTCGGACACGTTCACCACCGACGACCGCGGCTTCGTCGGCACCGAGGCGCGTTGCGAGGAGCCGACTGTCGCGTACGCGTTCGGGCGCACGCAGCGATCGCTGGTGGCGATCTGCACGCTCGACGGCGGCTACGAGTACCGCGGGGTGCGACTGCGTGACGACGCGTTGCTCACCGCGGCGGCGACAAAGACCGACGACGGGGAGTTCGTCGCCGAGAACGGCGGCGTCAGCTACACGTTCTCGGCCAAGGAACTGGTGATCGGGGCGGGACAGCGGGTGATCCGCACCGAGCCGATGGTGGCCTACGTGGAGCCGCGATTGGCCGCCGAGGGCTGATAGTTGTCCGGCGCGCCGGTCTTCACGCAGTGGGTGTGGCTGTAGATCGTCGGCATGCACTTGTTGCAGTGGTCGCAGATCGAGCGCACCGTGCGGTCGGCCTGGATGCGGTTGAGCAGATCGGGCTCGGCCAGCAGCGCCCGGCCCATCGCGACGAACTCGAAGCCCTCCGCCATCGCCAGATCCATGGTTTCGCGATTTGTGATGCCGCCCAACAGGATCAGCGGCATCTTCAGCTCCTTGCGGAACTGCTTGGCGTGGCGGAGCAAAAACGCCTCGCGGTAAGGGTAGGTGCGCAGGAACTTCTTGCCGGTCATCCGGATGCCCCACCGGATCGGCGGCTTGAACGCACCCGCGAACTCCTTGACCGGCGCGTCGCCGTGGAACAGGTACATCGGGTTGACCAGCGAGCTGCCCGCGGTCAGCTCGAGGGCGTCCAGCCCGCCGTCCTCCTCGAGCCATTTCGCGGTCTGCAGTGACTCCTCGATCGGGATGCCGCCGCGGATGCCGTCGGTCATGGTGAGCTTGGCGGTCACCGCGATCGGGTTGCCCTCCTTCTCCACCGCCTCGCGCACCGCACGGACCACGCCACGGGCCACCTTCGCGCGGTTCTCAAGCGAGCCGCCGAACTCGTCGGTGCGCCGGTTGAGCAGCGGGGACAGAAACGAGCTGGCCAGGTAGTTGTGGCCGAGGTGGATCTCGACGGCGTCGAACCCAGCCTCGATCGCCAGCCGCGCCGCATTGGCGTGCGCCTCGGTCACCTCGCGGATGTCGTCTTTGGTGGCCTTGCGGGCGAACCGCATCGACAGCGGGTTGAAGAACCGCACCGGCGCCAGCGCGGGTGCCTTGTTGGTGCGTGCGTTGGCGACCGGACCGGCGTGCCCGATCTGCGCGCTGATCGCCGCGCCCTCGGCGTGGATGGCCTCGGTCAGCCGCTTCAGGCCCGGGACCGCCTCCGGACGCATCCAGATCTGCCAGCCGTCGGTGCGCCCACCCGGCGCGACGGCGCAGTACGCGACCGTCGTCATGCCGACCCCGCCGGCCGCGGGCAGCCGGTGGTAGTTGATCAGGTCGTCGGTGACGAGCGCATTCGGCGTGGCGGCCTCGAACGTGGCCGCCTTGATGATCCGGTTACGCAGCGACACCGGGCCGAGGGTGGCCGGGGAGAACACATCTGGAGGGCTGTCCATACCCGGAGCATGCCAGACTGACGGGCGTGGGTGCGATCACACTGGACGGTAAGGCCACGCGCGACGAGATCTTCGTCGACCTCAAGCAACGGGTCGCGGCGCTCACCGCGATCGGAAGCACGCCCGGACTGGGCACGGTCCTGGTCGGCGACGACCCGGGCTCGCACGCTTACGTGCGGGGCAAGCACGCCGACTGCGCGAAGGTCGGCATCAACTCGATCCGCCGCGATCTGCCCGCCGATATCAGCCAGGCCAAGCTCGAGGAGACCATCGACGAGCTCAACGCCAACCCGGAGTGCACCGGCTACATCGTGCAGCTGCCGCTGCCCAAACACCTCAACGAGAACGCCGCGCTGGAGCGCATCGACCCGGGCAAGGACGCCGACGGCCTGCATCCGACCAACCTGGGTCGGTTGGTGCTCAACGAGCCCGCACCGCTGCCGTGCACCCCGCGCGGCATCGTGCATCTGCTGCGCCGCTTCGACGTGCCGATCGCGGGTGCGCACGTGGTGGTGATCGGCCGCGGTGTGACGGTGGGCCGGCCGCTGGGGCTGCTGCTGACCCGTCGCTCCGAGAACGCCACGGTCACGTTGTGCCACACCGGAACTCGTAACCTGCCCGAGTTGACCCGCCAGGCCGACATCGTCGTGGCGGCGGCGGGCGTGCCGCACATGGTCACCGGCGAGATGGTGAAGCCCGGCGCGGCCGTGGTCGACGTCGGGGTGAGCCGTGACGACGACGGCAAACTGGTCGGCGACGTCGCGCCCGACGTGTGGGAGGTGGCCGGTCACGTGTCGCCGAACCCCGGCGGCGTCGGCCCGCTGACGCGGGCGTTCCTGTTGACCAACGTCGTCGAGCGGGCGGAGGCGCTTGCCAAGCCGTGACGCCCAGTGAGTTCGCGCACAAGGTGTTTGCGCGGCAGTGGCCGATCTGGCTGGTCGGCCTGATCTTTGTCGCCGCGTTCGGCCTGGTGGTGACGGGCTACTGGCGTCGCGGGGCGCTGGTGATGGCGATCGCGGTGGGCGTCGCGGCGGCGCTGCGCCTCGCGCTGCCCGAGGACCGCGCCGGATTTCTGGTGGTGCGCACCCGGCTCATCGACGTCACGACCACCGCGTTGGTGAGCGCGGCGATGCTCTACATCGCGTGGACGATCGACCCGCTGGGCACCAGTTGACCCGCGGCGCGATCAGGCCAGCGTCGCGCGCAGGCACAGCGTGATGTACGGCAGCGCCAGACCCGTCGAGTTGGCCAACGCCGGGTGGGTGGCCAGCAGCTCGCGCACCCGGTCCAGCGTGCGGGTGCGCACCTGCTCCGGCGAGGTGATGCAGTAGCTGCGCGAGGCGACGAGGTCGATGAGCGCCTGCGGCGTCAGGTAATTCGTCCACTCCACCCGGTGGTGCTCGACGTCGGCGAACACGTCGGGCAGCGAGGTCTTCTCGTGGAAGTGGGCGTCCTCGTGGCCGATGATGTCGCCGAGCTCCCTGACCCAACCCATCCGTTCGTCGCGGGCGTTCCACACCAACCCCAGCCGGCCGCCGGGCCGCAACACCCGGGCCACCTCCTTGACCGCGAGTTCCGGGTCGAACCAGTGCCACGCCTGCGCCACCAGCACCGCGTCGACGCTGTTGTCCGCCAGCGGAATCTCCTCGGCGGTACCGAGCAGCGCCGGGGTGTCGGGCAGCGAAACCCGCAGCAACTCAAGCATTTCCGGGATCGGATCGACCGCGACGACGTCGAGGCCGCGCTCCACCAGCCGGGTGGTCAGCTTGCCGGTGCCCGCCCCGAGGTCGAGCACCGCACGGGACCCGGCCGGAAGCAACCAGTCGATCGCCTCCGGTGGATACGACGGCCGGCCACGCTCATACGCCGCGGCTTCCGCTCCAAACGACAGTGAGCGCTGCTGGCTGTTCGTCATGACCGAGACGCCAACTCCAGGGTCTGCCGGATCAGCTTGCCGACCGCCTCGGTCTCGAGCAGGAAACCGTCGTGCCCGTACACCGAGTCGACCACGTTCAGGCCGGTACAGCCGGGCAGCAGGTCGGCCAGCTCCTCCTGCAACCGCAGGGGATAGAGCCGATCGGAGGTGATGCCACCGACCACCACCGGCACCGGACAGCCGCGCAGCGCCGCCGCCACGCCGCCGCGGCCGCGACCCACGTCGTGGCTGGACAGCGCGTCGGTCAACGCGACGTAGGTGCCGGCGTCGAACCGGGCCCGCAGCTTGCGGCCCTGGTGCTCCAGGTAGCTCTGCACCGCATAGCGGCCGCCGGCCAGCGGGTCCTCGTCGCCCTGGGCCGCGTTGCCGAACCGGCGGTCCAGTTCGGCCTCGCCGCGGTAGGTCAGGTGCGCGAACCGGCGGGCGATCTCCATGCCCAGATCCGGTGCGCGGCCGGTGCCGTAGTAGTCGCCGTTCTGCCAGTTCGGATCGGCCTTGATCGCGGCCACCTGCGTGGTCTGGGTGCCGATCTGGTCGGCGGTCGCCCGGGCGCCGACCGCGAGCACCAACCCGGCGCGCACCGCGTCGGGGTGGCTGACGAGCCACTCCAGGGCGCGCGCGCCGCCCATCGACCCGCCGACCACCGCGGCGACCTCGGTGATGCCGAGCGCCGCCAGCGCGGCCACGTCGGCCTCGACCTGATCGCGGATGGTCAGCCGCGGGAAGCGCGACCCGTAGGGCCTGCCGTCGGGGGCGATCGAACTGGGTCCCGTCGACCCGCGGAAGCCGCCGAGCACGTTGGTGGCGATCGCACACCAGCGGTCGGTGTCGATCGGCGCGCCCGGCCCGGCCACGCCTTCCCACCAGCCCTCGGTCTCGTCGCCGGGCCCGTGCGGCCCGGTCACGTGCGAGTCGCCGGTCAGCGCGTGCAGCACCACCACGACGTTGTCGCGGTTGGGCGACAGCTCACCCCAGCGCTGCACGGCGATCGACACGTCCTCGATGACGACGCCGCTCTCCAGCGTCAGCGGGCCGATGTCCACGACACCGACTTGGCCCTCGGCGGGCAGGTCCACTGTCTGCACGTCGAAGACCGTCATCAGAACGCCGCCGCGGTGTTCGGGTCCGCCGTCCCCGCCGCGGAGTTGAACGGCTTCGCGGCCGCGAAGCCCCGCTCGAGGTCGGCGATGATGTCGTCGATGCCTTCGATGCCGACCGCCAGGCGCACCAGGCCCGGAGTCACGCCCGTCGCCAACTGCTCTTCGGGGGTGAGCTGGGCGTGCGTCGTCGACGCCGGATGGATCACCAGCGAGCGCACGTCGCCGATGTTGGCCACGTGGCTGTGCAGCGTCAGCGCGTTGACGAACGCCTTGCCCGCGTCCACGCCACCGGCCAGCTCGAACGACAGCACCGCACCGGTTCCCTTCGGCGCCAGCTTCTTTCCCAGCTCGTACCACGGCGAGCTGGGCAGCCCCGCGTAGTTGACCGACAGCACGTCGGCGTGACTCTCCAGGTACTCCGCGACGCGCTGCGCGTTGGCCACGTGACGCTCGACGCGCAGGCTCAGCGTCTCCAGGCCCTGGGCGACCAGGAACGCGTTGAACGGCGACGCCGCCGAGCCCAGGTCGCGCAGCAGTTGCACCCGCGCCTTGAGCGCGAACGCCGGCGGGCCCAGCTCGGCGAACACCACACCGTGGTAGCTCGGGTCCGGCTCGGTGAAGCCGGGGAACTTGCCGTTGGTCCAGTCGAACTTGCCGCCGTCGACGATCACCCCCGCGATCGCGGCGCCGTGCCCGCCCAGGTACTTCGTCGCCGAGTGCACGACGATGTCGGCGCCGTGGCTCAGCGGCTGGATCAGGTACGGGGTGGCGATGGTGTTGTCGACGATCAGCGGCACCCCGTTGTCGTGGGCGACCGCGGCGACGTTGGGGATGTCGAGGATGTCGATCTTCGGGTTGGAGATCGTCTCGGCGAAGAACGCCTTGGTGTTCGGGCGCACCGCCTTGCGCCAGGAGTCCAGGTCGTCGGGGTTCTCGACGAAGCTGACCTCGATGCCCATCTTGGGCAGCGTGTAGTGGAACAGGTTGTACGTGCCGCCGTACAGCCGCGGGCTGGACACGACGTGGTCGCCGGTGTTGGCCAGGTTCAGGATCGCGAAGTGCTCGGCGGCCTGGCCGGAGGCGAGGAACAGCGCCGCGACGCCGCCCTCGAGCGCGGCGATGCGCTGCTCGACGACGTCCTGCGTCGGGTTCATGATCCGGGTGTAGATGTTGCCCGGCTCGGCCAGCCCGAACAGCGCCGCCGCGTGGTCGGTGCTGTTGAACGTGTAGCTGGTGGTCTGGTAGATCGGCAGCGCCCGCGCGTTGGTGGCCGGGTCAGGCGTCTGCCCGGCGTGGACCTGCTTGGTCTCGAACGCCCAGTTGGCGACTTCTTCTGGCGTGCTCATGCGAGACGGACCTCCATCTGGCTCCTCGGGGGGTCCGTCACTGCGGACCCGCGCTTGCCGGTAACCGCCGCGTGCGGTTACTCAACCTGGTCATCACCCGGGGCACCCCACCGCGGTTGGAGGGTTGCCGACCAGCAAGCCGGGGCTTGGCGCTGGCACTCATGACCGAAATGAAGGGTATCGCACGTCGCTGACGGCTTGCCAGCCCGCCACGTCGCGGCCCGTTGCAGCGGGGGTTCGGGGAGGTAGCGGTAACAGCGCGACGGTCGGCGCGTAGCGTCGAGGGTGACTTTGATATTGACTTCCAGTAGCTGACTGAACCGGGAGAAAAGAACACCACCATGAGCGCCGAGCGGCCGACCATCCACTACACGCTGACCGACGAAGCCCCGCTGCTTGCGACCTACTCGTTCCTGCCCATCATCCGGACGTTCACCGACCCGGCCGGCATCGACGTGGTGAGCAGCGACATCTCGGTGGCCGCACGCATCCTCGCCGAGTTCAGCGACTACCTGACCGAAGAGCAGCGGGTGCCCGACAACCTCGCCGAGCTCGGCCGGCTGACCCAGCTGCCCGACACCAACATCATCAAGCTGCCGAACATCAGCGCCTCGGTGCCGCAGCTGACCACCGCGATCAAGGAGCTGCAGGAGAAGGGCTACGCGGTGCCGGACTACCCGGCGCAGCCGAAGAACGACGACGAGAAGGTCATCAAGGAGCGCTACGGCAAGGTGCTCGGCAGCGCGGTGAACCCCGTTCTGCGCGAAGGTAACTCGGACCGCCGTGCCCCCAAGGCGGTCAAGGAGTACGCGCGTAAGCACCCGCACAGCATGGGCAAGTGGTCGCAGGCGTCGCGCACCCATGTGGCGACGATGAAGCACGGCGACTTCTACCACGGCGAGAAGTCGATGACGCTCGACAAGGACCGCCGGGTGCGCATGGAGCTGAAGACCAAGCGCGGCGAAACCATCGTGCTCAAGCCGGAAGTCAAGCTGGACAGCGGCGACATCATCGAGTCGATGTTCATGAGCAAGAAGGCGCTGTGCGACTTCTTCGAGGAGCAGATCCAGGACGCCTACGAGACCGGCGTGATGTTCTCGCTGCACGTCAAGGCGACGATGATGAAGGTCAGCCACCCCATCGTCTTCGGCCACTGCGTGAAGGTCTTCTACAAGGAGGCGTTCGCCAAGCACCAGAAGGTGCTCGACGAGCTCGGCGTCAACGTCAACAACGGGATGTCGGACCTCTACAGCAAGATCGAGGCGCTGCCCGCCTCGCAGCGCGAGGAGATCATCCGCGACATCCACGCGGTGCACGAGCACCGGCCCGAACTGGCGATGGTCGATTCGGCCCGCGGCATCACCAACTTCCACTCGCCGTCCGACGTGATCGTCGACGCGTCGATGCCGGCGATGATCCGCGCCGGCGGCAAGATGTACGGCGCCGACGGCAAGCTCAAGGACACCAAGGCCGTCAACCCCGAGTCCACGTTCTCGCGGATCTACCAGGAGATCGTCAACTTCTGTAAGACGCACGGCCAGTTCGACCCGACCACCATGGGGACGGTGCCCAACGTCGGCCTGATGGCGCAAAAGGCCGAGGAGTACGGCAGCCACGACAAGACGTTCGAGATCCCCGAGGACGGCGTCGCCGACATCGTCGACATCGACACCGGCGAGGTGCTGCTGACCCAGAACGTCGAGGAGGGCGACATCTGGCGGATGCCGGTCACCAAGGACCCGGCGATCCGCGACTGGGTGAAGTTGGCCGTCACCCGCGCCCGCGCGTCGGGCATGCCCGCGGTGTTCTGGTTGGACACCGAGCGCCCGCACGAGGTCGAGCTGCGCAAGAAGGTCAAGGAGTACCTCAAGGAGCACGACACCGAGGGACTCAAGATCCAGATCATGCCGCAGGTGTGGGCGATGCGGTACACCCTCGAGCGGCTGATCCGCGGCCAGGACACCATCGCGGTGACCGGAAACATCCTGCGCGACTACCTGACCGACCTGTTCCCGATCCTCGAGCTGGGCACCAGCGCCAAGATGCTGTCGATCGTGCCGCTGATGGCCGGCGGTGGGATGTACGAGACCGGCGCTGGCGGCTCGGCGCCCAAGCACGTCCACCAGCTGCTGGAGGAGAACCACCTGCGCTGGGACTCGCTCGGCGAATTCCTCGCCCTCGGTGCGTGTTTCGAGGACATCGGCCGAAAGACCGGCAGCAAGCGGGCGGACCTGCTGGGCAAGACGCTCGACGGCGCGATCGGCAAGCTGCTGGAGAACGACAAGGCGCCGTCGCGCAAGACCGGTGAGCTCGACAACCGCGGCAGCCAGTTCTACCTGGCGCTGTACTGGGCGCAGGAACTCGGCGCGCAGACCGAGGACGCCGAACTCGCCGAGCGCTTCGCCAAACTCGCCAAGGCGCTCGAGGAGAACGAGAACACCATCGTGACCGAACTCAATGCGGTGCAAGGCAAGCCGGTCGACATCGGCGGGTACTACTTCCCCGATCCGGAGAAGACCACCGCGGTGATGCGGCCGAGCCAGACGTTCAACGCGCTGCTGGAGAGCGCCTAGCTGTTCTGACCTGAGAGGTTGGGTACGCGGGTAGCGGGTGGTTGGCCGCCG
>ENA-UOVV01000608-UOVV01000608.1-compost-metagenome-genome-assembly--contig:-NODE-608-length-39673-cov-14.699934_pt1 | contig 39673 bp, 36 predicted proteins | sample MGYA00238155_ERZ761577 | MGnify/ENA primary metagenome ERZ761577 (study PRJEB28898, sample SAMN06268775) | compost metagenome | isolation source: Emeryville, CA | place: USA:Emeryville, CA | collected... | reverse complement strand
AAAAAAATCCCGGTAAAAAAATTACCGGGACCCTCTCTACTAAAACTTAAGTACCATGAAAACTCAACTATCTTAGGAATTAAGAATAGTACTTAATATTATATTATCAAAAATTAAACCAAAAATCATCAAAACGGATATTTATTTTTATTAATTAAATAATCCGCGATTTCAGTTCTCAATTGCACAATATTCGGATATTCATTGTAACGAGTAAACCTCCTAAGGCCAGACATCATCATTTGCAGTTCATCTCCTTCTGCAAAGGAAATGATTCCTGTGGTGGCTTCGTGCTTGATCTTTTCAACCGAACTGTATAATTGTATCATAGCCAATTTTCCGGCAAATTCAGCATCGGCTGCTTTGTGGTTCAGCATTTTTTCTGCCCTGAGTACCGCACTCTCTGCCATATAAATTTCAATCAAAATATGAGCGGCTCTCAAAATTAATTGTTGATGTTTTTCCAAATCGGCTCCAAATTTCTGTAAGGCGGCACCTGCCACCATAAAGAAAGATTTTTTAAGGTTGGATAAAATTTCCTTTTCTTGTGAGAAGGGTACGGAATAATCGGGCGTGTCAAAGGAAGGAATGCTCATCAGTTCATTGGCGACATTCATCGCAGGCGACATCAAATCTATTCTTCCTTGAAAGGCCCTTTTGACCAACATACCAATTGAGTGAAGGCTGTTGATTTCATTGGTTCCTTCATAAATCCTTGAAATCCGGGCATCCCTCCATGCCGCTTCCATCGGCATTTCTTTTGAATAACCCATTCCGCCCATGATTTGAATTCCCGAATCCGCAGCCAATTGGCTCGCATCCGAAACCCAGACTTTTAGAATGGAACATTCAATCGCAAATTCTTCCACTCCTTTCAGTTCTGCCTCATTTTTGGGCATCCCCGCCTTGATGTTGTCTTCTATGGCATTTTCTATGTCCTTAGAAGCACGATAAACACCTGATTCAGAAGCGAAAGCTTGTACTGCCATATTTGCCAGTTTTTCTTTGATTGCGCCAAAAGTATTGATGGAAACTCCGAATTGTTTCCTTTCATCGGCATAATTCAACGAGCCGTCCAGAATTCTCCTTTGCGCTTCCAGACAAGCAGCAGCCAGTTTGATGCGACCAACATTCAGCGCATTCATTGCGATTTTGAAACCTCCGTTTCTTTCACCAAGCATATTTTCTACCGGAACTTTGACTTCATTCATAAATACCTGACGGGTAGAAGAAGCAACGATTCCCAATTTATGTTCCTCTTCGCCCAGTGTAAATCCTTCTCCGGCCTTCTCTTTTTCTATGATGAAAGCAGTTATGTTTTTGTCGTCTTCTATCCTTGCAAAAACGATGAACAAATCAGCAAAACCCGCATTGGTAATCCACATTTTATTTCCGGTGATGCTGTAATATTTTCCGTCATCGCTAAGAACCGCTTTGGTTTTTCCCGAATTGGCATCTGACCCGGCTTCCGGTTCAGTGAGTGCATAAGATGAAAACCATTCTCCGGTAGCCAATTTGGGAAGGTACTTTTTCTTCTGTTCTTCATTTCCATAGAGCAATATCGGAATGGTACCAATACCGGTATGGGCTCCGTATGCTGTTGACAATGAGCCAGTAGCTCCCGACAAATAATCACATACCAAAACGGTGGTCACGAATCCCATTCCCAAACCATTGTATTCTTCAGGAACGGAAATTCCCAGAAAGCCCAATTCACCCATTTGTTTCATCAATTCCTCAACCAGTTGATAGTCTTTCTCTTCGATTTGTGCCTTTTTGGGCCAAACTTCTCTGTCAATAAACTCCTTGGCGGTCTGAAGCATCATTTTCTGCTCCTCGCTGAAATCTTCCATTGTGAATATGTCATTCCAACTCTGGTCTATTGTCAAAAACTCACCGCCTTTTAATCTTTTTTTATCGTTCATCTCTTATGTAGTATTTTAATTTATAAGTATTAAAGCATTTCAAACACAGAAGCCGCCCCCTGTCCTGTTCCCACACACATGGTAACTATTCCGTATTTTTTGTTTTGTCGTTTTAATTCATTCAACAACTGAACGGTCAGTTTGGTGCCGGTGCAGCCCAATGGATGTCCCAATGCAATCGCACCTCCATTAACATTCACAAGGTTCGGATTCAAATCCAATTCACGGATGACAGCCAGCGACTGAGAAGCAAAAGCTTCATTGAGTTCAATCAAATCAATGTCTTGTAGCTTCAGCCCGGTTTGTTCCAACACTTTTGGTACCGCATATCTTGGTCCGATTCCCATAATTCGCGGCGGCACCCCAACCGTTGAATATCCGGCCAGTCTGGCAATGGGTTCGAGATTAAGTTCTTTGACCATTTTCTCTGACATGACCAATACGAAAGCGGCTCCGTCGGACATTTGTGACGAATTACCGGCCGTTACCGAACCTCCATTTGCAAATACCGGTTTAAGTTTTGATAGGGCTTCGAGCGAAGTGTCGGCTCTGGGTCCTTCATCCTTATCAAAAATCATTTTTTGGGAGTGTATTTTTTCGTCCGCACCCAGAGTATTGATTTCAACTTCAAGTGGAACAATCTGTCCATCAAATCTATTTTCGGCTTGAGCTTTTAAAGCCTTTTGATGCGAATTGTATGCAAATTCATCTTGGTCTTCTCTGGAAACATTGTATTCATTGGCTACTGCCTCAGCTGTCAGTCCCATTCCCCAATAATAATCCGGGTTTTGTTTGGCGGCTGCCGTTTCTGGCACGGGTTTGAAACCGCCCATTGGGATATAAGACATGCTTTCGGCTCCACCGGCCAAAACAATGTCGGCCATTCCCGTTCTGATTTTGGCTACTGCCGTTGCAATGGATTCTGAACCTGAGGCGCAATAACGGTTCAAAGTTACGCCTGACACTTTGTCGGTTTTCAATCCCATCAACGAAATCAATCGTGCCATGTTCAGTCCCTGTTCTGCTTCCGGCATGGCACAACCTACGATTACATCATCGATTTTGTCTTTGTCGAGGTTCGGAAAATCATTCATCAATCGTTGGATGACTGCCGCCGCCATTTCGTCTGAGCGGGTAAATCTCAAAGTACCGCGAGGTGCTTTGCCTACTGCGGTTCTGTATCCTGCTACTATATATGCGTCTTTCATTGTATATTGTATTAAGATTAGAGTATTAAGTATTAAGTATTAAGTATCAAGACTTAATCTCTAATTTATTCGTTATTATTTTTTAATGTTTTCTGAAAAGAAAAATTCATATTGGAAACCTCTACTAATTGATTTATGACAGGCTGAACCATTTCTTCACCGATTAGTTTTAATCTTTTAGCAAGAATTAATTGCGATATTAATTCAAATGTAGAGCCATTTGCAATTCCTAGAAACTGTACAAACTCTTTATTTGAATTTCTTCCTGCGCCTTCGGCTATATTAGATGGAATAGAAACCGCACATTTTTTAATCTGATGAGTTAGATTAAACTTTTCATCTTCAGGTAAAAGCAAAGAAATTTCATAAATATCACCAGCAATATCCATTGCTTTTTGCCATATTTTTAATTTCTCAAAGTTATGCATAGTCTTAATTCTTAATACTTTCGTCTTGATACTAATTCCTCAGTGGTTTACCCGTTTTCAACATATGCTGTATTCTTTCCAGTGTTTTTCTTTCGCCACATAACGACAGAAAAGCTTCTCTTTCCAAATCCAGTAGATATTGTTCAGATACTTCAGCTGGTTCTGATAGATTTCCACCGGTCATCACATAAGCAAGTTTATTGGCTATCAGCCGGTCGTGTTCCGAAATGTATTTTCCGGCGACCATTTGATCGCTTCCTACATAAAACATTCCCATGGCATTTTTGCCCATCACTTTGACCTTCTCAGTAATCGGTTGGGTATAACCTGATTCAGACATAACAATCGCATGTCTTTTGGCTTCCGCAATTTGTCTGTCTTTGTTCACCACAATTATGTCCTCATTTCTGATAAAGCCTAAGTTTTTGGCTTCAAAAGCAGATGTTGCCACTTTGGCCATTGCGATATTCATGTATGCTTCCCTTAGGTGATTGATTTTCACATCATCAGGCATCAGATGTTGACAAGCTCTTTTGGTCATCTCCTTGGTGCCTCCGCCGCCGGGAATTACGCCGACTCCCACTTCTACCAATCCAATGTAGGTTTCTGCGGCAGCAACAATTTTATCAGCATGCAATGACATTTCACAACCGCCACCCAAAGTCATTCCATGTGGTGCCACCACCACCGGAATGGCACTGTAGCGCACCCGCATCATGGTGTCTTGGAAAATTTTAATCGCACGGTTCAACTCCCACCAATCCTGCTCTGCGGCCATCATCAGAATCATCGCCAAATTGGCACCCACAGAGAAGTTATCCGCCTGATTGCCAACAACCAAACCACGATAATCTTTTTCAGCCAGCTCAATCGCCTTGTTAATTCCTGCGATGACACCACCGCCCATCGAATTCATTTTGGAACGGAATTCTAAGTTGATAATGCCGTCACCCAAATCCTGAATGCTCGCTTCGGGATTCGACCAAATTTCTTTGGATTTTGTGATATTGTCCAGAACGATGAAAGCATCCTGGCCGGGAATTTTCTTATAATCTTTGGACTGAATGTCGTAGTAATAAGTTTTTCCGTCTTTGATTTGATAGAAACTGTTTTTTCCCGAATCAAGCATTTCTTTAACCCAATCAGCGGTTTTGTATCCTTCTGATTCAATCAGCTCAATGCCGTTCTTTAGACCCATCAAATCCCAACTTTCAAACGGTCCATATTTCCAAGCATAACCTGTTTTCATTGCGTCATCGATGCTGTAAAGTACATCCGAAATTTCCGGAACTTTGTCGGCTACATAAGCAAGGAGTGAGGCAAAATGCTTTCTCAACAATTCACCTGCTTTTCCTTTATCTTTTAGCAAAATTCCGAGTCTGTTTTTGATTCCGCCGGCTTGTTTAGCCCTCTCTATCACCGGTAGATTCTTTCTGTCGAGTGGTCGATATTCTAATTTTTCTAAGTCTAATGCAAAGCGGTTGGTCTGTCCACTGTCTTTGTCATACACCTTATAATAAAAGCCTTTTTGTGTTTTGTCGCCCAAGAATTTATTTTCCAAAAGAAAATTCAAAACTTTTGAATCTTTCAGGTCCTGAAGGAATATATCGTTCGGGCAATTTTGTTGCAATCCTTTGGTCACATTGGCCGCAGTGTCCAATCCGACCAAGTCAGCCAGTTTGAAAGTCCCGGTTTTGGGTCTTCCCAAAATGGAGCCTGTCAATGTATCGGCTTCTTCTATGGTCAAGCCTATTTGCTGTGCGAGTTCCATGACTTTGGCCATGGAATAAACACCGATTCTGTTTCCGATGAAACCCGGAGTGTCCTTACATAAAACGGGGGTTTTTCCGAGGAATTTATCGGCGTACATACTCAGAAAATCAATGATGGAAGCATCGGTTTTCGGTCCCGGAATGATTTCAAATAATTTCAGATAACGCGGTGGATTGAAGAAATGGGTACCACAGAAATGTTTTTGAAAATCTTCCGAACGGCCTTCACTCATCAGATGAATCGGAATTCCGGAAGTGTTGGAAGTGACCAACGAGCCTTCTTTTCGGAATTGATCTACCTTTTCAAACATCGACTTTTTGATATCTAATCTTTCGATGATTACTTCAATCACCCAATCTGAATCTTTGATTTTCTCCAAGTCATCTTCAAAATTCCCTACTTCAATCCGCGAGACAAAAGCTTTGTCGTAAATCGGAGATGGATTGGATTTGATGGCATTTTTCAAGTGGTCGCTTGCAATTTTGTTTCGGTCGCTGCCTTCTGCCTGCATATCCAGCAGTCTGACCTGCAATCCGTTGCCAGCAAAATGACACGCAATCGCAGAGCCCATTACTCCCGAGCCCAATACCGTAACTTTTTTTATGTGCCTGTTCATTTTATTTTTAATTAACTTTTATATTCTTTTTCCTTGTAAATCTCTTTGTCAACCGCGATTTCATTGATTTTATACAATACATCAAAGAAAATGTCCAATTCTTGTTGTGGAATTCTTTCTTCTATCGCTTCATAAAAAGTCAACACCACTTTTTTGGAAACATCCCGCATTTTGAGACCTTCATCGGTGAGATAAATCAATACACTTCGCTTGTCTTCGGGATGATTTTCTCTGACAATCATTCCTCTTTCTTCCAGTTTTTTCAGGGTACGCGACAAACTTGTTGGTTCCATTCCCATTCTGGGTCCTAATGATGTACTCGGCGTTCCCTGCTTAGGGTCGAGCGACAAAAGTGCAAATCCCAAAACCATGGTGGAATCGAACTTTGATGCCTGTTCATTATACATTTTCTGAATGGTCAACCAAGTACTCCTGATATAATGATCGATGGTCAAATCGCCTTGTTCCATAAACTTTACATATAATACTTACAAATATATGAAAAATATATTATGCATGCATAATATATTAAAAAAATTATAATTAATTTAGATGAAGATTAAAATACTTTATGCCTAAATCCTTTTCACTGTTTACAAAAGAAGATACCACGCTGTTTCTCAGCGGAAAGCATTACCGCCTTTATGAAAAATTAGGTTCCAGAAAGGTGAAATTCAACGGAAATGAAGGGATTTACTTTGCGGTTTGGGCACCCAATGCCAAATCGGTGGCTGTCGTGGGAGAATTCAATCAATGGAAAAGAAGCAAACATAAACTAAAGAAAAAAAAGGACGGGAGTGGAATCTGGGAAACATTCATTTCCGGTTTGGATTTGGGAATCATATACAAATATTCAATTCAAACCCAAGGTGGAGAAATTTTGGAGAAAATCGACCCTTTTGCATTTTCCTATGAAATTCCGCCGAAGACCGCTTCCGTTGTTACTTCCACTTGGTATCGGTGGAAGGATAAAAAATGGATGAACAAAAGAAAGAAACTCAATTCATTGGCCTCCCCCATTTCCATTTATGAGGTTCATTTGGGTTCTTGGCGCAGAGATCCTGCGGAGCCTGACCGCTGGTTGACTTTTGTGGAAATCGCTGACAAGCTGATTGAACATGTAAATAAATTGGGCTTCACCCATGTGGAATTCATGCCAGTGATGGAACATCCTTATCCGCCGTCATGGGGATATCAGATCACTGGATTCTTCGCACCAACTGCTCGTTACGGCACACCACAGGAATTGATGTATTTGATTCAGGAATTGCACAATAATAATATAGGTGTCATCCTCGACTGGGTGCCTTCGCATTTTCCGAATGATGCGCATGGATTGTACGAATATGACGGCACCCATTTGTACGAACATCCCGACAAACGCAAAGGTTTTCATCCGGACTGGAAATCTTCGATTTTTAATTACGAAAAAAATGAAGTTCGTTCCTTTTTAATTAGCAATGCCATGTTTTGGTTAGAAAGGTATCATGTGGACGGATTGCGTGTGGACGCTGTTACTTCCATGCTTTACCTTAGTTATTCCAGAAATGAGGGCGAATGGATTCCCAATCAATACGGCGGTCCTGAAAACTTAGATGCCATTTCATTTTTGAGAGAACTGAACGAAACGATTTATTTGAATTTTCCTGATGTACAGATGATTGCGGAGGAATCTTCTTCTTGGCCGAAAGTCAGTCATCCTACTTCTGAAGATGGTTTGGGATTTGGCATGAAATGGATGATGGGCTGGATGAATGATACTTTGGATTATTTCAAAATCGATCCATTCTATAGAAATCACCATTATCACAAACTGACTTTCAGCATCATGTATGCTTTCACTGAAAATTTCATTTTGCCGCTGTCACATGATGAAGTTGTTCACGGCAAAAGTCCGATGCTGTACAAAATGCCGGGTGATGAAAAACAAAAACACGCAAATCTCCGCGCACTTTATCTTTATATGTTCACACATCCCGGAGCCAAACTGTTGTTTATGGGCGATGAATACGGAGAAACTTCCGAATGGAATTATGACCATTCGCTGAACTGGCATCTGCTCGAATTTGAAGCACATAAGAAATTAATGGATTTTGTGGCTAAATTAAATCGTTTGTACACTTCTGAACCTGCACTTTATAAATTCCAGTTTGATTATCGCGGATTTGAATGGATTGAGGTCGAAGATGAAAGCAACAGCATATTTATTTATCAAAGAAAATCTGGAAAGAAAAAAGATGCGCTAATCATTGTTCTGAATCTCATTCCGGTGGAAAAGAAAGATTACCGTGTTGCATTTCCGTCACACGGCATTTGGAAATGCATACTGAATTCGGACAGCGCAGAATTTTGGGGGAACGGCAGTAAAATCAAAGACATCAAAACGCAACAACAAAAATACAAAAGGCATGATTTCTCTGCAAAAATGAATATTCCGGGATTGTCCGGTTTGATTTTTAAATTGGAAAAATCCCTTCCCATCAGAAAGAAGAGTAAAAATCCGAAAAATGCTGAATGAAAACCCATTAAACACATATTGACGATAAAGCACTCTGTTAAAAATTCAAACCTATTTTAGAATCATTAAATGAATTCAAAAATAAATTGTAACTTTCTGCTGATTTTTTTCCACGCAACCTTTGCGTTGTTTTTCCATCATAAGAAACACAATAATACCATAATAAGAGATGAGAAAGATAATTTTAATTGTTACTTTGTTTTTATCGGGAATTTTTATGTTGTCGTGTCTGGAAAATGAAAGAGTGGACAATATATACTATACGATGAAACCAATTGACAGTGTTGATATTCAAGCTGTCAACGGACTCAATGAAGTGACCGAAATCAAAACTTATTATACTCGTAACAGTGAATGCGAAGATTTTTTTAATTTTGATTACAAAGGTTTTGATATGGAAAGAAGAGTTGCAATTGTGACTTGGAACATCGATGATGTCAACTGTGCAGAAATCAGTGAAGCCACCCACGCAATTCTAAGATTCAAACCGTTGAACAGAGGTGAATACACCTTCAAGTTTTGGAAGGGAAACAATGATGAGAATCAGCCCGAATATATCGAGAAGACAATTATAATTCCATAAAATTTGGATGAAGGACTGAAAATATTAATCAAAGAATGTCAAAAAAACAAAAGGTCAGCACAGGAAAAAATATACAACAGATTTTCCGACAGGCTGTTCTCAGTGTGTCTAAGATATTCAAAAAACTATGAAGACGCACAGGACATCTTTCAAGATGGATTTATTTTAATTTTCAGCAAAGTTTCCCAATATCAATTCAAAGGCTCCTTTGAAGGTTGGATGAGGAGAATTATGGTCAATCTGTGTATAGAAAAATTCAGAACCACCAACTATCTGTATGTAGTCAACGAAGAAATTACACCTGATGAGGATTTGGCAGAAGACATCAGCGAAGAAAAAACCCAGTACAGTTATGAAGAGCTGCTTGGGTTTGTTCGTCAGCTGCCAGAACGCTACGGACAGATATTTAACATGTATGTGATTGACGGGTATTCACACAAACAAATTTCAGAATTACTCAATATATCGGTGGGCACATCCAAGTCAAATTTATCGAGAGCTCGTGAGAAGCTTGCAAACATGATTAGTAAAAACAGTACAGAAAATATAGCGTCAAAATGAAAAAGAACATTGACCCAATTTTTAAAAACAAGTTGGACAGTCCGCAGAAAGCACCCGATGGTGCTTGGGATTACATCCAGAGTCAACTTCCCCCAGAAGATGACACTAAACCACTGCTTCCATTCTGGAAAAAGCACTTGGGAATAGCCATTTTGGCGGCAGTACTTGTAGGAACAGGATTGGTGATTATCGGTAATAAATCCTTGTTTACTCAAGAGCCAGTGAATCAAATTACACATGATTCTATGGAGCAATTAAATACAGATTTTGAAGGTAAGAAAGTCCAACAAAATCAAATGAATTTCAAAACCGAAGGGAAGATTTCCAATGCCCCAACTCAGCAAAATGAAAGACAAACAGCCACAGATGTAAATCAACAGTACGGCAACGATGGTGAATATAAAATCAGTAATGTAGATAAGTATCAATCTACAAAGGGCAATGTGTCACAAAACAATCATCAAGGTGTAAATACTCCCAACGAGCAAAATGATTTATTTTCTACCGTTCTCACTCAAAATTATGCACAGACCAAAGCAATAAAAAAACCATGGAGTCCTGAACTCATCTTTATTGAATCATCCGCTTTGCTGAAAGAAATTTATATCCAAAATGAAAACTTGATTGCATCTACTATCCCAGACAGCAAATCAGAAAAACAGAAAGAAAGGAAAAACAAATTCAAAATGGATTTTGATAAATTCTATCTATCAGGATTTGTATCCCCAACTGGATTAAATACTTTCGTAGGATCTTCCATGCTTTCTGATAACTTGAACGAATATAAAACAGAAAACAATATCACCCTTTCATACGGACTCAAAGCCGCTTATGCAATCCATCCAAAAGTAAAAATCCGTACAGGTCTTTCTGTCATCGGATTTGAACAAATCACCAAAAATGTTTTGTTGTCCACTGGCTTTTCTGAAACTGCGGACTCATTTACAAGCACTAATGATAATATAATTTATAGTGGAAACCTCAGAATCCACAATCCCAACGAAACAAATGACCTCAGCTATAGAATTTCCGATGGCGATGTACAGCAGCAGTCACAGTTTATAGAAATCCCACTGGAAGCAGAAATTTCAGTTTTCCAGAGTGGTTCCATCGGCATCAGCGCAACCGGAGGTGGAAGTACATGGCTTTTGTCAAAAAACAAAATATACGCACACACCAACGGACATACGGAGGAACTCGGCAAGGCGGACAACCTAAACAAAACTTCCTTCAGTGCCAATGCAGGTCTTAAATTCGATATGAAAATCTCTGAGAATGTACAACTCAATGTTGAACCCAATTTCAAATATCTACTGAACCCGGTGAGGAACATTGAGAATTACAGTCCATACACCATTGGCGTTAATGCTGGAGTAACCGTAAAAATAAAATAACACCAAGGATTTTGGAAGAAAAATCTTTTTATGACAAAGTCTATGATGCAGTGCGCAACATCCCTGAAGGCAGGGTCACTTCATATGGAGCAATCGCTGAATTCTTAGGCAGAAAAGGCTCCGCAAGGATGGTAGGATGGGCAATGAGCAATTCCCACACCCTTACAGATGTACCTGCGCACAGAGTTGTCAATCGGAACGGACTTCTGACAGGAAAACACCATTTCAGACCACCTGAACTAATGCAGCAATTGCTTGAAAATGAAGGAATCACCGTAGTCGATGACCAAATCCAGAATTTCAAAAAAGTGTTTTGGTTGCCAATGGACAAGAAGGATTGAAAGCTGAAGTTTGACTGAAAACTTTCTGAATTAATTTGAAAGGTATTTAAGCCCTACAATGGATGCAATCAGGGTAGTGATAAAGAACAATCGTTTGAAATTGGCCGGTTCATTAAAAAAAACAATCCCCATCAGCACTGTACCCACCGCACCAATCCCTGTCCAAACGGCATAGGCAGTACCAATCGGAATCTCTTGAGTAGCTTTGATTAACAACAACATACTGATGGCCAAACAAACCACAAAACCTGCATACCACCAATAAGATTCAACACCTTTGGTCTCGTTTGCTTTGCCCAAGCATGAAGCAAATCCCACTTCAAAAAATCCTGCGATTAATAGTATAACCCAATGCATCTAAAAATATTTTGACTCCAAATTTCGACAAAATTTTTATATCTAAGGGTTTTAAAATGTATTGTAACTTTGCTTCATGAAAACAGTTAAATCGATTGAGCGGAAGAAATGGGACAAAATCGAAGATTTTTTTATAAAAAATTTTACCGATGGTGAGCGGCCAGACATGGACACCATTCTGTTTTTAATCGGGGTGCAGGAACTTGGCCAAGGCAAGAAGAAATTTAGCAAGGACGACAAAGTAAACCTCATACACATAGCGGTTTGCACTATTCTTGAGCCTTTTGGATATTATCGTTTTGAAGGCCGTGATGCTGATGATTGGCCACAGTTTGAATTTATGGAACCACTGCCCGAACTAAAAGCCAACGAACAGTCACTGTTAATGAAATACGCCATCATTCAGTATTTTGAAGACAAAAACCTGATTTGATATTTATCTGGTACTGACTCAGCTGCTTCTATGCAAATTTTAAAATAAAAGCCAAAAAAAAATTCAAGACCCAAATACTTTAGTATATTTAGACAGGCAAACCAAAACGCCGAAAGCTATGAGAGTTTTTCATCTAAGTGCTGAATGCTATCCTGTTGCAAAAGTTGGAGGACTTGCTGATGTGGTCGGCTCACTTCCAAAATACCAAAACAGACTTGGTTGTGTGGCTTCAGTCATTATGCCTTGGTACGATGTAGATTTTGTAAACAAAAATACCTTTGAAAATATATTTGACGGAAAAGTCGTTCTCAGAAACCATCAATATCCGTTTAAAGTACTGAAGGAGACAAAGAACCAACTTGGTTTTGAATTGTTCCTGATTAAAATCGAAGGGCTCACCGATCGTCAATCCGTTTACGGGTACGAAGACGCCGCAAAGCAGTTCATCGGTTTCCAAACAGTCGCACTCTATTTTATGAGGGAGAGTGAAATACAACCCGATTTGGTGCATTGCCACGACCATCATACCGGATTGATTCCTTTTATGATGAATTATGTTCCCGAATTCGAAAAACTCAGGGGTATTCCCACAGTAGGCACCATTCACAACGGGCAATATCAAGGACAAATGGGATGGGAAATGCTGAATTATCTGCCCGGTTTCAATCTGTCGGACAGCGGTCTGCTGGACTGGAACAACATCATCAATCCATTGGCTGCCATGGTCAAATGTACCCATGCGTTCACTACAGTTTCAGAAGGATATCTGAATGAATTGATGAACGAGAAAGGTGCAGGACTGGAATCACTTTATCGACAAGAAAGTCAGAAAGCATACGGATTGGTGAACGGAATCGACACCGAAGTATGGAATCCAGAAACCGATGAATTTTTGGTTGAAAATTATGGCTCCAATAATTTTGTCAGTAAGAAAAAAGCCAACAAAAAAGTACTTTATGAACGCTATAAATTAAATAAAGAACTGCCTCTCGTCGCTTTTATTGGAAGATTTGCTGCCGAGAAAGGTGCAGATTTGTTGCCGGGTATCATTCAACGGATGATTATGGAAAGGAGCGGCGATGTGAATTTCTTTGTTTTGGGAAGTGGAAACCTGGAGGTGGAACAAAAACTTCTGGATGTACAGCATCGTTTTATTGGGAATTTCGGATTGGAAACCGGTTACAACGAAGCCTTGTCTCACCTCATTTATGCCGGAGCAGATTTTCTACTAATGCCCTCGCGGGTGGAACCCTGTGGATTGAATCAGATGTATGCCATGCGATACGGAAGTATTCCGATTGTAAGAAAAACCGGTGGGCTAAACGACACTGTACCCGACATTGAAGAAAAAAACGGCAGAGGCTTTCAGTTCAATGATGCGGATGAAACCGGTGCTTGCTGGGCAATTCACAAAGCACTTGATTTTATGTCAAATACAAAAGAATCAAGAAAACTTAGGAGGAAAATCATGAAAATTGATTTTTCGTGGGAGAAATCAGCACAAAAATACTTAGCTTTATACAAGACCATAAAACAACGATAATGAAACCAAAAATTTTGGCTGTCATATTGGGAGGCGGACAAGGCACCCGTTTGTATCCGCTGACAGAAACGCGTTCAAAACCTGCTGTGCCAATCGCCGGAAAGTACAGGTTGGTGGACATCCCGATTTCAAATTGTCTGAATTCGGGAATCAATCGAATACTCGTACTGACTCAATTCAATTCCGCCTCACTAAATTCGCACATCAAAAACGCTTATCACTTTGATATTTTCAGCAAAGGTTTTGTTGAAATTCTGGCCGCAGATCAGGATTTCGACAACAAAAGCTGGTACCAGGGAACGGCAGATGCAGTCAGAAAAAGCCAAAAACATCTCAGTAAATTCGACTATGATTATCTGCTGATTTTATCAGGTGACCAACTTTATCAGATGAATTTCAATGAATTAATAGATTTTCACATAAAAGGAGAACATGAGATCAGCATAGCAACCATTCCGGTCGATAAACAGGATGCCACAGGTTTTGGCATCATGAAATCTGACAACAACTTCAGGGTGACTTCATTTATTGAAAAACCCAATGCCGATGTGTTGCCCGAATGGAAATCAGAGGTAAGTGATGAAAACAAAGTACTCGGAAAAGAATACCTGGCTTCCATGGGCATTTATGTTTTTAACAGAAACACCCTGAATCAAATATTTGACGAAGAATCGGGCAATGATTTCGGAAAAGAAGTCATTCCAAAAAGCATTCACAAATACAAAACAGGGAGTTATCAGTACAGCGGTTATTGGACTGACATTGGGACCATCCGTTCATTTTTTGAAGCCAATATGGATTTGACACGAGATATTCCACAATTCAATATGTACGGCCACAACAAAATATTTACCAACTCCAGAATGCTTCCTCCCAATAAGATTACAGCCACTCGGATAGACCATGTTATCTTTGGCGGCGGATGTATCGTTTCGGCTGAAAGAATTGAATCCTCCATCATCGGTGTGCGTTCAAGAATTGACAGCGGCTCAGTTCTGAAAAACACATACATGATGGGTGCAGATTATTTTTCGGACAACAAAGACCTCGAAGATTTTATCCGATACAAAAAACCGCTTTTGGGGATTGGTGAAAACTGCCATATAGAAAATGCAATCCTCGACAAAAACTGTAGAATCGGCAAGAATGTAAGCATCAAAGGAAGTGAGGCATTGTCTGACGGCGATTATCCGACGCATACTGTTTCAGACGGAATTGTAATCGTGAAGAAATATGCGCTGATACCCGATGGAACAGTCATTGGGCAGTGATTTACAAGCATCGGACTGAATATTAAAATCGATGTTCTTTTGTTATTTTCTTGAAGATATACATCGGAAATTCATTCACCAGAAAAACTAATCCAGAATTTTGATTTTGTTGGAAAAGATGTTAATACCAAAAGCAAAAACAAAAATCAAAGGAAGAAGGACATACATATTTTCATTTCTTGATTGTCCCTGCTGCTTACGAGGGTCATTCAGTTCGTACCCATCGTATTTCAATCCATACAAGTTGACTCTTTTGTTGGATACGAGATGAGAAGTGAAATATGGGTAATTTCTATTTCTAATCAATTTGATTTCATAGTCTTTTTTATCCATATACAGCCCGATGGTATCGCCGGTCTCTAACAACGGCAGCGTATTCGTTTCTTTGATTTCATTCAAAATCAGCTCATCCAGTGAAAATCTTGTCTTAGGAAACTCGTTAATTCTGAGTACCAAATCACCAGAATCTTTGAAAATGTAATTTATTAGTCCGCGTGAATAACTGGCATCTTTAGATAGCGTTCCTTCATAATACACTACCTCCTTGGCAATGTTCTCTGGGTTTTCAAGAAAAACCCCAATCGACAAAATAGAAGTAAAAATTAATGCCAACAAAAAGAACAAAGACATTTCTCTATGGTGTTTAAACAAAATTCTGGGGCGTTTTACAAGTTTGTTTTGAGAATAATTTTTCTCTAAGAAGGCTTTAATATCCTTGTAATTCTTCTTCCAAGCGTTTTCAACTATTTTAAACTCAAACTTATCGGTTTGCAACAGTATGCATTCACAAAATTCATACTTCGACTTTTTATCGCTGTATGGATTTTCCATATATCTGATTAAAATCTTCTGATAAGACTGAATCCTTCTTGTTTTTTTGTAAATCAGGAATTGGTATGTAAAATCAGTTTTGGTTATGATGAGTGTTTCTTCTTTGCTATACAACCAGTGAATTATTTGAATACCACTAAAAGCCGAAATAAAATAAAAATTCAGTATGTCCACTTCAAAAAAATACACACTCAACAACCATATAATCAACAATATAAGCGAACCCCCAGTTCTGATTTGCATTTCTTCCTCCGGGTCATTGGTATAACTGTGAATCCTCCTTCTGAATATTATTTTCTATTCTTCTGTATCCAATTTCAATTACTCATTAACAATTAAGCAAAGTCATGTCTTAATTTCAAATGCAGGCAGTTCTTTCATGAAATTGTATCTTTCGTTTACAAAATCCATCTGACAATAATAATGCTTCAGCCCATTGGTCACCATCAAATAATCTGCATTCAGTTGCATATTGTATCGTGCAATTTGGTCAAAGGTCTGTTCGTCAATCTCCACTCCGGGAGCCTTGCATTCCACAATCAGAAATGGTTTGTCTTTCTGAAAAACAATCAGATCTGCTCTTTTCTTCATGCCGTTGATTTCCACAATGACCTCAGAATTGATGGCAGATTTTGAATAGGATTTGTGCCTGATTAAAAATTCAACCACATGCTGTCTGACCCATTCTTCGGGAGTGAGTTGCAGCCATTTTTTTCTGATTTGACAAAATATGTAAACAACATCTTCTGATTGTTTCAAACGAAATTGGTATTTTTCGGGAAAATTCAAAACCGCTAATTCGATTGTTTGCATGACACAGTTCGATAACATCATCAAAGATATCAAAAACAAAAAACTTCTGCCCGTTTATTTCCTTTGGGGTGAAGAACCTTTTTTTATCGACCGCATCTCAAAAACGCTGGAAGACGAAGTGCTGACCGAAGACGAAAAAGGATTTGACCAAGTGATTGTGTACGGAAATGAAACCGACATCGAACAAGTCATCGGCCAGGCCAAACAGTACCCTATGTTCGCACCAAAAAGAGTGGTCATTGTCAAGGAAGCTCAACATCTGTCGCGAAGCATAGACAAAATCGTTTCCTATCTTGAGAATCCTCAAGAAAGCACAGTGCTGGTTATCAATTACAAAGGAAAAAAAATTGACAAGCGGTTGAAATATGGGAAACTTCTCAGCAAAAATAAGTGGGAATTTGAATCCAAGGCGGTCAAAGATTATCAACTTCCGAATTTTGTTGAAAATTTAGCAAAAACTTCAGGACTTAAAATCGACGCCAAATCAACTGCAATGTTATCCGAATATCTGGGCAATGACCTCGGCAGGGTTTACAATGAAATTCAAAAGCTGAAAATTGTGGTAAAAGACCGGAATATCACCCCCGAAATAATTGAGCAAAACATCGGCATCAGTAAGGATTACAACAATTTTGAACTCCAAAATGCGATGATGTGGAAAGATGCCGAAAAGGCTTTCAAGATTTCAAAGTATTTTGGAGACAATCCCAAAAACAACCCAATGGTTTTGACAATTGCAGTTCTTTACAATATGTTTTCCAAATTGATTGCATATCATACCCTCACAGACAAATCTCCGGGAAATGTTAGTAAAGAATTTGGAATCAATCCGTTTTTTGTGAAAGATTACCAAGCGGCTGCAAAACATTATCCGCTCAAAAAGTCCACAAGGATAATTTCACTACTCAGAGAAACCGATGTGAAAAGCAAAGGAATAGGCACAAGTGGAAGAGTAAGCCATAGTGAATTGCTCGACGAATTGATTTTCAAAATCATCAGTCTGTGAATCAGAAATCCAAAACACCCGGAGCGATTTCTACTGCTTGAACACCGGGCTTAAAAAGTCTTGCAGTCAGTCTGCCCTTTAGTTCAACAACCCCTTGTCTGGCTTCAATCCAACTGCCTTCTCTCAATCCCAAAACCATTTGTGAATTGAATTGATGAAATTCATAAATCCTTGTCTCACGGGTTTCGCCCTTGTGTTTTGAGAGAGGATCGGGGTCGAGATAATGCGGATTGATGTTGAACGGTAAAAAATTCAAAGCACCAAAACTCGGCGGATAAACAATCGGCATATCGTTGGTCGTACCGATGTCTGGCCCGCAAATGTTGCTGCCCGCACTGGTTCCCATATATGGCGTACCGCCAGCAATCACGGATTTTAATTCATCCATCAAATCGAATTCATACAAGGTTTTGAGAAGCAAAAAGGTATTGCCACCACCCGTAAAAATTGCCTGTGATTTTCGAAGGGCTTCCTTGGGACGGTCAAACTCATGCAAACCTTTGACACTGACACCCTTGCCAGCAAAAGCTTTGGCAGGAGATTCAGTGTATTCTTCCCAACTCATGCCCGAAGGTCGAGCATACGGAATAAAAATAATCTCATCTGTATTCAAAAAACGAACCGCCTCATCAAGGATGTATTCCAAGTACCCGCTGCCGAATATCGTACTGGTACTCGCTGCTAAAATATTATAATTCGGATTGATTTTCATTGTGTAATTTCTGAAACCAAAAATAACCGATTATTGGTCAAAGAAAAAATTTCGTTGTTTTAATTTTCATTAATATCAGTTACATTCTAATTTTACTATTCAATATTTTTTTGTTGAACAACCTTACTGTGTCTGGGCGATTTTATTTTTATTTTCTGGAACAAATATGAAGTTGCTACGATGAGCAACAGTATAATCTGGGCTGTAAGTGATTCAAAAGTCGGATAAATGCCCAACCAATCAGCCTGTATCCATGACGGCAGACTGTGAACGGAAATCAAACCGCTTTCCTGCAGCGAATGAACTCCTTTGCCTGTAAGAATAAAAGCCAGTAGAACCACGAGCCAGGAAGAATAAAGAAACAATCTTCTGACCGGAATTTTGGTCGAATATTTCATTGATAAAAACGCAATGGCAAAGAGAATCAGCAGGGCAGCCAAGGAACCCAAACCGATGGCGGACTGATTATTGGCATCAGCTTCCAAACTGATTGCTTTCAAAAACAAAATCACTTCAAACACTTCCCTAAAAACCACCATGAACGAGAATGCAGCCAAACCAAACATTTTGTCTTTGTCCAGATATACCCCTATTTTTTGCTTAATAAATCGTTGCCATTTTATGGCGTTTGAATGGCTGTGCAACCAGTAACCTGCCCACAGTAGAATAAGCACTGCAAAAAGTGAAATGGCACCTTCCATAATTTCACGGTTCTTGCCTCCAAAACGAATGATGTAATCAGAGAGATACCAACCCACAATACCTGCAAGCACAGCAAGTATCCACCCAGAATGAATCCAAGGGGTGGCCTTATGAGCACCCAGTTTTCGGGCGATTACAATGACCACAAAAAGGACCAGAAAAGCCTCCAATCCTTCGCGAAGCATAATCGAAAGTGACAAAACAAAAGTGAGCCAGTAATTTAGTTTTTGATTTTGCATCATTTGTTCACCCCGGTCTATCATCTGCAACACTTTATTAATCTCCTGATTCACAAGCTCATTTTGCCCTGATTTGGTTAATAACTGTCTGATTTTCATCATCTGTTGTTCCAAATTAACTGTATATCCTGGATTGATGGCACGCAAACGGGATTCCACTGGTTCGATTCCTTCAAGATAAGCTGTCAATGCATCTTCTTTGGCCGAGGCAAGGTTTCCGTTTTGGTATTTTGAGTATGCCGATTTCAATTTGTTTCTGGCCAGATTCAAACTATTGGTTGAATTTTTAGAAGGTACCATTTGCCTTACCGAACTTAATTCATCGGAATTTCCATCCAAAAGTTGATTAAGTTCCATGTCAGACAGTGTAGCAACCTGCTTTAAATCCACTTTTGAAAGCGCACTCTCAAAGGATGCTCTCAGCAGTATTGAGTCTTCAGATTTGTCAACAAACCTAAGGGATTTCACATAAAAAGCAAGATCCCACAATTCGTCTTCGCTAAGGTTCGGGAAAGGTGTCATGCCAGTGCCAGGGACACCGAGTTTTATTGTATTTAAGGCTTCATAAGGAGAGACTTCCTGCATGGCTTCATCCAGAAAATTGGTAGGCGGCGGGTCGAGTCCTTCTGCATTCAAACCGTTTCCATCTCCATTAATTCCATGACAAATGGAACAATGGGTCGCAAAAAGTGCAGCGGCATTTTCATAATCCGGCCAAGTTGTAGGTGCGGTCTTCAGGCCGGTTACATTGATAATTTCGTCCTTGATCTGATTGGCGGCAATACTGACAGCTGCTTCTTCACCTTTCTTTTCAATCAGTTCTATCAGCCTATGAATTTCACTAACAAGGTTAGGGCTTTTCTGAAACAGCTGCTCTGATTTTCCGCTGAGTTCCATCACTTGTTGCGAAAATTCTAACATTTCGTCGTATTCAAGTTCGTTGATGACCTCTCCGTTTTTGATGCCGTTAGGATAATCGCGTGAAATGTATCCGAGCAAGTGGATAATGGTTTCGAGGTTCTGTACATTCGAACCGGTATCTGTCGTATTCGTCCCTGCCGTCTGCCCAAACGAAAGTGAAACAACAAAAATCGAAAACAAGAAAATAGGGCGAATACAGAAAAATTGACTCATTAATTTAGATTAAATAAAAATAATATTGGAGTACAAATTTAATTATTCAACCGAGATTTCATAAAAAATATTCAAAAAGCTATTCGTTATTACTGAGATAGAAATCAAAAAAAAACGAGTGGATGAATCGGTAAAGCAGATGATTTAAAATAAAAAAAGACCTGCCGTATTAGTGGATTCCGGCAGGTCATGGAAATAACATTACCAGTTATTTTACCTAAGGGTAAGATAATTCTGATAAAACATGAGTGGAAGAGTATTTTGTGTGTCTTTTAATCGTTGTCATCATTCTTTGATTTTAACTGTTTAGGATTATCTTGTCAGCCAGCCTCCGTTTTTGACTGTTGTTATGGCAAAAGGCGTGATCCAGAAAAGAGCAAACATATAGAAAACACTGTATGGATAAGCCCACAGTGATTCAATGAAATTATATTGTCGGGTGAAGAACAGCATTTGGATGCTTGAAAACACAAATGTACCGGCCAATGCGGAGCAGACATATAACAATGGGTGACTGAACAGAAAATAAAGCATCAAAAACATGAGTGGTACTGCAAGTATCAGTTTCACCCATTGATTCAGGTAAATGAAACGGGCCCCGAGCTTGTTTTTATCTCTGAAATTTTTGAAAACAAACTTGTTCATCATCAGGGTTTCCCTGACATTGCTCCTGCCCCACCTGGTGAACATTTTGTGCAAATTATTAAATGCTGTCGGTGTATTGGTCAGTACATTTGCGTTTCTTTGGAACTTCACATCATATCCTTGTTTGAGTATAAAATTGGTCATTGCTCGGTCTTCGCCTATGGTTGCAGACCGACCTAAAAATTTTTGGTCTATCCAGTTGTCTAAACACTGAAAAACGGCTTCTCTTTTGTAGGCAGACAAGGCCCCAGGTGTGCAAAGGACAAATCCAAGTGAGCTTTGGGCAGCTCTGATGAATTCAAAACTGAATACAAAACTTACATTGAGCATTCTGGGAATCATTCCTTGATTCTTGTTGAGCACTTTCACATTGCCAGCCACTGCGCCACAATTTTTGTGGGACACAAAAGGGCTTATTAGATTTCTGAGTGTATCTTTTTCCACCACTGAATCACTGTCAATGGTCACAAAAATTTCGCCTTTCCCTTTGATGAAACCTTTGTACAGCGCATGTCTTTTTCCCTGGTTTTTAGCTTGTTGTAAAACAGTCAGTGTGCAGCCCAAATCAATATTGGCTTTGTTCATCCAGTACCAAGTATCGTCTGTACTGCCATCATCAACGGCAATGATTTCAATTTTGTCTTTGGGAAAATTACTCTTAGCGATGCTCAACAAGGTGTGATAGACCAGATTGCCTTCGTTGTATGCCGGAACAATTACCGTACAATGGGGCAGCGCCTCATTGCTCACAGATGAGATTGGCTTGTACTTGATAAACAATTTTGCGATATAAATCAGGAATAAAATCTGGAAAATCAATATTGCCAGCAACGAAAACACCAAAATTCTTCCATGAAGTGATTCTGTTCTTCTGAAATGAATCTCTTCAAAATAAGGATAAAAATTATTCAAAGCATAAATGGCGCTGAACATAAGAATCTGAACACCTATTAGCACTGTATAATCTATTTTCGATAAATTTTTTGGCTTTGAAAAAGAAAACCACTTCTTTTTCAGTCCCAAAAGGTTTGTCTCTTCGATACTTTCCTTCTCCATTTTCCAAATTCTGATATCGTCTGCAATTTTCATAAAACAAAGAAAGCAGAAGTATCAAAAGTATTTTCTTAAAATGGTGTCGATGTTTGTCGAACTTGTTGTAGATATTTTTCTACAAAACGAATCACTCAGAAATTGTGATGGGTTTTCATCATCTCAATCAATTCCACAAGACTGTCGATGTTGAGTTTCTCAAAAATTCTTTTTTTATAGGTACTGACTGTGTTTTGGCGGACGGACAATTGATTGGCAATTTCGAGGTTACCGCTCCCGGTTGAGAAAAGTTTGGCGATTTCAAATTCTCGTTCAGAAAGTTTGTCCAACGGATTGAGCAATTCGGGGTGTTGTTCGGAAATCCTGAGCAGTGTGCGGGTCAGTGGTGAGTAATAATTCCCGGTTTCAATCAGCCTGTGTATGGCATTTCTGATTTTGTCTTCGTCGCTTAGTTTGCTCAAGAAACCTTGGGCACCGGCCTTGATGAATTTGACCGAATAAGTTTCTTCATCAAAACTGCTGAAAATCAAAATTTTGGTTTGGGGATACAATTCTCTGATTTCAGGCAGCAGTTCTATACAATTTCCGTCGGGTAGCTGGGCATCCAGAATGGCAATATCGGTCGAATATTGTCTTAATTTTTCGCGAATTTGGGCAATGCTCGAAGCTTGATGAACAAGGGCTTGTTCAACCAAATCTTCTACAATCATTTGGATTCCACGGCGGACGATATTGTGGTCGTCTGCAATAAGGATTCTCAGTGAACCCGAATGTTTCTCAGTCATTGCTCAAATTTAATTTCATTTCAAAGTCAACCTGTGTACCTTTTCCTAACGAACTTTTCACCAAAATATTTCCGCCAAATAAAGTGACAATTTCTTTACAAAGATTCAAACCCAAGCCTGCGCCGATGTTCTCTAATTCTTCTGCCATCATTCCCTGATAATAAGGTTCAAAAATCATCTGCAAATCTGCCTCTGAAATTCCGTAACCGCTGTCGTGGATGCTGACCAAAAGTTTTAGTTTGCCGTCTATGGGCTCCGTGGTTTTTGCCAAAAGAACGATTTCTCCGTTTTCTGTGAATTTATTGGCATTTCCAAGCAGATTGATGAATACCTGATGAATTTTTATTTTATCAGAAAAAACCACTAAATCATCGGGTACATCATTTTGGGTTTTGAAATCATTGCCTTTTGACTCAATGTATGGTTTGAATGAATTGATGAGTGCTTCAATTTCACTTCTTAGATTAAATTTCACAGCTTGCAATTCAATTTTTCTTTCTTGGTTTTTTGCGTATTCTAAGATTTGGTTGGCCTGCATCACCAATGAGTCATTGGTAAATTTGATAGAGTCCAAGTAATGGTTGATTTGCTTGTCATTGGCTTTTCTGCTGATACGGTCGATAAAAATATTGATGATTTTGAGTGGTGAACGGACTTCGTGGCTGAGCATTCCCAAAATCCTGTTTTTGAAGTTTAAATTTCTGATTGCCAATTGATTGGCTTCCTTGAGTTCTTTTTCATACACAAAAGACTGACGGGTGTAGTACATTAAAACGATGAGTACAAAGAATGTGAGAACCATCAGTCCCAACACCGTAATTCTTCTGATTTTGTTGTTGACCGAGCTTTGTTCGAGATAAGCTTTTTCAATTTCAGAATTCAAACCTTTGACTGCTGCATCATAAATTTCCATCAGCGCATTGCTGTATGACATCAGATTGTCGTAGATCCGGTACAGACTGTTATTTGTTGAATGAATGGCCGACAAATGGGATTTGTATTTTTCGATTTCTGCACGGTAGTGCTTATCAATGGCTGTGAGCGTACTATCAAAATCTCTTTTGATTTGACTGGTGTCAATGGTACTTCCATATTTGGTTTTGATATAAACTGTGTCTCTCTGAACTGGAACATCTCCTTTGATGGCATCAAACACTCTGGGAAAAAATTTCTTTTTTTCGATACTGTCCGTTGTGTGAGTAATTTCCATTTCAAATTTCTCAACACCTTTGTCTATTTCGACTTTTTTGATTTGAAAGTTGTCATCAGTGGACGGCCTATTTTCTTTCGACAAACTGTAAACAGAATCAATGATGCCTTCCAGTGTTCCAAGTTCTGGAAAATCTCTTTTTACTGAATTGTTTTCTGATTTAAGCAAAGTAAAAGTGTTTTCATAGGATTTGATGCTGTCAATATTTCCGTTCAGATTGCGGAGAGATTGAAAATACATTTCCAAGTCTTCTCTTTGATTATCAGCTAAATATTTATGGAGATGGCTTCTGGCAGTAGTTAATTCTTTTCTGGAATTGTCGGTCAATTGTTTCAACATTCTTGTATCTTCCAATTGCTTCCATATGACGGTGAGTTTTCGCTCATTGAAATACTCGTTGTAGAAAAACAAAAGAATAATCAGCTGTATCAAAATCGTACAGACAATCAGCGAAAAATGAATAAACCTTCTGTTTTTTAACCCAAACCTCATTTTCTAATCAAAATTACAAAAGCAATTTAAATCCTTATATCATTTGGCAATGTTTAACAAATCCAACGACTTTTTTATTGGATTTTCAAAAAATAAAGGCAAAAATCTCAGGGCGGTCGGATTGCTCTTAGTACAGCATTTCAATCGATTTGTGCACAAACTTTCTTTCAATACCATCGCTTGTTTTCAAAATTAATTCACCTTCAGAACTGACCCCCTCAATGGAAGCTTCAAACAATCCATGAGCTGACTTGAACGAACAAATTTCATTTTTTTTGTAGAGCCTGTCCTCATAAGCTTTCGAAATATTATGCCAATCTTTGTTTTCAATTTGAGAATATCTGTCCACAAGTCCTGCCAGTATGTCAGACACCATTTTTTTTAAATCAAATTTCTGTCCGGTCAACATCGACAATGAAACGGCTTTGGGTTGATTTTCAAAATGGACTTGGTTGACATTGATACCAATGCCACTAACGACATACAGCAGATTGTCGGATCGTCGTGTTTCAATCAAAATGCCACACAACTTATTGTCATCCGCAATGATGTCATTCGGCCATTTCACATAAATTTCAGGTGTGTGTGCTTTTAATATGTCCGCGACTACCACACTGATCCATTGATTAAAATAAACGAGTTCATTGTAACCCAAATCACTAACTGTCAACAGACTAAGCGCAATATTCTCTCCTGCTCTGCCCATCCATTTGTTGCCGGCGTAACCTCTCCCCTCGCTTTGGTTGTCAGTCCAAAGCGCAGTCAGGTGTTTGGCATTTTTTTTGGATAGTTCCAAGAGTGTGGTATTGGTGTTTGCAAGTGACTTGTAATAAAGAATCTCCATAGACGAAATTTAAATTCATATTTTGGATGCTTCAAAGATATTAAAAGTTGATACATTAGCCGATTATTCACTATTTTTACAAACTAAATGACAGACTTTATAAAAGATTGAATGAGAAAACAGACTGACTCAAAAACACTGATTGACACCATCGTTGATTCAATACAAAACATAAAAGGGGAAGACATTGTTATTCTGGATTTAACCGAAATTGAGAACACATTTTGCGAATACTTTATTTTGTGCACCGGGAATTCAAATACACATACAGCATCCATTTCAGCAGCGATAGAAAAACAAGTCAGAAAACATACCGGTGAAAAACCTTGGCACATTGAGGGAATTGAAAATGCACAATGGATTTTAATGGATTACACCAATATTATCGTTCATATTTTTCAGAGAGAACACAGGCTCTTCTATGATTTGGAAGGTTTGTGGGGAGATGCAAAACAAATTTCTTTAACCAATTAAAAAAACAGAAACTTGGATAATTACAACAAAAATAAAAGCAAGAACAACGGAAACAATCCCAACAACAAGAAGCCTGGCGGATCTTCATTTAATCCGATGTGGATTTATGCAATTGTCGGAATGACGCTGATTGGATTTTGGCTTTTTTCAAGCAATTTGTCCAATGAAACCCAACGGTTGGACAGAAGCACTTTTTTTGAATACCTCAACGAAGGTTATGTGAAAAATGTACGGCTGAATCTTGAAGAAAACCGGGTAGATGTCTTTCTGACCAAAGAAGCACTGAAATTGGACAAATTCAAGGAGTTTGACAAAGACAACAACAATCTCACCGCATTTTCGCAGTCGGCCCCACAGTACTCATTTATCGTCGCCGACAATGCAAACTTTGAAAAGGACATTGAGAAAGCCATTGCTGAAAAACAGCTCGACATCAAATATACCAATATACCCCCCGATAAATTCAGCAACTTCTTTTGGTCAATCATGATCTGGGTACTTATTTTTGGCGCACTTTGGTTCTTCATGTTCAGACGAATCGGTGCTGCAGGCGGTGGCCCCGGGGGACAAATCTTCAACATTGGAAAATCAAGGGCAAAGCTTTTTGATGAAAACGACAAAGTCAGAGTTTCATTCAAGGATGTTGCAGGACTGGAAGGAGCCAAAGAAGAAGTGGAAGAAATTGTAGATTTTCTGAAGAACCCTGAGAAATTCACCAAACTCGGTGGAAAAATCCCCAAGGGAGCTCTGCTCGTAGGGCCGCCGGGTACCGGTAAAACTTTGCTTGCAAAAGCAGTAGCCGGCGAAGCAAAGGTTCCTTTCTTCTCGCTCTCGGGCTCAGATTTCGTGGAAATGTTCGTAGGCGTGGGCGCATCCAGAGTGCGTGACCTATTCAAAAACGCAAAGGACAAAGCACCCTCCATTATTTTTATTGACGAAATAGACGCCATTGGACGGGCCAGAGGGAAAAACAATTTCACTGGAGGCAATGACGAACGAGAAAATACACTCAATCAGCTATTGACCGAGATGGATGGATTTGGAACCAATACCAATGTGATTGTACTAGCGGCCACCAACCGAGCCGACATTCTGGACAAAGCGCTGATGCGTGCCGGTCGTTTTGACCGTGTCATTCATGTGGATTTGCCAGAACTGAACGAAAGAAAACAAATATTTGAAGTCCATTTGAAACCGCTCATATTAGGTGAGGATGTGGATTCAGAATTCCTGGCCAAACAAACACCCGGATTCAGCGGAGCAGACATTGCCAATGTATGTAATGAAGCTGCGCTGGTTGCTGCAAGAAAGGACAAAGACAAAGTCGAAAGACAGGATTTTCTGGATGCAGTGGACAGAATCATTGGTGGACTGGAAAAGAAAGGAAAACTAATCAAACCCAAGGAAAAACTAAGGATTGCATACCACGAAGCCGGGCATGCCACAGTCAGCTGGCTACTGCCTCATGCAGCTCCGTTAGTGAAAGTAACCATTGTTCCGAGAGGGAAATCATTGGGAGCTGCATGGTACCTGCCCGAAGAAAGGCAAATTACCACCACCGAACAAATGCTGGATGAAATAGCGGCCACCATGGGTGGAAGGGCTTCAGAAAAAGTGGTGTTTGGCGATATATCGACCGGAGCACTTAGCGACTTGGAAAGAGTGACCAAACAAGCAACTGCCATGGTGAGCATCTATGGGCTGAACGACAAAATTGGGAACATCTCCTTTTACGATTCCACCGGTCAAACCGACTACGGATTCAACAAACCATACAGTGAAGAAACAGCAAAAATTATTGACGAAGAGATATCAAAAATCATTGAAACACAATACCAACGAGCCCAAGATTTATTAACCAACCACAGAACTCAACTCGATCAGCTTGCCAACAAACTGCTCGAAAAAGAAGTGATTTTCAGAGATGATTTGGTCGAAATATTCGGTGAACGAGAATTTGAGGACGACACCAATATTGAACCTCCCGGGAATATCATCTCTCAGACAACTTCTTAAAGCTAAATTAATAAATTGCAAATTGGTTAATTAAGATGATGATAAATTAACACAACAATCAAAAAGATTGATTTAATTTAACTAATTTCGCAAAATCTCATCAATAAATGAGTATGTGGAAGAAAATAAAACAGATTTTAGGCACACAGCCCACTACACAAGAAAAAGAGGCTGAGGAGCTTGAATTCATTACTTTCACCAAAAAAGACCCCATTGATGTTCAGTTCACAAAAAACTACATTGCCGGTGGCGGTATGTTTTTTTATTCAGAAAATGAACAAGAAGTTCTCAAAAATTTAAAGGATATCTTTGTCAATCAAAATGCTGAAGAAGTAATATGCTTTGACGAATACCTACAATCACTATTGAACAGATTGAGCATCAAACACTGCAAGAGTTTCAATAAAAACGCCGATTTTATTTTCATCAAATGCGAATATCTGGTGGCCTTTGATGGTTCCATTATGCTTTCATCACACAAAACAAAAGGCATGAATCAAGAAGAACTTCCAAGCAACATTGTCATCCACGCCTCGCCCAACCAATTTGTGGCCAATGTTAGCGAAGCATTGACAAAACTGAAAACCGCAAAGAAGGACAACATTCCTTCTAATATCACCTCCATCAGAGGGAAAAGCATGCACGATTTTCAGGTCACCAACAACCATAAAAACATTTATTTAATTTTAGCAGAAACAGTCAAATGAAAAATTTGTTGCCTCGGAGTATTTCAGGACTCATTTATGTTGGTATCATTCTGCTGGGAACTTCCGGAAACCCATGGCTTTTTGCCGGTCTCATGGCTTTGTTCATGTTTTTATGCCTGATTGAATTCATCAAAATCACCGGATTCACAAAACTACATATTGTAGCTGCCGTGCTGGTCTCTGGTGGTGTTTTTTATTATTTCTCCAAATATCTTTTTCAGCAATTAAATGCTTTCCAAGCTGAAACGCTGAGTTTTGCCGGCCCTGTACTCTTTCTGCTGGCATGTTTCACCATCATGTTTTCGACAGACGAACTAAAAATTGATTTCGGAAAAGCCACCATTGGCATTGCCTACATTGCGGTTCCCTTCTCGCTTGCACTGAGCCTTCCTCAAACCGGTTACGAACTTGGCAAAACTGTTATCAGCAATGAAATTCTTTACATTTTCATTCTGATTTGGATCAGTGATGTCATGGCTTTTGTAGTTGGGAGTTTGTGGGGAAAACATAAACTCGCACCCAAAATCTCCGAAGGCAAGACTTGGGAAGGGGTGGCAGGAGGAATGATTTTCACTCTATTGGCCGGATTTATGTTTCAAAAATATTTACTGCCGAACGAGCGGATGAATTGGATTGTCATTGGTGCGATTGTGGCAGTGTTTGCACCCATTGGAGATTTGGTGGAATCCAGATTGAAAAGATTTTTCGGTGTGAAAGACAGTGGAAAACTAATTCCGGGACACGGCGGTTTTCTGGACCGACTCGATAGTTTTATTTTTGTAATACCTATGGTATATTTGTATTTGTTGATAAATCAATTTATATGAAACTCCACAGAGAAGGTAAATTTATTTTGGCCGTTTCATTTCTCGCATTCTTAATCATTTGCTTGCTAAGTGCCTATTTTCTGAAATTCCATTGGGCATTGCTGATTATTTTACCACTGTGGATATTGTTTGGATTTTTCCTCTGGTTTTTCAGGAACCCCGACAGAAACGGAAATTTTCAGCCCAAAGATGTGGTAGCACCCGTTGATGGAAAAGTAGTGGTGCTGGAAGAAGTGGAGGAAAATGAATTCCTGAAATGCCGTTGCATTCAGCTATCGATTTTCATGTCACCGCTGAATGTACATGTCAACCGTTATCCGGTTTCCGGGAAAGTCATCTATACCAAATATCATCCCGGCAAATACCTTGTGGCATTTCATCCCAAATCATCTGAACTGAACGAACGAACTACCGTTGTAGTAGAAACCCTTGGTGGCAGTCAGGTTTTGTTCAGACAGATTGCCGGTGCTGTTGCCAGAAGAATTGTGCTCTATTCCAAAAATGGAGATTCGGCAGTTTCGGGAAATGAATATGGATTTATTAAATTTGGCTCTCGTCTGGATGTTTTTCTACCGCTGGAAACCAAAATTCTGGTAAAAGTAGGTGATAAAACCAAAGGCGGAATTCAAAAAATTGCAGAATTAAATTAAGTTTGTAGAAAATTACATTCAATAAAAATATAGTATGATGAAAAAAATTGGATTTTTATTTGCCATTACCTTTGTGTTGGCTGCTTGTGACTCAAAACCGGGCGGAAACAAAGGAATCCTTCCTGTCACCCACGATGGAAACATAGAAGAAGTAGATCTCAGTGCACAACAGCCTGAAGAAACTGCTGCGACTGCAGAAGATGTTGCACCAACAGCCGATACGATTGTCATCGAAGATACAGTTACAAACGAACCAGCGGCTCACATAGAAGAAGACATTCCTGCAACTGAATAATATCTCAGTTGGACTCATTGAGCTGAATCACCACTGAATCGCCCACGATTACTTCCATTTCTTTGGGTTGAATGTAAAATTTGCGGTCTTCTTGATGATATTGGCTGATCAGTTCAATCATCTGTTGATTAGAAAAATCGGACCCGTCCAGTAAAATTTGGGCGGTTTCTTTTTGAATTTCATCTACCGAACGAATTCGTTGCATGGAATCAATTGTTAATTCTACTTTCTCAACCTTGTCTTCCTTTTTAAAAAAACCAAGCAAACGAGCTATACGGTAACGAACGAGCAGTCCCAATTGGAAAATAAAATAACGAAAAGGCTTGGAACGATAATACTTGGCGACGAAAATCTGCATCGCACCAAAAAATCTTCTCAGATACTTAACATCTTTGCGGGTACTTTCGCCTTTGTAATGTATGATAGTCGATTCTCCAAAGTAATGATTCTTATATCCGTTCAGCAAAAGCGTATAACTCAAGTCAATGTCTTCACCATACATGAAATAGGATTCGTCGAATCCGCCCAATTGACGATAAACCGAATTGCGAATCAGCATAAACGCTCCCGTGAGCACCTCAACAGGCGCATTCTCAAATTCACCTACACTTGATTTGTAATAAGTCCCCGAATGTTTGGGCGAAAAAAACGAGAAAAACAATTTGCCAAAAGTATTCTTGAAACCGGGAATATTTCGTTTGCTCTCCGGATGAAACCTCCCGTTACAGTCAATCATTCTGACCCCCAATGCACCAAGATCTGATATTGTATCGGCATAAACGAGTACTTTTTCAAACAGATTTTCGGGCAACATCGTATCGGGATTCAGAATCAAAACATATTCGCCTTTGGCCATATCCACCGCCGCATTGTTTGCTCTTGCAAAACCTAAATTTTCATTCGATTCTACAAAGATTACCGTCGGAAATTTATGCTTGATTTTTGAAACCGGCATTTCGGGTGAATCATTGTCAAACACAATTATCTCACCATCTATATTCTCAAGTGCTTTCAGCACACTGTGCAAGCACTGTTCGAGATAATATCGGGCGTTGTAACTGACAATAATGACGGATAATTTCATTTGCTCTGCTTGTCAAATCGGTTCAGAATAGTATTTCTCGTCAACAAAAATATATATTTTAAACCATAAAAGACATAGTACAAAAAATATTGAAATCCGTTGATTCTGCCTTGCCGATACAGTCTTTTGATGTTTTCTCGGAATCCTTTTGCCATTTTTTTTAAGTCTGCTGAAAGCCCCGACACGCCGAATGAGCGTTTGCCGCTTCCTGTGATGACCAAGCTCTGATTAAGGATAAACATCCGGTTGTGTGCAGAAATTCTCAAATAAAAATCCACATCCTCCGCATGGTTTTGACCTTCTGTAAAAAAACCGGTATTGTCCAAAATTTTTCTTTTGAAAATGACAGAAGGTATAGTGATTTCATTTCTGAATAATAATTTTTTGAGGTTCACTTCCACTAATTGCTGTTTAGTATTGTAGGGAAAAAGCAGTTTTTGATTGTTTCTTGTACAGGCCAGAAAATCGATGTGCAGATTGTTGAGCAGATATTTCATTTGGATTTCTGTCTTTTCGGGCAGCCATTCGTCATCTGCATCGAGCAATGCAATGAAATTTGCAGTAGCATTTTTCAGACCGACATTTCTGGCTGCAGATACTCCTTTGTTTTCTTGATGAATCAGTTTTATTTCAATTTCAGGATGATTTTTGATGAAATCCTCTACCCGCTTTTTGCTGTTGTCCGATGAACCATCATCTATGACTACCACTTCGAACTTGCCTTCCCAAGTCTGATTCGTCACAGAATCCAAGGCAGCTGTTATGCTTTTTTCAGCGTTGAACATTGGGATTATCACAGAAATCTTGTCCATCTGATAAATCATTTATCCTTCAGAGTTGAAGTTGCATACGGAATTCTGTTTTGGATGGAACGAATCAAAGTTGCTTCGTCTGCGTACTCCAATTCGTCGCCCACACCTATTCCACGGGCAATGACAGAAACTTTTAGTCTGCTTTCGCTGAGTATCCTGTACAGATAGAAAGAGGTGGTATCACCTTCCATGGTCGAACTCAGTGCAAAAATTATTTCATTGACTTCTTCGTTTCGGGCTCTTTCAGAAAGCGATGCGATGTTGAGTTGCCCCGGGCCGATGCCATCAATGGGTGATATTCTTCCGCCCAACACATGATACAGACCACGGTACTGGCCGGTATTCTCTATTGCCATTACATCACGGACATCTTCAACCACGCAAATCACTGAAACATCACGGTGATTCCCCGAACAAATGTGACAAAGTTGATTGTCGGAAATCATGTGACATTTTTCACAAAATCTGATTTTATGCACCAGTTTTTCAAGAGATTCTGCCAAATTTTCTGTTTGTGAAGCAGGTCGGTTGAGCATATGCAACACCAGTCGTAGTGCGGTTCTACGGCCAATTCCGGGTAAGTTAGACATTTCGTCAACTGCTTTTTCCAGTATTTTACTTGGATAATTCATTCGTCCAAAAGTAGTACTTTTGAACGAAATTTAAAATGAAACATGAATTCTAATCTCATCCTACTCTTCGTCATCATATATTTCTTCGCCTTGTTGTACATCTCCTACCGGGTGAGTAAAAATGCAGACAATCAATCTTTCTTCATCGGTAACAGGAAGAGCAAATGGTGGCTTGTGGCATTCGGAATGATTGGCACCAGTCTTAGCGGTGTTACTTTCATTTCTGTACCCGGAACAGTTGGGAAACTAACAGGAACAGAATATGTTTTTGGTGGATTTGAATACTACATGATGGTAATAGGTTTTTTTCTCGGCTATTTTATCGTTGCCTTTGTGTTGTTGCCACTTTATTACAAAATGAATCTCACCTCAATTTATACTTATCTCGGAAAAAGATTCAATGTAGAAGCGCACAAAACGGGTTCCATCTTTTTTCTGATTTCGAGAAGCATTGGTGCCACTGCCAGATTGTTTCTGGTAATCAATGTGCTACAGATTTTTTTACTTGACCAAATCAATGTTCCATTTTGGCTGACCACTTTTGTTATTTTACTGATGATTGTACTTTACACCTATGAGGGCGGTGTAAAAACCATTGTGGTCACAGATACACTTCAGACTACTTTTATGCTCCTGAGTTTGGTGGTCTGTATCATTTTTATACTCACACAGCTGGATATGTCTTTTACGGAAGGCTACAATAAAATTGCGGAATACAATTATACCCACCTGATGAATTTTGATAAAAATTCATCGACTTATTTTCTGAAAACACTGATTGGCGGGATGTTCATCACCATTGGAATGACCGGGCTAGATCAGGAAATGATGCAGAAAAACATCAGTGTGGACAATCTGACCAATTCAAAGAAAAACATGCTCACATTTGCTGTCACGCTATTGATTGTGAACTTCGCCTTTTTGTTTTTGGGCGGTTTGTTATATCTGTACGCCATGCAAAACGGTGCTGTGTATGGAGAGGGCGTTTTTGGTTTTGTAAACGAAGCCGGTCAAATCGACAATATCATGGGAGATGATATTTTTCCGGCTTTGTCTTTACAGGGAATCTTCCCCGGATTTATTGCAATTATCTTTATCATTGGACTGATTTCTGCCTTGTTTCCTTCTGCAGACGGAGCACTGACTTCACTGACGAGTTCCTTTTGTGTAGATTTGTTGAAAATTAATGATAATCAGAAAATTAGCGAAAAACAAAAAAAGAAAACCAGAATCACGGTCCATCTGATATTTACTTTGATTTTCTTTTTACTGATTATGATTTTTAAATGGATCAATGACAAATCAATTGTTTATCTGATAATGAATATCGCTGGCTATACTTATGGTCCTCTGCTTGGCTTGTTTGCATTCGGGATTTTCACAAAACGAAACATATCCATCAAATACACCATTATAAGCGTTGCATTGATTGCGCCATTGGTTACTTATCTAATCAACGAACTGTTTATCATATACACCGACTACAAGATTGGAGTTGAGCTGATTGTTTTGAATGGTCTTCTGACCTTTATAGGCTTGTGGCTGGTAAGCAATAAAAAAAAGAAAAGGGATTAAATAATTTTTATATAACTTTACGCATTCATTAAAATTAACACACACATGAAGAAAATTTATTTTACGGGTATTTGTTTTCTGTTGTCCATGAGTATATGGGCACAAGAATCACAAATCTTAGGCACGGCAAAAAATCATCTGGCAGCCGAAGTACCCCAGTTAAAATCATCAGATTTGAATGATTTGGAAGTTCAGACGCATTACACAGACAGCAAAACCAATATTGAATACGCTTATATACAGCAAAATCTGGGCGGTTATCCTATTTATGGTGCTGTGGCAAATTTTGCCCTCAAAGACGGTAAAATTGTTTACATGACACAGACTTTTCAGACCGACATTCAACAGAGAATCGGGAATCAGTCTGCCGTCAACCAAGTCAATGACATTCTTGCTACCATTGCACAGAACATAGGTTTTGTACTGAATGAAACCGCTTATCTTGATGAAAATTTCGGCAGTTATTTGATGTATTATCCAACAGAAGACGGAAAACTCAATCTGTGTTGGGTAACCCATTTGAATCTGCAAGAAGACGGACAACCAAAAATCATGGAAGTCGTCGCAAATGCTCAAACCGGAGAAGTATATTCAAAATTCAATCAATTGCTGAGCTGTGAATTTGACAATGATTCGTTCAGCAATCCACTGACAGAATTCAAACAATCAGAACAAGTTGAATGGCTGAATGCGCAGTATGCAAGCCAAATGCTTGCAGACGGTTCTTCCTACCGAGTTTTCGATTTACCAGTAGAAGCACCTACTTTTGGAGACAGAACACTGGTGGACAATCCATCAGATGCAACCGCTTCGCCTTTCGGCTGGCATGACACCAATGGTGCCGAAGGTCATGAATTTACAAACACTCAGGGAAATAATGTTACCGCAGTCAATGACCAAAACAGTCTCGGTCTCAATTGGCTGTTCAACGGAGGCTCATATACATTCCAAGGGTTTGCAGAAGGAGGCTCATCGCTCACATTTGACTTTCCGATTGATTTTACAAGAAATTTGTATGAAAGTGCTGACGCTTCCACCACCAATCTTTTTTATATCAACAACATCATGCATGATTTGTGGTACCACTACGGATTTACAGAAGCTGCCGGAAACTTTCAGGTCAACAACTACGGCAATGGTGGTGTCGGCGGTGACCAAGTTTATGCATTTGGTCAGACCGGTGAAGCCATGGGGTACATGAACAATGCCATGTTCGGTACGCCGAGTGAAGGAGGGAATCCCTATATGATTATGTTTATGTGGACTTCCAACCAAGGAGACAGCCATCTCTTTTCTGTAACCACTCCCGGACAATATCAGGGCAATTATGATGGAGTATTGGCTGGCTTCGGCGGGAGTCTTCCCAGCCCGGCACTGGTACAAAATCTTGCAGTAATAAAAAACGACAATACAGGCGGTAGCGGTGACCCGAATGACGGCTGTGGAAATGTAACCAATGCTTCTGAACTCAACGGCAAAATTGTGTTGATTAAAAGAGGTCAATGTGATTTTGTGGTCAAAGTTAAGAAAGCACAAAATGCGGGCGCAGTTGCGGTGGTAATGGTCAACAATGTCAACGGCAATCCCATTGCCATGGGTGGAACTGACCCTACGATTGTCATTCCTTCGGTTATGATTAGAAATACAGACGGAAACCCAATCATCGACGGTATTTTGGGCGGTACCACACTTGAAGGCTCTGTACCAAAAGATGGACATTGGGACGGCTACAAAGACGGAACTTTTGACACCGGTATCATGGCGCACGAGTACGGACACGGAATCTCAAACAGACTTACTGGCGGACCCTCTGTTTCGGGCTGTTTGAACAATGAAGAACAAATGGGAGAAGGCTGGTCCGACTATTTTGGTTTGGTGATGACAATGAAACCAGGCGACCAAGGATCCGACGGAAGAGGAATTGGTACTTATGCTATCTCGCAACCGACCAATGGCGTGGGAATCAGACCTACAAGATATTCTACCGATATGTCTATCAACCCATCTACATACAATACCATCAAAACGGTATCCGTGCCCCATGGCGTGGGTTATGTATGGGCGACCATGTTGTGGGAAATGACTTGGGAATTGATTGATTTGTATGGTTTTAGTCCAGACTTCTACTTTGGCAATGCTGGAAACAATGTTGCCATGCAATTGGTGATGGACGGTATGAAACTCCAACCGTGTAAACCTGGTTTTGTGGACGGAAGAAATGCCATACTGCAAGCTGACATCAACAACAATAATGGAGAAAACCAATGCTACATTTGGAGGGCATTTTCAAAAAGAGGTTTAGGATACAGTGCTGTTCAAGGAAGTAGCAACAGCCGATCCGACGGTACCGAAGCATTCGATATGCCGCCTACCAATATACTGGACTGTACCAACATGGGTATCAACGATCTTGTAAATGCCGAACTGAGCATTTACCCCAACCCAACAAAAGGTGAATTCTATATATTGACCGATAAATCTTATTCCGAAACCACTGTCAATATTCAAGACATGACCGGAAGAAGTGTTTATCAAGGCAGCATAGACCTGAATAACAAAAGAGCGACTGTGGACATCAGTAATCTGTCAACCGGCGTTTATGTAATCGTTATCAATACACCCGAAGGGAAAATCACTAAGAAATTGATTAAAAATTAATCTTGAACTTTTAATTTTTTTAAATCCCGTTCTGAGATTTCAGAACGGGATTTTTTGATTATTGTCAGATGACTTGTACCAACTGCTGTATTTTACATAATTCATCGCGATTCTCTCAATCTCACCCTCCTTCAACTCTTTAGAAACCACACCGATTTTTTGGGCCGGAATGCCCGCCCAAATTTCACCTTCTCTCACATGTGTATTTTGCGTCAAAACAGCTCCAGCCGCGATAATTGAATATGATTCAAGTAAACAATTGTCCATCACAATCGCACCCATACCTACCAAAACATTGTCATGAATCGTACAACCGTGCACAATCGCATTGTGTGCCACCGAAACATTGTTCCCGATGACAGTTCGGGTTTTTTGATAAGTACAGTGCAGCATCACATTGTCCTGAATGTTTACCCGATTACCCAAACGAATCGAATTCACATCTCCCCTCAACACTGCATTGTACCAAATGCTGCATTCATCACCGGTCATGACATCACCAATGACAACAGCCGTTTCTGCCAAAAAACAATCTCGTCCAAAACCAGGAGTAAAACCGTTCAATTCGCGAATCAAAGTCATGATTTATTATTTTATAATTAGGCTTTAAAGTTAAATATTCTAAATTCGTAAAAAAATTGATTGGATGTATTCCCACAAATATCTCATGTATTTATTGGTTCTCGGTTTTGCTTCTCTCAGCGCACAAACGAATGATGCAGATGCGCCCGAATACCATCAAACCATCCTTCAGAAATTGACATCTGCAGAGTTCTCGGGGCGTGGATACACCGACAGCGGAATGTGGAAAGCCGCTGACTTTATCGCAACTGAATTTGAAAAAATCGGTTTGAAAAAAATAGGTGACTCTTATTTTCAGCAATTTTCAATGCCAATCAATATCATTGAAAATGCAGAATTAAAAATCAACGGAAAGGAATTGAAATACGGTATCGATTTTCTGGTCAAACCCAATTCAAAACCACAGGATTTTCATAAAAAAGAACTTTATATTTTTAATCCTGAAGATTATGCAAAAGCACTTGAATCCGAATCAAAACTGAAGGAATTCATCGTTCGAGATATGCAGTCGCAGGATGAAAAACACATCGTATTTCCTCCGCATCAATTTGAAGCAGACTCACTTAGCCGTTATTACAAAAACTGGCCAAACTTTTATCGACCGGATGAAAACCGTGACCGTGCAATTTTCTTTTTTACAAAAGACAAACTGACGGCTTCGCTTTCGCAGGTGCAAGACAGTATTTCGGAATTCTTGGTTGCTGATAAATTTTATTCAAAAGACTTAAAATTAGACAATTACAGCATCAAAGCAGATTTTGTAAAAGATTTCAAAGCAAGGAATGTCATTGGAAAAATCGAAGGCAAAAATCCGGATTCGCTGATTGTGATTACCGCTCATTACGACCATCTCGGCAAAGTCGGCAGTACGATTTTTCCGGGAGCCAGCGACAATGCGAGTGGTACTGCTTTTCTGCTCGAGCTCGCCAGCTATTTCTCAACACACAAACCAAAATACAGTCTGGTTTTCATCGCCTTTGCTGCCGAAGAAGCCGGTTTGGTCGGTTCACTTCATTTTGTTGAAAATCCTTTATTTGATTTGAATCGAATTAAATTTCTATTGAATTTCGATATCATGGGTGCCGGCGAAGAAGGCATTCAGATTGTGAACAGTAGCATTTTCACAAAGGAGTACGAACTGTTGAAACAGATCAATTCGGAGAAAAATTTAATCCACCAAATCAAAAGAAGAGGTGAAGCCTGCAACTCTGACCACTGCCCTTTTTATAGGTTGGGTGTTCCTTCGTTTTTCACTTATACGCTGGGCGGACCGGGTCATTATCACGATCCATTGGATACGGCAGATACATTGAATTTGGATGGTTTTCTGAATTTGAAGGAGTTGTTTGTGGCGTTTATTGAGGGCTTGTGATTGTTGAAAAAAAAACATAAATGAATTAAAAATTATTTTATTCATATATGATTTCTCTTTTGACCAAGTATTCAACATATTCAGTGCTAAAATTATTGATGATTATTATTGAATTTTCTATCCAGTTGCCGTATTCATCATATTTGTACGAAAAGGTAACTAAGGTTTCGTTTTCCGAATTGTAATAAGCAGTTTTGGATAGAAGTTCATTGTTTTCATTGTATGTATAATGTGCCTTGGCATCTACTACAGGCGGATCATAGGTTTCCGCTAAGGTATTGCTCTCTTTATCAAAACTATAAACCCGTTCTCGTCCTTCAATTCTCTCATTTTTAAGCCGTGTAACAATTTTGTCATTCAAAAATATTTCTGTAGTCTCTTTGTCTTCGTTATAAATAACAATTTTATCTTCCAAATATTCAAACTTTAACACACTACCATCCCCATCCGAAATAGCTGATAATCTACTGTCATCCGAATATTTAAATTTAAAACTATCCTCAATTTCTGAACCGTCATATATAATATCGCAGGCAGTCAATTTGTTGTCTTGAAAATGGTATATCTTCTTCATT
>ENA-UOVV01000606-UOVV01000606.1-compost-metagenome-genome-assembly--contig:-NODE-606-length-39720-cov-16.397681_pt1 | contig 39720 bp, 40 predicted proteins | sample MGYA00238155_ERZ761577 | MGnify/ENA primary metagenome ERZ761577 (study PRJEB28898, sample SAMN06268775) | compost metagenome | isolation source: Emeryville, CA | place: USA:Emeryville, CA | collected... | reverse complement strand
TCCGGCCCGAGCTCGACGCAGGCGCCGAGATAGGTGTTCATCGAGCGCTCGCCGTCCGGCGTGACGAAGATCATCGAGCGGGCCGTCGGCGGCTCGGTCGTCAGCGGCCTGGTGTCGAAGGCGACCCCCTGCGCGCGGATGTCGTGCGTGTAGACCTCGCCCAGATGGTCGCTGGAGACCTTGCCGAAAAAGGCGGCGCGGCCTCCGAAGCTGGCGATGCCCGCCGCCGTGTTGCCGGCGCTTCCGCCCGACGTCTCCACCGCGGGACCCATGCGCGAATAGAGAAGCTCCGCCCGTCCGGCGTCGATCAGGTTCATCGCGCCCTTGGTGATGCCGTTGCCGACCAGGAAGTCGTCCTCGCACCGGGCGATGATATCGACGATCGCATTGCCGATGCACAGCACGTCGATCTGGCTCATTCGGTTCTCCGCATGTCGCTGAAAGGTCCCCGCGCGGGGTTAAGGCGCTGCAGGGCCATTTGCAAGCCTCGGCCGCGCTCCCCGCGGGGCCCCCGGGGCGGATGCGAGGCGTTGCGTCGCAGCGGCCGCATACCTATTTCGAGGCACGAAGGAGCCCGCCCATGATCCTCGACGCCGCCCGCGCCGCGGTCACCCGCCTGCTGACGCCCGAATTTCGTGCCGTCTTCCTGAAGTCGCTCGGCCTGACCGTGCTCGCGCTGGCGGCGGCATGGTTCGGCTTGCGCGAGCTGTTCGGATATCTCGCCATGCCGTGGCTCGACGCGTTGCTGCCCGGCCTGCCCGCCTGGGCCGGCTGGCTCGGCGTCGTCGCAGCGGTTTTCGCCGGCATCGGTCTGGCGCTGGCGCTTGCCCTGCTGATCGCGCCGGTGACGGCGCTGGTGGCCGGCCTTTTCCTCGACGATATCGCCGAGGTGGTCGAGCGGGTCGACTACCCGGCCGATCCGCCGGGCACGGCGATGCCCGCGCTTCCGGCGCTGTGGCTGGCGATCAAGTTCCTCGGCGTCGTCATCCTCGGCAACCTCGTGGCGCTGTTCCTGCTGCTCCTGCCGGGCGTCAACGTCGCGGCCTTCTTCCTCGTCAACGGCTACCTGCTCGGCCGCGAATTCTTCGAGTTCGCCGCGATGCGGTTCCGTTCGCAGGCCGACGCCAGGGCCATGCGTCGCCGCAATGGCCTGACCGTGTTCGGCGCCGGGCTGGTGATCGCCGCCTTCCTGGCCGTGCCGCTGCTCAACCTTCTCACTCCGCTCTTCGCCGCGGCGATGATGGTCCATCTCCACAAGCTGCTCTCTGCGAGCGAGGCGCGCGGCGCGCTGGCCGCCGCGCCCGCCGGCAACCGGCGCCGCGGTCAACCATAGCTGCGGATTTGGCTTGAACCGCGGACACCAAAGCGCCATGTCGTGGGGCGAGGGTGGCCGGACGTCCTGTCCGGAGGGAACAAGGTGCTAGTCGATCTTCTGCTTGCCATCGGGCATCACCTGCTCGCTTTCGCGCTGGCGGCGGCGCTGGCCGCCGAGCTGATCCTGCTGCGGCCGGGGCTGGCCGGCCGCGAGCTCCGGGTCGTCGCCCGCGTCGACCAGATCTTCGGCGCGCTGGCGCTGGCGATCGTGATCGTCGGTGTGACGCGGGTCTTCTTCGGTTTGAAAGGCTGGCAGTTCTATGTCGCCAGCTGGGCGTTCTGGGCCAAGATGATCGCCTTTGCCGCGGTCGGCCTGCTGTCGATCCGGCCGACCATGCGCATCATCGCCTGGCGTTCTGCCGCCAACAACGCCACCGGCCTCTACGTCGTGCCGGACAGCGAGATCGCGGCCGTGCGCCGGCTGGTCCACTGGGAGGCCGCCGTCTTCCTCCTCATCCCCGCCTTCGCCGCGATGATGGCGCGCGGCATCGCGGGCGCGTAGCCGTCCCGCCGGCGATCAGGCGCGCGCGGGGCGCGGCGGCGGCCCTTCGCCGATCGGGACCAGCGGCGCCGGCACGTCGGTGGTCTTGACGGACGCCTTGCAGATGTCGGCGATCACGCAGAGCTCGCAGTCCGGCTTCCGCGCCTTGCACACATAGCGTCCGTGCAGGATCAGCCAGTGGTGCGCATGGCGCATATATTCGGGCGGGATGACCTCGACCAGCCGGCGTTCGACCTCCTCCGGCGTCTTGCCGGGCGCGAGCCCGATCCGGTTGCCGATGCGCAGGATGTGGGTGTCGACCGCCATCGTCGGCTGGCCGAAGGCGATGTTGAGAACGACGTTCGCCGTCTTGCGCCCGACCCCGGGCAGGCCCTGCAGGGCCTCGCGGGTGTCCGGCACCCGGCTGCCGTGCTCCGCGATCAGCGCCTGCGACAGCGCCACGACGTTTCTGGCCTTGTTGCGCCACAGGCCGATGGTGCGGATATGGCGGCCGACCTCGCCCTCGCCGAGCGCGACCATCTTTTCCGGCGTGTCGGCGATCCGGAAAAGCTCCCGCGTCGCCTTGTTGACCCCGGCGTCCGTCGCCTGTGCCGACAGCACCACGGCCACCAGCAGCGTGAAGGCGTTGACCGATTCGAGCTCCCCCTTCGGCTCCGGCCGCTGGATCGCGAAGCGGCGGAAGATCTCGCGGATCTCGGCTTCGCTGTAGAGCGTGGCGGGCCGCCGCCCGGGGCGCGGCTTCGGCCTGGCGTTGCCGCTGTCACGCGTTTTCGACGGGGCGGCGGCGGGTGCGGCGATTTTGGGCTTGGGTCTCGGCATCATCGCTCTATAATCGGGTTCATGGCCGGAATGAACTCCGCGGAAGAGCCGCTTTTCCGCGCATTGCTCGTCCCCCACCGCTCGCTCGGGCAGCGGGGCTTCGTCATTCTCATGGGATTGCTGGTCGCGTGCTGGCTTTTCTATGGCGGTCTCTTCCTGGCGATGGGCGCCTGGCCCATCTTCGGCTTCCTCGGGCTCGACGTGCTGGGTCTCTGGCTCGCCTTCCGCTGGAACTATCGCGCCGCGCGGGTCCGCGAGGAAGTGTCGGTTTCGCGGTCTGCGCTGGATATCCTGAAGGTCGCGCCGTCGGGCCGCTCGGAACAGCACCACTTCAACCCGTTCTGGGCCCGCTTCGAGGTCGCCCGCCATGCCGAGATCGGCATCACCGGCATGGCCGTGGCCGACAGGGCGCGTTCGGTCCCGGTCGGAGCCTTCCTCAACCCGGACGACCGCGAGAGCTTCGCCACGGCCTTCGGCAGTGCGCTGGCGACCGCGAAGGGCCGATAGCCGCCGCGTCCTTTTCTGCAGGAATCGGGTGGTCTTGATGCCTTGCGGCGCCGATATTCGCGCTCAAGGAGATCTTGCCATGAACGCCCCCACGATGATTGATGCCGCCATGACCCACCGGACGATCGCCAAACCGGAACTGAGCCTCGGCCGCGACGTCACCCCGGCCGGTGCTGACTACGAGACCGTGCGTGCGGTGATCGAGAAGATCAGCCTCGACTACCGCGACCAGCCCTCTCTGGAGGAGCTGGCGGCGGCGGCCGGGACGACGCCGACCGCGCTGCAGAAGCTGTTCACCCGCTGGGCCGGCCTGTCGCCCAAGAGCTTCCTGCAGGCCGTCACGCTCGACCATGCGCGCCGCCTGCTCGACGAGGGCATGCCGCTTCTGGAAACCGCCTACGAGGTCGGCATGTCCGGCCCCGGCCGCCTGCACGACCTGTTCGTCACCCATGAGGCGATGTCGCCGGGCGACTACAAGAGCCGCGGTGCCGGCCTGACGATCGGCTATGGCTGGCACGTTTCGCCCTTCGGCATCGCGCTCCTGATGGCGACCGACCGCGGCCTGGCCGGCGTCGCCTTCTGCGATCCCGGAGGCGAGCGCGAGGCGTTGCGCGACATGTCCTCGCGCTGGCCGAACGCCCGCTTTGTCGAGGATGCGGGCGCGACCGCGCCTTATGCCGCGCGCATATTCGATCCCGCGCGCTGGCGGGCCGACGAGCCGCTGCGGGTGGTCCTGATCGGCACCGATTTCCAGATGCGCGTGTGGGAGGCGCTGCTGCGCATCCCGATGGGGCGGGCCCGCTCCTATTCGGCGATCGCCGCCGGCATCGGCGCCCCGCGTGCCAGCCGCGCGGTCGGAGCCGCGATCGGCGCCAATCCGCTGTCCTTCGTGGTGCCGTGCCACCGCGCGGTCGGCAAGTCGGGCGCGCTCACCGGCTATCACTGGGGCCTGACGCGCAAGCGAGCCATGCTGGGCTGGGAGGCCGGGCAGCTCTCGGCCGGCGGAGCGGCAGGCGCTTAACCGTCCGTTAACCATCAATACCTAAGGTTGCATTGCCATAAGCTATGCAACCTTAGGTGAAAATGTGCTGTATCGCCTTGCCCTCGCACTGGCTCTTGCCGGCCTGCCGCCATGCGGTTTCGCATATGCCGACGGCAGCAGCGCGGCCGTGACGTTCGACGCCACGGTCGCGGCGGTCTGCACGCTCGCCGTCAATTCCAACGGCACGATGGTCGCCAGCGCCGACCTCGGCACGCTGAGCTCCAAGCTTGCCGGCGGCGCGCCGGCCCTGGTCAGCCTGTCGACGACCGGCGGGGTCGACCTGTCGGTCGATCCGGTGACGGTGGTGTCGACGCCCGCCGCCGATGTGACCGCCACCGCCTGGACGCCGACCTACTCGGCCACCGGCGCCCATCCGATCGCCGAGACGGCCGCGCCGACCGCGCTGGCCGGGCCGGGGACCTCCTCGGTATCGGTCGATCTCGTCGGCACCAAGAGCGGCCCGGCCCGCTTCGCCGAGGGCACCTATCAGGCCACGGTGACCGTGCGATGCGAATGACCGCGCGCATCCCGCTCGGGGTGGCGCTGGCGGCGGCCATGTGCGGCGCGGGCGGCATGGCGCACGGCCAGTCGATGAGCCCGATGCGCGGCGAGGTGGTCAGCTTCACCGACGCCTTTGCGGTGCGCGTCTTTCCGGCCAATCCCTATGGCCGGCGCATCGATGTCGATGTCCGCGTCTACGACCAGGCGTTCGCGCCGGTCGAGGCACGCGTCATGCCCGGCCGTTTCGCGCTCGCCGCGGGCGCCTCGCGCTCCGTCCTCGTCGTCGTGCCGTTTGCCGGCATGCCTGTCCGCAAGATCCGTATCTGTACCGAAAGCGTTCCGTTTCCCGACAACCAGACGCGCATAAGGGCCCAGATATGCGGAAAGTTCATCGCCGTGCGGCGCTGACTGCGCTCGCCTGCATCCTGGCCTGCGGTCCAGCCGCGGCCGGCGACATCTACACGCTCAACCAGAACCAGAACGGCTTTTCGTTGCCGGGCGTCACGCTGCCGCAGGGGCAGGACGAGGTGCGCGCGGCCGACGGCACCACCTGCCGCTCCGCGATCTCCGGCCGCGGCGCCTATCTCGACGTCGGGGTCATCGGCGGCTCCGGCGCTGCCGCCGGCTCGATGGCCACCTATGGCCGGGTGGTGATCCCGCTCGGCCGCTCGCCGAGCCGGCTCGATTGCGCGCGTCTCTATGCGCTGGAAGTCGAGCGGCTGGAGATGGAGCTGCGCCTTCTCAAGATGGGGCTGGCGCGCGGCGGCGGCGCCCGGCCCGCCGCCGACGGCGCCTGGGCGCATGAAGGCTGGGGCGATGGGCGCGGTTCGGGCAGGTAGGCGCGCCTGGCGGCGGCGCATGTGCGCCGGCTTGCTTCTCGCGCTCGCGGCCCCCGGTCCGGTTGCGGCCGCCCCGCTGCTGGGAAGCTGCACGATCACCGTGCTCGGCGCCGGCGTGATGGTGCCGGATCCGGCTATCGGCAAGCTCGATTCGGCGCGCCCCGGCGGCACCGCCGCCCGGATACGGGTCAATGCGAACTCGACGCTGTGCTGGGTGCTCGGCCTGCTCGATTGCTACAGGGTTTCGGCGCCGCCGCCGGCCGTGTTCCAGAGCAGCCCGCCCGGCGGCGACGCGGATGTCGCGTTCTCGACGACCTACCGGATCGACGGGGGCGGCACCGTGCCGGGAGCGGTCCAGACGGAGGTGCTCAACGGGGCGCACCTCGTCGACGTCGATCTCGCCGCGACGCGCATCGCGGGCGTCTTCGCCGCCGGCTCGTACCGGGCCGAGGTAACTGTGCGCTGCGAATAGCGGACGGTTTCCTTTGGCGCGGGGCCGGCTAGAGTGGTCGGTCGGAAGGAGTGCCGCCCGTGATCACCGTCGTCGGCTCGATCAATCTGGATCTCGTGGCCCGTGTCGCGCGCCTGCCCGGCCCCGGCGAGACCGTGCCCGGCGCCGACTTCGCCACCGCGCCCGGCGGCAAGGGCGCCAACCAGGCGCTGGCCGCGCGACGCGCCGGCGCCGCCGTGCGCATGCTCGGCGCGACCGGCCGCGACGCTTTTGCCGCGCAGGCGACGATGCTGCTGCGGCAGGCCGGCGTCGACCTCGCCCCCGTTGCGACGGCCGATGCGGCGACCGGCGTCGCCCTCATCCTGGTCGGCGAGGACGGGGAGAACATGATCGCGGTGGTGCCGGGCGCCAATGCCGGGGTCGCGTCCGCGGCGGTGGACGCGCTGGCGTTCGGGCGCGGCGAGCATGTCCTGCTGCAGCTCGAGATCCCTGTCGACACCGTGGCGCGCGCCATCGACCGCGCCCGCCGAGCCGGCGCGGTCTCGATCCTCAACACCGCACCGTTCAGGCAGGAATGCCTCGCCCTCGTCGACAGGGCCGACGTCGTGGTCGCCAACGAGACGGAATTCGATCAGGCGGCCTCCGCGCTCGCGCTTCCAGGCGCCGACAGGGCCGCCCGCATGCGCGCCTTCGCCGCCCGCACCGGCGGTACGCTCATCGTCACGCTCGGCGCCGACGGCATCCTTGCCGCCGCCGGCGGGGATTTCTTCCATGTCGCGGCGATGCCCGTCGCCCCGGTCGATACGGTGGGCGCGGGCGATACCTTCTGCGGCTATCTCGCGCAGGGGCTGGAAGCCGGCCTGCCGCTGAGGGTGGCCGTGCGCCGCGCCGGCGTCGCCGGCTCGCTTGCCTGTCTCAAGCCGGGCGCGCAGCCTTCGATTCCGCTTGCCGCCGACGTCGAGGCCGCGCTTGCCGCGTTCCCGGACGGTGCGTGAGCGCGCGCACGCATCCTTGATCGAGATCAACGAGCGGGACGGAAAGGCCGCTATCCTCCGCCGCGTAGGACCTTCCGCCGATGCCGCCCGGCCGGCGCCGGCGGGGGTCAATGAGCCGCACCTTGGCGGCCGCCCTTTTCCTTGCGCGCCGGGCAAATCTCGCCCATACCGCATTCAACGGCCGCATCCGTCGGCGGGGGATCAAGAACAAGATGGACTTCGAAGCCTTTTTCGCCACGAAGCTGGACAGCCTTCACGAGGAAGGCCGCTATCGAGTCTTTGCCGAGCTGGAGCGGCGCGCCGGCGCGTTCCCCGCCGCCGCGCGCTATGTCGGCCCCGAGGCGCGCGACGTCACCGTCTGGTGCTCCAACGACTATCTCGGCATGGGCCAGCATCCGAAGGTGCTGGCCGCCATGCACGAGGCGCTGGACAGGTGCGGCGCGGGGGCCGGGGGCACCCGCAACATCTCCGGCACCAACCACTATCACGTGCTGCTGGAGCGCGAGCTGGCCGACCTGCACGGCAAGGAAGGTGCGCTCATCTTCACCTCGGGCTACGTCTCCAACTGGACGACGCTGTCCACGCTCGGCGCCAGCATTCCCGGCGTCGTCATCTTCTCCGATGCGCTGAACCACGCCTCGATGATCGAGGGCGTCCGGCATTCGCGGGCCGAAAAGCGCATCTGGAAGCACAACGACGTGAAGGACCTGGAGCGGCAGCTCGCCCTGCTCCCCGCGTCGACGCCGAAGATCGTCGCCTTCGAGAGCGTCTATTCGATGGACGGCGACATCGCGCCCCTGCGCGAGATCGTCGAAGTGGCGGAAAAATACGGCGCGCTGACCTATCTGGACGAGGTCCATGCGGTCGGCATGTACGGGCCGCGCGGCGGCGGCATCGCCGAGCGCGAGGGTCTGATGGACCGCATCGACATCATCGAGGGCACGCTGGGCAAGGCTTTCGGCGTCATCGGCGGCTACATCACCGGCTCGGCGAGACTGATCGATTTCGTCCGTTCCTATGCGTCCGGCTTCATCTTCACGACGGCGCTGCCGCCTGCGGTCGCGGCCGGCGCCATCGCCTCTATCCGCCATCTCAAGGTTTCGCAGATGGAGCGCATGCGGCATCGCGAGCGCGTGGCGGCCGTGCGTTCGCGGCTCGACGCGATCGGCATTCCATATATGCCGAACCCCAGCCATATCGTGCCGGTGATGGTCGGCGACGCCGCCAAGTGCAAGTGGCTCTCCGACATCCTGCTCGACGAGCACGGCATCTACGTGCAGCCGATCAACTACCCGACCGTGCCGCGCAAGACCGAGCGGCTGCGCATCACTCCGACGCCGCTCCACACCGACGCCGACATCGACCGGCTGGTTTCGGCCCTGTCGGGCCTGTGGTCTCAATGCGCGCTGGCGCGGGCCGTGGCCTGACCGGCCGCGCTCTGCCGCCATCCTCGGGCTCGTCCCGAGGATCTATCCGCATCGGCGAATCATAACCGCCTCCGGCTTCACCCATCCGTGCAGATCCCCGGGACGAGCCCGAGGATGGCGGAGCGGTGGCTTTCGGGGTTTGCCGGCCATTCGGGCCGCCCTCACACGATCCGCACGCCCGCATCCTTCATCTTCCCGGTCATCGCCGCCAGCGAGCCGCCGAGGTCGATGGCCCGGCAGCCATCCATGACCACCGTCACGTCGAAGCCCAGCCGCATCGCGTCGAGCGCGGAATAGGCGACGCAGAAATCGGTTGCGAGCCCCGCCATCGTCAGCCGGCCGATGCCGCGTTCCCTGAGATAGCCGCCGAGCCCGGTCGGCGTGACGTGGTCGTTCTCGAAGAAGGCCGAATAGCTGTCGATGGCGGGGCGGAAGCCCTTGCGCACCACCACCTCCGCCCTGGTCCGGTCGAGATCGGGATGGAAGGCCGCCCCCTCGCTGCCCTGCACGCAATGGTCGGGCCACAGCGTCTGCGGACCGTAGGGCATCTCGATCGACGAGAACGGCTCGCGGCCGGGATGGCTGGAGGCGAAGCTCGAATGGCCGGCCGGGTGCCAGTCCTGGGTGAGCACGACATGGTCGGCCTGCGCGATCAGCCGGTTGACGACGGGCAGAATCTCGTCGCCGCCGGCGACCGCCAGCCGCCCGCCCGGACAGAAGTCGTTCTGCACGTCGATCACGATCAGCGCCGTATCCGCCAACTCTCTTCTCCGCCTCGGATTGCCATTGCGGGAAGATGGGCCGGGAAACATGGCTTTGACAAGCCTCGGCCGATTGATATCATTTGCACACCAATGAATTTGGCCCCGCATCCGACCCGTCCGGCAGGAGGCGAGAAGGCCGGAGTGGAACCGTGGCGCGCTACGCCAGACCGCGATCTGTGGAGGAGGCGCTGGGCCTGCTGGCCGAGGGCCGCTGGCGGATGCTGGCGGGCGGCACCGATTTCTACCCGGCGCTCGGCGCCGCGCCGTTGACGCAGGACGTGCTCGATCTCTCGCGCCTCGGCGCGGAGCTCGCCGGTATCTCCGAGACCGCGAGCCATCATGTGATCGGCGCCCTGACATGCTGGACCGACATCGCGCGCGCGGACCTGCCGCCTGCCTTCGACGCGCTGCGCCAGGCCGCCCGCGAGGTCGGCTCGCCGCAGATCCAGAACCGGGCGACCGTCGCCGGCAATCTCTGCAACGCCTCGCCGGCCGCCGACGGCGTTCCGCCGCTGCTCGCGCTCGACGCCGAGGTGGAACTGCGCTCGCAGGGGTGCCGCCGGCTCGCCCCGCTCGCGGCCTTCGTCCTCGGCAACCGCAGGACGGCGCTCGCCGCCGGCGAGGTGATGACGGCGATCCGGGTGCCGAAAACTGCGGCGCGCGGGCGCTCCGCCTTCGTCAAGCTCGGCGCGCGGCGCTATCTCGTCATTTCGATCGCGATGGCGGCGGCGCGCATCCTCGTCGGGGCTGACGGGCGGGTGGCGCACGCCGCGGTCGCCGTCGGCGCCTGTTCGCCGGTGGCGCGGCGCCTGCCGGGGCTGGAAACGGCGCTTGTGGGCATGCAGGCCGCCGCGCTTTCGCCCGAGATCGTCGACGAACGGCACCTGGAGGGACTTACCCCCATCGACGATGTGCGCGGCACGGCCGCCTATCGCCTCGCCGCCGTGCGCGAGATCGTCGGCCGCGCGCTGCGGGCGGCGGGCGGCCCCCATATCCGCGAGGCGGCAGCATGAACCACGCCGCGGCACCCATCGCCTTCCGCGTCAACGGCGCCGACGTGGTGGTGGACGCGCCGCCAATGGGCCGGCTGTCGTCGGTCCTGCGCGACCGGCTCGGCCTGACGGGCACCAAGGTCGGCTGCGACGCCGGCGACTGCGGCGCTTGCACGGTCCTGATCGACGGCGAGGTCGCCTGTGCCTGCCTGGTGCCGGTGGCGCAGGCCGAGGGCACCGAGATCCGCACCGTCGAGGGCCTGGCGAACGGCGCGCTTTCGGCGCTGCAGGCGTCCTTCCTGCGCCATGGCGCGGCGCAATGCGGCATCTGCACGCCCGGTTTCCTGATCGCCGGATCCGCCCTGCTGGAGACAAACCCGCATCCCACCGAGGGCGAGGTCGGGGACGCGCTGGGCGGCGTCCTGTGCCGCTGCACCGGCTATCGCAAGATCGTCGCGGCGGTGATGGATGCAGCGTCCTTCGCGGGGAAAAGGTCCGGGCGGGAGGATGAGGGTCCGGCTCGGTCCGCACAGGCTGCACAGCCCCCCCTGCGCCCGCTCGGAGATCCTTGTGCCTATGCGCGGGCAGAAGGGGTCGTCGGCGCCTCGATCCCCCGCCTCGACGGCCGGCCGAAGGTGCTGGGCAGCGAGCTGTTCGGCGCCGACGAGCGCCCCGCCGATTCCCTGTCTGTGCTCGTCATCCGCTCGCCGCACTGGCACGCGGAATTCTCCTTCGGCGATCTCGACGGCTTCGTCGCGGCGCATCCCGGCATTGTCGCGGTCTACACCGCCGCCGACATTCCCGGCCGCAATCGCTTCGGCGTCATCCCGCCCTTTGCCGACCAGCCCGCCCTGGCGGAAAGCCCGGCGCGCTTCCGCGGCGAGGCTGTGGCGCTCGTCGCCGGCGAGCGCGCCGCGATCGAGGCGCTCGACGCGGCGGCGTTTCCCGTCGTGTGGACGCCCCTGCCGCACGCGCTCGATTGCGAGGCGGGAAAGGCGTCCGCGCCGCTGCACCCGGCCCGCCCCGGCAATCTGCTGACCAGCGGCCGCGTGGTGCGCGGCGATGCCGCCGCGGCACTTGCCGCGTCTGCGGTGACCGTCACCGGCACGATCGAGACATCCTATGTCGAGCACGCCTATATCGAGCCGGAAGCCGGCTATGCTTTCATGGATGGCGACACGCTGGTGATCAGGGCCTGCACGCAGGCGCCGGTGATGGACCGCGACGACACCGCCGCCGTGCTCGGCCTGCCGCCGGACAAGGTGCGCATCGTCCCGGCCGCCACCGGCGGCGGCTTCGGGTCCAAGCTCGACGTGTCGCTGCAGCCGCTGGTCGGGCTGGTGGCGCTGAAGACCGGCCGCCCGGCCGCGCTCACCTATACCCGTGCCGATTCGATGGCCTCGACCACCAAGCGCCATCCTGCGCGGATGACCGCCACGGTCGGCGCCGATCCGGACGGGAAGATCACCGGCATGATCTTCGACGGCGACTTCAACACGGGCGCCTATGCAAGCTGGGGGCCGACGGTCGCGACCCGCGTGCCGGTGCATGCCAGCGGCCCCTATTTCACGCCGGCCTATCTGGCCGAGGCGCGCGCCATCCACACAAACGGCCCCGTGTCCGGCGCCTTCCGCGGCTTCGGCGTGCCACAGGCGGCGGTGATGCAGGAAACGCTCTACGACGAGCTGGCCGGCCGGCTCGGCATGGACCGGCTCGCATTCCGCATGAAGAACGCCCTGCGCAACGGCCAGCCGACCGTGTGCGGCCATCTCATGGAGCGGGGCATCGGCATTTCCGATTGCCTCGCGGCGCTCGAGCCGGCCTGGCGCCGCGCGCTTGCCGAAGCCGGACGTCTCAACCGGGACGACGGCGCCGTGCGGCGCGGCGTCGGCATCGCTTCCTGCTGGTACGGCTGCGGCAATACCGGCATCCCCAACCCGTCGACGATGAAGATCGGCCTGACCGCCGGCGGACGCCTCGTTCTGCATCAGGGCGCGGTCGATATCGGCCAGGGCGCCAACACCGTGATTCCGCAGATCTGCGCCGATGCGCTCGGCCTGCCGCTGGACGCCTTCAGCTTCGTCGGCGCCGATACGGCCCTGACCCCGGACGCCGGCAAGACCTCCGCCTCCCGCCAGACCTATATTTCCGGCAAGGCGGCCGAAAAGGCGGGCCGCAGCCTGCGCGAGAAGATCCTGCGCTTCGCCAACGTCTCCGCCGCGGCCGGGCTTGCGCTAGACAGCGCCGCCATCGTCGTGCGCGAGGGCGCGGCCTCGCGGCGCATCGATCTGTCGGTCCTGCCGGCGGATGCCGAGGGCTATGTCTTCAGGGCCGAGGAAAGCTACGATCCGCCGACCGCGCCGCTGGACGAGAACGGCCAGGGCCGGCCCTATGCCGTCTATGGCTGGGGCGCGCAGGTGGCGGAGCTCGACGTCGACATGGCGCTCGGCACCGTGCGTGTCGTGCGCATCACCGCCGCCCACGATGTCGGCCGCGCCATCAACCCGGCTCTGGCGGAAGGGCAGGTGGAGGGCGGCATCGCGCAGGGCCTCGGCATGGCGCTGATGGAGGAATATGTCCCCGGCCGCACCGAAAACCTGCACGATTATCTGATCCCGACCATCGGCGACGTGCCCGAGATCGAGACGATCCTTGTCGAGGTGCCGGACCCCGAGGGCCCGTTCGGCGCCAAGGGGCTCGGCGAGCATGTGCTGATCCCCACCGCGCCCGCGATCCTCAATGCGATCCGCCATGCCACCGGCGCGCTGGTGACGAGGCTGCCGGCGACGCCCAGCCGGGTGCTCGCGGCGATCCGTGAGGCGGGGCAACATGGGGCGCCGACCTCTTCCGGGCGGCCCGCCCCATGAACGAGCTCGTCAAGCGCTTCGAGCCCCCGCAGCCGGCCGGAAAGCCGGCGTCCGACAAGCTGCGCTGCGATGCCTGCCCGGTCATGTGCTACATCGCCGAGGGCCGCACCGGGGCCTGCGACCGCTACGGCAATTTCGGCGGCCGCATCGTGCGTTGCGACCCGTTGACGATCCTCCACCACGCGCAGGATGAGGGCGCCGCACTGGTTCCGTTCGTGCAGGGCGAGGCCGGTGCCTGGGACGGCAATCCGGTCAATACCGGGCGCCGGTTCGTCTCAGGCATCGGCGCCGGCACCACCTATCCCGACTACAAGCCAGCGCCCTTCATCGTCAGCCAGCAGGTCGAGGGTGTCGACCTCGTCACCGTGGTGACGGAGGGCATCTTTTCCTATTGCGGCGTCAAGGTGAAGATCGATACCGACCGCCACATCGGCGACGAGGCGGCGACCGTGCGGGCCGGCGGCGAGCCGGTCGGGCACGTGACCACGGGCGAATACGGCTCGCAGATGCTGTCACTGGGCGGGGTGCGCCATTTGACCGGCGGCTCCAAGGCCGAGGGCCGCATCACCTGCGACACGCTGCTCGCGCTGTGCAACCGCAAGCCGGTCGAGCTTGAAATCGACGGCGGCTCGAGACTGGTGGTCGAGGCGGGCGCCGCCCCGGTCATCGACGGCAAGGCCGAGCGCCGGATGCGCGTCGGCTGCGGCTCGGCCGCGATCGGCATGTTCGCCGCGCAATGGCGCGGGCTGGTCGACGAGGTGGTGGTGGTGGACGACCATATCACCGGCGTCGTTTCGGAGCATCAGGCGGGCAAGGTGCTCGGCTGGGAGGACACCGGCATCAGGATCGTCGGCCGGCGCTCCACGCCGGGCCGTTACTTCAAGGTTTCCGAGCCGGGGCTGGGATGGGGCGGCACGCAGCTTTCCGACCCGCTTGCCATCCTCGGACCCTGGAACGACAAGAAGGGCGCCCGCCCCGGCCTATCGCTGCTGATGGTGTCGACCACCGGCGAGCAGTTCGCCTATTACGAGCTGGACGCTGCGCTGCAACCGGTCGCCAGGCCGTTTCCAGAGCGGCTGCGCAGGTCGGTCGAGCTGATCGAGGACAATTGCGAGCCGGCGCTTTGCACGGTCCTGTTCATGGCCGGCGCCGGCGGCTCGCTGCGCGCCGGCGTCACCGAAAACCCGGTCAACCTGACCCGGTCCGTCCACCGGCTCCAGACCTATGTGACGGTCGGCGGCGCGCCGGCCTATGTCTGGCCGGGCGGCGGCATCACGCTGATGGTCGACGTCACCCGCCTGCCGGACAACGCCTTCGGCTACGTGCCGACGCCGGCGCTCGTCGCGCCGATCGAGTTCACCTTGCGCCGCGACCACTATATCGCGCTGGGCGGCCATGCCGGCGAGATCCGCAGCGTCGCCGACGTGCTCGCGACGGGCGGCGAATATGGCAACGACCGCAGCGCGGCGCCCGCCCCGCGCGGAAATCCCTGGCCGCCGCTGGCGCAGGCGGAGCGCGATCGCGGATGACCGGCGCGCAGATATCCGTCCTGGCCGACGGCCGCCGGCTGCACATGAACCACGGGCCGATCGACCTGATCGTCGAGGCGTTCGGCGCCGAAGCCGAGCGGCGCGCGGCCCATGCGCAGGCCGCCGCCCGCTTTCGCACCATCCTCGACGAGCTGGTCGCCGAGTTGCCCGAGCTGCGGAGGCCGTGCGACCCTGCCGCCCCGCGCGCTTTCGCCGGCGCGACCGCCCGGCGCATGGAGGCCGCCTGCCGGCCCCTGGCCGATGTCTTCGTCACGCCAATGGCGGCGGTCGCCGGCAGCGTCGCCGACGAAGTGCTGGCGGCGATGACCGCCGGCCGCGCCCTTGCCCGCGCCTATGTCAATGACGGCGGCGACATCGCCCTTCATCTCGCGCCGGGGCAGGCCTTGCGGCTCGCGATCGCCGGCACCGGCCACGGTTTCGCCGACCGCGTGGAGATCGACGCGGCCTCAGCCGTTCGCGGCGTCGCGACCTCGGGCTGGCGCGGCCGCTCCTTCTCGCTGGGGATCGCGGATGCGGTCACGGTGCTGGCCCGGTCCGGGGCGGCAGCCGACGCGGCGGCCACGATCATCGCCAATGCGGTCGACTTGCCGGGCCACCCGGAAGTGGCCAGAAAGCCGGCAAACGAGCTTGCGCCGGACAGCGACCTCGGCGGGCGCCCGGTGACGGTGGCGGTCGGCTCCCTGGCGGATGCCGAGATCGAGGAAGCGCTGCGAGGCGGCCTGGCGGTGGCCGAGGATTTGCGCTGCAAAGGGCTGATCGAGGCCGCCGCGCTGTTTCTGGCGCGGAAGTGCCGCATCGCCGGCGCGTTCCTTCCCCTGACGGGGGCGGGCGCCGGGCGAGGCCCCCTGGAGGGGGCGAACCGGTCGCGCGCGGGGATTTCGACCCGACCCGGTCGTTTTGCAGCCGCCCTTGCCTGAAAGGAAAGGGAAAGCCGGCGCTCACATTGGAGGAAACATGCCTGAATTCCCCATTCGCAAGATCATGGTGGTGACGGAGGAGATCCGCCACGAAGGCGGCCCGGCGCCCGAGCGGCCGCGCCAGCGCGGCGCCGCGCTGGCGCTCGTGGGCAACCCGTTCGCCGGGCGCTATGCGCAGGATCTGCAGCCGGCGATGGAGGACCTGAAGCCGCTCGGCCGCGAGCTGACCGGCCGGCTGATCGCGGCGCTTGGCGGCGACGCGGCGGCGATCGACGGGTACGGCAAGGGCGCCATCGTCGGCACCGCCGGCGAGATCGAGCACGGCGCGCTGTGGCATGCGCCGGGCGGCTATGCGATGCGCGAGCGGCTGGGTGCGTCGAAGGCGATCGTGCCGTCGGCGATGAAGGTCGGCGCCTTCGGGTCGAGCCTCGACGTGCCGCTCGGCCATGCCAATGCCGCCTATGTGCGCAGCCATTTCGACGCGATCACGGTGACCGCCCATGACGGGCCGCGCCCCGACGAGATCCTGTTCGTTCTCGCCATGTCGGTCGGCCCGCGCGTTCATGCGCGCATGGGCGGGCTTGAGGCCTGGCAGGTCAAGGGCGAGGACGGGCTGCGATGAGCGAGCGGGCGCCTAGCCTCAGGCTGGTGGCGGACGCGGCGGCCGCGCCCTATCGGCTCGACGGGCAGGTCGGCTATCTGCTGCGCAAGGCCAACCAGCGCCATCTGGCGATCTTCGCGAAAGCGATCCCGGACCTGACGCCGCCGCAGTTTGCCGCGCTTGCCCGCCTGGCGGAGGTGGGCGAGGCCTCGCAGAACCAGCTCGGGCAGATGATCGCGATGGATGCGGCGACCGTGAAGGGCGTCATCGACCGGCTGAAGCGGCGCGGCCTGGTCGAGCTTGCCAACCACGGCTCCGACCGCCGCCGCCGCGTCGTCAGCCTGACGGCGGCCGGCCGCTCGTTGATCGCGGCGCTGCTGCCGCGCGGCGAGGCGATCAGCGAGGAGACGCTTGCGCCGCTTGCGCCGCGCGAGGCGGCCGCCCTCGTCAGGCTGCTGGCGCGGCTGACCTGACGCGCCGCGCATGGCCGTTGCGGACGGATCCGCACGGTGAACGCTTCGTGAATGCGCGGTTCAGGCCGGGTTCGAGACGGGCTGCCTAGAACTCTCCTCGTGAACAGGGCGACCCGCCCGGACCCAGAGGAGAGACAGAAATGACCCGCAAGCTCGTCATCGCCGCAATCGCCGCCGCTTTCGTCGGTTCCGTGTCGGCGCCCGCTTTCGCCAACAGCGTCTTCATCGATCAGTTCGGTTTCGGCCACAGCGCCGGCGGCGTCCAGTCCGGCCATCACAATTCGATCGGCGTCTACCAGAACGGCGTCTGGAACAGCTCGGTGAGCCGCCAGTACGGCAACCACAACACCGCCGCTGTCGGACAGGACGGCTTCGACAACTACGCCGATACCTGGCAGCAGGGCAACGGCAACCAGGCCGGCGTCGGCCAGTTCGGCTCCAGCCACAACGCGATCCTCACCCAGGACGGCAACGGCAACGTCGCCGCCGGCGTGCAGGTCGGCCATGGCTGCGACGCCGATATCGCCCAGACCGGCGGCGGCAATGTCGCTGCCTTCGTCCAGACCTGCCCGTGACGGGTGGATTTCGGTGACGATGCCGGGCCGGGAGCGCCGCCGCGCATCCCGGCCGCGGCCACCGCAAAAGGAGAGCATGATGTTCAGGATCGGCAAATCCCTTTCATATGCGGCGCTCGGCGCAGCCGGCATTGCCGGCGCCGCGCTCGCCTCCGGCAATGCCGGTGAAGGCGCGCTCCGTTGCGAGATCGTGGCCGGCACGGCAGGCGGCATGATTTCTCTTGCGGCGCTGGCCGAAAGCGACGCCGCGCTTGGCGGCACATACCGGTTTACGGTCGAGAGCGTTGCCGGCCCTGGCGGCTCGACCATCCGCCAGGGCGGCGGCTTTTCCGTCGCTCCCGGCGCGCCGGCCGAGCTCGGCCGGGTGATGCTCGGCGCGAACGGCATCTACGATGCGCGGCTGGAGCTTGCCGCCGGCGGCGAGACCGCCCGCTGCGAGGAACGGGCCGGCGGCGCGCTCTGACGCGCCGCGGCACAGGTCCGCATTCACCAGGGCAACTGCATACGCCTGCGCGCGCCGCCATCCTCGGGCTTGTCCCAAGGATGACGACCCGGCTCCGATGCGGTCGCGCGATGTCGACTTCCGTCCTCGATGCGACGCATCCCGAAAAGGGCTCCGGACGACCGGAGCCCTTTTCGCATGCCGCGGCGGGGTCGGGAGATTAACGATTTCTGAATGCCGGGTTCCGGCCCGGTTCAGGGCGGCCGCGCCATTGTCTCTCCCATCGGCTGGAAAGAGCCGCCGAACCGCAACCAGAGGAGAAAACCATGTCCCGCACCCGTTTCGCCACCGTGATCGCCGCCGCTGTCGCCGGCACCGCTACGCTTGCCGCCCCCGCCTTGGCGGGCCAGATCTCCATCGACCTCGTTCCCGCCAATGCGGAGCAGGCCCAGGCCATGCGCGTCGGGCTGGGCATGTATGCGCTCGCCAACGGCTTCAGCAATGGCGGCATCAGGCAGAACGGCTTCGGCAACATGGCCGGGCTCGCCCAGAACGGGTCGGGCAATCTCGGCGTCGTCCATCAGGAAGGCGACGGCCATGTCGGCACCCTGGCGCAGAACGGCAATGGCAATGCCTACGGCCTGTTCCAGTTCGGCAAGAACACCCAGGGCCACGTCCAGCAGAACGGCACCGGCGGCACCGGCGCCACCTTCCAGTTCGGCTGGTAGAGCGTTTCCAGAATAGGTGGACACCGCTTATTGGGTTTGGAAACGCGATAAACCAGGCACCTGGAGCGTCCGTTTAGATTCCATCGAAACAGACGCTCTGGAAGCCGGCCGCCGGAAAGCCCCGAAACGGCGCGGCCCTCTCCGCGCCGTTCCGCATTTCAGGCGCTGCGCTGCGCCCTCAGATGGGCCGTGGCGTCCGGGTCGGGCTCGCCTTCGGCCGTCAGCGCGACGCCGAACAGGCTTTGCGCCTGCTGGCGCGTGTAGTAGCCGAGGCGCACATCTGCGGCCACTTTCGCCGGATCGCGGGAAAAGGGGTCGCCATAGCCGCCGCCGCCCGGCGTGCCGACCTCGACCCGGTCGCCGGCCTTCATCGGGATATCCTGCTCCTTCGACAGATGCGGCGGCACATGCGCGACGCCCCCGCGCCAGACGGTGACTGTGTTCACCGCGCCGTCGGCGCCGCCGAGCGCGCCCTGCGGGCCGAAGCGGCCGTGATCCATGACGAAGGAGGCGCGGGCCTCGCCGCGCAGGAGCTCGATCTCGTATTCGAGCCCGAAGCCGCCGCGGTGGCGGCCGGCGCCGCCGGACCCCTCGCGCAGCGCATAGCGGCGATAGAGCACCGGAAAATTCTGCTCCATGATCTCGACCGGCGGCGATTTCGAGATGCCGATGGTCGAGCAGCCGTTGGTCAGCCCGTCATGGCCGGCATTTCCCCCGTAGCCGCCGCCCGAGAGCTGGTACATGACGAAGCCGCGGCCGCTTTCCGGGTCGTGCCCGCCCAGCCCGAAATTGCCGGACGTGCCGGCCGGCGCCGCGGTCACCCTGTCCGGCAATGCCGGCACGAGCGCCGAGAAGACGGCCTCGGCGATGCGCTGCGAGACCTCCGCCGCGCAGCCTGAAACGGGGCGGGGATAGGCGGCATCGAGGAAGGTGCCTTCCGGCCGCCGCACCACCAGCGGCTCGAAGGCGCCGGCCGAAAGCGGAACGTCGGGAAAGATGTGGCGGATGGCCAGATAGACCGACGACAGCGTCGTCGCCAGGACCGAGTTCATCGGCCCGAGGCAGGGCGGGCTCGAGCCGGAAAAGTCGAAGGTCAGCGTGTCGCCCTTCTTCTCCACGGCCAGCGCGATGGTCAGCGGGGCATCGACCACGCCGTCGGAATCGACGATGGCCGTGCCCCGGTAGACGCCGTCGGCGATCGGCGCGATGCGGGCCCGCATCTGCTCGGCCGCGCGCCGGCGCAATTCGGCGATCGCAGCCTCGACCGTTGCGTCGCCATAGCGGTCGAGCAGCGCGGTGAGCCGTTCCTCGCCGATCTCGAGCGCGGCGGCCTGCGCGCGGATGTCGCCGATCCGCTGGTCGGCCACCCTGATGTTGGAGGTGATGATGGCGTAGATTTCGGGGTCCATCCGCCCTTTCTTGAACAGCTTGACCGGCGGCAGCCGCAACCCCTCCTGCTCGACCGCCGTCGCCGAGGCCGAGAAGCCGCCCGGCACGCCGCCGCCGATGTCGGGCCAGTGGCCGGTGTTCGACAGCCAGCACCAGATCCTGCCGCCGCGCCACACCGGCCTGGCGAAGCGCACGTCCATCAGGTGGGTGCCGCCGAGATAGGGGTCGTTGACGATGTAGACGTCTCCGGGCTCCGGCGGCAGGCATTCCCCGTCGCGGATCATCTCGATCAGCCTGCCGGTGGAATACTGCATGACGCCGACGAAGACCGGCAGGCCGCCCAGCCCCTGCGCGATCAGCGCGCCGTCCTCTGCCGAATAGATACCGTCCGAGCGGTCGTTCGCCTCGGCGATGACGGGTGAGAAGGCGGCGCGCGAAAAGGCGAGGTCCATCTCGTCGCAGACCTGGCTGAGGCCGGCCTCGATGACCGACAGCGTCATGGCGTCGAGCGTCGTGGCCTCGCCGGTCACGGAAGAAGGCTCCGGCGCGGCGGAAGGGGCTTTTTTCCCCGCAGCCGGAGAATCTGGACCGCCCGCGCCGCGCATCACGCGCCAACCTCCACCACCAGGTTCCCCTCCCGATCCGCCCGCGCCAGATCTCCCGGCTCCAGCACGGTCGTCGCGTCGAGCTGCTCGAGGATGGCCGGGCCTTCGATCTCGGCGTCGAGCGGCAGCTTTTCGCGGGCATAGACGGGGGTGTCGCGCCACGCACCGCCGAACCAGACCGGCCTCGTCTCTATCATGGCGCCGCGGAGCGAGCGCGCGCGGCCGGCAGGGTCGATCAAGGTCGACAGATCGACCTCGGGGTGCGTGCCGATCACCGACGTGTTGAGGTTGACGAGATTTGCCCGGATCTGCGGCAGCGTCACCTTGAAGCGGGCGAAATAGGCGGCTTCGAACAGGCGCTGCAGCGTCGCGCGGTCCGGTGCGGCTGACGGGAGCGTGACGGTGATGAGATGCGTCTGGCCGACGAACTGCATGTCGGCCGAGTGAAGGAAGCGCACCCCTTGCGGCGCCACCGCCTCCTGCGCCAGCAGCGCGCGGCCGCTGGCCTTCTGGTCCTCGAGGATGGCGGCCATCTCGCCCTCGTCGAGCTCGCCGAGCGGCCGGTTGAGGGTGCGCACGAAGTCGTGGCGCATATCGGCCACCACGCAGCCGAGCGCATTGGTGATGCCGGGCCGGGCCGGCACCAGCACCTTCGGGATGCCGAGCTCGCGGGCGAGCGCGCAGGCGTGCAGCGGCCCGGCCCCGCCGAATGCGAACAGGGTGAAGTCGCGCGGGTCGTGCCCCTTGGCGAGCGAGACCATCCGCATCGCGCCGGCCATCTTCAGGTTCGCCAGCCGGAGCACGGCGTCGGCCGCCGCCACGCCGTCCATGCCGATGCGGCTGCCGAGCCTGTCGGCGAAGGCCGCGGCGACGCGCTCCACCGTCACCGGGGTGTCGACCGACAGCAGGCGCCCGGGGTTCAGCCGGCCGAGCACCAGATTGGCGTCGGATATGGTCGGCTCGGTGCCGCCCTTGCCGTAGCAGATGGGGCCGGGAGCCGCACCCGCGCTTTGCGGCCCGACGCGGATCAGGCCGGCCGCGTCGACATGCGCGATCGAGCCGCCGCCGGCGCCGACCGTGCGCACGTCGACCATCGGCACGTGGATCGGCATCGCATATTCGATCTCGATCTCGCTGGAGACGGCGGGCTGCGCGCCGCGGATCAGGGCGACGTCGGTCGAGGTGCCGCCCATGTCGTAGGTGATCAGGTTGAGATGGCCGGCCCGGCGCCCGGTATAGGCGGCCGCCATCACGCCCGAAGCCGGCCCCGACATCACCGTCTTGGCGGCCTCGCGGCTGACATTGGCGGCCGTGATCATGCCGCCATTGCCGTTCATGACGAGGAAGTCGCGGCGATAGCCGCGGGCCGACAGCTCGGTGCGCAGCCGCTCCACATAGCGTTTCAGGATCGGCTGCACGGACGCGTTCACGGCCGCCGTCACCCCGCGCTCGAACTCGCGGGCCTCCGACAGCAGCGAGTGGCCGGTGGTGATGTGGTCGTTGGGCCACAGCGCAGCGGCGATTTCCGCCGCCCGGCGCTCATGGGCCGGGTTGGCGTAGGAATGCAGGAAATGGATGACCAGCGCCTCGCAGCCGGCCTCGAGCAGACCGCGCACCGCCGCGCGAACGCCCTCCTCGTCGAGCGGGACCCGCACGCGGCCGGAGGCCTCGATCCGCTCCTCGACCTCGAGCCGCAGGTCGCGCGGGATGACGGGCACGAAGGTGCCGGTCATGCCGTAGGGTTGCGGCCGCGTCCGGCGCCCCAGTTCCAGCACGTCGCGGAAACCGGCGGTGGTGATGAGGCCGGTCCGTGCCAGCCGGCGCTCCAGCACGGCGTTGGTCGTGGTCGTGGTGCCGTGGACGATCATGTCGACATCGGCGATGGCGATGCCGGAGGCCTCCAGCGCCGCGATCACGCCGAAGGCCTGGTTGTCGACGGTGGTCGGCGTCTTGGCGATGCGCACCCGCCCGGTGCGGCCGTCGAACAGGATCAGGTCGGTGAAGGTGCCGCCGACGTCGATCCCCGCGACCACGTGGCCGCCGCGCGCTTCCGGGTGCTTTGCATCATGCTCGCCCATCGGCAGAATCCGGAACGCAAACCCTTCGAATCGCTGGTTCTGAAAGGCCGGCCCAGCCCGTCGCCCCGGCCGCTGTCTTGACGCAGGATTTCATTTGTATACTAATAAATATGCCTGACAAGTTGCCCTCCGCCCGCGCCGAACGCGGGCGTTTCATTGTGGGTCCGGCCGGTCTTGCGCGGCGATCCCGGAGGAACCGAAGATGCACGACGTCGCCGCTGAGAAGGTCGAGGGCGCGGCTCCGGCGGAATTTCCGGTGCCGGCGGGCTGCTATGCGCAGAACGTGGTTTCGGTCAGGCACTACACCGACCGGCTGTTTTCCTTCCGCATCACGCGCCCGCAGAGTTTTCGTTTCCGCTCCGGCGAGTTCGTCATGATCGGCCTTCCCAATGCGGCAAAGCCGGTCTTTCGCGCCTATTCGGTGGCAAGCCCCGCCTGGGACGATGAGCTGGAATTCTATTCGATCAAGGTGCCGGATGGCCCGCTGACCCGGCATCTGCAGAAGATCCGGCCGGGCGACACGGTGCTGATGCGGCAGAAGTCGACCGGCACGCTGGTCCTCGACGCGCTGACGCCGGCCAGGCGCCTGTGGATGATCGCCACCGGGACCGGCGTCGCCCCCTTCGCCAGCCTGATCCGCGATCCCGAGACCTACGACAAGTTCGAGGAGGTCGTGCTCGCCAACACCTGCCGCGACGTGGCGGAGCTGGCCTATGGCAACGAGCTCGTCGCCGCGCTGAAGGACGACCCGCTGATCGGCGAATTCGCGGCCGGGCGGCTGCGCTATGTCGCGGCCACGACCCGCGAGGCTTCGCCGCTGATGGGTCGCATCACCGCGCGCATCGCCGACGGATCGCTGTTCGCGGGGCTGGGGCTGGCGCCGTTCGACCCGGCCGTCGACCGGGTGATGATCTGTGGATCGATGGAGATGCTGAAGGACGTCAAGGCGTTGGTCGAGGCGGCCGGGCTGGAGGAAGGCTCCGTGGCCGAGCCCGGCCAGTTCGTCGTCGAGCGCGCCTTCGTCGGCTGAGAGCGCGCCGGCCGGCGGCGGCCGCTGCCTTTCGGCCCGGTCTGCCGGGTCTTTCAGAACGCCTTGAAGGTCAGCGTGGTCAGCGAGCGCACGATGCCCGGCACGTTGGCGACATTGTCGTTGATGAACTTGCCGATGTCGTCCTCGTCGGAGACGTAGATCTTCATCAGCAGGTCGTAGTCGCCGCTGGTCGAATAGAGCTCGGAGACGATCTCGCGCTCGAAGAGCGCGTCGGCGACCTCGTAGGTCTTGCCGGGCTGGCACTGGAGCTGGACGAAGACGGCGCGCATCTGATCCCTGTGAGACATGGTTCGACTTGGCATGACTTTGCGCCCCGCGGCGCATGTGTCAACGCCCGTTCACGAAAGCAGCGTGCGCGTCAGCGGGTGCGCCGGCTCGGCAAGCCCGTCGATGACGTTGAAATGGTGCCGGTCGGGCTCCTCATAGGCGGCGGTTTCGGCGCCCAGGCCGGTCCAGATGTTGGCCAGCAGGGCGTTCTGACGCACGAACTCCGCGCGCTCGGCCGCGCCCACCCAGCATGTCAGGCGCGCGCCGGCCGCCGGCGCGAGCAGGGCCGGGCTCTCCGTCTCGGCTTCGGCCTGCGTCAGCCCGAGCGTCTCGTTCATCTTCGTCCGCAGCATCGGCCGCAGGTCGTGGACGCCGGAAATCGAGACCGTGTGGGCGACCCGCGCGCGCGTTGGCCCCGAAAGCGGCGAGGTGGCGCTGATCAGGCGTGTGACGAGGTGGCCGCCCGCCGAATGGCCGGTCAGCCGCAGCGGGCCCTCGATCGTTTCCGCGGCCGCCTCCACGGCGCGGCCGGCTTCGGCCGTGATCTCCGGGATCCGCGCTTCGGGACATAGCGTGTAGGACGGCATCGCCACTGCGTGACCGGCCTCGACGGAACCGCGTGCCAGATGCGACCAGTAGCTCTTGTCGAGCCGCATCCAGAAGCCGCCATGGATGAAGACGACCAGCCCCCGCGGCCGCCCCGCCGGCAGAAACAGGTCGAAGCGGTTGCGCGGGCCGTCCCCGTAGGCGAGGTCGAGCCGCGCGCGGCCGGCCGCCTGCAGCGTCTCGCGATAGGCCCGGGCCGGCTCGACCCAGGCCTGCGGCCAGCGTTCGCCGCCGGGGATGTTGGCGCCGTTGGCATAGGCATCGTCCCAGTCGTCAACCCTGTGAAGGATCATGGCGCTTTTCTCCCCGGCAGGCTCCGCCCGGCGAATCCTAGCGTCTGCCGGCTGGCGCGTCACCAGCTTCGAACGTGCGGAAAAATCTTTCAACCTTGAAATTTCATGCTTGAAATAATTTCGGGCCGGTGCGATCTTTTTTGCAGGGAGAGAGGATTGCCATGAAGGTCGCGGTACTCGGCGGCGGCCCCGCCGGCCTTTATTTCGCCATCTCGATGAAGCTGCGCGACGCCGGCCACGAGGTCACGGTGTTCGAGCGCAACCGCCCGGACGACACCTTCGGCTGGGGCGTGGTGCTGTCCGACGAGACGCTGGACAATCTCGCCGCCAACGACCCGGCGAGTGCGGCCGAGATCCGCTCGCATTTCGCTTATTGGGACGACATTGCCGTGTTCTATCGCGGCACCCGGACGCTCTCCACCGGCCACGGCTTCTGCGGCATCGGCCGCATGAAGCTGCTGAACATCCTCCAGCGGCGCGCCCGCGAGCTGGGGGTCGAGCTCCGCTTCCAGACCGAGGTCGAGGGCCCGCAGGCCTTCATGGCCGGCTACGACCTCGTGGTGGCGGCCGACGGCCTCAACTCCAGGAGCCGCACCGCCTTCGCCGACGTGTTCCGGCCCGACATCGACATCCGCCGCAACAAGTTCGTCTGGCTGGGCACGCACCAGAAGTTCGACGACGCCTTCACCTTCATCTTCGAAGAGACGGAGCATGGCTGGGTGTGGGCGCACGCCTATCAGTTCGATGCCGACACCGCGACCTTCATCGTCGAATGCGGCCCTGAAACCTGGGAGAAGTTCGGCTTCGGCGGGATGGACAAGGACGAATCGATCGCCACCTGCGAGCGCATCTTCGCCGCCCATCTCGGGGGGCATCCCCTGATGTCGAACGCCAATCATCTGCGCGGCTCGGCCTGGCTCAACTTCCCGCGCGTCCTGTGCGAGCGCTGGTCGCACGAAAACCTGGCTCTTCTGGGCGATGCCGCGGCGTCCGCGCATTTCTCCATCGGCTCCGGCACCAAGCTCGCGCTGGAGAGCGCCATCGCGCTGGCCGACTACGTCCGGTCCGAGCCGACCCTTGCGGCCGCGTTCGTCAAATACGAGGACGCACGCCGCACCGAGGTGCTGAAGCTGCAATCGGCGGCGCGCAATTCGCTCGAATGGTTCGAGGACGTCGAGCGCTATCTCGACCTCGATCCGGTCCAGTTCAACTATTCGCTTTTGACGCGCTCGCAGCGCATCAGCCACGAGAACCTGCGCCTGCGCGACGCAGACTGGCTCGGCGGCGCGGAAGCCTGGTTCCAGCGCCGGGCCGGCGTGCCCGCCAATGCCCGCCGGGCGCCGATGTTCGCGCCGTTCCGCCTGCGCGGCATGGAGCTCGCAAACCGCGTCGTGGTCTCGCCGATGGCGCAGTACCGGGCGGTCGACGGCACGCCGACCGATTGGCATTTCGTCCATTATGGCGAGCGCGCCAAGGGCGGCGCTGGCCTCCTCTACGTCGAGATGACCTGCGTTTCGCCGGAAGGGCGCATCACCCCCGGCTGCCCCGGCTTCTATAAGCCGGAGCACGAGGCGGCGTGGAAGCGCATCGTCGATTTCGTCCATGCCGAGACGCAGGCGAAGATCTGCGCCCAGATCGGCCATGCCGGCCCGAAGGCCTCCACGCAGGTGGGCTGGGAGGACGACGGCATGCCGTTGAAGGAAGGCAACTGGCCGATCCTCGGGCCGTCCGCGGTGCCGTGGTCGCCGCAGCACCAGACGCCGAAGCCGATGGATCGCGCCGACATGGATCGTGTCCGCGACGCCTTCGTGGCGGCCGCGCGGATGGCCGACCGCTGCGGCTTCGACATGCTCGAGCTGCACATGGCGCACGGCTACCTGCTGTCGGCCTTCATCTCGCCGCTGACCAACCGCCGCACCGACGAATATGGCGGCAGCCTCGAAAACCGCATGCGCTATCCGCTCGAGGTCTTCCATGCCGTCCGCGCCGTATGGCCGGAGGAAAAGCCGATCTCGGTGCGCATCTCCGCCAATGACTGGGTGGGCGATGAGGGCGTCACCCCGGCCGAGGCGGTCGAGATCGCGCGCCTCCTGCAGGCGGCAGGCGTCGACATCTGCGACGTTTCGGCCGGGCAGACCTCGACGCGGGCGAAGCCCGTCTATGGCCGCATGTTCCAGACGCCGTTCTCCGACCGCATCCGCAACGAGACGGGCATGGCGACCATCGCGGTCGGCAACATCTACGAGCCGGACCATGTCAACTCGATCCTGATGGCCGGCCGCGCCGACCTCGTCGCGCTCGCCCGCCCGCACCTGACCGATCCCTATTGGACGCTGCATGCGGCGGCGACCCTCGGGGACCGCGACGTTGCCTGGCCGAGCCCCTATTTCCCCGGCCGCAACCAGCTCTACCGGCTGGCCGAGCGGGCCGAGCAGATGACGGGGAAGGTCTGATGATCTCGCCGAGAGCCGGCGCGAAGGGGTTGGACCGCGGGGAGGCGACCCCGTGACCGCCCGCCACGCGCTCGTCACCGGCGGCAGCTCCGGGATCGGCCGGGCGATCGCGCTGGCGCTCGCCGCCGACGGCGCGGCCGTCACCATCTGCGGCCGTCGCGGCGATGCGCTGCGCGCCGTTGCGGCCGAGGCCGACGCCCTGCACCCGGTCGTCGCCGACGTCACCGACGAGGCTTCGGTGGAAAACCTGTACCGGGAGGCCGAGGCGGCGCGCGGGCCGTTCGACATCGTCGTGGCCAATGCCGGCATCGCCTCCAGCGCACCGGCCTGGAAGACCTCGCTCGCCGACTGGACGCGCACGCTCGACGTCAACCTGACCGGCGCGTTCCTGACCGTGCGCCCGGCGCTGAAGGGCATGGCCGAGCGCAAGCGCGGACGCATCGTCTTCATCGCCTCCGTGGCCGGCCTGCGCGGCTCGGCCTATGTCGCGCCCTATGTCGCCTCCAAGCACGGCGTCGTCGGCCTGATGCGGGCGCTGGCGGCCGAGCTTCTGATGACCGGCGTCACCGTCAATGCCGTCTGCCCCGGCTATGTCGAGACCGAGATGCTGGAGCAGTCGATCCGGCGCGTGATGGAAAAGACCGGCCGCACGCGGGAGGAAGCGCGGCGCAGCTTTGCCGAGATCAACCCGAACCACCGGCTGATCGGCCCGGACGAGGTGGCTGCGGCCGTCATGTGGCTGGTCGGCGACGCCGCGGCCTCGGTCACGGGCCAGCCGATCGCGATCGCTGGAGGGGCGGGCTGATGGTTTCGGTTCCGCTCTCGGCGATCGACGATCACGGCGGCACCAAGGAACGGCTGCGGCTGTGGATCCGGCTCTTGCGCGCGACGCACACCATCGAGGGCGAGCTGCGCGAGCGGCTGAAGCGCGAGTTCGACATGACGCTGCCGCGCTTCGACGTGATGGCGGCCCTCTATCGCGAGCCGGACGGCATGCTGATGAGCGACCTGTCGCGTTTCCTGCTCGTCTCCAACGGCAACGTGACCGGCATCGTCGACCGCCTTGCCGCGGACGGTCTGGTGGCGCGCGCCCGCCGCGACGGCGACCGCCGCACCTCGATCGTGCGGCTGACGGCGGCAGGCGTCGATGTCTTCGCGCGCATGGCGCGTGCGCACGAGGCCTGGATCTCCGAGCTCCTCGGTGGCGTCGGCGACGACGATGCGCGCCGCCTGTCGGGCATGCTGCGGGCGTTCCGCAGCGAATGGGAAGGGGAACATTGATGGCGATCAAGATGGCCGGGCTGAAGCCGAAGCATTTCCTGTGGCGCGTCGAGGGCACCGTCGCCATCGTCCAGCTCGACCGGCCGGAGCGCAAGAACCCGCTCACCTTCGAAAGCTACGCCGAATTGCGCGATGCCTTCCGCGACCTCGTCTATGCCGACGACGTCGACGCGGTGGTGATCCTGCCCAATGGCGGCAATTTCTGCTCCGGCGGCGATGTCCACGACATCATCGGCCCTCTGGTCGGCATGGACATGAAGGGCCTGCTCGCCTTCACCCGCATGACCGGCGACCTGGTCAAGGCGATGCTGAACTGCGGCAAGCCGATCGTCTCCGCCGTCGATGGTGTCGCCGTCGGCGCCGGCGCCATCCTGGCGATGGCCTCCGATATCCGCATCGCCACGCCCGCGGCGAAGACGGCCTTCCTGTTCACCCGCGTCGGGCTGGCCGGCTGCGACATGGGTGCCTGCGCGATCCTGCCGCGCATCGTCGGCCAGGGGCGGGCGGCCGAGCTGCTCTACACCGGCCGCAGCATGAGCGCGGAGGAAGGCGACCGCTGGGGCTTCTACAACCGCCTCGTGCCGGCCGAGGCGCTCGAGGCCGAAGCGCTCGACATTGCCGCGCGGATCGTCTCCGGCCCCACCTTCGCCCACTCCATCACCAAGACGCAGTTGAACCAGGAATGGGCGATGGGGCTCGAACAGGCGATCGAGGCCGAGGCGCAGGCGCAGGCGATCTGCATGCAGACGAGGGATTTCGAGCGTGCCTACCGCGCCTTCGTCGACAAGAAGAAACCGGTTTTCGAGGGGAATTGATGCCTGACCGCTCCTTCCTGTCCTGGCCCTTCTTCGAGGATCGCCACCGCGACCATGCCGCGCGCCTCGACGCCTGGTGCGCCGCGCACCTGCCGATCGCCCATGGCGAGGCGGGCGCCGATGTCGACGCGGCCTGCCACACGCTGGTGAAGATGCTGGGCGAGGCTGGCTGGCTGGCGCCGACGGCCGTCGATGCTGCCGATCCGCAGCCGCTCGACGTACGCACGCTGTGCCTGACGCGCGAGACGCTGGCGCGCCATGACGGGCTTGCCGATTTCGTCTTCGCCATGCAGGGGCTGGGCACGGGCGCGATCAGCCTGTTCGGCACCGCCGCGCAGCAGGCGTGGCTGGAAAGGACGCGGGGCGGCGAAGCGATCGCGGCGTTCGCCCTGTCCGAGCCGCGCTCCGGCTCCGACGTCGCCAATATGGAGACGACCGCCGTCCGCGACGGCGGCGACTACCTGCTGGCCGGCGAGAAGACGTGGATTTCCAACGGCGGCATCGCCGACCTCTATTGCGTCTTTGCCCGCACCGGCGAGGCGCCCGGCGCGCGGGGCATCACCTGCTTCCTGGTGCCGGCCGATACGCCGGGCCTGACCGTCGCCGAGCGTCTTGAGGTGATTGCGCCGCATCCCCTGGCGCGGCTGCGCTTCGAGGACGTGCGGCTTCCCGCTTCGGCCGTGATCGGCAAGGCCGGCGAGGGCTTCAAGGTGGCGATGTCGGTGCTCGACACCTTCCGCCCGACGGTCGGCGCGGCGGCGCTCGGCTTCGCCCGGCGCGCGCTCGACGAGAGCCTGGCGCGCGCCCGCGACCGCGAACTGTTCGGCGCGCCGCTGGCCGACCTGCAGATGGTGCAGGGACATCTCGCCGACATGGCGCTCGACGTCGACGCGGCGGCCCTGCTCGTCTATCGCGCGGCCTGGGCCAAGGATCGGGGGGCGCCACGCATCACCCGCGAGGCGGCGATGGCGAAGCTGTTCGCCACCGACCGTGCGCAGGAGGTGATCGACCGCGCGGTCCAGCTCCATGGCGGCGACGGCGTGCGCAGGGGCCACATCGTCGAGAGCCTTTACCGGGAAATCCGCGCGCTGCGCATCTACGAGGGCGCGTCGGACGTCCAGAAGGTGGTCATCGCGCGGCAGACAATGGGAGGATAGGAAGGCTGGATGACCGCACTCGGCCCTTCAGGGCATGTCGACACGTTCACGCGGGACAACCTGCCGCCGCGTGAGCTCTGGCCCGATTTCAGGCTCGACGGCTTCGCCTATCCCGACTGGCTGAATGTCGGGGTCGAGCTCACCGACCGCATGGTCGAGAAAGGTTTCGGCGACCACACGGCGCTGATCGGCAACGGCCGCCGCCGCACCTACAAGGAGCTTGCCGACTGGACCAACCGGCTCGCCCGCGCCCTGGTCGAGAATTACGGGGTCAGGCCGGGCAACCGGGTGCTGATCCGCGGGCCCAACAACCCCGCCGTCGTCGCCTGCTGGCTGGCCGCCACCAAGGTCGGCGCGGTCGTGGTCAACACCATGCCGCTGCTGCGCGCCGTCGAGCTCGCCAAGATCGTCGACAAGGCCGAGATCGAGATCGCGCTGTGCGACACGCGCTCGCTTGACGAACTGGTCGCCTGCGCCAAGGAAAGCCGCTTCCTGAAAAAGGTGATCGGCTTCGACGGCACCGCCAACCACGATGCCGAGCTCGACCGCGCCGCCCTCGACAAGGGCGTGACTTTCGAGGCGGCGAGGACGGGCCGCGACGACGTCGCCCTGCTCGGCTTCACCTCCGGGACGACCGGCGTGCCGAAGGCGACGATGCATTTCCACCGCGACATCCTCATCATCGCCGACGGCTATGCGAAGGAGGTCCTCAAGGTGACGCCCGACGACGTGTTCGTCGGCTCGCCGCCGCTGGCCTTCACGTTCGGCCTCGGCGGGCTCGCCGTCTTTCCGCTGCGCTTCGGCGCAGCGGCCGCCCTGCTCGAGACCGCCACCCCGCCCAACATGATCGAGATCATCGAGAAGTACCGGGCGACGGTCTCCTTCACCGCGCCGACCGCCTATCGCGCGATGATGAAGGCGATGGACGAGGGCGCCGATCTTTCCTCGCTGCGGGTGGCCGTTTCGGCGGGCGAGACGCTGCCGGGGCCGGTCTTCGAGGAGTGGACGCGAAAGACCGGCAAGCCGATCCTCGACGGCATCGGCTCGACCGAGATGCTGCATATCTTCATCACCAACCGTTTCGACGACATGCATCCGGCCTGCACCGGGCGTCCGGTGGCGGGTTATGAGGCGCGGGTCGTCGACGAGGAGATGAACGAGCTGCCGCGCGGCCAGGTCGGCCGGCTGGCCGTTCGCGGCCCGACCGGCTGCCGCTATCTCGCCGACGACCGCCAGGCCGACTATGTGCGCGCCGGCTGGAACCTGACCGGCGACAGCTTCGTCCAGGATACCGACGGCCGCTTCCACTTCGCCGCCCGCTCCGACGACATGATCGTGTCGGCCGGCTACAACATTGCGGGGCCGGAGGTGGAGGCTGCGCTGCTCGCCCATGCCGACGTGCTCGAATGCGCCGTGATCGGCGCGCCCGACGAGGCGCGCGGCCAGGTCGTCCAGGCCCATGTCGTGCTGGCGAAGGGCGTGGCGGCCGACGCCGAGACCGTGAAGCGCCTTCAGGATCACGTCAAGGCGGCGATCGCGCCCTACAAATATCCACGCTCCGTGAAGTTCGTGGACGCCCTGCCGAAGACGCAGACCGGCAAGGTCCAGCGCTTCCGGCTGCGGCAGGAAGCGGGCATTTGAGAAAGAATGCGCGGCGAACGCCGCACGGGAGGACGAGATGGCAATGTCGGAGGAAAATGCGACGGGCGGCGCGGTCACCGATTTCCGCAGCCTGATGTCCTATTCGGACTATCTGCATCTAGAAAAGGTGCTCGACGCGCAGGAGCCGCTGTCGACCGAGCATGACGAGATGCTGTTCATCATCCAGCACCAGACGTCGGAGCTGTGGATGAGGCTCGCCATCCACGAGATCGAGGCGGCGCTGGCCGCGGTCAGGGCCGACAATATCCGCCCCGCCTTCAAGATGCTGACGCGGGTGGCGCGCATCTTCGAGCAGCTGAACAATGCCTGGGACGTGCTGCGCACGATGACGCCGTCCGAATATACCAGCTTCCGCGACCAGCTCGGGCGCTCGTCGGGTTTCCAGTCCTGGCAATACCGCGCGATCGAGTTCCTGGCCGGCAACCGCAACCTGGCGATGATCGCGCCGCACCAGCACCGGCCCGAGATCGTCGCCCGCCTGGAGGCGATCCTGGCGCGGCCGAGCCTCTACGACGAGGCCCTGCTGCTGCTCGCCCGTCAGGGCTTCGACATCGGCGAGGACGCCCGGCGCGCGTCGTGGCGCGAGAAGCGGACGGAAAACCCGCAGGTGATAGCCGCCTGGGCCGCCGTCTACCGCGAGCCGGCCAGATACTGGGAGCTTTACGAGCTTGCCGAGAAGCTGGTCGATTTCGAGGATTATTTCCGCCGCTGGCGGTTCAACCACGTCACCACGGTGGAGCGCATCATCGGCTTGAAGCGCGGCACCGGCGGAACGGCGGGGGTTTCCTATCTTCGGCGCATGCTGGAGGTGGAACTTTTCCCGGAACTGTGGAAGCTTCGCACCGAGCTTTGAGACGGTGGCGGACGGGGCCGGGAAGAAGCGGGAGTGCCGGAGGGGTCTCCGGATCAGTCGAGACAAGAATGGGAGTCATCAGATGAACAAGTTGATTGCGGCGGCCGCCTTCGGCCTGTCGATCGGGGTTTCGGGCCTCGCTTTCGCGGAGCCGGTCAAGATCGGCATGATCACCACCACGTCCGGCGGCGGCGCCGGCCTCGGCGTCGATGTGCGCGACGCGTTCCAGCTCGCCGTCAAGCAGTCCGGCAATGCCGACATCGAGGTGATCGTCGAGGACGACGCCCAGAAGCCGGAGCTCGCCGTCCAGATCGCCGACAAGATGGTGCAGTCCGACAAGGTCGACCTGATGACCGGCATCATCTGGTCGAACCTGGCGATGGCCGTGGTGCCGGCCGTCACCGCACAGGACGTCATCTATCTTTCGCCCAATGCCGGCCCGTCGCCGCTGGCCGGCGCCCAGTGCAACCCGAACTATTTCAACGTCGCCTACCAGAACGACAACTTCCATGAGGCGATGGGTGCCTACGCCAACGACGCCGGCTACAAGAAGATGTTCATCATGGCGCCGAACTACCCGGCCGGGAAGGATTCGCTGACCGGCTTCAAGCGCTACTACAAGGGCGAGCTGGCCGCCGAGGTCTACACCCAGCTCGGCCAGACCGACTATGCGGCCGAGATCGCGCAGATCCGCGCGTCGGGCGCTGATGCGGTGTTCTTCTTCCTGCCCGGCGGCATGGGGATCGCGTTTACCAAGCAGTACGCGCAGTCCGGCGTCGACATTCCGCTGACCGGCCCGGCCTTCTCCTTCAGCCAGGACGTGCTGCCGGCCGTCGGCGATGCCGCGCTCGGCGTGAAGAACTCCGCGTCCTGGTCCCCCGACCTCGACAACCCGGTCAACAAGGCCTTCGTCGAGGCCTTCAAGGCCGAGTTCAAGCGCATCCCCTCCGTCTATGCCGCGCAGGCCTATGACACGGCGAACCTGATCGTCTCGGCGCTCGCCAAGGCGAGCGTGAAGGACAAGGACGCCTTCCGCGCCGCATTGAAGGCCGCCGACTTCGAATCGGTGCGCGGTAAGTTCAGCTTCAACACCAACCAGCACCCGATCCAGGACATCTATGTCCGCGAGGTGGTGAAGGAGGGCGACGAGCTGACCAACAAGATCGTCGGCACCGCCTTCACCGATCACGGCGACGCCTACGCCGCCGAGTGCAAGATGTGACGGCCTCCGTCTCCCCGCTTGCGGGGAGACGGCGCCGGCAGGCGGACGAGGGGCGGCGCGGGGCCTGCGCCTGAAGGCCGGCGTCCTGCCGCCCCACACTTGCCCTCTCCCCCGAACCGGGAGAGGGGTGCGCGCCTGCCGTCCCTCTCCATCCACCGAGATCCGCCGCCTCATGCAGCTTGCCCTCTTCATCGAACAGGTCCTGAACGGGCTCCAGCTCGGCGTCATGCTGTTCCTGATGGCGGCCGGGCTGACGCTGATCTTCGGCGTCATGGGGCTCATCAACCTGGCGCACGGCTCGCTCTACATGGTCGGCGCATTCGCCTGCGCGGCCGTCGCGGCGTGGACGGGCTCCTTCTGGCTGGGGCTGGTCGCCAGCCTTGCCGCGGCGGCGGCCGCCGGCGCCGTCGTCGAGCTGGCGGTGGTGCGGCGGCTTTACGGCCGCGACCATCTCGACCAGGTGCTCGCCACCTTCGCCCTCATCCTCGTCTTTTCCGAAGGGACCCGTTGGCTGTTCGGCTCCTTTCCGCTCTATCTGGATATCCCGCCGCAGCTCGCGGGCGCGGTGGCGCTGCCGGGCGGCTCGCAATATCCGCTCTACCGGCTCGCCATCATCGGCGTCGGCGTCCTCGTCGCGGTCGGGCTCTATCTGCTGATTTCCAGGACCAGACTGGGCATGCGCATCAGGGCCGGCGAGAGCGATCGCGAGATGATCGCCGCGCTCGGCGTTGACGTCGCCACCCTCTACACGCTGGTCTTCGCGCTCGGAGCCGCGCTCGCAGGGCTGGCCGGCGCGATGGTCGGCGCACTCCAGTCGGTGCAGGTCGGCATGGGCGAGCCGGTGCTGATCCTCGCCTTCGTGGTCATCGTCATCGGCGGCATCGGCTCGATCAAGGGCGCGCTGATCGGCGCGGTGCTGGTCGGCGTGGTCGACACGCTCGGCCGCTTCCTGCTGCCGCAGCTCTTCGGCCTGTTCCTGGCCCCCTCGCAGGCGGGGCTCGTCGGCGGCGCGCTCGCCTCCATGCTCATCTATGTGGTCATGGCGCTGATCCTTGCGGTGCGCCCGCGCGGCCTGTTCGCGGGGGAGGGCTGAGCGATGCGGGGCCGCGAGGCGATCATCGGCATCCTGCTCATGGTGCTCCTGCTGGCGGCCCCGGTCGTCGCCAGCCAGGCCGGCGAGCCGTTCTACGTGACGCTCGCCACCCGCATCGCCATCCTCGCGCTTGCCGCGACCGGCCTCAACATCGCGCTCGGGCTGGGCGGCCTCGTCTCGTTCGGCCATGCGGCCTTCTTCGGCGTCGGCGGCTATGCCGCCGGCATCCTCGCTGCGCACGCCATGTCGATGGAGCCGATCGCCTTCGGCATTCCCGGCACCAAGCAGATGCTCGTCATCTGGCTCACGGCCATCGCCGCCGGCGGCCTGCTGGCATTGGCGATCGGCGCCATCAGCCTGCGCACGGCAGGCGTCTACTTCATCATGATCACGCTCGCCTTTGCCCAGATGGTCTATTATTTCGCCATCTCCTGGCCGGCCTATGGCGGCGAGGACGGGCTGCCGATCCTGCTGCGCAACCAGTTTCCCGGCGTCAACACGCTGCGGCCGCTGCCCTTCTTCCTGATCTGCTATGCGTTGCTAGTTGCCTGCCTCGCCTTCTTCGCCCTGCTGCGGGGCTCGCGCTTCGGCGCCGCGCTGCAGGCGAGCCGGCAGAACGAGACGCGGCTGGCGGCGGTCGGTATCCCGCCGTTCCGCATCCGGCTCGTCGCCTTCGTCATATCGGGGGCGATGACGGCGCTTGCCGGAGCCCTGTTCGCCGACCTGAACCGCTTCGTCAGCCCCTCGATGCTGTCGTGGCAGATGTCGGGAGAGCTGATCGTGCTCGTCATCCTCGGCGGCGTCGGCCGGTTGGCCGGGCCGGTCGCCGGTGCGATCGTCTATGTCCTGCTGGAATATTTCCTGGGCGGCATGACCGAGCGCTGGCAGTTCTTCCTCGGCCTCGTCCTGCTCGGCGTGGTGCTGTTCGCCCGCGGCGGCCTCGTCGGCCTGGTGGCGGGGAGGGCGCGCCATGGCTGAGCCGGTGCTGGCCGTCGCCGGTCTGGTCAAGAGCTTCGGCGCGCTGAAGGCGACCGACCATGTCGACCTGGACCTCAAGGCGGGCGAGATCCATGCCCTGATCGGCCCGAACGGCGCCGGCAAGTCGACGCTGATCAACCAGATCGCCGGAGTGCTGCGCCCGGATGCCGGCAGCATAAGATTTGCCGGCGAGGAGATCACCCATCTCGGGGTCGCCGAACGCGCCCGCCGCGGTCTCGGCCGCACCTTCCAGGTCTCGTCGCTGACGCCGGAGTTTTCCGCGTTGCGCAACGTCATGCTGGCCGTACAGGCCGTGTCGGGTTCGAGCTTCCGCTTTATCCGCCCGGTGACGGGCGACCGCCGCCTGACAGGTCCGGCGCTGGCTGCGCTGGAGCGCGTCGGGCTTGCCGACCGCGCCCGCGTTCCGGCCGCCGAGCTGTCGCATGGCGAGCGGCGGCAGCTCGAGATCGCGATCGCGCTGGCTCTGGGGTCGAAAGCCTTCCTGCTCGACGAGCCGATGGCCGGCATGGGGCCGGAAGGCTCGAAGCGGCTCACCGGCTTTCTCGACGGCCTGCGCGCCGAGGCGCCGATCCTGCTGGTCGAGCACGACATGAACGCCGTCTTCGCGCTCGCCGACCGCATCACCGTCCTCGTCTACGGCAAGGTGATCGCAAGCGGCACGGTCGAGGAGATCCGCGCCGATGCGACGGTGCGCAAGGCCTATCTCGGCGAGGAGGCGTGATGCTGCTCGAAGTCGAGAAGCTCGAAGCCTCCTATGGTGCCAGCCAGGCCCTGTTCGGCGTCGACCTGGCGGTCGGCCAGGGCGAGGTGGTGGCGCTGATGGGCCGCAACGGCATGGGCAAGACGACGACCATCCGCGCGGTGTGCAACCTGACGCCGCCGCATGGCGGACAGGTGCGCTTTGCCGGCCAGCCGCTGCGCGGCATGGCCGCCCACCGCGTCGCGCGGCTGGGCATCGGCCTCGTGCCGGAGGGCCGGCGCTGCTTTCCCAATCTTACTGTGACCGAGAACCTGGTTGCGGCGGCGCGCCCGGGCAAATGGGACCTCGCGGCCGTCACCGCCCTGTTTCCCCGCCTCGGCGAGCGGAAAGGCCAGATGGCCAACACGCTGTCGGGCGGCGAGCAGCAGATGCTGGCGATCGGCCGGGCGCTGATGACCAATCCGCGCCTGCTGATCCTCGACGAGGCGACGGAAGGGCTCGCGCCGGTGATCCGCAAGGATATCTGGGCTGCCATCCGGCGTCTGAAACAGGGCGGCGAGTCGATCCTGATCGTCGACAAGACGCTGACCGAGCTGCTGCCGGTCGCCGACCGCTGCACCGTGCTCGAGAACGGCCGCACGGTATGGACCGGCCGGTCAGGTGAACTGAGCGGCGACATCCAGAACCGCTATCTCGGCGTCTGACGGCGCCACCAGACGATCCGGAGGACTGAAATGAGCGGCGTTTCCCATATAAGGACCTTGCAACCGGCCGGATGGAAGCCGGCGAAGGGCTATGCCAACGGGATGCTGGCTGGAGGCCGCACGGTCTGGCTGGGCGGCCAGATCGGCTGGAACGGCGACCAGGTGTTCGAGACCGACGATTTCGTCGGCCAGGTGCGGCAGGCGCTCGAGAACATCGTCGCCATCCTCGCCGAGGCCGGCGCCGGGCCCGAGCATCTCGTGCGCCTGACCTGGTTCATCACCGACAAGCAGGCCTATGTGTCGCGCCTTGCCGAGATCGGCAAAGCCTATCGCGACGTGCTCGGCCGCCATTTCCCGTCGATGAGCGTGGTGGAGGTCTCGGCGCTGATCGAGGATCGCGCCAAGGTCGAGATCGAGGCGACCGCCGTGCTGCCGTAGCCGCGCCGTCGTGGCGGCGGCGAGGCGGGCTCATCCCATCCGCGGCGTGACCGGCGCGGGCCCGACCGAGCCGCGCACGACCAGATCCGCCTTCCAGATCTCGCCGTGCGGCGTGTTCTCGATGCCGGCGATGCGGGCGGCCAGCCGCTCGGCGATGCGCGCGCCGGCGGCGCGGATCGGCGAGCGCGTGGTGGTGAGCGCGACCGGAAAGCCCTCCGGTGCCAGGAACGGGAAGACGTCGTCATGCGCGATCAGCGACAAGTCGCGCGGCACCGACAGACCGAGCTCGCGGACCGCCCTGAAAATGCCGAGCGTCAGCATGAGGCTCGATGACAGGATGGCCGTCGGGCGGCCCTGGCGGTCGAGCAGCGCACGCGCGGCGCGATAGCCGTTCTCCTCCGTCATCGCCACCGAATGCAGGTTCTTCTTCGCAAGCTCCAGCCCGAACTCGGCGAGCGCGCGCCGCGCGCCGCGCTCGCGGTGGATCGCGAAGGTCTGGCTCCGGTCGCCGTTGACGAGCGCCACCCGGCGGTGGCCGAACTGCGCCAGAAGCCGCGCGGCGTCGTGAAAGGCGCCTTCATTGTCGATGTCCACGAACGGATAGTCGAAATCGAGCCCGTCGGAGCGACCGTGGACGATGTAGGGGAAGCCGAGCTGGTGCAGCAGGCGGATGCGCCTGTCGGCCGGCTGCGGCGCCGAGACGTAGACGGCGTCCACCTGCTTGTTGCCGACCACGCGACGATAGGCCGTCTCCTCGTCTTCCGGCGCGGTCGGCGAAAGCGCGAGATCGAGCTCGTGCGTGCGGGCGTAGTCGCCGAGCCCGGACAGGAACTCGACGAAATGCGGATCGATGTCGACGCTCGCGCCCGTCGGCATGACATAGCCGATCATGCCGGTCTTGCCCGTCGCCAGCCGCCGTGCGCTCGGATTCGGCCGATAGCCGTGGCGCCGCGCGGCCTCGACGACCCGTTGGCGTGTCTCCTCCGCCACTTCCGGATAGCCGTTGAGCGCGCGGCTGACGGTCGTTTGCGACAGCGACAGGATTTCGGCGAGCTGCTTGAGGTTCACCGTCGGCTCCAAAGCGCTTTGGCGAGACGGCCCCGCACGCGCGCCAACCGGGCGAACTTAGGGCAGTTGCAGCGCCGGCAAAAGCGTCTTTCGCCCGTAATGGCGCATTCCCTGCGGGAATGGCCGGATCCGGGCGGTTAAATCGTTTTATCTCCGGGGCGCTTGACAGTTTCCGGGGTTGGGTTTCAAGTGCGCATCACCAAAGCGCTTTGGAAACCGCCGCGAGATCGTGCTGCGCGGTTCCGGCGCAAGGGATGGCCGGGGAGGAGGCCCCGGCTTTCGCATTCGGATTCGACCGGGAGGAAAACCATGAGGAAACTTCTCGCCGCCGGCGTCGCCTTGTGCGCGCTCGGCCTTGCCGCGTCCGCCTCGGCTGCCGACCTGAAATTCCAGCCGGGTGAGGATGGACGCTTCAACTGGACGGACTACGACGAGCTGAAGAAGGTCGACCTGCAGGGCCAGACCCTGACAGTCTTCGGCCCCTGGCGGGGCGCCGACGAGGACCTCGTGCAATCGATCCTCGAATATTTCCGTCAGGCGACGGGTGCGACCGTCAACTATTCGTCTTCCGAGAACTACGAGCAGCAGATCGTCATCGACACCCAGGCCGGCAGCCCGCC
>ENA-UOVV01000603-UOVV01000603.1-compost-metagenome-genome-assembly--contig:-NODE-603-length-39776-cov-15.733139_pt1 | contig 39776 bp, 42 predicted proteins | sample MGYA00238155_ERZ761577 | MGnify/ENA primary metagenome ERZ761577 (study PRJEB28898, sample SAMN06268775) | compost metagenome | isolation source: Emeryville, CA | place: USA:Emeryville, CA | collected... | reverse complement strand
ACGCCCACAAGCTGATCGAGGAATTCATGATCCAGGCCAATGTCTGCGCGGCCGAAACGCTGGAGGCCCGGCGCCAGCCGCTGATCTACCGCATCCACGACGCGCCGTCGCTCGCCAAGCAGGAATCGCTGCGCGAGTTCCTCGCCAGCATCGGCCTCTCGCTCGCCCATGGCGCCAGCCTCAAGCCGCACCAGTTCAACGCCATCTTGACGCGCGTGGAAGGCACCGACGAGCAGGAACTGGTCAATGAAGTGGTGCTGCGCTCGCAGAGCCAGGCCGTCTATTCGCCCGAAAACCTCGGCCATTTCGGGCTCAACCTGAGGCGCTACGCCCATTTCACCTCGCCGATCCGCCGCTATGCGGACCTGACCGTTCACCGCGCATTGATCGGTGCCCTGGGCCTCGGTTCCGGAGGGCTGACGCGCGAGGAGGAAGCGCGCCTGGAAGAGACGGCGGCCCTGATTTCCGGGACCGAGCGCCGCGCAATGGCAGCCGAGCGCGACACCATCGACCGGCTCGTTGCGCAGCATCTGGCGGGCCGGGTCGGCCAGACCTTCGCGGCGCGCGTGTCGGGCGTCGCCAGATCGGGACTTTTTGTCCAATTGCCGCAATATGGCACGGATGGCTTTGTGCCCGTGTCATCGCTCGGCGACGACTACTATATATATGACGAAACGGCGCGCGCCCTCATTGGCGAGAGAACCGGAAAGGGCTTCCGTCTCGCGGATCGCGTCGAAGTGAGCCTTGCGGAGATCGCTCCGATGGCGGGCGCGATGCGCTTCGAGATGCTCTCGGAGCCGCGGCCGATGCCGACGGCAATCCGCTCATTCCACAAGGCCCGGCGCAAATCGGCGCGCGAAGGCGCGCGCAAGGGCCGCGCGGCTGCGCGCGGCAGGAGACGGTGACGATGACGGAACAGGTTTTCGGCGGCCCGCCCAGGGCCGAGCGCCCGGTGATGCCGGCCATGCTGCGCGGCTTTCTCGGGCGCTGCCCCCATTGCGGCAAGGGCAAGCTGTTCCGCACCTTCCTCAAGACGGTCGACGCTTGCGAGGTCTGCGGCGAGGAGATGAAGCACCATCGTGCCGACGACCTGCCCGCCTATCTGGTGGTGATGATCGTCGGCCACATCGTCGTCGCCGCCTTCATGGGCGCCGAGATGATGTTCGCGCTCAGCACCTGGCAGCACCTGGCGATCTGGGTCCCGATCACGCTGGCCATGTCGCTTGGCCTCCTGCAGCCGGTGAAGGGCGCGGTCGTGGGCCTGCAATGGGCGCTTTACATGCACGGCTTCGGCGGCAACGATGATTTCATCGAGACTCATCCCGAAATGTAGCAACCCTCCGGGTCCTGGGAATTGAACGACACCCCCGAAACCATGGCGGGCATGACCCGCGCCGAAGTCGACAGGATCGAGAGCAAGGATTTCGCCATCGGCACGGGCCCCAAGCGGCCCCGCGACGCTGCCACCCTCATCCTGCTCGACCGCACGGGCGGCGCGACCCGCGTCCTGATCGGCCGCCGCCATCGCGGCCACGCCTTCATGCCCGGCAAGTTCGTCTTCCCCGGCGGCCGCACCGACCCGGCCGACAGCCGCGTGCCGGTTGCCGCGGGATTGCACCCGAAGGAAGAGGCCAAGCTGACCGGAGACGGCTCCCGCGCCTCGTCCGCGCGCGCCCGCGCCATCGCGCTGTCGGCGCTGCGCGAAACCTATGAGGAGGCCGGCCTGCTGATCGGCCGCAGGGGCGCATTCGCCTCGGAAAAGCCCGGCTGGGACGGCTTTGCCGCGAACGGCGTGTGCCCCTCGCTGGCGCCGCTGCGCTACATCGCCCGCGCCATCACCCCGCCCGGACGCATCCGCCGCTTCGACACGCGCTTCCTCGCCGCCTGGCGCGACGACGTCGCCGTGACGCTGCCCGAAGGCGGCCCGACGCAGGAGCTCGAGGAGCTGATATGGCTGCCGGTCGCCGAGGCCAAGCAGGCCGACATCCCGACCATCACCAAATCGATCCTCGCCACGCTGGAGAAGCGGCTCGCCGACGACCCGCATCTCGACCCGGGCGGACCCGTCGGCTTCTACCGCATGCGCCACAACCGCTTCCTGTTCGACTATTTCTGAGTTCGCAAGGGAAGCTCCGACGGGTTTTTTTCTCCTCCTTCCCCGATCTCGCACAGGGCGCCGCCCGCCCAGCCGCCGCTTCGTCCCCTTTGTTGGTCTCGGTCAAAACAGGAACCTGTCCCGAGGATCAGCCGCGGTGCGGGAGCCGGTTGCCGCCGCGCAGGATCGAGGTCTCCCTCCCCCTTGTGGGAGAGGACAGGGGCGGGGTATCTGCGATGGCCTCCCCCGGCACGGGCTTGACTTTCGCCGGCCGATCTTTATGTGTCGCGCCAGTTTTCCGCGACCGGGCCTACCCCCGTCGAAGCGGCATCCACTCCAGAAGACGACGGGACCTTCCCCATGGCCAAGGCTACGACCATCAAGATCAAGCTGCTGTCGACGGCCGACACCGGCTATTTCTACACCGCAAAGAAGAACAGCCGCACGATGACCGACAAGCTGACCATGCGCAAATACGACCCGGTCGCGCGCAAGCACGTCGAGTTCAAGGAAGCCAAGATCAAGTAGGCTTGCCCGGCCCGGACCGGATCGGAATGCGCCGCCTTCGGGCGGCGTTTTCATTGGCGGACCACCCTGCCCGGCGGGGCGTAGCCCCCGGCGCTTATGCCGCCGCCGGCAGGCGATCGGGCATGCTTGCGAAAGCGCGGAGAAAATGGGGGCCGGCCGGCAACTGGTAGCGGTACGAGGAGGCCACTTAGCGCCAGCGCCGGCCGGCCGACCCCACGGACCCAGGAGATGCGGCGGACCTGAGCATCATGGGGTATCTGTCAGACGGCGATGGTGATTTTCCTCACCCCGTGCCGTCTTCTCTCATGCTGCGACACTCGCGCAGAGCAGCTTGAAAATCAACAATTTCTTAACCAGGCCGCGCGAATCATGGGAATAAGGTAAATATCCGTGCGGCAATGCGCCGCCCGCCGCAGTCTACCTCGCATTTCAGGAAATGAGCGGCCCGTCAGGCGGCGCGTGCGACCACCCGGTTGCGGCCACCGGTCTTGGCTTCATAAAGCGCCGTGTCTGCGCGCTTGATCATGTCCGCCACGCTGTCATGCGCGGGAAGCATCGCCGCCACGCCGACGCTGACCGTCACCTCGATCGACTTGCCCTCGCGCCCGACCGGAAACGGCCGGCCGGCGATCTCCGCGCGGATGCGCTCGGCAACCCGTTCGGCGATGTCGCCGGGCGTGTCGGGCATCACCACGACGAACTCCTCGCCGCCGAACCGGCAGGCAAGGTCGATGCCGCGCACATTGCGCCGCAGCCGCGCGGCGAACTCCCGCAGCACCTCGTCGCCGCCGTCGTGGCCATAGGTGTCGTTGATCGTCTTGAAGCGGTCGATGTCGGTGATCATCAGCGACAGCGGCCGGCGGCGTGCCAGTGCGCGGTCGAACAGGGTCTGCAGGTGGCTGTCGAGATAGCGCCGGTTGTGCAGGCCGGTCAGCCCGTCGGTCACCGCCATCTCGATGGTCTGCGTCACGCTGTCCCGCAAATGGTCGTTGTAGCGCTTGCGCTTGACCTGCGTGCGCAGGCGCGCGCCCAGTTCCTGCGCATCGACCGGCCGGGTGACGTAGTCGTTGACGCCGAGATCGAGGCCGCGCACGATCAGCGCCTCCTCCTCGGCCCCTGCGATCAGCATGATCGGCAGGAAGCGCGTGCGATCGATCGAGCGCAGTTGCGAGCACAGCCGCAGCGGATCGTAATCGGCAAATCCGGTCGAGATCACCACGCATTCGTAGGGCTTCTCCGCCGCCTCGAACAGGGCCATGTGCGGATCGGCCTCGATATCGACGCTGGCGAACGGCGCGAGCTGCTGCGCGAGCCGGCGCGCCGCCGCCGCGCGCTCCTCGACCACCAGCACCCGCGCCCGCTCCTCATGCGCGCCGGCGCCGCGGGCCAGCATCTCCTCGATGCCGATATTGCGCGTCGTGGCGGCGCGCAGCCTGAGCTCGTCGGTCAGCATCTTCAGCCGCACCAGGCTCTTGACGCGGGTGATCAGCTGCAGGTCGTTGACCGGCTTGGTGAGGAAGTCGTCGGCGCCCGCCTCCAGCCCGCGGATGCGGTCCGACACCTGGTCCAGCGCCGTCACCATGACGACCGGGATGTGCGAGGTCGCGGGGTCGCCCTTCAGGCGGCGGCAGACCTCGAACCCGTCCATCTCCGGCATCATCACGTCGAGCAGCACGACGTCGACGCGGCCGTTCTCGCACGCCTCCAGCGCCTCGGGGCCCGACGAAGCGGTCAGCACGTCGAAATACTCGGCGGCGAGGCGCGCCTGCAGCAGCTTCACGTTCGCCGGAATATCGTCGACGACGAGAATACGTCCGGTCATGCGTCACCCAGATAGGATTTGATGGTTTCGATGAAGCGCGGAACCGAAATCGGCTTGGAGATATAGGCTTCGCAGCCGCCCTGGCGGATGCGCTCCTCGTCGCCCTTCATGGCGAAGGCGGTCACCGCGATCACCGGGATGGTGTGCAGCTCCTCGTCCTCCTTCAGCCATTTGGTCACCTCCAGCCCCGACACCTCGGGCAGTTGGATGTCCATCAGGATCAGGTCGGGCCGGTGCGCCCGGGCCAGATCGAGCGCTTCCAGCCCGTTGCGGGTCCGCACGGTCTCGTAGCCGCTCGCCTCGATGAGGTCGCGGAAGAGCTTCATGTTGAGCTCGTTGTCCTCGACGATCATGACCTTCTTGGGCATGCTCACCCCATTCCTTCCCGGTGCCTGCCGGCAGCGGCCACGCGGCCGGCCGCAGCATCGGAAGTCCCGTTTCAACCTATAGCCGCATTTGATTGACGAAAGGCAAACCCGCACCCGCGAATTGTCCGCGCCCGGGGAGGCGCCGCCGTAGCGGCGCCTTGCCCGCGCACGCTGCGGCCTGTATCGCAAGGCGGCCGCAGGCTGGAGGACTGGCAGATGGAAGCGAACCGGAAGGAAGCGGAACGGCAGGCGGCGGAAACACTGGCCATTTCCGCGCTCGCCTTCGTCGCGGCCGATCCCGAGCTGCTGCCGCGTTTTCTCGCCCTGACCGGCATCGAGGCGCACGATATCCGCCGCGCGGCCAAAAGCCGCGGCTTCCTCGCCGGCGTGCTGCAGTTCATCGCCGCCCACGAGCCCACATTGCTGCGCTTCGCCGGCGAAACCGGCAACGACCCCGCCGCGGTGACCCGCGCGCTCAAGGCGCTGCCCTTCGGCGACGACAGGTTCGACCGTTCGACATGAACCGGACGCACATCGACCCCGAGACGCTGCGCCAGATCGAGGAGCTGTCGCACGATCCGCGTCCACTGCTGGTGCTCGACGTCGACGACGTGCTGCTGCACTTCGTCCGTCCGTTTCCGCGCTTCCTGCGCGCCGCCGGCTACGAGCTGCGACTGGAAAGCTTCCGTCTCGACGGCAATATCTCGGAGATCGGTACCGGACGCGTGCTGGAGCGCAGCGAAGTGGCCGCTCTCGTCGGCTCCTTCTTCGACGTCCAGGCGGACTGGCAGACGCTGACCGATGGCGCCGCCGAAACGCTGGCGGATCTCGCGCCGCGCGCCGAGATCGTCATGCTGACGGCCATGCCGCATCGCCACCGCGCCCTCCGGCGCGCGCATCTCGATGCGCTCGGGCTCGCCTATCCCCTGCTCACCACGGAAATGGCCAAGGGCCCCGCGATCGCCCGGCTACGCGGCAGCGCGGCGCGGCCCGTCGCCTTCGTCGACGACATGCCGCACAATCTCGTCTCCGCGCACGAATACGTGCCCGACGCACATCTCTTCCACCTGATGGCCGAGGCGTCCCTGCGGGCGCTGCTGCCGCCGGCGGGACAGAACGTGACGGTCGTTGACGACTGGCGCGAGGCACGCCCGCTGATCGCCCGAGCGCTCGGGATTTAGCTTTCCATTCAAATATTTGCGGAAAGAAGCGGAATCGCTTCGGCAGCGACCGCGCAATCGCCCTTGCCCGCCGTCCGGGCGGCCGCTACGGTTGGCGATCCCTCCTCGTGGCCTGGTTCGCTCGGCATGGTTGTCTACGACCCGGATCTGGGCTTCTGCCGCGATTGCCTTTCGGCCCAGCGCGGATTGGCCGGCCGCTGCCAGGCCTGTGGCAGCCCGCGGCTGCTGCGCCATTGCGAGCTCTACGGCCTTGCCATCGCGCATGTCGACTGCGACGCGTTCTACGCCGCTGTCGAAAAGCGCGACCGCCCAGAGCTGCGCGACAGGCCGGTGATCGTCGGCGGCGGCAAGCGCGGCGTCGTCTCCACCGCCTGCTACATCGCCCGCATTCGCGGCGTGCGCTCGGCCATGCCGATGTTCAAGGCGCTCGAAGCCTGCCCCGATGCGGTGGTGATCAGGCCCGACATGGAAAAATACGTCCGCGTCGGCCGCCAGATCCGCGAGCTGATGCAGGCGCTGACCCCGCTGGTGGAGCCGATGTCGATCGACGAGGCTTTCCTCGACCTGTCGGGGACCGAGCGGTTGCACGGCGAGCCGGCCGCCATCGCGCTCGGCCGCTTTGCCGCGCGCGTCGAGCGCGATCTCGGCATCAGCGTGTCGATCGGCCTGTCCTATTGCAAGTTCCTCGCCAAGATCGCCTCCGATCTCGACAAGCCGCGCGGCTTCGCCGTGATCGGCCGCAGCGAGGCCCTCTCCTTCCTCGCCGCACGGCCGGTCACCACCATCTGGGGCGTCGGCAAGGCGTTCGCCGCCACGCTGGAGCGCGACGGGCTGAAGACGATCGGCCAACTTCAGAAGATGGAGCGGACCGACCTGATGCGCCGCTACGGAACCACCGGCGACCGGCTGTGGCGGCTGGCCCGCGGCATCGACGAGCGCAAGGTCGATCCCGGGCACGACGCCAAGAGCGTATCGGCGGAAACGACGTTCGAGACCGATCTCGCGACGCTCGCCGATCTCGTCCCCGTCCTGCGCCGTCTGTCGGAGCGCGTCTCGGCGCGGCTGAAGAAGGCCGGCCTTGCCGGGCGCACCGTCGTGCTCAAGCTGAAGAGCGCCGACTTCCGGATCCGCACCCGCAACCGGCGGCTTTCCGATCCGACGCGCCTGGCCGACCGCATCTTCCAGACCGGGCTGGAGCTGCTGCGCAAGGAGGCCGACGGCACGCGCTACCGTCTGATCGGCATCGGCGTCACCGATCTGTCGGACCCTGCACGGGCCGACCCGCCGGATCTGGTCGACGTCAACGCCCGCAAGCGCGCGCTCGCCGAGGGCGCGATGGACGCGTTGCGGGACAAGTTCGGCGGCGGCGCAATCGAGACCGGCTACACGTTCGGCAAGGGCCGGCCCGGCCGCGAGGCCGAGCCGTCGACCGTCGGCCGGCAGGATCGCGGCAATCGCGGCTGACCGCCGGCCTGTGCCGGCCGCTCAGGTCACGGCCGCCCTGCGATGATAGTCGGGCCGGTCCCACAGCCGCGCGCCGATCACCTCCGCCAGGATGTCGACCGCCTTCAGCACCTCGGCCTCGCCGAGATAGAGCGGGGTGAAGCCGAAGCGCATCGTGTCGGGCGCCCTGAAATCGCCGACCACGCCGCGCGCGATCAGCGCCTGCATCGCCGCATAGCCGTGCTCGAAGCGGAACGAGACCTGCGAGCCGCGTTCGGCCGCGGCGCGCGGGCTGCCCAGCACGAGCTGCGGGCAGCGTGCCTCGACCTCGCGGATGAACAACTCGCTCAGCTCGATCGAGCGGCGGCGCAGATCGCCCATGTCGACACCGTCCCACACGTCGAGCGCGGCTTCGAGGATGCTCATCTGCACCACCGGCGGTGTCCCCACCCGCATGCGCGAGATGTCGGCCGCCGGCCGGTAGGCAAGATCGAAGGCGAACGGCGCATCGTGCCCGAGCCAGCCGGAAAGCGCCGGCCGCGCCTGATCGACCAGGTCCGGCCGCACATAGATGAAGGCCGGCGCGCCCGGCCCGCCGTTCAGATATTTGTAGGTGCAGCCGACCGCGAAATCGACGCCGCAGCCCGCGAGATCGACCGGCAGGGCGCCGGCCGAATGGGCAAGGTCCCAGATCGCCAGCGCGCCGGCCGAATGGGCGAGCCGGGTCAGCGCCGCCATGTCGTGCAGGCGGCCGCTGCGGTAGTCGACCTGCGTCAGCATGATCGCGGCGACGCGGTCGTCGATGGCGTCGGCCACCGCTTCGGGCGCCACCACCTTCAGCTCGTGGCCGCGCCCGAGCGAGCGCAGCAGGCCGTCCGCCATGTAGAGGTCGGTCGGGAAATTGCCGCTGTCGGAGACCACCACCTTGCGGTCCGGCCGCATCTCCAGCGCCGAGGCGAGCGCCTGGTAGACCTTGATGGACAGCGTGTCGCCCATGACGACGGTGCCGGAGGCCGCGCCGATCAGCCGCGCGATCTGGTCGCCGACGCGGCGAGGCTGCTCCATCCAGCCGGCCTCGTTCCAGGCGCGGATGAGCATCTCGCCCCATTCGGCCTCGATCGCGAGGCGGGCCCGCTCCATCGCCGCCTTCGGCAGCGGCCCCAGCGAGTTGCCGTCGAGATAGACGACGCCCTCCGGCAGGTGGAACTGCCGTCGTGTCGCTGAAAAATCGGTCATTGCAGCCCCCTCCTCGCTGGTGAAGCGCGACATCGGCCCCCTGCGGCGCGGCCGGTCGTCTCTACGCCTTTTACATGGCTTGAGGCGGGCGGTGAAAGGTGGAAAGATCGAATCCGCGGCTTGGCAACCGCTCGCGACCAACAAGAGGAACTGTGGAATGTACGAGCACATCCTGATCGCAACCGACGGCTCGGACCTCGCCAAGAAGGGCGTCGACCATGGCCTCAAGCTCGCGGCGAAGCTGGGCTCGAAGGTGACGATCGTTTCGGTGACGGAGCCGATCGACCAGCGTGCGGCGCGCGCGGCCCGCCTCGCCGGCATCGAGGACCCCGTCGGCCGTTACGACCAGACGGTCGACGAGGAGATGGCCAAGCGCTTCTCCTCGCTGCGGGAGCGCGCTGCCGCACAGGGCGTCACCGTCGAGCTCACCCACGAGATCGACGAACATCCGGCCGAAGCGATCGTCCGGCTGGCCGACCGCATCGATTGCGACCTGATCGTCATGTCGTCGCACGGCAGGCGCGGCGTGCGCCGTCTGGTGCTCGGCAGCCAGACCGCGGAGGTCGTCGCCAGCACGACGCGGCCGGTGCTCGTCATCCGCTGAGCGGGACGCGGGGCCGGCCGCCCCGCAAAGCCCTCTCGCCTTCGGCCGGGTGTGCGCGTCCCGCCTTTCCGCCTGTTTGCGCAAACGCAAAGAGCGCGCGTGCCATCCCGGCTATCCACTCCCGGAACCTTGCGAACATGTGCCGGGAGATCGCCATGCAATACGCGCTCTATGCGGGGATTTTCGCCGTAGCCCTGGTTGCCACGCTGTCGGCGCTGGGATTCCGCTGAAACAGGCCGCAAGCCCCCCTTTTCTCCTCTCGTGCCGCTGCCGGCCAGGGGCCGGGATGCGCCGGCCGCCCGCGCTGTGCGCGGCGCCGTTCCCCTCCGGTGCGCGGCTGCCGCATCGATCCCAGGTTGAATCTCCAGCGCGCACGGGCATATTGCGGCTGGGGCAGCGGCAACGGCGCCGAAATCAGGCAAGGTCGCCGTCACGAGTCGCGGGCTCGTCTACACGCCCGCCGCCGGTTTCCGGGGCGCGACACGTTCTGCACCCGCAACACGTCGCCCAAGGTGAAGGGCGAAGCCCTGTCGGAGTGCATCACCGTCACCGTGGAATAGGACGAACCGGCCGCGCGGGCACCGGCTTTCCGGTAAAGGCGCCCGCCACGAGACGAGAGCGGACGACATGCCGCCGTTTGCGCGGGAAAGCCTTGCGCCGGAGGCCCCCGGACGGTACCGGCAATGGCGAGGGCCGGCGCAAATCGCGTCGGCCCGCTGCTTGGCATGGAACCTCCGGGCCGATGACAGGTTTAGCCCTTGCAACCCGGCTGCCGGCCGGTCGGCCTCTCATCGCCGACGCCTGCAGGAGCGAGACGGCCGGCCTCGCGCCGGCGCGAGCAAGGGGGTGGGACGCAGATGTTCGAAGCCTTTGACGCGCTCCTGCTGGCACGTATCCAGTTCGCGTTCACCGTCTCCTTCCACTTCATCTTCCCCGCCTTCACCATTGGCTTGGCGAGCTATCTGGCGGTGCTGGAAGGCCTCTGGCTATGGACGGGCCGCGCCGTCTATCTCGACCTGTTCCGATACTGGGTGAAGATCTTCGCCCTCAGCTTCGCCATGGGCGTGGTCTCGGGCATCGTGCTGTCCTACCAGTTCGGCACCAACTGGTCCGTCTTCTCCGATCGCGCCGGTCCGGTCATCGGGCCGCTGATGGCCTATGAGGTGCTCACCGCCTTCTTCCTCGAAGCGGGCTTCCTCGGCATCATGCTGTTCGGAATGACCCGCGTCGGCAAGGGCCTGCACTTCGCCGCGACGCTGGCGGTCGCAGTCGGGACGCTGCTGTCCTCCTTCTGGATCCTGTCGGCCAATTCATGGATGCAGACGCCGGCCGGGCACACGCTCAACGAGGCGGGGCAATTCGTCCCCGTCGACTGGTGGGAGATCGTCTTCAATCCCTCCTTTCCCTATCGCCTCGTCCACACCGTGCTGGGCGCCTATCTGACCACGGCCCTCGTCGTCGGCGCGGTCGGCGCCTGGCACCTGCTCCGGCGCCGGCCGAGCGAGGGCGCCCGCGTCATGTATTCGATGGCGATGGCGATGGTCGTGGTGGCGGCCCCCATCCAGGCCGTGGTGGGAGACTTCCACGGCCTCAACACGCTCGAGCACCAGCCGACGAAGATCCTCGCGCTGGAGGGGCATTTCGAGAGCCATCCCGACGGCGCGCCGCTCTACCTGTTCGGCCTGCCCGACGAGGACAGCGCCACCGTCCGCTATCCGATCGCCATCCCCAGGCTCGGGTCGCTGATCCTCCATCACAGCCTCAGCGCTCCCGTCGAGGGCCTCGAGACGGTGCCGCGCGCCGAATGGCCGCCGGTTGCGGTCGTCTTCTGGTCGTTCCGCATCATGGTCGGTCTCGGCCTGCTCATGGTCGCGCTGGGCAGCATCGCGCTCGTCGCCCGCCTGCGCGGGCGCCTTTACGAGTGGAGGCCGCTGCATCTCTTCGCGCTGGCCATGGGCCCCGCCGGCTTCGTGGCGGTGATCGCGGGCTGGGTCACGACCGAGGTCGGCCGCCAGCCCTATACGGTCTACGGCCTGCTCAGGACCGCCGATTCCGTTTCCCCGCTGGACGCGCCGGCCGTGGCCTCCTCGCTGGTCGCCTTCGTCATCGTCTATTTCGCCGTGTTCTCCGTCGGCGGCTGGTACATTCTGAGGCTGATGGGGCACGCGCCGGAACCGGCCGAGCCCGGCCTCGAAGCAGGGACCGCGCCGATCCGGACGGCGGGCATCACGCCGGCTCCGGCGCTCGATCCCGATCGCGTGGCGCGCACGGAGGGACCGTGATCATGGATCTGCCGACGCTCTGGGCGTTCATCCTCGCCTTCGCCGTCTTCGCCTATGTCGTCCTCGACGGCTTCGACCTCGGCATCGGCATCCTGTTTCCGGCGCTGCCGCGGGGCCGCGACCGCGACCAGGCGATGAATTCGGTGGCGCCCGTCTGGGACGGGAACGAGACCTGGCTCGTCATGGGCGGCGGTGGTCTGCTCGCCGCCTTCCCCCTCGCCTATGCCATCGTGCTGCCGGCCCTTTATGCGCCCCTGATCGCGATGCTGCTCGCACTCGTCTTCCGCGGCGTCGCCTTTGAGTTCCGCTGGCGCGATCCCCGCCACCAGAGCTTCTGGGACGTCGCCTTCGCCGGCGGCTCGCTGCTCGCGTCGTTCGCACAGGGCGTCGCGCTGGGAGCCCTGCTGCAGGGGATCGCGGTCCAGGACCGCGCCTATGCCGGCGGCTGGTGGGACTGGCTTTCGCCCTTCACGATGCTGACGGGCGCGAGCCTCGTGATCGGCTATGCGCTGCTCGGCTCGACCTGGCTGATCATGAAGACCGAGGGCGGGTTGCAGGACCGCGCCTTCCGCTTCGCCGGCTTCGCCGGTGTCGGCACGGTCGCCTGCATCGTGCTCGTGAGCGCCGCGACGCCGTTTCTGGAAGAAGCCTATTACCAGCGATGGTTCGCCTGGCCGCACGTCCTGTTCACCGCGCAGGTGCCCCTGCTGGTCGCCATCGCCGCCATCGGGCTGGCGTTCAGCCTGAGGCAGCGGCGCGAGCGGCTGCCCTTCCTCCTGACGCTGGCGCTCTTCGCGCTCAGCATGATCGGCCTCGGCGTCAGCGTCTTTCCCGATGTCGTGCCGGGCCGGGTCAGCATCCACGAGGCGGCGGCACCCGACGCGAGCCTGATCTTCATGCTCGTCGGGGTCGGCATCCTCATCCCCGTCATCCTCGCCTATACCGGCTATGCGTACTGGATCTTCCGCGGCAAGGTCGGCCATGAGGGCTACCATTGAGCGGCGAGACATCCTCCGGGCCGCTGTGGAAGCGGCTCCTGTGGTTCGTCGGCCTGTGGGCAGCCGGCGTGGCGACGGTCGCCGTGGTCGGCTACGGCATCCGCTTCTGGCTGGTCTAGGGTCCTGACCTCAGGCCGTGCGGGCAGGTCGCGGCCGGATGGAACCAAAACCCGGCCGGACGATTGAATTCGTCTCGACGGGAAGCATGCGACGCCCCTCCGGCCCATGAAGTTTCTGCGCAACAACGGTCTCACCATCGCGCTTCTCGCCCTGTTTCTGGGCAGCGCCGGCGGCATGCTGGTTTCGGGGCTGCACGCGTTCAACGACGAGGCCGCCGCGCACGGCCGGCCGGCCCTTTCCCTCCTGGGCTTCGCGCTCAGCGGCCGTTTCCTGTCCGCATTCTTCGAGAACTGGGAAAGCGAGTTCCTGCAGATGGCCGCCTATGTCGTGCTGACCGCCTATCTGTTCCAGAAGGGCTCCGCCGAGTCGCGCGACCCCGACGAGCCGGCCGAACGGGACAAGGCTCCGGCAAGCTGGTTCTACGCCCATTCGCTCGGCCTCGTCCTGGCGGGCCTGTTCGTCGCCTCCTTCGTCCTGCATCTTTGGGGAAGCTACAGGGACGCGGTCGAGGACGCCGCCGCGCATGCGCAGCCGCCGCCGGACTTCGCCGCCTACGCGCTCGATCCCGCCTTCTGGTTCGAATCCTTCCAGAACTGGCAGTCCGAATTCTTCGCCACCGCCGCGCTCGTCGTGCTTTCGATCTTCCTGCGCTATCGCGGATCGCCGGAATCGAAGCGGGTGGAAGACCCGCATTGGGACAAGACGGGACGGTAGCGGCCTCCCGACGCCGGGCCGGCCTGACAAGGCGAACGCCATGGAACATCGACCGCAGCGCGCGGTTGGGCAGCCATGTCGAGCCTTCTGCGCTTCCTTCTGTTCAACCTGCTGGGCGGCTTTTCGCTGGGCCTGGTGACCGGCGCCTGCTTCCTGCTCACGAACGGAAATGCCGCGCTCTTTGCGGGGCAGCCGCTTGCGGTGGCGATGGTCCTGTGGGCTTTCGGATCGAGCTTCGGGATGGGGATGCTCGGCACCGCGCTGGCAATGCTGCCGCACGACTGACGCAAGGCCCGGCTATAAGCCGTTGATTTCATGGAAATTTCTGGTGGGTGATACAGGGATCGAACCTGTGACCCGCTGATTAAGAGTCAGCTGCTCTACCAACTGAGCTAATCACCCGCCGGTGCCGGGGCGCTCGCCCCCGCAGGTGTGCGCCTATAACCTCTGATCCCGGCCGTGTCCAGCCTCGCAAGCCGTCAGGCCGGTCTTTTTGCGAGGAGCATCCGCGATAGATATGTTTTGCGTCGGCGTCTGCAAGCTGTCTTCTGTGCCGGCCGTCATGGCCGGTGCGCCCAACATGGCCAATATTTAATTTGTAATAAGAGCGCCAGCGCACGATTTGTGTCGTGAAGGGACGGCGGATTCGGAGCTTTGCCCGCCTATGGAACAGATCGTCAGGAAACCCGACGCGGTTTCCCCCGCCGATATGCAATCCACGCTCGGCATCGGACCGGAAGGCAAGGGACGGCGGCGCCGCGGCAGGTGGCTGCTAGCCCTGCTTCTCCTCACGCTCGCCGGCGCCGCCGGTTACTATTTCTTCGCCGGCGGGTCGGAACCCGTCGTCCGCTATACGACCCACCCTGTCGAGCGCGGCAGCCTCGTGGTCGAGGTCGCCGCCACCGGCAACCTGCAGCCGCTGACCCAGGTCGAGGTGTCGAGCGAGCTGTCGGGCGTGGTCCGTTCGGTGGATGTCGACGAGAACCAGCGGGTGGAAAAGGGCCAGGCCCTCGCCCAGCTCGACACCACCAGAATCTCGGCCCAGGTCGAGCGCGCGCAGGCGAACGTGAAGGCGGCGATGGCCAGGGTCACCGACGCCAACATCACGCTGAAGGAAACCGAGCAGGCCTACCAGCGCGCCGCCCAGCTTGCCGGCCGCGGCCTGTCGACCGACCAGGCGCTCGATACCGCGACCGCCGCGCGCGACCGCGCCGCCAGCGCGGTGGAGACCGCCGAGGCCAATCTCGCCGTCGCGCAGGCCGATCTGAAGCTGCAGCAGGCCGATCTCGAAAAGAGCACGATCTATGCGCCGATCGACGGCATCGTGCTGTCCCGCTCGGTCAATCCCGGGCAGACGGTCGCCGCCTCGATGTCGGCGCCGGTCCTGTTCGTCATCGCCGAGAATCTGGAGACGATGCAGCTCAACGCCGCCATCGACGAGGCCGACATCGGCACGGTGGCGAAGGGGCAGAAGGCGCGCTTCACGGTCGACGCCTTCCCCGAGCGCCGTTTCGACGCGACGATCCGCGACATCTCCTACGCCTCGGTCACCACGGAAGGCGTCGTCACCTACCAGGCCGCGCTTGCCGTGGACAATGAGGACCTCCTGCTGCGCCCGGGCATGACGGCCTCGGTCAACATCGTGACGCGCGAGGCGGACGGGGTGCTGCTGGTGCCCTCGGCAGCCTTTCGCTTCGCGCCGCCCGTCGCCCAGCAGCGCTCGTTCTCGATCCGCGACCTGTTCATGCCCCGCTTCGGCCGCCCCGGCGGTGGCCGCTCGCAGGCATCGGGCGCCGCGGGCGGGCGGACGGTCTACGTGCTGGAAGACGGGCAGCCGGTGCGCCGCACCGTGCAGACCGGCGCCAGCAGCGGCGACATGATCGAGATCACCGGCGGCCTGGGCGAAGGCGACCGGGTCGTCACCGGCATCGCGCGGGCGGCGGCCGGCCGGGGGTCCTGACGATGGCCACCCCGTCGCTCATTGCCTTCGACAGGGTCTGGAAGACCTACGGCTCCGGCGAGGCGCAGGTGAACGCGCTGGCCGGCGTCGACCTTCAGGTGCGCGCCGGCGAATTCGTCGCGATCATGGGCCCTTCCGGCTCGGGCAAGTCGACGGCGATGAACATCATCGGCTGCCTCGACACGCCGACGCGCGGCACATACGCCTTCAACGGCATCGATGCCGGCCGGCTCGACCGCGGCCGCCGCGCCGTGCTGCGCAACCGCTTCATCGGCTTCGTGTTCCAGGGCTACAACCTTTTGCCGCGCACCACCGCCGTGGAGAATGTCGAATTGCCGCTCGTCTATCGCGGCGCGCCGGCGCGCGAGCGCCGCCAGCTTGCGCTCGAAGCCCTGCGCCAGGTCGGCCTCGAAGGCCGCGCTGACCACACGCCGGCCGAGCTGTCTGGCGGCCAGCAGCAGCGCGTGGCCATCGCCCGCGCCATCGTCACGCGCCCTGCCCTGCTCGTCGCCGACGAGCCGACCGGCAATCTGGACACCGCCCGCAGCCACGAGATCATGGAGCTGCTCACCGCCCTCAACCGCGAGCACGGGCTGACCGTGATGATGGTCACGCACGAGGCCGACATCGCAGCCTATGCGGACCGCATCGTCACCTTCCTCGACGGCCACATCCTTTCCGACAAGCTCAGGGCGGAGGCGGCCTGATGCTGTGGGAAACCGTCCGCCTCGCGCTCCGCTCCGTGCGCCGCAACGCGCTGCGCTCCTTTCTGACCCTGCTCGGCATCGTCATCGGCGTCGCGGCCGTCATCGCCATGATCACCATCGGCTCCGGCACCACCGAGAAGGTCAAGCAGGACATCTCCAAGCTCGGCAGCAACCTGCTCGTCGTCCGCGCCACGCGGCCGCCGCGCGGCGGCGGCGCCGACTTCACCCCACGGCCGCTGGAAACCAGGGACGTGGAGGCGCTGCAACGCGGCCTGGACAATGCCAGGGCCATCGCGCCGTCGGCCTCCGGCCAGGCCCGCCTGGTTTCCGGCTCGCTCAACCTGTCCGCGCAGATCACCGGAACCACGCCCGACTACTTCACCGCCCGCGACTGGGCGGTTGTGGCGGGCAGGTCGTTCACGGACGGCGAGGTGCAGGGCGGCGCCGGCGTCTGCGTCGTCGGCCAGACGGTGCGCAGCACCTTCTTCGGCACCGGCGACCCGACCGGCCAGTCGATCCGCGTCGGCCGCACCACCTGCGAGATCGTCGGCGTGCTGGAATCGAAAGGCACCTCCGGCTTCGGCCAAGACCAGGACCTCGTCGTGATGATGCCGCTCCTGACCTATCAGCGGCGCATCGCCGGCGACCGCGACATCGACACCATCTATGTCGCCGCGCAGGACGGCGTCTCGACGACGCAGGTGCTGGAGGACATCCAGGCGATCATGCGCCAGACACGGCGCATCCAGCCCGACGCCCAGGACAATTTCGACGTTCGCGACATGACGCAGGTCGCCGATGCCATGACCAGCACCACCACGGTGATGACCGGCATGCTGGGCGCACTGGCCGGCGTCAGCCTGCTGGTCGGCGGGATCGGCATCATGAACATCATGCTCGTCTCGGTAACCGAGCGCACGCGCGAGATCGGCATCCGGCTCGCCATCGGCGCGCACGAAAGGCACATCCTGATCCAGTTCCTCGTCGAGGCGACGGTGCTGTCCGTCCTGGGCGGGCTGATCGGCATCGCGCTGGGGCTGGCGCTTGCGGGCACGGCGACCGCGCTGATGGCGATCCCCTTCGTGCCCAGCCTCGCGGTGATCGCGCTCTCGGTCGGCTTTTCAGGCGTCATCGGCGTGGTGTTCGGCTTCTTCCCCGCCCTCCGCGGCGCCCGGCTCGACCCGATCGACGCACTGCGGCACGAATGAAGGCCGGCCGACCGGCCCGCATCAGCGTCAGGCGGGCGGATGCGAGAAATGCCAGGCGACGATCGCCGGCATCTGCGGCGCCAGGCCGGGCAATTCCACCTCAGGCCTGTCGATGACGACGGCGCCGTCGATCTCCGGCTCCGTCTCGGCGGCGACATGCGCGGCGATGCGCGCGCAAAGCTCCGCCGCGGTCAGGGAGGAGACATAGCGGCGAAACAGTACCGTTCCCGTTTCCAGCGCCAGGGCGTGAAGGGCCGGCTCCGCCCGCATCTGCGCAAGGTCGAGCCCGGTCTCCTCCTCCACCTCGCGGCGCATATTGGCGTCGAGGTCGGCCAGACCGTGGGGGAAATCGACCGGCTCCAGCGAGCCGGCGGCAAAGTAGATGCGGCCCCCGTTGAGCGTGTGGCCGCCCATGCGCACCGCCACCAGCGCGCCGTCGGCTGCCGCCAGCACCGCATGCGCGTAGAGATGGCGCGCCATCTCGCGCCGGCCGCCGCTGCGCCAGTAGAGGAAGGTCGCATAGCGGACAATATGGCAGGTGCCGGCAAGCGCGGCCCCGTCCCAGCCGAGCTGCGAGAACAGCGCGACGCGGCCGTCGTGAAGCCGCGGCCGCGCCGCCTTCTCGATTTGCCAGTTGGCATCGATCTCGGCGCCGGCGATCGCTTCCAGCGGATGCGGGGCCGGATCGAGCCGCAACGTGCAGGATGCGACGGGCACCAGCCGGCCGGCGGGCAGGTCGGGCGGCATCGCCGTCAGGTCAGGTCGAGCGTGACGGCCACCGGGCAATGGTCGGACGCCTTGGGGCGGTCCCAGCCGGTGCGCGGATAGCGCGGCACGTCCTGCCCGTCCGGGAAAAGGGTGCGGTAGGGCTGGCCGTTGCGGATGATGTCGGGGCGCGCCAGCGCATTGGTTTGCGCCAGCCGGCGCGACAGAAGGATGTAGTCGAGCTGGCACAGATGGCGCTCCTGCGGTCCGCGGGTGTGATAGAGTGTCCAGCGCTCCATCTCCGGCAGGCGGCCGACGACGTTCTCGCAGAAGCCGCCATCGAGCAGCACGTCGACGCAGGAGCGTTGTTCCGGCGCGGGCGTGAAACGGTGGCCGGACCGCCCGTCGTCCTCGATGACGATGCGTTCGCGATAGTCGTTCAGATCGCCGCAGATCGCCCACAGCTTGTTGGCGGCATGGTCCTTGCCGAAGCGGTCCTCGATGATCCGACGCACCGCCGCTGCCTCGGCCATGCGGATCGGCATCGTCGCCTCGCGGCCCGTCATGCCGTTGCGCGGGCTGCCCATCGACTTGAAGTGGACGGAATAAAGCGTCATCGGACGGCCGCCGATGCGGAAATCGAGCTCCAGGCAATCCCGCCGGAAGATGCGCTCATGCGCCTCGATGCCGAGCGCGGCAAGCTCCGCATTGTGCAGTCCGAAATCCCCGAAGGTGACGTGGGCATGGCTGGTCATGCGCACGAACTCGATGCGTTCGCCGTCCGCGGTTTCCGGCCGCGTCATCACGGCGACGTCGATGCCGCGTCCGTCATTGCCCGTCGCAAGGTACTTTTCCCGGTAGCCTGAGCCGATCATCTTGAACAGGTAGCCGTACTCGAACGCCTTCAGCGCCTCGATATTGTCGACCTCCTGCAGGCACAGGATGTCGGACCGGGTGGCGGCGATGGCAAGCGCGGTGAGCTGGCGCGTATCGTCGGTGTGGGCGACCGCCCGCGCGCTTTCCAGCGCCCGATACTCGGCCTCGTCCTTGATGGCGTAGAGCGCCAGCACCCGGTCCTGGTTCAGCTCGTTCCGAAAGCCGGAAAAATCGAACCTGTTCATCAGGTTCTCGACATTGAAGGTGGCAAGCCGCAGAGACATGGGCTCCAAATGCCCGGCTTCGCACGCGATTACAACCCGGGCGCGGGATTTGTCCGCGCCGGCCGCTACGCGTCCTCGAACGCGATGCCGACCTGCCCGACCCTGCGCCAGCGCACGGCGGCGGGACGCCACTGCCGCTCCGCCCCCAGCCTGAGGTCGAAGCGGGACGGAACGGCGAGCGCATCGCCGAAGACAAGCCGCGCGCCGCCCGCCGAAACGTCGCGAACCACGCATTCCATCGTGCTGTTGCCGCCGTTGAAGCGCAGCAGAGCGCCCTTCAGCGCCCGGATACGCATCGCCTGCCGGCGTTCGGCGTGGGTCGGCGTCCCCACGGGGCCGGAAACGTTCGAATTCGCCATGATCCTTGGCCTCCTTGCCTTTCAGGCAAAAGCAAGCAAGCGGCGTGCCAGTCTCCGGTGTGCCGGATCGGGGCAGCCCGCCCGCCGCTGGAGCCAGGCTCCAGCGGCGGGCGGGCGAAAGCCTTGGGAGGCTGTTGGAAGGCTAGTTGCGGGCCTTGTCGACCAGCTTGTTCTTCGAGATCCACGGCATCATGCCGCGCAGCTTTTCGCCGACCTCCTCGATCTGGTGGCCGTCGTTGAGGCGCCGCGTCGCCTTGAAGCGGGCAAGCCCGGACCGGTATTCCTGCATCCACTCCGAGGTGAAGCGGCCGCTCTGGATATCCTTCAGCACGCGCTTCATCTCCGCCTTCGTCTCGGCGGTGATGATGCGCGGGCCGGACACGTATTCGCCCCACTCCGCGGTGTTGGAGATCGAGTAGTTCATGTTGGCGATGCCGCCCTCGTAGATGAGGTCGACGATCAGCTTCACCTCGTGCAGGCACTCGAAATAGGCCATCTCGGGCGCGTAGCCGGCTTCGACAAGTGTCTCGAAGCCGGCGCGGATCAGCTCGACCAGGCCGCCGCACAGCACCACCTGCTCGCCGAACAGGTCGGTCTCGCACTCTTCCTGGAAGGTCGTCTCGATGACGCCCGAGCGGCCGCCGCCGACGCCGCAGGCATAGGAGAGCGCGAGATCGAGCGCATTGCCGGAAGCATCGTGGCTGACGGCGACCAGGCACGGCACGCCGCCGCCCTTCTGATATTCGCCGCGCACGGTGTGGCCGGGGCCCTTCGGCGCGATCATCACCACATCGACGGTCGGCTTCGGCTCGATCAGGCCGAAATGCACGTTGAGGCCATGCGCGAAGGCGATCGCCGCCCCGTCGCGAATGTTCGGCGCGATCTCGTTCCTGTAGATATCGGCCTGCAGCTCGTCCGGCGTGGCCATCATCATCAGGTCGGCCCATTTGGCGGCTTCCGCCACCGTCATCAGCTTCAGCCCGTCGGCCTCGACCTTCTTGCCGGTCGCGGAGCCCGCCTTGAGGCCGACCGCCACTTCCTTGACGCCGGAATCCTTGAGGTTGAGCGCATGGGCGCGGCCCTGCGAGCCGTAGCCGATGATGGCGACCTTCTTGCCCTTGACGAGGTTCAGATCGGCATCGCGATCGTAGTAGACACGCATTTCGTTTCCCTTCCTTAGGTTGAATCAAGACGTAGAGTTGTTTGTCGAAAGCCCGGAAACGCAAAACGCCGTCATCCTCGGGCTTGTCCCGGGCATGGCGTCGCCCTGGTGCGAAGCGCGCAGCCTCACCGGTTCACCGCATACAACGCCAGAAACTGCTGCGTGGCCCGCCGCGCGTCGCGCCCGATCTCCGGATCGGACAGCTTCAGCGTGTCGCCGAGCAGGAGCCTGATCTGCACGTCGCGCCCGACCAGCCCGAAGAAGGTGCGGAACGCGGTCTCGGCATCGTCGAAGGCGAGCAGCCCGGCCTCGCGCGCCGCCTCCAGCAGCGGCTTCATCCGCTCGCCGATCGCAAAGCGCCCGTTGGCGAGCACGATCTGCCCGAGATTGTCCTTGTCGGAGGCCGCATGCGCCACCGCGACGCGATTGAGCGCGATCGAGGTGCGGCTCGAGATCACACGCAGCCAGTTGGCGGCAAAGGCTTCGAGGCTCGCGCGCAGCGCGCCGGCGTCGAGGCGGGCCCGGTCGTAGCTGCCGGCCCTCACCTTCGAGGCCTGCCAGCGCACCGTCGCCGCCAGCAGCCCGTCACGGTCGCCGAACCATTTGTAGAGCGTCTCCTTGGAACAGGAGGCGCGCCGCGCCACGGCATTCATCGTCAGCGTGTCGCCGCCTTCCACGAGCAGCGCCAGCACGGCATCGAGCACCTGCCGCTGCCGTTCCGTCGGCGCCTCGTCCGCCCCATCGTCTGCAAGTGCCTGCATCATGTCCGGCTGCCGTACCGTACGTTACGGTTCGGTGCTGTAGCGCCGTTGCGGCCCCGGCGCAAGGGCCGGCGTTCAGGCGGGCCTGACGATGCCGAGCTCGACCAGGCTGCGCGCCGAGGCCAGCAGCGCCTCCTCGACCGCGCGCGGCTGCCAGCCGAGCACGCGCCGCGCCTTCGCGTTCGATGCGTTCCGCGGCCGTCCCAGCTCGGACAGCGCCATCCGCGCGGCAGGAACGAACGGGGCGGCGGCGCGGATCAGCCAGTCCGGCATGACGGCGGTCGGCACCCGCCGCCCCGGCTGGCCGGCGGCCGCGCCGAGGCCGTCCCTGAGAATGCGGCCAATCTCCGCGAAGGTGACGAAATCGCCGCCGACGGCGAGAAAGCGCTCCCCTGCGGCGGCCGGGCTGGTCATCGCGCGCAAATGCAGGTCGGCCACGCAGCGCACGTCGACGGCCCCGAACCAGATACGCGGCACCGCCGGCAGCGCGCGCGTCAGCAGCAGCCGCACGATTTCGACCGAGGTCGAGAGATCCGGTCCCAGCGCGGGGCCGAATATGCCGACCGGGTTGACGGCGGCAAGCTCCAGCCCGCCGCCCTCGCGCGCGATGAAATCCCAGGCCGCGCGCTCAGCCAGCGTCTTCGATTTCGGATAGGCGGCGACCCCGGGGCCATGAATGTCGGTCCAGTCCGTCTCGTCGAAGGGCGCCGATCGTTCGGCATGCCCGTAGCCGATCGCGGCGAAGGACGAGGTCAGCACCACGCGCCTGACGCCGCCGTCGCGCGCCGCCCTGAGCGCCCGCAACGTGCCCTCGCGGGCCGGCCGGACCAGTTCGTTCTCGTCCTTCGGCTGCTGCCTCGGAAAGGGCGAGGCGACATGCAGCATGTAGGTGCAGCCCTCGACGGCCTCGGCCCAGCCGCCATCGGCCAGCAGATCCGCTTCGGCAAAGCCCAGCCGGTCGCCGGGCTCCGCGCCGCCGGCGCGAACCAGCGCGCGCACGTCTGCCTCGCGTTTCAGCGAGCGGACCGTGGTGCGCACCCGGTAGCCTTCGTTCAGGAGCCGGGCGATGCAATGCGCGCCGACGAAGCCGGACCCGCCGGTCACCAGAACCAGATCGCCGCTCATTGCCCGCCCGTCTCCCTCGAAGCCCGTTGCCGACAGATAGGGCGGAAAGCGCCGCCTGTCATCGCCCCACCTTGCCGGGGGCCGCCGACCCGTCCCCAAGGGCCGCGGCGGACCCGGCACCCGGGTCGACGATCGTGCCGGCGACCATCGATGCCAGCAGGCGGGGCGCCGGCGGCACCCGCGCGAGCGTCGCCACCAGCGTATCGCGCAGGAAGGGAAGCAACCGGCCGTCCGACTGGTAGAAAGGCGTGAACAGCCGGGACAGCGCCTGAAAGGTGCGCACATGCCAGCGCCGCGCGCGGCAATAGGCCGCGAGCGCGGCGGCGATCTCGCGTTCGGCGGCAAGACCCGCCGCCAGCGCTGCCGCGTCCAGCAACGCCATGTTCGCACCCTGCCCTAGCTGCGGGCTGGTCGAATGCGCCGCATCGCCGATGAAGGCGATCGCCTGCCCGGCCGGGCAGGCCAGCGTGTGATGGCCGTAGCGCGCCAGCGTCAGCTCGTCGAAGCCGGCGATCTGGTCGGTATAGGCGGCCGCCTCGGGCCAGTGATGCACGACGCCGGCTTTCCACGCCTCCAGGCCGGCGGCTTTCACGCGCTCGGCATCGGCCGGCTTCAGGCTCCAGAAGAAAGCCGCCATCTCGCGCCCGCCCGGCGCGACCCTGCCGATCGGCAGCACGCCGATCATCACGCTGGCGCGGCGGTAGCGCTGCTCCAGCGCGTGCCCGTCGAAGCCCTCCCCGCGCCAGTCGAGCGAGGCCCAGAAGGCGCCGTAGGCGAGCGGTCTCGGCTCGGCCGGCACGCGGGCCAAGCCGCGCAGCGCCGAGCGCGCCCCGCTTGCGTCGACCACGAGGTCGAACGTGCCGACCCGCCGCGCCTGCGCATCGACCGGCGCCGGCCGGCCGGCGGCGAGGTCGAGGCCGCGGATGTCGCAGCCGGTGCGGATCTCGATCCCTTCGGCCCCGACCGCGCGGTGCAGCACGCCAAACAGCGCCGCCCGATGCACCGCCAGCCCGTGGAGGCCCGCCCCCAGCGCGCGATAGCGCACGTCGAGCACCGTGCGCCCGCTCGCAGCATCGGCGCCGTAAAGCCGGTCGATGCGGGCGCCAAGCGCCGCAATCTCGTCGCGCAGGCCAAGGGCGGCCAGCACGGCAAGCCCGGTCGGCTGCAGGATCAGGCCGGAGCCGAGCGGCTTCGGCTCCCCGAATCGCTCGACGACGACGACCCGATGGCCGGCGCGATGCAGGAAAAGCGCCGCGGCCAGCCCGGCCGGGCCGGCGCCGACAATGCCGATCTCGAGTTTCTTCAAGCCCCCTCGCCCTTTTCGAGCACGATACGCCGGCTCGTGCCGACATTGGCAATGAAAGCCTCGTCGTGGCTGACGATCAAGAGCGCGCCGTCATAGCCGCGCAACCCCGCCTCGACCGCCTCGATCGCCGCGATGTCGAGATGGTTGGTCGGCTCGTCGAGGATGAGCAGCGCCGGCGGCGCGGCGCCGCCCAGGACGCAGGCAAGCCCTGCCCGTAGCTTCTCGCCGCCCGAAAGCGCCCCGGCCGGCTGCAGAGCAGCGTCGGCCCGGAACATGAAGCGCGCCAGCGCGGCCCGGCAGGCATTGACGTCCGCCTCGGGATTGAGCCGGCGAAAATTGGCGAGGAGCGTGGCGTCCGGCTCGAGCAGGCCCACCTCCTGGTCGAGCAGGGCGAACGGCACGCGCATCTCGACCGTGCCGGTCCACGGCGCCAGCCGGCCGGCGAGAAGCGCGAGCAGGGTCGTCTTGCCGGCGCCGTTCGGCCCGGTGACCGCGACGCGCTCCGGCCCCGTGATCTGCATCGAGAACCCGGACAGGACCGGCCGACCGGGTTCGTAACCGGCCGTCACGTCGTCCAGCCGCGCCACGACGCGCCCGGCGGGCAGCCCCGTCGGAGCGAGCGAGACGGAGAGCGGTTGCAGCACTTCGATGCGCGCCCGCGCCGTGTCGGCGGCCTCGCGCGCCTGCTCGCGGCGCCGCGCGTCGAGGCGCATCGCCTCGGCGCGCGTCTCCTGTGCCCTGCGCTTCAGCCCGCCGGCGACGATCTTCGGCATGTCGCCGCGCGCGGCCTTGCGCCGTCCGTCCCCGTCGCGGCGATCCTGCTTCTCGGCACGCTCCTGCGCGGCCCGGGCAAGGTGCGCGGCCTCCTTCTCGGCCGTCGCGAGATCGTGGCGGGCCGCCGCCAGCTCGACCGCCTTGCGCTCGCGATAGGCGCTCCAGTTGCCGCCATAGCGCGTCGCGCCCAATGTCGTCAGTTCCACGATCGCGTCCATCGTGTCGAGCAGCTCGCGATCGTGGCTGACGACGATCGCGCCCGCCCGCCAGCCGGACAGCAGCGCAGCCACCGCCGCGCGGCCCTCCCGGTCGAGATTGTTGGTCGGCTCGTCGAGCAGCAGGAAATCCGGCTCCCCGAAAACCAGCGCGGCAAGCGCGGCCCGCGTCCTCTGCCCGCCCGAGAGCCGGTCGAGCCGGATGTCGGGCCCGGCTTCGAGCCCCACCCGCGCCAGCGCCGCCTCCATTCGCGCCTCCAGCGTCCAGTCGGCCTCGGCGAGCTCGGCGGCGTCGGCCTCGCCGCGCCCCGCCTTCCGCAGCAGGGCGAGCGCCCGCCGCGCGCCGAACAGATCAGCCACCGTCTCGTCCGGCGCGGGCGTCAGGCTCTGGCGCAGGATGCCGAGCCTTCCCTGCACCGCTATGCTGCCGGCCGCCGGGACGAGCTCGCCGGCAATCAGGCGCAGCAGCGTCGTCTTGCCGACGCCGTTGCGGCCGACGAGACCGGCGCGTTCGCGCTGGAAGGTCAGGCTGATGTCTTTGAAAAGCGGGCTGCCGTCCGGCAGGAACCAACTGACGCCGGCAAGCGTGATCGATACGGACATGATCTCTCCGATGGCAATGCGGTAAGGCCTGCTGTCGGTTGGAAAATCACATCGTCGCGTATCTCCTGCCCTGTCTGGATGCCGACATAGGTCGGCACGGGCGTTCTGGCAAGCGCCCGTCAGCCGGCCCGCGCCGAATCCGCCGTCGAAACGGTTTCGCCGCGGTCGCAAAGGCTCTAAACCAGCGGCATCCGACCAAACGCATCCCGGACCCGCCGTGAACACCACCGTCACCGAACGCTTCCTCCGCTACGTCGCGATCGACACCCAGTCCGATCCCCGCTCGGCCACGCAGCCCTCGACCGGAAAACAGAAGGACCTCGGCCGGCTTCTGGTCGAGGAGCTGCTGGCCATCGGGCTGGCCGATGCGCATCTCGACGAACATGGCAACGTCTATGCGACCGTGCCGGCCAACACCGGCAAGACGGTGCCCGTCATCTGCCTTTGCGCCCACATGGACACCGCGCCCGATTTCAGCGGCAAGGGCGTCCGGCCGCAGATCGTCGGGAACTACCGGGGCGGCGATATCCGGCTTCCCGGCGATCCGGGACAGGTGATCCGCGCCGCCGACAATCCCGAGCTCGCCGACCAGATCGGCAACGACATCATCACCTCCGACGGCACCACCCTGCTGGGCGCCGACGACAAGGCCGGCGTCGCCGAGATCGTCGCGGCCGCGCAGGTGCTGATGGAAAACCCCGGCATCCGCCACGGCAAGCTGCGGCTCCTGTTCACCACCGACGAGGAGATCGGCCGCGGCGTCGACAAGGTGGACCTCGAAAAGCTCGGCGCCGATTTCGCCTACACGCTCGACGGCAGCACGGCCGGCTCGATCGAGACGGAGACGTTCTCGGCCGACCGGGTCGACATCGCCGTCACCGGCGTCGCGATCCACCCCGGCTTCGCCTTCGGCAAGATGGAGAACGCCATCAGGATCGCAGCCGCGATCGTCGCGCGGCTGCCGGGGGATATGGCGCCGGAAACCACGCAGGGGCGGCAGGGGTTCCTGCACCCGACCGACATGGCCGGAACGATGGAGAAGGCGACGATCAGCCTGATCGTGCGCGACTTCGACGACACCGGCCTGGCCGAAAAGGAAGCGCTGCTGGAGGCGATCGTCCGCGACGTCCTCGGGCAATGGCCCGGCTCGGCCTACACCTTCACCGTGACCGAGCAGTACCGCAACATGAAGAGCGTGCTCGACCGCACACCCGAGATCGTCGACCATGCGGTGGAAGCCGTGCGCCGCGTCGGCCTGACGCCGGTGCTGGGCAGCGTGCGCGGCGGCACGGATGGCTCGCGGCTGTCGCATATGGGCCTGCCCTGCCCCAACATCTTCGCCGGCGGCCATGCCTTCCATTCGCCGCTCGAATGGGTGAGCCGGCAGGACATGGAGAAGGCGGTCGCCACGATCGTGGAGCTCGCGAGGATCTGGGAGGAGCGGGCGTAGGGTCCGCACTTGCCCCTCATTTCCCTGCCGGGATTTTTTCCCCGCAGGGGAGTAAAGGAAGCCGGCGGCAACGCCGGCGCTCCGCCCCCGCCCCGTCCTTCACGAGCGGTGAGCGACAAATTCCCGGCCGCTACCGCCCCAGCGCCGCGAGGAATCGCCGCACGGTTCCGGCCATGCCGTATTCCAGCGCATCGGCCGTCAGCGCATGGCCGATCGATACTTCGGCAAGCTGCGGCACGGCCTTTGCGAGCGCCGGCAGGTTGGCGACAGTGAGGTCGTGCCCCGCATTCACCGCGAGCCCTGCCGCACCCGCCAGCCCGGCCGTTTTCACGAGCTTTTCCAGCTCTCTGGCCGCCTTTCCGGAATCTGAGTGGCAGCTACCGTAAGGCCCTGTGTAGAGCTCGATCCTGTCCGCGCCGGTGGCTTTCGCCGCCGCGATCTGCGCCTCGGAGGCATCGGGGTCGGCGAACAGGGAAACGCGCGCTCCGCCTTTCTTCAGCCGCGCCACGACCGGCTTCAGCATGTCCCCGTCGGCAATGAAGTTCCAGCCATGATCGGAGGTCGGCTGCGCCGGATCGTCGGGCACCAATGTCACCTGTTCCGGCTGGGCGGCCTCCACCAGCGCGAGGAAATCCCCGGTGGGATAGCCCTCGATGTTGAATTCGGCCTGCGGGAACTCGTCGTCGATCAGCGCCCGCAGCGCGGGCACGTCCGCGCGTCGCACATGCCGCTCGTCCGGACGCGGATGCACGGTCAGCCCGTGCGCGCCGGCGGCGAGCGCGATCCGGCCGAGCCCGGTCACGCTCGGCCACGGCAGGTCGCGGCGGTTGCGAAGCATGGCAATCGCGTTGAGGTTGACCGACAGTTTGGCGGGCATTGGCTCTCGATCCGGCTGTGTCGGGAGCACCTATAGCGCGGGAGCCGGGAACAGGAAGGGCCTTTCGTGTGTTCCAGCCTGCGCGCCTCGCGCGCGCGCCGGCCAGATCGCACCCGGAGCAGACCATGCGCCCGCTCGACATCGTCCCCGCCATCCGCCGCCTCGAGACCGACAGGAGCGACCTGCTCGCCATCGAGATCGCGGGCCCGGTGACCGGGGCCGACGTGGAAAATCTCTACGGCCTGCTCGAAGGCGCGTTCGCGCTGAGCCCCCGCATCGACCTCCTGGTCCGCTGGCCGGCCGGCGGCGAGGTCGAATGGGGCGCCGTCGCCGCCGCAACCCTGCGCGCGGCACGCGACGACACCGCCCGCCATGTCGGGAAATGCGCAGCCATCGGCGCCCGCGGCGACGTCTCGGCGCTACTGAAGCGTTTCGTCGGGCCGGTCGGCGAGGTCCGCCGCTTCGCCGCCACCGACGAGGAAGCGGCCTGGGCCTGGGTCGGCGCCCGCGGGACGGCCGGCGGGCCGTAGCCGGGTCCCCACAGCGCTTCCTGTTTTGATGGGCTCGAAACAGACGCCCCAAATGGTTGATCTGTCGCGTTTCCGAATCGAACAGGTGGTGTCCGCTTGTTCCGGAAACGCTCTACCGCACGATCGTCAGCCGCTCCGCGGCGCGGGTGATCGCCGTATAGAGCCAGCGCTGGCGCGTGTCGCGGAAGGCGAAGCTTTCGTCGAACAGCACCACCTTGTCCCATTGCGAGCCCTGCGCCTTGTGCACGGTCAGCGCATAGCCGTAGTCGAAATCGTCGAAGCGCTTCTTCTGCTGCCAGGGAATGTCGGCATCGGGATCCTCGAACGCCGCCTTGAGCAGCTTGATCTTGGCCACGCCCCTGTCGGGATCGTCCTCTTCCGGCGAGACGAGCAGGTTGATGCCCGGCTTCACGGTCTCGCGCGCAGACGTCATCACCTTCCACAGCGAGCCGTTGAGCAGCCCCTTGGCCGCGTCGTTGCGCAGGCACACGAGCTTGTCGCCGGCCTGCGGATAGGCGGCCGAAAAACCCTTCAGCTCGCGCAGCCGGCGGTTGTAGCGCTTGCGCGTCCTGTTGGTGCCGACCAGGACCTGGTCGGCCTCGAGCACGAGGTCCTGCGTGACCTCGTCGCGCCCGATGACGCGCGCGGTGCCGAAGTCGCCCTTCGCGAACTCGCGCCCCTCGCGCACGTCCATCGCAAGCCGGATGATCGGATTGTCCCGCGCCTGCCGGTGGATCTCGGTCAGCAGATGGTCGGGCTCGTGCTCGGTGAAGAAGCCGCCGCCCGAGATCGGCGGAAGCTGCGCCGGGTCGCCGAGCACGAGGATCGGCGTGCCGAAACTCATCAGGTCGCGGCCGAGCTCCTCGTCCACCATCGAGCATTCGTCGATGATGACGAGCTTCGCCCTGGCGAGCGGGCTCTGCCGGTTGATCGAAAAAGTCGGCGACATCGAGGTCCTGCCGGTGGCCTCGTCCTCCACCGCCTCCTCGCCGCGCGGCCGGTAGATCAGCGAATGGATGGTGCGCGCATTGGTGGCGCCCTTCGAGCGCAGCACCTGCGCCGCCTTGCCCGTGAAGGCGGCAAACTGCACCTGCCCGTCGACATGGCTCGCGAAGTGGCGGGCCAGCGTCGTCTTGCCCGTTCCCGCATAGCCGAACAGGCGGAAAATCTGGGTCTGGCCATCCTTCAGCCAGCGCGCCACGGCGGTCAGAGCCGCGTCCTGCTGCGGGGAAAACTGCATCAGACCGAGAGACCGGATTCGCCCGGAGAAGGCAAGGCCGGCGTCATCCCAGGTCGGTCTGGGAAAAATCATTGCCCTTGTAGAGCAATTTGATGCCATGCCTCTTTGCGATCGCGTAGGCGAAGCAATCGCCGAGATTGAGCTGGGCGGGATGCCCCGACCCCTTGCCGAAGCGCTCGAAGGCCGCGAGAGCCAGCAAATGAGCCTCCTCGTCGACGGCGACAACGGTGATATGCGCGCGTTGCAGAAAAAGCAGCAATCCGTGGAGCGCATTCCCGAGGCTCGTTTCCAAAACCCGCCGTATCGCAAGGACAGCCTCGAAAATGGCCACCGGTGTCGTCAACCGGGTCGGGCTGGCTTCCAGGCGGCTTGCGAGCGCCGGGCCTTCGGGCTCGTCGAGAACGATGGCCACCAGAGCGGAGGCATCGACCAGCATCACCTCTCCTCCGTTCCGGTCCCGTCATGCCCCGACAACGCGTCGAAAAACGCTTTGTCGGCAGACAGGCCGGTCCTCGGATAGCTGGCAAACATCGCCCTGATGTCGGCGGTCTCGTCCCACAGGGACCTGTTGCCCCGATGGCGGCGCAGCGCATCCTTCACCGCATCCCTTATCGCGGTCGTGATCCCTACGCGGCGCGCTTCAGCGAGTTCACGGACGAGCATGTCGGTTTCCTCGTCTTTTACGTGTATCACCATCTTATATACAACCATGGATATTTATGTAAAGTCATTTTACGATATATAAAATGAGAACACAAGAAGAACATGTGCGATTCGAAGCGCATATACGGGCGCGCGTATGAAAAGACGCACGGAGACGGCATCCCGGCCTCGTCGCCCGGTTGCGGTTGCCCCTTCCCGGTGCGGGCTAGGCCCCTATGCGAGCATCGGCCACAGCGAGGCGGCCAGGAGCACGCCCATCGCAATGTTGAACCATTTGAGCCGCACGGGGTCCGACAGGAAGCCGCGCAAGGAGGTACCGAAGGCGGCCCAGCTCGAGACGCAGGGCAGGTTGACCACGCCGAAGGCGAGCGCGACCAGAAGCACCGAGGCAAACGGCGCCTCGGCGCTGGTATAGAGCGCCATCGCGGTGACGGCCATAACCCACGCCTTGGGATTGACCCACTGGAACGCGGCCGCCTCCAGAAAGCTCATCGGGCGGCCCGACGACCCGCCCTTGTCGGCCATCGAGCGCGACATGGCGATCCGCCAGGCGAGAACGACGAGATAGACCGCCCCGGCAGCTTTCAGCCCGAGACCGAGCTGCGGATAGGCCGTCAGCACGGCGCCCAGCCCGAGCCCCACGGCCAGCAGGAGCACGACGAAGCCGATGCCGATCCCCAGCATGTGCGGCACGGTGCGGCAGAAGCCGAAATTCACCCCCGAGGCGAGCAGCATCACATTGTTGGGGCCCGGCGTGATCGAGCTCACGAAGGCGAAGACGAGCAGCGCCAGGAACGCATCGGCCGACATGAGTGACATCCCGATTTTCTCGCCGGATATGCCGAACGCGGGGCCGGCGGGTTGCCGGCCGGATCGGCCGCTGCACGGCGCAGCGCGCCGCACAGGAAAAGCGGACGGGCCGGAAAGGGCCGGTCAGGCGTGCGCGTTTACATTCCTTCCGCGCCGCGGTTCAGCGCCGCGACGCCGGTGCGGCATACCTCGACCAGGCCGAGCGGCTTCATGATGGCGATGAACTGCTCGATCTTCGAGACGCGCCCGGTGATCTCGAAGATGAAGTGCTCGGTATTGGCATCGATCACGCTGGCCCGGAACGCATCCGCCAGCCGCAGCGCCTCGACCCGCCTCTCGCCGGTGCCGGCGACCTTGACCATGGCGAGCTCGCGCTCCAGCGGCCGTTCCTGGCCGCGCTCGCGCGCCACCACCGTCAGGTCGAACACCCGGTGGACCGGCACGATGCGCTCGAGCTGGTTCTTGATCTGCTCAAGCACGTGCGGCGTGCCGCGCGTGACGATGGTGATGCGCGACTGGTGCTTTTCGTGTTCGGTCTCCGAGACCGTCAGGCTGTCGATATTGTAGCCGCGGCCGGAGAACAGGCCGATGACGCGGGCGAGCACGCCCGGCTCGTTGTCGACCAGCACCGACAGCGTGTGCCGCTCCGGCGTCTGCGTGTCCTTGGCGATGAAATAGGCCGATCCGGTCGGCTGAAGCTGCGCGTTCATGGTTGTCTTTCTCAAGCGTAGGTCTGGGGTATCCGCACGGGAATCCTGCCTCGGTTTACACCAGCTCCCGGCCCCTGGCGTCGATGGCGGTGGCAACGGCCTCGTCGCTCGCCTCGTCCGGCAGCAGCATCTCGTTGTGCGCCTTGCCCGACGGGATCATCGGGAAGCAGTTGGCGAGGTTGGCGACCCGGCAGTCGAAGATCACCGGTTTCTTCACCGCGATCATCTCTGCGATCGCCGCGTCGAGGTCGCCCGGCTTCTCGCAGCGTATGCCATGCCCGCCATAGGCTTCAGCCAGCTTGACGAAGTCCGGCAGCGCCTCCGTGTAGGAGTGCGACAGCCGGTTGCCGTGCAGCAATTGCTGCCACTGGCGCACCATCCCCATATACTGGTTGTTGAGGATGAAGATCTTGATCGGCGCGTCGTGCTGCACCGCCGCGCTCATCTCCTGGATCGTCATCAGGACCGAGGCGTCGCCGGCAATGTCGATGACCAGGCTGTCGGGGTGCGCGATCTGGACGCCGAGCGCTGCCGGCAGGCCGTAGCCCATCGTGCCGAGCCCGCCGGAGGTCATCCAGCGGTTCGGTTGCTCGAAGCCGTAGAACTGCGCCGCCCACATCTGGTGCTGGCCGACCTCGGTGGTGATGAAGGTGTCGCGGTCCCTGGTCGCCTCGTAGAGCCGCTCGATGGCGAATTGCGGCATGATGACGTCGGCGCTCGCCTTGTAGGCGAAGGAATTGCGCGCGCGCCATTTCCCGATCTGCTCCCACCAGCCGGAGAGGCCCTTCCTGTCGGCCCTGACGGTCGCCCGCCACAGCCGCACCATGTCCTCCAGCACATGACCGACGTCGCCGACGATCGGCACCTCGACCCGGACGTTCTTGTTGATCGACGATGCGTCGATATCGACATGGATCTTGCGGGAGTTGGGCGAGAACGCGTCGAGCCGGCCGGTGATGCGGTCGTCGAAGCGCGCGCCCAGGCACAGCATGACGTCGCAATCGTGCATGGCCATGTTGGCCTCGTAGCTGCCGTGCATGCCCAACATGCCGAGCCAGTTCTTGCCCGAAGCCGGATAGGCGCCCAGCCCCATCAGCGTCGAGGTGATCGGAAAGCCGGTCAGGTCGACCAGCTCGCGCAGCAGGTGGCTGGCCTCCTTGCCGGAATTGACGACCCCGCCGCCCGAATAGATCACCGGGCGCTTCGCCTGCGCCATCAGCTCGATGGCCGCCTTGATGCGGTCGGCGTCGCCCTGCACCTTCGGCTGGTAGGAGGGGCGCGGCGCCGTCTGCGGCGGCGTGTAGGTGCCGCGCGCGAACTGGACGTCCTTGGGGATATCGACCACCACCGGCCCCGGCCGCCCGGTCGTGGCCACGTGGAACGCCTCGTGGAGAGTGGCCGCGAGCTCGTCGACGTCCTTCACCAGCCAGTTGTGCTTGGTGCACGGCCGGGTGATGCCGACCGTGTCGCATTCCTGGAAGCCGTCCGAGCCGATCAGCGTCGTCGGCACCTGGCCGGTGATGCAGACCAGCGGGATCGAATCCATCAGCGCGTCCTGCAGCGGGGTGACGGCGTTGGTCGCCCCCGGCCCGGAGGTGACCAGCATGACGCCGGCCTTGCCGGTCGAGCGCGCATAGCCCTCGGCGGCGTGGCCCGCCCCCTGCTCGTGGCGCACCAGGATATGGCGGACGTCGTCCTGCTGGAACAGCTCGTCGTAGATCGGCAGGACGGCGCCGCCCGGATAGCCGAAAATATGCTCGACGCCGTTGTCGACCAGCGCCTGCACCACCATTTCCGCACCCGTCATCTCTCGCCGGCCGCTCTCGTTCTTTCCGCTGCTCATCGGTCTGTCCTGCCTTGTCCGCGCTGCCCGGCGCGATATTCGTCTAGTCGGGTTCTCGCCAATAAAAAAGGCTCCCGAGGGAGCCTGTCGTGCGCGCATGGGGTGCTGTCGCCCGGCGGTCACACCGCCTTGCCCATGCGCCGTCCTACGAGGATGATCGTCTTCATCATGGGCGCGGACAATAAGGGCATTGCACGGGCCCTGTCAATCGGGCGCGAGACCGGCGTTGCGCCGCCTCCGCGGACACGCCTCAGCAGCTTTCGCCATCGAGCGTCCCGGGATCGCGGATGAGCGGCCAGTAGCTGAGCAGCCACGACAGGAAGGCGGCAGCCCAAAGCAGCGAGGCGAGCGCATAGGGCGGCCCCGGCAGGTGCTGCACGAGGCCGAGATCGGGCAGCACGCGCAGCAGCACCGCCGCGCCGCAGCAAAGCAACGCGATCTTCGCGCCGCGCGGAAAGACCAGCTTCTGGTTGGCGTGCAGCAGGCCGGCGATCGAGAAGACTGCCAGGACGCCCATGCCCAGCCCGCCCATGAAGGCCGTGTGCAGGCCCGGCACCTCGCCGAACGGGGCGCCGAGCCGGGCGGCGCCGACAAGAAGCAGCCCCCCTCCCGCGAAGGCGCTGGCCCCGGCGATCACCATGATCTCGGCGCGAAACGCCTCGCGCCCGACGAATGCCTCGGCGACACGATCCATGAAGGCGGCGCCCGCGGCGATCATCAGGAAGCCGCGCACCGCCTCGGAAAGGCCGAGCAACTCTCCCGCGACGGCGATGGCGACCAGCCCTGAGGCGAGATGCCGGCGCCCCGGATGGGGGCGGAAGGGCGAGGTTTCCTCGCTCGGATCGAGGACGAGATTGGTGACGGGGATCGTGATGCGCGCCAGCGCCAGCCCGAGCAGGCCGAGAAAGACGAAGCCCGCGCAATGCAGGAGGAACTGCGCCAGCCCGGCATCCTCCACGAAGAAGGCGTAGGAGATGGCGAGCTGCGCGGCGAGCAACGCCGAGATCCAGAACAGGAAGGCCAGCAGCCTGTCGGTGCGCTTGCGCAACGAGACCCGCGTCACATAGACCGCGAGCGCCAGGAGCCAGCCGGCATCGGCAGCCGCGCCCGGCAGGACGAGCGCATCGGCACCGAGGAAGCCGACCAGGCGGCCGACGCCCCACAAGGCGGCAAGGCCGAACAGGCGCCGCCCCTGAAGCCTGGGCGTATCGGTCCATTCCGGCACCGCGGTGGTGATGAAGCCGAGAAGTGCGGCGCCGAACGCGCCGAAGATCATCTCGTGGGCATGCCACAGGCCGGGCGGAGTGGAACGCGCCAGCGGCAGGTCGAGGCCGAAGACCAGCACCCATTGCAGGGGCCAGATCGCGGCATAGAGCGCGCCGAGCGGAAAGAAGACGCGGAAGCCCTCGTCTCCCAGGACGTCGAGCAGGGAACGCAGGCGATGAGGCTCGGAAGGTGCGAGCACGCTCAGGCCACCCTGCGTTCGTCGACGTCGTGAATGTGGCGGAACAGCGGGTCCTCGTGAAGGAATGCCTGGACGGCGGCGAACACGGCGGCATCGTCCCGCTCTCCCGGCCGCCCGTCAAGCAGCCGCTCGCCGGCCACCCCGTCGCCGGCATGATCGAGCACCACGACGCGATGGGCGATGCGCGCCGCCTCGATCAGGTCGTGGGTAACGAAGAGCGCGGCGAAATGCGCGTCCCTGACCGCCTCGATGACGAGGTCCTGCATGCGCCGCTTGAGCGCGGCGTCGAGCGCCGTGAACGGCTCGTCGAAGAAGACGAAATCGGGTTCCACCGCCAGCGCGCGGGCGATCGCGACGCGCTGGCGCATGCCGCCGGACAGCTCGACCGGATATTTGTCGAGGTCGACGGCCTCGAACGCCGCCCTGGCCGCCGCCGCCTCGGCGCGGACGCGCCGCTCGCGGCGCCCGGCACCCGACAGCCGCAGCGGATAGGCGATATTGTCGCGCGCCGTCGCCCAGGGCAGCAGGCGCGGCTCCTGGAACACCATGGCGTGGCGCCGGTAGCCGGCCGCCACGGTGCCGCGCAGCGGCTCGACGATGCCGGCCGCGATGTGGACCAGCGTGCTCTTGCCGCAGCCGGACGGCCCGACGAGCGCCACCACCTCGCCCGGCGCGACGGCAAGGTCGATATGGTCGAGCACGGTGCGGCCGAAATAGGCGTGGCCGACGCGTGCGAGCGAGAGGGCCGGCGCGCTCACCGCTTGACGCCCCACGGCCGCGCCGCCGCCCGCCAGCGCTCGAACTCCGAGCGGACCGGATGCACGATGCCGTATTCGACGGCGATCAGCGCCGCGACGGCGATCGACACCCAGGCGAGCGCGCCGGCGACGTCCAGATTGGCGCGGCTGCGCGCCAGCTCGCCGCCGATGCCGCCGACATTGGCCAGGAGCTCGGCCATGACGGCCACCTTGAAGCCCATGCCGAGCGCCACCACCAGCGCCGGAAACAGATGCGCCGCGACATGGCGCAGGCCGAGCGTCGTCAGCCGCCGGACCGGCCCGGCGCCGAAGGCGCGCGCCATGTCGTCGAGGCCGCGGTCGCGCGTCATCACGCCTTCGGCGACCCCGACGAAGACCAGCGGCGCGGCCGCGACGAGGATGGTGAAGATCACGGTGCCGTCGGTGGAGCCGAACCAGATCATCGCAAGCACGATCCAGGCGATCGGCGGCACGCCGAGCAGCACCGTCACCAGCGGCCGGGCCAGCCTCAGCGTCGCCGGCGAATAGCCGGCGGCCAGGCCGAGCGCGGCGCCGATCGCCGCCGACACCGCGAAACCCTCGACCGCGCGCCGGCCGGTCAGCAGCGCGACCTGCCACGCATCTGGGTCGGAAAGGATCGCAAACCCCGCCGCCAGCGTATCGAGCGGCGCCGGCAGGATGAATTCGCCATAGGCCTCGTGGCCGGCCTGCCACAAGGCCGCCAGCAGGGCCAGCGCAGCGATCCCCGACCAGGCCGACCAGAGAAAGCTCCCCGTCCGGCCGAGCCGGGACAGCGCTGCGCTCATCGCCGCCTCAGAGGTAGAAGTCGTCGTCCGGCAGCTTGCCGCCGATCAGAGCGGGGTCGGTGTCCGACAACGTCGTCAGCATGGATTCGATCTCCCCGCGCGCGGCTGAAGCCCGCGTCGCCACGAGGTTCGACGTCGCGACCGAAGCCGCAATCACCGGGGCAGGCATTTCCAGCCCCTCCGCGGCGTCGGCCGCCGCCGTGTCGGGCGCGGCGTTGACCGCGGCGGCCGCCTTCTCCAGCCCCTCCTGCAACGTGTCGGCAACGCCGGCGCTGCTCTCGATGAAGGCGTTGGTGAGCGCCAGGCCCGCCTGCGGCAGCACCGGCTTTCCGCCGCTCACCTCGCCCCAGGCCTTCTGGATGTCGATGACGCGGGCGATCGTCTTGCCGGCGCCCTTGGCACGGATGATCGCAGCCGAGATCGCAGGCTCCGGCGCCAGCACGGCGTCGACCCGGCCGGCCAGCAGCATCTGGATCGCCTCGACCGGCGAGCCGACCGTCTCCACGGTCAGGTCCGTGCCGGCCGTCAGCTTCTCGTGCTTGAGGAGCCGCGCCACGACCAGATCCGGCATGTCGTTGCGGAACGGCACGGCGAGCGTCTTGCCCTTGAGGCCGGCGAAGCCAGAGACGGCCGTATCGGCGGAGATGACGTAGAGCAGGCCGTTGGTCATCACGTTGAGCAGCTTTAGCGGAAAGCCCCGGTTGTAGAGGGTGGCCGCCACCTGCACCGGCAGCACGACCGCCTGCATCGTGCCCGAGGTGAGGCCCGCGCGCATCTCGTCCGGATTGCGCCAGACCTTGAAGTCGACCTTGTCGGCGACGCCGGCCAGCGCGCCGGAGGCGGCGGCGTGCGCGAGCGTGATCGAGGGACCCGCGGGCGGGCCGTAGAGCGTGAGTTCGGCCAGCGCCGCCGCCGAAGCGCCGCCGGCCGTCGCACCCAACAACGGCAGCGCCGCGGCGCTCCCCATCCCGGCAAGCACGGCGCGGCGATCGATGGAGGTGGAAAAGGGGCTGGATCTCGACATGAACGGCTCCTGGGATGGCGCCGTCGGCACGGAAAGGCGCGGCGGCTTCTAAAACTGGAACATTATATTCCACTTTTATCGCGATCAAATGCAGGAATCAACGGGGCCGGCGGGTGCGACAATCGGCAGCAAGGCCGCCGGCAACCGGGCTGGGTCGCCGACAGAAAGACCCCGGGGGAGCCTGCCATGCGCACGGGCCGCACCGGCCGGCGGTCGCTTCGCCGGCGCGTGCGTCGTCGGACGGGGGAGGATGATCCCCGTCGCGGGGGCGAAGCTTGCGCGGGCGCTACCGGTCGGACGGCGCGACGCTTTCGCGGGGCTAGCAGGACGGACCGAGGTCGCGCGAGCCCGGCATATAGGCGACCGCGAAGTTCGGCCGCGCCTGAATGCGGGCATACCAGTCGCCGACGCGCGGCAGGTCGGCCCACATCTTCGCCAGCCCCAGATCCTCCATCCGCACGACGGTCGGCGTGATCGAGACGTCGGCCAGCGAATAGGCCTCGCCGTTGAGCCATGGCCCTTCGGCCAGCGAGCGGTCCATGCGCTCTAGCGACTGGCGCAGCCGGTCGAGCGCCTCGGCCACCGCCTCCTGCGGAAAGCCGCCGCGGCCCATGCGCTGGTAGAAGTGCTTCCTGAGCGGCAACCGTTCCGTATAGGCGATGAACTGCTCCTCGCTCATCTGCGACCAGATCGGCACGAAATAGGCGTTGAACGAGGGCACGCGGATCGACGGCGTCGGCACCTCGTCGATATATTGCCGCCATGCCCGCATGCGGGCCCGCGCCTTGGAGTCGGCAGGCCGCACCGGGGTGTCGGGAAAGACCTCGTCCAGATATTCGTTGATCACCGAGCTATCGATGATCGGGTCTCCGTCGTGGACCAGCGTCGGCACCACCCCGTTCGGATTGAGCTTCAGGTATTCGGCCGTCAGGTGCTGCGCATCGGCGAAGACGATCGGCCGCGACGTCCACGCCAGCTCTTTCTCGGCGAGCACGAGCCTCACCTTCTGGCTGCAGGTCGAAATGGGCGAGTGATAGAGTTCGAGCACGTCATCCTCCCGGGCGAGACGCGCCGAGCTAAGCAGCCGGCGCGGCGCGGCGGAAATGAAATGTGCTTATCGCGGCCATGCCGAACCGGTATGGTCCGCCCATGGATCTGCGGCTTCTCGAACAGTTCGTCCAGGTCTGCGAGGCGGGCAGCCTGACCCGCGCCGCGGAGAAGCTGGCCTGCACCCAGCCGGCGCTGACGCGCCAGATGCTGAGGCTCGAGCGCCAATTGAACGCGCAGCTTCTGGTCAGGAGCTCGCGCGGCGTCGAGACCACCCAGGCCGGCGCGCGGCTTCTGGAGCACGCCCGGCCGCTGCTCGACCATGTCCGCCGGGTGCAGGCCGAGCTCGACAATCTGAAGCGCGAGCCGGCCGGCGAGGTCTCGGTCTGCCTGCCGACCTCCTTCCACGACGTCGTCACGCTGCCGCTCGTCTCGGATGTCCGCCGCGCCCTGCCGCTGGTCAGGCTGCGCATATTGGAGGCGATGGACGCCGCGCTGCGCGAGGAGATCGCCGCCGGCGTCGACATCGGCGTCACGATGCACGACCCCGACCGCACCATCGAGGGCGCCGGACCGATTCCGCTCGGCGAGGACGCGCTGGTGCTCTATGGCCGTCCCGGCGCCTTCCCGGCCGGTGCGCCGGTCCACCTGCTGCAGCTTCGCGGCCTGCCGCTCATCCTGCCTTCGGGCCGCAATCATATGCGCGAGAAGCTGGCGCGGCTGGCCGGCCGCCACGGCGTCGCGCTCGACATCGTCATGGAGGTCGACACGGCTGGCCTGATCACCGATCTCGCCCGCCGCGGCGAGGGCTTTTCGGTGACGCCGCGCATGGCGCTGAAGCCGGCCGGCGACGACGGTCTGGAGTATTGGCCGATCGCCGGCGCCGGCGTCGCCTGGGCCGCCTATGTCCGCGACACGCGCCGCCGGTCCCCTGCCGTCGCAGCCGTCGCCGCGCGGCTGGTGAGCCTGTGCCGGGGTCGCCTCGCCCTGCCGCCGCCATCCACTGCCGCAGCCGTCTCCGGCCTGTCCTGACCCCAGCCGGTGCGCGCCCCGCCGGCCGCTGACTTAACGCTCTCTCAACCATCCGCTCGAACGTGCCCTTAACCCTATGGGCGCA
>ENA-UOVV01000602-UOVV01000602.1-compost-metagenome-genome-assembly--contig:-NODE-602-length-39796-cov-15.263456_pt1 | contig 39796 bp, 40 predicted proteins | sample MGYA00238155_ERZ761577 | MGnify/ENA primary metagenome ERZ761577 (study PRJEB28898, sample SAMN06268775) | compost metagenome | isolation source: Emeryville, CA | place: USA:Emeryville, CA | collected... | reverse complement strand
AGTGCGCTGAATCATGTGGCACATAGATTAAGTGAGCCAAAGAATGGCGAATTGTATATTTTTGATGATACTGATAGAGTAAATGGACAAGGGTATACTGGCATCGGAGGAAAATTAGCAGATGCAGGTGAGAAAGCATATAGATTTGTTTCTAAAGATGGTCGGGTTGATACCGATGGCAGCAGGTCAAGTGGGGGCAATCAGAATATACAGATAAATATTACTCTTCTTATAAATCCATGGTTAGTAGTGAAGGAATTTCCGCAAATGGAAATAATTTCACTCAAAAATTAATAAAAAATTAAACATTCCGGCAAATGAGGTTCCTTCCATCGCTCGTTTGAACGATGGCAGTCCGGAAAAACAAAGAGTTTATAGATTAATTTGTAACCCAATAAAAAATATTTTTGTTTTATCAAAGAATTTAAACTTACTTTGCAATTCAAAGTTCTTTTAATATGAGTCAAAACTACAAAGAAGATCTGGAGCAAATCCGTTCCATGATGGAGCGGTCTTCCCGTTTTATTTCGCTGTCCGGCTTTTCCGGAATTTTCATCGGTTTGGTCGGTTGTGTCACCGCTTTTCTACTGTTCAAATATCAGTCGGTATTGTATTCTGCCAACGAATTCAGCGAATTTAGAAGCGCGTTGCAAAGTCTTTTTGTCATCGGAGCCGTCAGTCTGATTACAGCAGTTGCGGGCGCGGTTTTCTTTACGCTCCGAAAAACCAAAAAACTGAAACTTCCATTCTGGTCGTCCGTTACCAAACGGATTTTATTCAGCCTTTTGGTTCCGCTCGCTGCCGGTGGAATTTTCTGTCTGAAACTGACTCAGCTCAATCTGATTTTCCTGGTTTTGCCCGTCACCCTCATTTTTTACGGGCTGGCACTGCTCAATACCGCAAAATACACTTTCAGGGAAACCGCATATCTGGGGCTGATTGAATTGGGATTGGGGCTGATTGCCTTATTTTTGCCGGACTACAGTATTTGGATTTGGGGAGCCGGTTTTGGGATTGCTCATATTTTATACGGACTTTTGGTACAAAGAAAATACAAATAAAAAATTCTGAAAATGAGTCTGATTCATTCATTGAACAAAAATTTTGAAAACCGCGTCCGCCTGGGTATCATGTCTGTACTCATGGTCAACGACTGGGTGGATTTCAATGAAATGAAGGAAATCCTGGACATCACAGACGGTAATCTCGCCAGCCATACCATAGGCTTAGAAGACAAAAATTACATAGAAATCAAAAAAGAATTTGTCGGGAAAAAACCCAGAACTTCTTATCGTATCACTCAAAAAGGCAGAGAAGCTTTTGTGCAGCACCTCAATGCTTTGGAAAAACTGATTCATAACAAATAATTTTTTTTAATCACTTACTTTGAAATTCAAAGTTCTTTAAATTAACTTAATATGAAAAAATTCAAAAACTTAATCATCGGAACCATAGGGTTTGTAGCTTTATTTTACACCAATCAATTGGATTTTGGATTCAACATTGCGCTTTATGCAATGCTGCTGCTTGTACTGTTGATACAAAATTCGGAGGCCAAAAAAGACCTTGGGTTTTGGTGGTTGGCGTTGGCAGCTTTCATTTCGATTTTGGCTTTTGCTTATTATGCTGATGCTTATTCCTTTCTGGCGCTGTTTACGGCAATCGGCGGTCTTAGCATCAAAATTCAGTTTCCGACTTATTCCCGACTGATGTATCCTGTGGTCGCTTTCATCAGCGGCATCACCTCCCCTTTTCGGTTTCTGATGTTTCCGAATTGGATTCCAAAAAATCTGAACAGAAATCATTTCGGTCAGAAGTTTTTACTGTATTTTATTGTTCCCGGTTTGATACTTTCGGTTTTCATTTTGGTGTATTCGGGCGGCAGCGATATTTTCGCTTCCTTTTTTGAAAATTTCTTCCTTCAATTTAGTTTTGGAAAAATCATTTTGCTCGGTTTGATTGGTTTGGCCATCAGCTTCAATCTCTGGTATTCTTTCAGCACAAAAGAAATTGACCAAACAAATGATGAAATCCGGGAAGAATTCAACGAAAATGAGGTTTCTGACTTCAGAAAAAAATTGGAAACCGAAAACATCAGTTACAGCAGAAACAGCGGCGTGATTTCTTTGATTTTGATTAATATAACCTTGCTCGCATTCCTGATCAGTTACAATTACGAACAGTTTTTTCAGGCGCAAAATGTAATGAATCTGAGTGCGGAAACCCATCAGCGTGTGGGAACGGTGATTCTCTCTATCGTTCTGGCCATCCTCATTATTTTGTTTTATTTCAAATCGGTGTTCAATTTTGACCCCAAAGCCAAAACTCTCAGAAACCTTACTTTCGTCTGGATGGGTCTCAATTTTCTGCTGATTCTTTCCACCCTACTGAAAACCCTAAATTACATTGATGTCTTCGGTTTGACTTTCAAAAGAATCGGTGTGATTGTATTTTTGAGTTTATGTGTTACAGGTTTGATTTACACTTTTCTAAAAATAAAATACAAGAAAACAAATTCCTATTTATTGGTTCGTATGATGAAAGTAGGATGCATGGTTTTCATCATGGGCAGTTGGATTAATTTCAGTTGGTTGGTCACTAAATACAACACGACTTTTCAACAGCAAGCTGATTTTTATTATCTGCGTGGACTGAAATACAACCACTTACTCATGCAGAAAGTTTATAAAAACGATCCTCGTTGGGGTGATTTCAGAGACACTGCAAAAGACAGAAATCAATACCAAAAAAAGATTCCTTTTTTGGACAGAAATTTTTATGAATTCGTAGTGCTTTCGGACAATTGACTTCAAACGAGGCCCCTCTCCAATTTTATTTTTTCATAAGCCTGCTGGATTTTCTGGAATTGCTCTTTGGCGTTTTTTTGGTGTTCCTCCCCCAAATGTGCAACCTTGTCCGGGTGGAAGCGCAAAGCCAACGCCCGGTAGGCTTTTTTGATTTCATCATTCGAAGCTGACTGATCAACGCCCAGCACTTTGTAATCCGAATTCGATTCTCGTACAAACATGTTTTTTTCACTCTGATAATCAGAGGCAGAAATCCCCAAAAGAAGACTGATTCTATGGATGACATTGATTTCTGATTGGGTGATTTTTCCGTCCGCAGTCGCAATTCCAAACAGATAATGCAACAGCAAAACCCTGTCCTGCGGCTGTGTTTTCTCCGAAATATTTTCACAAATTTTTTCCAGAGGAATCCCCGGAGTTTCAAGGAATCGTTTCAGCATCTGCAAATGAGAAACTTCAAATCGATCACCAAGGTTTCGATGAAAAAAAGCTTTGACAAAATTCAATTCTGATTTGAGCACTTTGCCGTCAGCGCGCATAACGGCGGCAGACAAAGCCATCAGCATCAGCGTGAATTCTTCTTCTGAATTAGACTTTCTGTAATACTCATACGAAGCTTCACCATTTTCAAAACGAGGAGAAAAAAATCTGTAAGAAAAATCAATCAGCGTTCCGATTCCGTAACCTATCAATGCGCCAAACCAGGAAAATCCGGTCAGAATGAAGAAAAACAATGCTGCTACGAATCTGATCAAAATGTTTGTTTATTTCTCCGCAAAAATATTGATTTTACAACAATTAAAATCTGTCCGCAATTCCCGAACTTCGTTCTACCCTTCTGCCGGTGCAATGGAGAATCACTTCCTGACTTCCCTGAACGATGAGCTTATTTTTCGCACGGGTTGCAGCCGTATAAAGCAGTTCGGCGGTCAGCAATGCCAAATCCTGATTTTCAGGCAGAACGGTCAGCACTCGATTGAATTCCGAGCCTTGACTTTTGTGAATGGTCATCGCAAAAACGGTTTCCACATTTTCCAAAAAGGCCGGTAAGACCGATTTCAGCGAACCGTCGGCAGATTCAAACCAAACCCTGCCGCCGCGCACAATTCCGATGTCACCATTGAAAAGTCCCAATTCATAATTGTTTCCGGTCACCATGATGGGACGATTTTCATAAAATTCGCTGCCGGGAGATAACCATCCTTTGCCGTGCAGGTATTTTTCAATTTTTCGGTTCAGTGCATAAACGCCTTTGTCACCTTCTCTGACTGCACACAGAATTCGTTGGTTGTTTAGTTTTTCGAGCGCGGTTTTGTCGTCATTTTCCTGAATGTATTCCGCATAATTTGCTGCGAAATCATTAAAAATCTTCTCAGAACATTCGGTATCTGTCAGCACTTGTTCATCGGTGTTTTCAAAAAAAGGACGAATGTCTTCGGGTTGATTATTGATGATGGCTTTGCTCAGTTTTCCGATGCCGCCATCGTCAGAAAACCGGAAACTGTGTCGGAGTTCCACCACTTTTTCAAACAAGGGATGTCCGCTTTCGCCGATGTTTTCAGTTTTTATTTTTGATTTTTCATTCACTAAAAACTTATTGATGAAATTGGCTTTTTCAAGACTAAAAAGATTCAATTCCGGTTGCGCCATACACAAATCTCCGAACAAACTACCGGCTTCCACAGCCGCCAATTGGTTTTTGTCGCCAAGCAAAATCAGACGCGTATCGTTGCCGATGGCATCCAACAGTTTGGCAAACATCGCCAAGTCAATCATGGAAGATTCATCCACAATGATCAAGTCATAAGGCAAAGGATTTTCTGCATGGTGTTTGAAATAAATGCTGTTTTTCTGATACCCCAACAAACGGTGCAAAGTAGAAGGAAGCAATTGTTCAAATTCGGCTTTTAAATCCGGAAAATTGAGGGTTGTATTTTTGAGTGATTCCGCCATTCTCGCCGCTGCTTTTCCGGTGGGTGCGGCCAATGCGACTTTCATATTCGGGTTTAATTTGAAGAGCAATGACAGCACTTTGGCGAGCGTAGTGGTTTTGCCGGTTCCCGGTCCGCCGGTGATGATGCTGAACCGGTTCAATACGGACGAAATCGCTGCCACGGCTTGCCAATCGGTGGCGTTGGTGCTGTTGGCAGAAAAAAGTGCTTGAACTTCCGCTTGGATGGCTTCTAATGATGCGGCAATATCAGCTGTTTTTTCATTTGCAATGAGTGCGGCTATTTTTTGTAAAACCAAGGTTTCATAATGATAATACCTTTGTAGATACAAACGGTTTTTGTCAAGAATCAATGGTTTTTTGACTTTGTCATTTTCGCTTACAAATTTATTTTTCTTCAAATCTTCGGTTGAAATCAATTTGAATGGATGAAGTGCAGCTTCCTCTGCTTTGAGTTTTTCCCAATCGATTTGATTCAAATTCACACAAACGCTGCCTTCTGCTAATTTTTTGGACAGCAAATAAAAATAGGGCAGCATTTCCTTATCTTTGAAATAATCAGCAAATTGCAAATGAACATTTTTGGTTTGAAGCATGGTTTCGAATTTATAAAAAATTTTTCATCCGGAAGATGAATACTAAAATTTCCTTCGAAAATAACACAAGGAAGCGGCAAAAAATGTCGTTGGGAATTATTTAATAAAAAAAATCAATCAAAAATCCAGCAAACCGATGTCCTTTCTGTAATACTGATAATCAAAATGAACTTTGACAATGTTCTCATAAGCCTGATTTCTGGCTTCTTCAAGCGAATTTCCCAGGCCGACGATATTGAGTACCCGCCCGCCCGTAGTCAACATTTTCCCTTCTTTTTCTTTGGCACCTGCCACAAAATAAGGACATTCAAGCTTTTCGATTCCGCGGATTTCAAATCCTTTTTCATAATTCAAGGGATATCCTCCCGAAACCATCACCACACAGCAAGCATGCAGGTTTGAAAAATCCAGTTCAAAATGTTCACCACGGTTGGATTTCATTACTGTTTCATACAAATCATTTTTGAGAAGCGGCAAGCATACCTGTGTTTCGGGATCGCCCATTCTCAGATTGTATTCCAACAGATAAACCCCTTTGGTTGAAATCATCAATCCAAAGAAAATCACACCTGAAAATTCCATTTTTTCGGAGAGAAGTCCGTTTAGTGTCGGCTGCATGATTTGTTGTGAAAATTCTTCGAAATGAGATTTTGTAAACAAAGGATTGGGTGCCATTGCGCCCATTCCGCCGGTATTGAGTCCGGTCTCACCTTCACCGATTTTTTTGTGGTCTTTGGCAGAGATGAAGGGCACAATTTCCTTGCCGTTGAAAAACGAAAGTATGGAAGCTTCAAAACCTTCCAGATATTCTTCTATCACCACTTGATTTCCGGCATCGCCAAAGGATTTGTTTTCCATGATGTCCAAAACCGCTTTCTTGGCTTCTTCAAAATCACGACAAATGACCACTCCCTTTCCGGCAGCCAGTCCGGAGGCTTTTACGACAATCGGATAATCCTGTGTTTCAAGGTATTCTATGGCGAGCATTGGTCCGTTGAAGATTTTGTATTTTGCTGTTTTGACATTGTATTTGGCCATAAAATCTTTTGCAAATGCCTTGCTTGATTCAAGTTGGGCAGCCTTTTTGTCCGGTCCGAATATCTCCAGCTTTTCAGCCTTGAACAAATCGACAATTCCTTGGGCCAATTCGGCTTCAGGCCCCACAAAGGTCAAATCAATCTGATTTTCTTTGGCAAAATCACGAATTTCCTCCAATGAATTCAGAGAAAGATTTGTTCCCATCTTTGCTGTTCCGGCATTTCCGGGAGTGAAATACAAATCGAGCTGTTCATTGTTTTGCAGTGCATCCTGCTTGAATTTCCAACCAATTGCATGCTCCCGACCTCCCGATCCGATGATCAATATTTTTTTGATGTTTGACTGTTCCGGCATTTTATTTTTGATTTGGTTTACAAAGATGTAAATTCATGTCCAAGCTACACAAAAAAAAGGAATGATTTTACTGTTTGAACCATGGATTTTCTACACATAAAAATGCCCCAATCAGTTGATCGAGGCAAATCATGTGTTAATTAAATGATTATCTGGTCGGAGCATCTGGTTTTTCGAATGCTTCGGGTGGAGTGGTTGCCGGATGTTTTGAGCCGTTGTGACAACTGAAACAATCTACTTTGAATTCAGCAGGATTTTCAGTTTCAAAATAATTTTTGTTGATGTCCATGACCATTCTCATCATGTCTCTTGCAATTTCTTTGTGCTTGCTTTCATCGCTCGCCCAATCCATTTTTCCATCGTCTCCACGCACATGGCAGAAACTGCATTTGACACCCAGTGAGTATTTGAACTCATCCATGACACGGCCCAAATCCTCTTCAGAAATATCCTGTGGGAGTACCTGTAGATTTTTGAACCTCGGGTTGGGTTCAATTTCATATCCACTTTCGGTTTTGTGGCTAATAAATCCGTAAAACACTCCAAAAGCCATCAAAAGTGCAATCGGAAAAATTGATTTTATTCTCATCATTTTACATATTTTAATTATATTCATTCGATTCAGTGAATGCTAAGCTAACTATTTTTGGATAATTTTGAAATGGAAAGGTCATTTAAATTGAATTAATTTTCAAAAAATGCCATGGAGCTACCAATCCAGATGGCGTCTTTTCGGTTGAAATCCACATTGACCATGGCCGCTTTTGTCATTCTGACCAAGTTGATGACCCATTCGGGGTTTTCGTCTTTGGGATTCCACAAAAACAACATTCTGATTTCGGCTTTTGAAAATTCTCCTCTGCTGTCTTCAAACAGTGGTTCATAACTAACTTTTCGTTGCATGATGAAATTTTCGGGATTCCTGATTTGATTGATTTTCTGTTTTGTTGGATTCAGCTCTATTCCGCTTCCGGCAAATGAAAACAAGGGTTTGAGTACAAATTCATTCAAGTTTTCGTCTTGTGGAAAATCGCTCAAGAAAAAACTTTCCGGTATGTATTGATGTTTGAGTTTAGGGAGCAGGTATTTTGAGATTTTAAAAAACCAGTTGGGGTGCGTTACCCACTCCACATCCAGTTCGTCGCGAAAATCAAAATGGGTTTTCAGGTTGGGAATTTTATCTATTTCATCAAATATTACACGGTTGTATATTCTGTGAATCGGTATAGATTTTCCATCTTTTTCATAATAAAGCTCGTTGCCTGATTTTTTTACATCCGTTAGATTCACAATCGGAATTCCGAGCATTTTTTGGGTTGCCAAAAAGTCGGCCAGTGTTTTTTGTTTTTCGGGATGAATCTCCATCAAAATCACATTTTCGGGTTTTTCACCTGCCAAAATAACTTCATCCAATTTATTAAAATAGGATTCGACTGTGTATGGATGTTTGATTTGATTCAAAAAAGGATAGGTTTCCAACAGCATTTGTTCGTACAATTTCTTTAAAGAAAACAAAGATGGAAAAGCTTGTAGTTCAATTAATTCAGGAGAAATTTCACCTTTTTCATCTTTGCATATTCCAAAATCGATGGCGATGAAGTGTGGTTTTTCTGTATCCTTGGGAACTTTGTGGTTTTCAGGAATCGCTTTTGCCAATTCATCCTCTTTCATCGATTTGATTTGTTCGATGATGGAAGATGAGACCTCAATCAGTTTATCTTTGAATGCTTTGGGAAGGAATACCGGGCTTTCAGACAAACGAAAACCACAATCCACACCACATCTTTCTCTGAAAAGTTGCTGAATACGCCTGTATTTTTCGTTCGAAAACAAGCGATTGAATTCGCTGCGGTATTCTGGAATCATATTTTCTTTTTTATCGAATTTGATTTTTCTTTTTTATCTAAATTCGTATGTCTTTGCTTGATGATGCTCCGCGCTGATTGTTTGAGAAATCTGGGCAGAATCTGAGCCCGGGTCAAAACGATTTTGTCATCATCGTCAATTCTGTCAAGTGTTTCAAGAAATTTCTCAATGCCGTAATCTTCGATCATTGCATTTCTATATTCTTTGTTTTTTAGGCTCGACATCAGACCATCTGGACTGGCTTCAGGGTGAAATTGTGTTCCAATAATTTCTTTTGAAAAACGGATGGACATGATTGCTCTTTCCAAATCAATATGCGGTCTGATTTTTTCGAGGGTCTGTACTTTGGCGCCCATCGAACGAAGTTTTTTATCATTGGGTTGAACACACTGAAAGACTCTTGAATCGATGGCAAAAAATGGATCGGGCAGGTTTTTGTATAAAAATTCTGATTTTCCTACGATGGTTTTGTGAATTGGCATGACGCCAAAACTGTAGGATTTTCTTTTGTTCACCGTAGCCAATCCCCAATGAATTACCGCCCACTGAAACGAATGACAAATTAGGAAAGCGAATTTTTTGTTTGGCCTATTTTGATTGTGTGACCACAGTTTGTCCAGAAAATCACCGTAGTGTTTTTCCCAAGGTTTACCTTCTGGGTGTGGATTTCCCGGCCCACCTGAAGAAATAAAAATATCGTAATCTTTGATATTAGGAATTTTGCTTTTGTAACGCACATCAAACACTTTTATGAGAACTTTTTGTCTGGAGGCTGTCTTGAATTCTTCACACAATTCGACAATGTTTTTTAAACCCTGATTGGGTTTATTGTCATTCATATCGAGTATAGCGATTTTAATCTCATCATTCATATAATCGTCCTAAAAATTTGTGTGTTAATGTTTTAAATTTATTTATTAATTCTTTTGGTTGTTTTTCTGGCTGGGATATCAAACAAACCTTTTTCGGTTTCAGAAATCATATAATCAACGACTTTTTTGAGGCTTTTGGTTTTGTGATAAACCGCCAACTGACGGTCAGCTCCAGTACCCATTTTCATGATTTCTCTGGCGTATTCTACTTCTTTTCTGCAATTGAGTTCATCCACAACATCGTCTATAAAATGAAGTAGTTCTTCTAACAAATCTCTGAAAGGCACTTCTTTTTCTTTGCCAAAATCAATCAAGTTTGCGTCAATTCCGGCTTTTGATGCCCGCCATTTATTTTCGGTAAGCAACAATCTTCGATAACTTCTAAAGCTGGTATTCTGTTGGTGCATTTTGTATATTTTCGCCACCAAAGATTGCATGATTGCAGCCAGACAAACGGTTTCGTCTATTGTCATCGGCATATCGCATATTCTGAATTCAATGGTAGGATAAAAAGGATGCACCCGCAAATCCCACCATATTTTTTTGGCATTGTCCATGGTGCCGGTTTTGACCAAGAGATTCACATATGCATCAAATTCTGCTACACTGTTGAAATAGCTGGGAATACCAGTCCGTGGAAATTTGGCGAAAATTTCCTGTCGGAACGACTTAAAACCGGTATTTCTGCCAATCCAAAAGGGTGAATTGGTAGAGAGTGCGTAGATGTGTGGAAGGAAATAACGCATGACATTCTGTATTCTAATGCCTTCTTCTCTGTCTGGAATTCCAACATGCACATGCAATCCAAAAATCAGGTTGCCTCGTGCAACATCTCCCATATCGCTTACGATTTTGTCATATCTTTCTTTGGGGGTAATGTTGTTTTTTTGCCAATCCGAAAAAGGATGTGTTCCTCCACCTGCTACCCTGAGTCCATTTTCTCGGGCTACTTTAACCAGTCGTTTTCTAAGGCTCGTTAACTCTTCTCTTACTTCGTTGATATTGTTACAGATACCTGTTTCCATTTCAACAACAGATTCATGCATTTCATGCTTCAAGCTTTCGTTCAGCGTTGCTTTTCCGCCTTCAATAATTTTAGAAACATGTGATACCAAATCTCTGGTTTTTGCATCGATGATTTGAAACTCTTCTTCAACGCCCAGTGTAAAAATATGTCCTTCCGCCATATCGTTTAGTCGTATTAGTTACTATTTTTCACTCACAAAATTTCCCCAAGAGATATTTGTTTTTCCTGGTTTGTGTGCTCTGGCTTTCTGAATAGCAAATTTAGCTGAATGCTCAACAATCCATTCAAAATTCTGTTCACCCACTGAATTCTTATCGGCATCCGGAGCAGGATTACAGAAATCAATCGCATAAGGCACACCGTCTCTGATTGCAAATTCCACAGTATTGAAATCATATCCCAGCACCTCATTGATTTTGATGGTGTATTCCTTAATGGTTTTCATCAGCGTTTTGAGTTCTTTCCCTTCTGTTTTTGGAGTAGTAGCATATCTCAGATGGTGGGGATTGGCTGGCGCATAAGGCATGATATGCACATATTTTTTTCCAAGACAATAGACCCTGTAATAATCGTCAAAAACGATTTCTTCCTGTAACATCATGACCAACTGCTCGGTTTCTTTTAGTTTTGTCCACATGTCTTCGGGGCTGTCCACCCTGAAAACGCTTTTCCAGCCTCCGCCGTCATGCGGTTTCATGTATGCCGGAAAACCGATATAATCAAAAATATAATCCCAGTCCAGCGGAAAAGCCAGATTTCTGAAAGAAGATTCTGTGGTGTCATCGGGTCTCTCGCTCGATGGAAGCAGAACCGTTTTTGGGACTGGAATTCCGATTTTGGTCATCAGACAATTGTTGAAGAATTTTTCATCGGCACTCCACCAAAAGGGATTGTTAATGACATAAGTTCCTGAGAGTGCTGCGTTTTTCAGATATGCCCTATAGAAAGGTACATCCTGTGAAATCCGGTCGATGATAACTGCGTATCCGTAGTCAGCTCCTTGTTCTAATTTATCAATTTTAACCGCTTCTGCTACAAATTCACCTTTGCCCAATTCGTTTACTTTGTCGATGAATGCCCATGGAAAAGTATCTTCCATTCCAAATAAAATTCCGATTTTTTTTGCCATACCGATTGGTTTTTAATTTTTATTTAATAATTTATTTCACATTGAAACCGATTCTTTATAAATTCAAGAGCAGTACGGTTCAAATATTGGGTTTCGTTTCTGTCAACAGAAAATTATGACAAAAATCAGTTACTTCACATTTTCCAAAAGTAATAAAGAAATTCAAACAGTCAAATTATTCGGATTGAATTTATTTTCTAATTTTCAGAATGCTTTCGTCGTTGTTCAGAGAGGTTTTTAAGCTGCTGAAATTCATTTGTTTCAAAAGGTATTTTATGCTTTCCAGCCTCGCCTTCTTTTTGCTGTCAGTATCAATCACAGCCCAAGGAGATTTTTCTGTGGCAGTGCCTTCCAGCATTTTATCTATGTAGAAGCTGTATTCGTCCCATTTCTCAATGGCAAACTCATCCAGTCCTCCGATTTTGTATCGCTTCATTTTGTCATTTCTTCGTTTATCCAATCTTTCTTCTTGCTCGTCTTTGGAGATGTTCAGATAGAATTTAATGAGTACAATCCCATCATGTATAAGCATGTGTTCCAACACATTGACTTGCTCCATAAACGAATTGTATTGTTCGTCTGTACAAAAACCAAAAACCGGTTCTACCACTGCGCGATTGTACCAACTTCGGTCAAAGAAAACAATTTCTCCCTTTTTGGGCAGGTGTTGGATATATCGCTGAAAATACCATTGTTTGGTTTCTTCTTCGGTAGGTTTGGGCAGTGAGACCACCCGGTATTTTTTGGGATTCAGACTGGCAATTGTCCTTTTGATGGTACCGCCTTTTCCGGCGGCATCTCTCCCTTCATAAATTACCAGTACACGGGCATTATTTTCTACAATCTGAGATTGCATCTTCAGCAATTCGTACTGAAGTTTGTCGAGTTCTCTTTCGTAATCCAACTGTTTGAGAAACGCTTTTTCTTTTATAATTCCTTTTGAAACAAGCAAATCGATGATTTCGCTGCTTTTGGAAATGGAGATGAAATCATTTAAATCAAATTCTGACATAATTAGAGGGTTTTAAATTTTGTACCAAAAAAATTATGGTTAATTGGAAGATAAATTTATAAAGTTAAAATTAATAAACACTTCGGTTGAGCATTTTCCATATTTCAACGGTTTGTTTTGCTTCTTTCACATCATGTACGCGAAGAATCTTAGCGCCCTTCTGTAGCGCAATCATGTTCACCGCAGTGGTACCGTTTAGCGCATTTTCTTCGTCAACATTCAGCAACTTTTTTATCATTGATTTTCTGGAAACGCCCACCAACAATGGAAATTCTCCATAGCCAATCAAATCGAGTTGATTCAACAAGTCATAATTGTGTTCCAATGTTTTTCCAAAGCCAAAACCCGGGTCCAAAATGATGTCATTTACTCCTAATTCCCTCAGTTCAACGACTTTATCGGCCAAGAACCGATTGACTTCTATCACCACATTTTCATAAACCGGATTCTGTTGCATGGTTTGTGGATTTCCAAGCATGTGCATCAAGACATAGGGTACATTGAGTTCGGCCACAACGGAAAAGAGGTTTTCATCCATTCGGCCTGCAGAAATATCATTAATCATTGATGCGCCGGCTTGTACAGCTTCTTTTGCGACTTTTGAACGCCAAGTATCCACAGAAATCACAATATCTGGAAAGTGTTTGGCCAGAGATTCAATGACCGGTATGAGTCTTTTGAGTTCTTCGCTTTCTGAAGGGATTTCGGATCCCGGGCGTGTGGACATTCCACCTATATCAATAAAATCTGCGCCCTGATTGAGCATTTCATCGGCTTTCTGCAAAGCATGATCCAAATGCTGTACCCTACTATTTGCATAAAAGGAATCGGGTGTGGTGTTCAGGATTCCCATGACTGCCGGCGTTGACAAATCGAATAAATTTCCTTTGATGTTGATCTGCATTTACAAAATTATTAGATAACTGTCAATGTTATAAATTTGTGTACTTTTGAACACGAAACGAAGGTATGGAAAAAACATCAAAACAGTTTGGGGAAGTAATTGATAAATGCAAATCTTTGTTTGCCAAAAAGCTGGAGGATTATGGTCCGGCTTGGCGGATTTTGAGACTCAGTTCTCTGACCGACCAAATATACATCAAAGCTGCAAGAATCAGGAGTTTGCAATTAAATTCAGAACAAAAAATCGAGGAGGGCCAAGAAAGCGAATTCATCGGGATTTTGAATTACTCCGTCATTGCTTTGATTCAGTTGGAATTGGAGGAAAGTCTATGTGTGGACATCAACAATGAAAAAGCACTGGAATTGTACTCCCAAAAAGTGGAAGAAGCCAAAGAGTTGATGCTCAAAAAAAACCACGATTACGGAGAAGCTTGGCGCGAGATGCGTGTGAGTTCCATCACCGATTTAATTTTACAAAAACTTTTGAGAATCAAACAAATAGAAGACAACAAAGGTGAGCTACTGGTTTCTGAAGGCTTGGAAGCCAACTATTTGGACATGATTAATTATTCGGTTTTTGGTCTAATTTTATTGGATGAAAATGACGAGTAAATTACAGATTAGATATTCCCAAAACCAATTGATTTTTCATTCAATGTATCAATCAAAATTTTGGCGAACTTCAGTTACAAACCTCTAAGCGTAAGATTACATTGAATACGAACAGAATCGATAAAAAAGTTTTGCTTAAGTTTGAGGATTATTTTAAAAAATTATCGATAAAAATAGAGTAATGAAATATTTGGTAAACATCAGTCGATTGATAGTTGGAATTATTTTCATCATTTCAGGTTTTGTAAAAGCAGTTGACCCGATTGGTTTTGGCTACAAACTGGAAGAATACTTTGCTGCCGATGTGTTCAACATCGGTTTTTTACATGATTTGGCGCTGCCTCAAGCCACTTTTTTCAGCGTGTTTGAAATCATCCTTGGCATACTTCTGTTATTGGGAATTTTTCGGAGATTCACGGTTTGGGCACTCTTACTTTTGATTGTATTTTTTACTTTCCTCACTTTTTATTCGGCTTATTTCAACAAAGTAACCGATTGCGGTTGCTTTGGAGACGCCATGAAACTTACGCCATGGCAGTCTTTCTGGAAAGATATTTTTCTGCTCGTTTTGATTATTGTGTTGTTCATTGGACAAAAATACATACTACCGATTTTCAAAAACAATAAAATCAATTACAGTATTACTGTCATTGCGTTGCTGCTTTGTTCTTACTTTGCTTACACCGGAATTCAAAAACTTCCACTGATTGATTTTCGAGCTTATGCCATCGGAAAAAATATTCCAGATGGAATGAAAACCGCAGACGAACTCGGGTTGAAAGGTCCGCAATACACGGTTTATTACACTATGAAAAATAAAAATACCGGCGAAACAGTGAAAATCACGGATGATGAATACCTGAACGACGCCAAATGGTATGAAGAAGGAACGCCATGGGAATTGCTCGGAGACCTGACCGAAAGCAAAAAAACCGCAAACGGATACGAACCCCCTATCCACGATTTTATGCTCGATTGTGAGGAAGGTGACAGGACGGAAGAATATCTTGCAGAAGAAAAAATCGTCTTCTTTGTTGTTCCTTTTGCAGACAAAATATCATCTTCTGATGTAGAACGGCTCAACCAAATACATGAAGACTTGACAGCTAAGAACCTAAAAGTCATAGGACTGAGCAGTGCTGACATTGAGCATTCGGCTTTCCCTTATTGCTTTGTGGATCAGACCACGCTTAAAACCATTATCAGAAGTAATCCGGGAATTGTTGTGCTGAAAAACGGAACAGTTGTGGACAAATACCACAACAATCCGCTTCCTTCTGCAGCAGATATTATTGAAGACAATTTTTGAAAACCACAGATTGCTGAACATAAAATGCTTCGTTACCTCGCAAATAAGATTTTTTACGGCCTTCTGACGCTTTTGGGAGTGACAACTGTGGTGTTTTTATTGTTCAGCGTTTTTCCAGGCGATCCTGCACGAATGATGCTCGACCAGAAAGAAGACCCTGTGCAACTTGCAAAAATCAGGAAAAACTTAGGCTTAGACCAGCCCGTTTGGAAGCAATACTTTTATTATCTGAATGATTTATCTCCTGTTTCATTTCACAGCCAGGCAGGAGAATCATACACTTCACTTCAGAGTAATAAATACGACGGAAAAACGCTATATACCGGCAATAATTTTAGTGTACTCCTAAAATATCCTTACCTCAGAACTTCTTTTCAAAGACAGGGAAAACCGGTTGCCGACATATTGGCTGAAACCCTTCCCAACACTATGGTTTTAGCCATCAGTGCCATATCGTTTGCCTCAGTCATCGGCATACTACTTGGCATTTGGTCTGCACTGGTCAAAGACAGTTGGATCGACCGGAGTTTATTGGTCATTACCAGTTTGGGCATGAGCATACCTTCATTCTTTTCGGCCATCATTATCGCATATATTTTTGCTTTTCTGCTTCATTCATATACCGGTTTTAACATGACCGGAAGTCTTTATGAAATCGACGATATGGGCGAAGGAAAACATCTGTCGTTAAAAAATCTGATTCTCCCTGCTTTCACCCTGGGCATCAGACCACTGGCAGTTATTACACAACTCACAAGGAATTCATTGCTCGAAGTAATGGGCCAAGATTACATCCGAACGGCCTTTGCAAAAGGATTGAAACCCAGAGTTGTCATCAGAAAACACGCATTGAAAAATGCGTTGAATCCTGTAATTACGGCGACTTCTGGCTGGTTTGCCTCCATGTTGGCCGGAGCGGTTTTCGTTGAATTTATTTTTGGTTGGAACGGTTTGGGAAAAGAAATTGTGAATGCGCTGAACACGCTGGATTTGCCCGTGGTTACGGCTGCAGTACTCGTGATTGCAGTCACATTTATTATCATCAATATACTGGTCGATATACTGTACGGAATACTCGACCCAAAGGTCAGATTACAATGATATTAAATTAATTTTCATAAAAATTGATTATATCTTTCGTTAAGATTATTATTTTGGTTAAATTTATACTGCATAATTAAAAATAGTTGAAAATATAAAAATTACAACATATGAGAAGGAAAATTGTCGCCGCCAATTGGAAGATGAACCTGACACTGCCGCAAGCAAAGGAACTTGCCCTGAGGTTGAACACTTGGGTAAAAATACACAAACCAGTAGCAGAAGTTTTCATAGCACCAAGCCATCTTTATTTGGAACAAATGAACAAAGATTTGAGAAACAGTTCCATCACCATTGTTTCACAAAATGTGTCTGCCATGCCCAATGGTGCCTATACGGGTGATGTTTCTGCAGAACAGCTGCTGTCAGTGGGGACAAAAACCAGTATTGTAGGTCATTCTGAGCGCAGGGCCTATCACCACGAAGTCAATAAATACATTGGCAAAAAAATCACCCATCTGTACGAAAACCAGATGAGTCCGATATTGTGTGTGGGTGAAAAGCTGGAAGACAGAGAGTCAGGTAAACATTTTGATGTGGTCAGAGAAATGGTAAGCGTTGCCTTGGAGAGACAGTCTTCAGAGAATCTGAAACAAAATCTGATTGTGGCTTACGAACCTGTTTGGGCCATCGGTACCGGAAAGAACGCAGCACCAGATCAGGTGCAAGAAATGCATTCCTTTATTAGAAAAATCATTGGCGAACAGCACGGTCTGCAGGTGGCGCACAACACCACCATACTGTACGGAGGAAGTGTAAATGCGGGCAATGCCAGCGACTTGTTTGACCAGTTCGATGTGGACGGCGCATTGGTTGGAGGTGCATCTCTGGATTTTGATGAATTCACTGCCATTATATCGGCAAGAAAATAATAAACAACAGACTTTTGTTGCACATTTGGAAATGAATTACATCGAGTACAAATTTACCATTCATCCGAATTCACCTTGGACAGAGATTCTGCTTGCCAAGCTCTCAGAATCTGATTTTGAAAGTTTTGAAGAAACAGATGAAGGGCTGAATGCCTATGTAAAAACCGGTTTTGAGGATGAGGAATTCGTTAAAACACAGTTAGAAGGAATTCACGGTGCTCAAATCAGTTATGAAATAAATGAAATTAAGCAACAAAACTGGAATGCAGTTTGGGAATCCGGATTCAAACCCATATTGATTGACAATCAATGTTATATCAGAGCGGAATTTCATGAACCCAGACCTGAAATTGAATATGAAATTGTAATTCAGCCAAAAATGTCTTTCGGCACCGGACACCACCAGACCACCCGGATGATGCTTGAATATGTACTCGAAACCGTCGTGAGTGGAAAATCCGTTCTCGATATGGGGTGTGGAACTTCGGTACTGGGCATTCTCGCCAAAAAGAGAGGTGCAACCACCGTGGAAGGCATTGACATAGACAATTGGGCTACTGAAAACTCTTTAGAAAACGCAAAACGGAATCAGGTGGAAATTGTCGTAAAACTGGGCGATGCTTCCTTGTTGGGCAGACACAAATATGACATCATTCTGGCCAATATTAACAAAAACATATTGATGGCTGATATACCAGAATATATAAAATGCCTTAACTTTGCAAATGGAGAGTTGATACTTAGCGGTTTGATGGAGTTTGATTTTGATGACATCAACACGCTTTGTACAGACTTGGGGCTTGAATTGGCCTCACGAAAACAGGAAGATGAATGGATTGCAATGAAGTACAAAACAAAAGCATTTCAAAATTGAATACAAAGTTTCACACAAAGCCGCAATGGCAAGACGATTCCAAGGTAGGTGTACTGACAGATGAGGGTGAAAAACGGGTACTTGTTCTGCACAACGATGATGTCAATACTTTTGATTTTGTGATTGAATCACTGATTGCAATCTGCCACCACACCCCCATTCAGGCCGAACAATGCACTTGGCTGGTGCATTTCAAGGGCAAATGCGATGTGAAATCCGGAAGCTTCTATTTTCTCGAACCCATGTGTACTGCACTGCTCGACCGAGGATTGAGTGCAGAAATTGTTTAAACTTATAAGCTAAAATCTACATCCCCTCTGTGAGAATGAACCCAAAAGAAACTCTCTGAGTCAATGGCATTCAATTTTCATTCATTGCCCAATTGTTCCTGAACACCCAATAAAATCTTCGGTGTTCCATCCGAATTGAATACAACATTAAGTACTACAAAAAGAATAAAATAAAATCTATTCATCGCAAGTATGTTGTGGGCAACAAAAACATTAATAAAAAAAACCACTCGATGGAGTGGTTTTCTCTATATAAAAATTATTTTATGCTTCTTCAGAAGCCTCACCTTCAGAAGGTTGAGTGTCAGCAGATTCAACTTCAGCATTGACTTCTGTTTCTGTCTCAGCCTCAACACTGGCTTCACTTTTGGGCTGTCCCGCCAGCAGGGGATTGTCGTATTTAAAACTTGATTCTTCGGATTTCTCGGCAGCCGCAGCTCTTTCAGCGTCCATTCTCGCAACCTCAGCTTTTGCTTTTGCAGCAGCTTCAGCTCTTCTGATGGAATCCTGATCCGGTATTACCTCGAATTCAAACTCTACTTCAACATCTCTATGAAAACGAATTCTTGCAGTGCTTTTGCCCAATCTTTTAATGGTATTTCCTGCAATTCTAATGTGTTTTCTTTCAATCTCAATGCCTGCATTGTTCAATGCTTTGGCCAAATCAGCGTTGTTCACAGAGCCAAAAAGTTTGGTTCCGGCACCTACTTTGGCTTCGATTTTCACATCTAATCCTTCCAGTTTGGCTGACTTTTCTTTGGCGTCGGCTATCAGTTTATCTTCTTCGGCTTTTCGTGCTTCCAAAGTTTTGTTCAATTCTTCTCTCTGTTTGGGGGTTGCAATCACTGCTTTTCCCTGTGGAATCAGAAAATTTCGGGCGTACCCCGGTTTGACCGATACAACTTCGAATTCGAAACCTAAATTTTCCACATCTTGTTTTAAAATCACATCCATTTTACTGTATTTTAGGTTTAAAATTATTTAATCTGGTCTCCAATGAACGGCATCAATGCCATGTGGCGTGCTCGTTTGATGGCGGTCGCAACCTTTCTTTGGTATTTCAATGAAGTTCCGGTATATCTTCTGGGAAGAATTTTTCCCTGTTCGTTCACAAACTGCAACAGGAAGTCAGGGTCTTTGTAATCCACATATTTGATACCGTATTTTTTGAAACGGCAAAATTTCTTTGTGGCTTGTGTATCAATATCGAGTTGAGACAAATAGCGGATTTCGCTTTCGCCTCCTTCTGCAGCTTTTTTTGCTAAATCATCGATTGCCATAATTTCTGTTTTAAGCTTTAACGGTTTCTGTTTTAATCTTTTGTCTTCTCTTTTCAGCCCAATCAATACCGTGTTTATCCAGTTTGACGGTCAAATAACGGATGATTCGTTCATCTCTCTTGTACATCAGCTCCAAAGCAGAAACCAAGTCATGGTTATCGGTTTTGAATTCAATCAAATGGTAAAATCCATTTCTTTTGTTCTGGATTGAGTAGGCCAATTTTTTCAGGCCCCAATCCTCCTGCGCTACGATTTCGGCTTTCGCTTCAGAAAGGAAATCGTTTACTTTTTTAACTGCTTCCTCCACCTGAGTATCAGACAGAACGGGAGTTAAAATGAAAACAGTTTCGTAATGAGTCATTTAATTAATTTTTAATTTGGGTTGCAAATTTAGTGTTAATTTACGATTTGACCAAACAGGATTTGAATTTAATAATCCGAATAAATTGAGTAGGTTGTTTTTTTATTTCAATAAAAATATATAAAACCTTAGAATTAAATTCAAACACAAAAACTCGTTGATTTTATTTACTTTTGGGGATTACAAACAAATATCTGAATTTCATGAATGCCAAAGAAAGATTGCTGGATTTTTTTGAGTACAACGATTGGTGCAACACCGAGCTCATCAAAGTCATAGTGCCCAAAGTTGGTGAATTTCCCAAAAGAGTGGAAGAACTGATGAGCCATTTGCTCAATTCACACATTTTTTGGAACAACCGATGTACGGGCAAAGCCGACAATGACCGCTGGATCATACATCCACCAGAGGATTTGCTTGAAATCAATGAACAAAACCATAGAATCACTTATGAAATATTGTCCACAAGAGAACTGAGTGAGAAGATTTCATTCAAAAATTCGAAAGGCGGTATTTCAACAGTATCGTTGGGCGATATTTTTTACCACCTATCCAACCACGGCACCTACCACAGAGGCCAGCTGGCACTGCTGTTTCGTCAGTCTGGAATCGCCGAACCTCTGCGCACAGATTATATTTTTTACAAAATCATGGACAAATATTAAACAATTAAACTCCATGTTAAATGACTCGGAATGATGTTTGTTCAAAATAAATGACCTAAATTTGCAACTCAAATTAATTCGGGCATCTGCCTTTGCTTTTCCTGTTCAATCAATTCACAAAAATTTAATGTTCAGAATTTGCTTGCCAGAAGCCAAAGTATTTTTATAAATTTTTTAACAATGAAAGAAGGAAAAGTAAAATTCTTCAATGAATCTAAAGGTTTTGGATTCATCACCCCCAACGACGGAGGTCAGGACATTTTTGTACACATCAGCGGACTGTTGAATGAAATTCGCGAGGGTGACAGTGTCGTATATGAAGAAGCACAAGGAAAAAAAGGACTCAATGCAGTAAATGTGAAAGTGGCATAAAACAACAGAATCATTTAAAATGCAAAAGCAAAATTCTGTATGAATTTTGCTTTTTTTGTTGGCTAAATTCTGGCTTTTATTATAAGACTGGTTTTGTATATTTGGGACTTCGCAAACAGCTAATTACAATTATTCAGTAAAGAAAATGAACAAAGTTAAATTTAGAAAAATCTGGTACGGATTGTCCGCTAAACAAAGATTTTTGATTAGACGGCTCTATTTTTTACCGGTTGATATTTTTGACTCAATCAGTGGTGGAAGGCACAAATATGTTCCACCCAAAGGTTTGATTTATACCGGTTATCCGGCCAATTCCGAGAAATTTATCCAACAAGGTAAATTGCAGTTACAAACATTGATTGACAACATTGATCTTCGTCCAAACGATGCATTACTTGACATTGGAAGTGGCATCGGCAGAACCGCCATCGCACTAACTTCTTTTCTGAATTCCCAAGGAAGTTATGACGGATTTGATGTAGTCAAATTGGGCGTTGACTGGTGCAATTCAAGATTGGCAAGGGATTTTAGTAATTTCAAATTCAAATATGTTCCGCTTTACAACGATTTGTATAATTCATCAAAACAAAAAGCAGAGAATTTTGTTTTTCCTTATAAAGCAGAAAGCTTTGACAAAATATTCTCATTCTCGCTTTTCACACATATGCAGATAGAGGAAATTCAAAATTACTTTAAAGAAATCAGTCGTGTACTGAAAAAAGACGGCTTGGCTTTTTCAACCTTTTTTCTTTATGATGAAAACGATGAAAAACAAATCATTGATAACGGAGAATATAGTTTCAGGGTGAACAAAAACGGCTACAAACTGATGAGCGATGAGGTCAAAGCCGGAAATGTTGCCATAAACAAACTCAAACTCAGGAAAATGCTCGAAGCTGAAAATTTGGGCATTGTAAAAATCGTTGATGGATTCTGGAAAAGCGGGAACAAATCAAATGAATTTCAGGACATTGTCGTTTTTAAGAGAATCGACTGAAAATTAATAGGATAATTTTTTGGTTGGTTGTTTTTTGATAATTTTAAAGTATATAAATTTAAACTCAATGAACAGAATCTTGATTTCTGAAATCATTCTTTATGTGGAAGACCAGCAGAGGAGCACCGCTTTTTATACAAAACTACTTCGGAAGAATCCCGTGCTGAATGTACCGGGCATGACCGAATTTGAATTATCCCAAACCTGTAAATTAGGTTTGATGCCCAACAGTGGCATCGCTAAAATCCTTTCTGACAAAACACCTCATCCACAAACCGGAAACGGAATTCCGAGATGCGAACTCTATTTGGTTGTCAAAGATTTAGAGATTGAATTTGAAAATGCAAAACAAACCGGTGCCAAGCTAATCAGTCCGCCAGAAGACCGCGACTGGGGCGACAAAGTTTGCTATTTTGCTGATCCGGACGGGCACATTATTGCTTTTGCTGAAAAATTGTAAAAAATTTATTCCAATCCAAAATATTCGGGTTCCAAAATAGAATTATCCGCATCCACCACCGAAAAATCACCGATTTTCGTTCTTCTCAACCCTGCCAAATAAGCTCCTGAATTCAATGCTTCACCAAAATCATTGGCCAGTGAACGGATATAAGTCCCTTTGCCACATTGCACTTCAAAATCCACAAAGGGCATTTCAATTTTAGTGATTTTAAATTCATCTATTCTGACCGTTCGGGCTTCGGTTTCCACCACTTCTCCTGCCCTGGCCAATTCATAAAGTCTTTTTCCGTCCTTTTTTACTGCTGAATGAATGGGTGGATGCTGCGCGATTTCACCAAGGAATTTTTGAGTAGCTTGATTTAGCTGTTCTTCTGTGATATGTTCGATTGGAAAAATCTGATTTTCTTCGGATTCAGTATCAAAAGTCGGTGTAGTTGCACCGAGTTTCATCGTGCCTGTATAGACCTTGGTTTGCGCTTGTATTTCATTGATTTTTTTGGTGAATTTACCCGTACAAACAATCAATAGTCCGGTGGCTTTAGGGTCTAAGGTTCCAGCATGGCCGACTTTGATTTTCTTTATATCAAAAGCTCTGCAGATATTCCATCTGATTTTTTTAACCACATCAAAGGAAGTCCAGTCCAAAGGTTTGTCGATTAATAAGACTCTTCCTTGCTGAAATTCATCGAGACTAATCATTTATTGAAGATTGTACCATAGTTACTTCAGAGACAGTCATTTCTTCTGAAGGTATCTTTGGATTTTTCAAAAAATACACCAGCAACAAAATCCCGATGACGATTCTGTACCATCCCCAAGCCTTGAAACCGAATTTGGTCAATACTGCGATAAAGAATTTAATTGCAAGCATCGCCACCACAAAGGCAACGGCATTGCCGAGTAGAAACAACATGATATGGTTGTTGTCTTGAAAAATCATTTCATAGCCTTTTGCTTCATTGGGTGTACCTTTTCCCCAAGTTTTCAAAAAAACCGAGTACAAAGTAGCAGCCGCCATGGTTGGGACGGCAAGAAAAAACGAGAATTCTGCGGAAGCTTTTCTGCTCAGTCCCTGCGTCATTCCACCGATAATGGATGCTGCAGAACGACTGGTACCGGGCATCATCGCCAGACATTGCCAGAAGCCAATTGTCAGAGCGTTCTTGTTGCTGATTTGTTTTTCGTCCATTATTCTTGGATTTTTAAACCATTTGTCCACGAAAATAAGCACTACACCGCCGAGTACCAACACGATTGAAATCGCAATCTGATTGCCGAGTACAGCTTCAATTTTGTCATCGAAAATATAGCCGAGTACCAATGCCGGAATTACCGCAATTAACAATTTTATATAAAAATTGAGGTTTGAGAAGTCAAAGAATTTTTTCCAATACAATGCTACCACAGCGAGAATGGCACCGAATTGAATTGAAATCTGGAACATTTTAAAGAATTCGCTTTCGGGTATTCCCATCAATGCAGCCACAAACCCCATGTGTGCAGTAGATGAAATGGGTAAATATTCGGTTAATCCTTCAATTATAGCGACGATAATCGCTTCGAAAGTATTCATTTCTTTTCTCCTTTATCAGGATTATACAAAATGGCAAAAATTTCAATACCAAAACCGAGCAAAATCAGAAAGGGTGCAAGTCTTGTTCTTCGCCATGAGTAAATATCTTCGTTCCAATAATTTGGATCAAGTACACCATCGGGTCTGGTATTGGCATCGGGTCCGGTCATCAACAAAAAGCCGAGCAGAATCACCACTATACCTACGATCATTATCAGGTAGTTCTTTTTAGAGAACAGTAAGTTGAACTTTGAATCAATATCGTTTAGTTTGTTCATTTCTTTAAATTTAATTCTTAGTATAGCTGATCGGTGTTTAGTCTAAGATATCTCCAGGTGGCAATCCCTGTGCTTATCAGAGCAATGACTACACCCACCACAATCAATACCAGCATCAGCAGATAATATTCCATTTGCCAGAAAGGCATATTGACAAGTTTTGAGAAATAATACCATAGACCAGCAAGAATTGCAATGGACAGCACAGCCCCAAGAAATCCAAGCAGCGCACTTTGCAGCAAGAAGGGTTTGATGATGAATCTCCTTCTCGCGCCTACCAGTTGCATGGTTTTGATACTAAATCGTTTGGCAAAAATCCTCAGACGAATTGAGTTGTTGATGAGTATCATGGCAATCACCAAAAAAATACCGGCAAGTATCATCAGCCAAAAACGAATCCGGTCGATGTTGTTGTACACAGTGGTCATCAGTTCATCGTCATTGACCACATCACTTATGATTGGGTCGGCACCGAGCAAAATTTTGATACTGTCCACCTGCACCGGATTGACAAAATCGGGTTGCAATGTAATCAGAGCGGAAGCCGGGAAGATATTGGCTTCAAAAATATCGTTATCATCAATGCCCAATTCATTTTTGGCAATCTCTGAGGCTTTTTCCTTGGAAATGTATTCTACTTTTTTGACAAAAACATGTTTCAATTTGAGTGAATCTATGTATTGCTGTTGTCTTTCAAATTCTTTGTCCTGAAGTTTTGGATCGTACTCATCATTAAAAAAAGCTTCCACTTTCAGCTGTTCTTTGATGTAGTCTGCATAGCTTTTGGCATTGATGAGAATCAAACCAAAAAGTCCCAGCAGAAAAAGAACCAATGCAATACTGATGACCACTGTGATGTTTGAGGAACGCAAACGCCCTTTATCCAATTTATCGCTCTGTTTTGACATTCATTTAGAATTTTGGGCTAAGGTATAAAAAATTCTTGCTACAGATAATCAGGAATAATTCATAACTTGTTAAACATTTCATAATTACGGCTTCAATTCAACTTCACTCCATCCTATTAGATTCAGCACACAAACGACTGAGACTTAATTCATTCTATTGAAGTTTAAAAATTACATTTGAATTAATAACGACAATTTTCATTTTTCAGTATTCAATTTATTGATTCCTTTTTGTCATCTTTGCATTGAAAAATTAATTTTATGTCAGATCTACTTGTCTCCAAAGGAATCAGCAAACAATTCGGAAACAAGATTGCCCTCAATAATTTTGACCTGAGCATACCCCAAGGTGCCATATATGGACTTTTGGGTCCAAACGGTGCGGGCAAAACCACTTTTTTGAGAATCATCAATCAAATCACTGCTCCCGATTCGGGTGAAATCACCATTGCCGGAAAACATCTGGACAAAAGCATTGTTCCGATGGTCGGTTATATGCCTGAAGAGAGAGGCCTATACAACAATATGAAAATCGGGGAACAGGCGCTCTATTTCGCAAGGCTCAAAGGGCTGAACCATGCAGAAGCCATTAAAAAAACAAGATTTTGGTTCGAAAAGCTCGAAATCATGGAGTGGTGGGACAAAAAACTCACCGAACTTTCAAAAGGGATGGGACAAAAAGTGCAATTCGTCATCACAGTTCTACACGAACCCAAACTTTTGATTTTTGACGAACCTTTCAGCGGATTTGACCCGGTCAATGCCAAATTGATTGCCGAAGAAATCATTGGGCTGAGTAAAAAGGGGGCCACCATTATTTTTTCGACACACCGCATGGAATCTGTGGAGGAAATGTGCGACCACATAGCACTGATCAACCAATCCAACAAAATTCTAGATGGCGAAATCAATGCAATCAAACATCGATTCAAATCCGGTAAATATTTTGTGGAAATTGATCGTTCCGACAAATCCGGTTGGGCAGAATTCAAAGAACAATTTGAACCTGAAATCATTTCCGAACAAGAACATTCCATGAAATTTAACATATCAAAACCCGACGACATCAATTCCAATGAATTGTTGATAAAGTTGACCACCTTGGGACACATTGCACAATTCAAAGAAAACATTCCATCGATGAATGAAGTGTTCATCAGGGCAGTGAGCGAAAATTAAATTTACAATTTACAATATTAATTATCAATTAATTAAACCACATCAATGAAACAAATACTATTGGTAGCAAAAAGAGAATTCATGACCCAAGTGAAGAACAAAACCTTCATCGTAATGACCTTTCTCTCTCCATTGATTCTGGTGGCCATCATAGCGATTGTCGCTTGGATGATATCGGCCAATAGCGACCAAAAAAACATTGCGGTCATTGACCACAGCAACGAATTTATCACCACACTGGCTTCTTCAAAAAATGTGATTTATAATTTTTATCCCGCAGCGGATATGGAAGGAATCAAGGATACGCTTGTCGACAGTAAATACCTGAACGGACTGCTGATCATTCCTGAATTTGACGACAATGATTTTGAGTCGCTCCAAAATAAAATCGAACTAATCACCAACGGAAACATAGGCGTTACATTCAAAGAAGGGCTGGAATCCAAAATCAACAAACGGATTGAAGAAATCAAAATGAAAAACGCAGGTGTGTCTGAAAATCAGCTGAAACAACTCAAATCAAATATCAGCATCAAGACTTTTAACCTGAAAGACAGTAGCGGAGGAGAAACCGGCAACAAGACAGAATATCTGAAATTCGGCATTGCCATGTTTTTGGCTTACATCGTTTTCACCTTTATCATGCTATACGGCGTAAAAATCATGAGGAGCGTTGTGGAAGAAAAAAACAACCGTGTGGTGGAAATCATCATTTCGTCGGTCAAACCTTTCAATCTGATGATGGGCAAAATTCTGGGGACTACATTTGTAGCACTGCTTCAGTTCAGTATTTGGATTGTGGTTGGTCTGTTGGCTTTCATTGGTGGGTCGACTTTCTTGCAATCCAAAATACCGACTGGTATGGCGCAATCTCAAATGCAGGAAATGATGAATCAGAATCCCGAATGGATGACCGAAACCTTGGGCATATTCGATGCAATGAGGGATGTGAATTTTCCGTTCATCATCATTTTATTTTTGATATATTTCCTGCTCGGATATTTGTTTTACAGCTCGGTTTTTGCAGCCATTGGCTCTGCCGTTGACAATGAAGCCGACACCCAACAATTCACCTTCTACCCTATTTTCCCAATGATTATCGCTATTTATGGAAGCATGACTGCATTGGACAATCCCGATGGGCCGGTTTCTTTTTGGTTGTCCATGATTCCGCTGACCTCGCCCATCTCCATGGTCGTTCGGCTGCCTTTCGGAGTGGAATGGTGGGAAATTCTACTTTCGCTGCTCTTGCTGATTGGCACCATGCTACTGATGGTTTTCACAGCTTCAAAAATTTATAGGGTCGGTATTTTGATGTATGGTAAGAAGGCTTCGTTCAAGGAAATGTGGAAATGGATCCGGTATTGATTTTCTCTATCTTTTCATTTGAATTGACTAACTTTCGGCCACTTTTAGCATTATGAAATGGCAGCTAACTTGATTTATTGGGATGATTGGATTGAAACCTGGATTAAATTAAATCAAAGGGGGATGAAATTCATCAGAAGTAAATTTAACTTATCCGGAAAACAAAGGACAATTTCTTCTTTCTCACACGGTTTTGAACACGCCAATTGGTGGATCATTCCTGCATTGAAAGAAAGAACCAACTTCCTGATTTCAGGCGATTCTAAAATCAATTATGAACAATACCTCACAAAAAATTACTTCAAAAACGACGGGACTGAAACCTTGGTTTCCTACGGTTGCGGCATTGGCAGTCACGAAACATTACTGGCAGAGTTGAATCCGCAACTGAGAATCAAAGCCTATGATATTTCGGAAGAGTTGATTAATAACGCAAAACAGAATGCCCAACAAAAAGGGTTAAACAACATTGAATTTATAAACGAAGATGTTTATCAACTAAAAATCCAAGAAAACTCGGTGGATTATTATTTGTTCAATGCATCGCTTCATCATTTTAGTGAAATCGAAAAATTCGTTGGCCAAAAACTATATCCGACACTCAAAAAAAATGGGCTCATCATCATCAATGAATATGTTGGCCCCAACCGTATGAATTTCCCAAAAAAGCAAATAGCATACAGTAACCGCTGTTTGAGAGAAGTTATTTCAAAGGAAAATCGAAAAATCTTAGGACTGAATGCTTATAAAACAAGATGTTATCGTTTGGGGAATTTACGAATGAAACTGTCTGATCCTTCTGAATGTGTAGATTCAGCATCGATTCTACCGGTTTTGAGAAAATATTTTGAAGAACTTGAATTCAAAAAACTGGGTGGAAATATATTGGTGCCCGTTCTCAAACACATTGCCCATCATTTCGTAAACAAAAATCAAAATGAACTGGAGGAACTCATCCGTCGTGAAGAAACTTACCTTCTCAACAATGCATCTGATTTGGTTTTTGCGATATACAAAAAGAATTGACCCGAACAACCAAGCCTGCTTTACATTGCCATATTTTGATTAAATTCGCAGACTAAATCAAATTCTATGTCAGAAGATATTTTCAAGCAAATCATTTCACACGCAAAGGAATACGGATTTATTTTTCAATCGAGTGAGATATATGACGGATTGTCAGCAGTTTACGATTATGCCCAAAACGGAGTTGAACTCAAAAACAACATCAAACAGTATTGGTGGAAAGCGATGATCCAGCTCAATGAAAATATCGTTGGTATTGATTCTGCAATTTTTATGCATCCCACCACTTGGAAAGCTTCCGGACATGTGGATGCATTCAACGACCCGCTGATTGATAACAAGGATTCCAAAAAAAGATACCGTGCCGATGTATTGATTGAAGATTACTGTGCAAAAATTGAATCAAAAATTGAGAAAGAGATTGAAAAAGCAGCCAAAAGATTCGGTGATTCCTTTGACAAAGAACAGTTTGTCAATACAAATCAGAGGGTAATTGACTATCGTGAGAAGATTGATTCGATTTTGAAAAGAATGGGTCAGTCGCTTGAAAAAAATGATTTGGCGGATGTAAAATCACTGATTGAAGAACTTGAAATCGCAGATCCAATGACCGGCTCAAAAAACTGGACAGAAGTTCGGCAATTCAATTTGATGTTCGACACCAAACTCGGTGCCACTGCCGAAACTTCGATGGATTTGTTTCTACGACCCGAAACCGCACAGGGCATTTTTCTGAATTATCTGAATGTACAGAAAACCGGTCGAATGAAAATCCCGTTCGGAATTGCACAAATCGGTAAAGCATTCAGGAATGAAATCGTGGCGCGACAGTTTATATTCAGAATGCGTGAATTTGAGCAAATGGAAATGCAGTTTTTTGTTCCGCCCGGCACAGAACTCGAATGGTTTGAAAAATGGAAAAACATCCGGATGAACTGGCACAAATCCCTCGGACTGGGCCAAGAAAATTACAGATACCACGATCATGAGAAACTGGCACATTACGCAAATGCTGCAACCGATATTGAATTTAGGTTTCCGTTTGGATTCAAGGAATTAGAAGGAATTCATTCAAGAACAGACTTTGACCTGAAGCAACATCAGGAATTCTCGGGTAAGAAAATTCAGTATTTTGACAACGAAAGAAATGAAAGCTACATTCCGTATGTTGTTGAAACTTCTGTGGGACTGGATCGTTTGGTTCTTGCTGTATTTTCTAATAGTTTGAAAAACGAAGTGCTAGATGACAAAAGCGAAAGAACTGTCCTCGCACTGCCCCCTGCACTTTCACCCATCAAAGCAGCCGTGCTTCCGCTGGTCAAAAAAGACGGACTGCCAGAATTGGCAAGAAAAATTTGTGACCAACTTAAATTTGATTTCAATCTGATGTACGAAGAGAAAGATTCCATCGGAAAGCGATACAGAAGAATGGACGCAATCGGAACACCATTCTGCATCACCGTTGACCACGAATCTGCGAATGACAATTCGGTGACAATCAGACACAGGGATTCGATGAAACAAGAAAGAGTTCAGATTGATCGATTGAATGAAATCATTGACCGTGAAGTGAATATGAAATACCTGCTCCAGAAAATTTAATATTTAAAATACAATACATTTGCCTACATTTGGGAAGATTAAATACAGTTCATTATGAAAAACATTCTCAATTTTGCAATCACTGCACTGATTATCATGTTGCTTTCAAAGATTTTCCCCAACCAAATACATGTAGATAATTTCTGGTGGGCGCTTGGTCTGGCCGTGGTTCTGGCTTTGTTGAATCTGATTGTTAGGCCCTTACTTATTTTTCTAACTCTGCCCGCCACCCTCATCACTTTTGGGTTGTTTATTCTGGTCATCAATGCAGTTATCATACTGATGGCAGATTCACTGATGCATGGGCATTTTACCCTCAAAAATTTCTGGTGGGCATTGTTGTTCAGCCTTTTGCTTTCATTTGGTCAATCCCTACTGCTCATCAAAAAGGATACGAAGTAAATAAGATTCTACTCCTAATTGGCTGTATTTAATACTCAATACGCTTTTGATAGGATTCAGGTTCCTTGTTTATTTTCTCTACCGGATAACGGCCTGTGAAACAACCAAAGCAATAGCTATTGGAACCCAGGATTTCAATCAGGCTTTCGACAGAAAGAAAATCCAGGCTGTCAACACCCAGGTATTCCGTCAGTTCTTTTTGGGTCATATTGGCTGCAATCAAATCTTTTTTATCGGGCATATCTATTCCAAGATGACAAGGCGAAACGACAGGTGGTGATGCACTTCTGAAATGAATTTCTTTTGCACCAGCTTCTTTGAGGATTTTAATCAGAATTTTACTGGTGGTTCCTCTCACAATTGAGTCATCCAGAATCACCACTCTTCTGCCCTTGATTTTTTCTGCGATTGGATTGAGTTTGAGGTTGACAATTCTTTCTCTCAGTTTCTGCGACGGAACGATAAACGAACGACTCATGTATCTGTTTTTGACCAGAATTGGTTCGAACGGAATGCCTGATGCTTCAGAATAGCCAATGGCCGAGGGCACACCTGAATCGGGGACGCCTATCACCACATCCGCTTCCACGGGTGATTGTTCATAAAGCTTCTTACCGCTTCTTACCCTCAGGTTATAAATTTCAGTTCCCTGAATATTCGAATCCGGGCGGGCAAAATAAACATACTCAAACGAGCAAATGCTGCTTTTGCCACTCTGTCCGAGTGAATACGAATGCAGGCCTTCGTTGTCGGCCACTACGATTTCACCGGGTTCAACATCTCTTATGAATTCAGCACCCACAGCATCCAGCGCACAGGTTTCGGAGCTGAATACAAAAGTTTTTTCATCCAGTTTACCGATGCAAAGCGGACGGATTCCGTGCGGATCTCTGAAAGCCGCAAGAGAATGATCTGTCAGCAACAATACCGAATATGCGCCTCTGATGGGTTTCATCCCTTTTCTAATGGCTACTTCCAAGGGCTCTTTGGCATATCTTTGAATCGAACGGAGTATCACTTCTGTGTCTGATGTAGCTAAAAATGGCAACCCCTCATCGATCAGTTCTTCTTTGAGCCCATCTGTCTCAATCACCTGTCCGTTGTGAACAATAGAAAAGTGTGGTTTCCCATAGTAGTTCACCGCATAAAGAGGTTGAATGTTTTTTTTGCTCATTCCGCCGGCTGTGGTATAGCGGGTATGACCTATCACAGCATTTCCCTGAAAATCTTCGACCGGCTCTATTTGTTTGAAAACATCCAGAACCAATCCTTCTGATTTTACTGTCCTGATGTTGCCTTCTTTGAGTACTGAAATTCCTGCAGCCTCCTGACCACGGTGTTGCAGTGCAAACATCCCGAACTGGGCCAGTGAAAAAGTACCGATATTTTCGGGCGAAAAAACGCCAAACACACCACATTCTTCCTCCAGCCGGTCTTCTTCTATCAACTTCTTTAACAGGTTTCTCTGATAAAAGTTGTTTTTATATTTTGGTTTGTCCTGATTCGTTTTCATCACTTTTCAAAATAATAATTTAATTCTCCAATACGGTTTTGAGTCTGTCATATACTTCGTGATAGGCCTCAGTGACTTCCCCTAAATCTCTTCTGAAACGGTCTTTGTCCAATTTCTTCAACGAATCCTTGTCCCAAAGTCGGCAAGTATCCGGGCTGATTTCGTCTGCCAGAATGATGTTTCCGTCTTTGTCTTTGCCAAATTCGATTTTGAAATCAGCCAGAATCAGATTGGCTTTCAAAAACAATTCAATGAGCAAATTGTTAATTTGAGCAGTCTGTGCATAGATTTCATTTAGTTCATCATAAGTAGCAATTCCGAGCAAAACTGCATGATGGTCGTTGATCAAAGGATCGCCCAATTCGTCTTTTTTGTAGCAAATGTCAAAAATGGTGACAGGAGATTTTGTACCTTCCTCTAATCCGAGCCGCTTGGCCATACTGCCTGCCACGAAATTTCGAACCACCATTTCTAAAGGGATGATTTTTACTTTTTTTACCAGCTGTTCACGCTCGTTCAGGGTTTCGATAAAATGGGTAGAAATCCCGTTGTCGGCAAGATATCTGAAAATCAATGCGGTGATTTTGTTGTTCATTTCACCTTTGTCAGCCACCGTTCCTCTTTTTTGGGCGTTGAAAGCAGTTGCGTCATCTTTGTAATATACGATGACCTGTTCAGCGTCTTGGGTGGTGTACACCCTTTTGGCTTTCCCTTCGTACAGAAAATCCTTTTTTGTTGCTTTCATTTGTTTATGTCATTATTTTTTTATCCGTATAATTTTACCTGTTTTGTCGTCAACTATAAGACTATCTACAAATTCATTGTCATTACCGTAAATAATATTATCTGCAATAAATATAACATTATCATTATCAAAAATAATAGAATCACATTGGTTGAATTTTATTTCATTATTATATAATTCTTCATTCTTCCATAGATAAGTGCCATAATCCAAATCAATTTTACCGACAAAGCCTAAAGTTGAAACATACGCTACATTATTTTCAATTACCGGTTGTCCTAAGTTAAATGCATAAGCATATAATTTCCAATTATTTATTTTAGTTTCCCTGTTAATTGATTCAACAAAACTCGCAGCATCTCCTGCACTATTCTCAGTATAATATACGATTAAATCATCTTTATAAAATTGCAGATATGCTTTTTCAACAGTAAATTCTGATTGTAATTTATATTCGGTAATTAGTTTAGATTTTTCTTTTTGTTCAATTTTACCTGTCGGATAAACCACAAATTCAAAGTTGTTAAATTTGGCATACAAAGTATCTTCTTCCTCTTGATAATTTTTCTTACTTTTTGCAATTACAGGATATGTTAAGACCTTTTCAATTGAAGGGTATCTTTTACCCTTGTTTTTCTTTGTTTCACATGAAAATAGCAATAGAGCGCATACAATTATTAACACTAAATTTTTCATAATTAATTATAAAAAATATTGAACACCGTTTTCAAAAATATTCATGTAATCAATTTCCGGAATGTTCTTGAACAAACCTTTTTCAAATCTTTCGGGATGGCACATTCTTCCAAAAATCCTGCCGCAGTCGCTAACAATTCCTTCAATTCCCATGACCGAACCATTTGGGTTATAAGGCATTTCGTGTGCCACATTTCCGTTCAGATCCACATACTGTGTGGCAATCTGGTTCTTTGAAATCAGCTTCTTCAGATTCTCTTCGTCCGCCATAAACCTGCCTTCGCCATGCGAAACCGGAATCCAGTATTCCTTGCCTGCCATTCCTTTCAGCCAGGGCGAATGTGAGTTATTTACCCTCACTTTTACAAGTGCAGCATTGTGCCGTCCGATTTCGTTGAATGTCAAAGTGGGCGTATCTTCTTCCAGTACCCTGATTTTGCTGTAAGGCAACAAGCCTGACTTGATCAATCCCTGAAAACCGTTGCAGATGCCGAGTATCAGTCCGTTTCTGTCCATCAGCCTATAAATACTGTCCTTGATTTTTTCATTTCTCAGCACCGAAGCGATGAATTTCCCGGAACCATCTGGTTCATCCGCTGCCGAAAAACCGCCAGGAAGAAACAGTATGTGCGCATTGTCAATTGCTTTGGCGTATGCGTTCACGGATTCTTCCACATCTTTTTCGCTCAGATTTTTAAAAACCAGGATTTCGGTTTCCGCACCTTCTTTTCTGAAAGCTTTTGCACTGTCATATTCGCTGTTGGTACCCGGAAAAGCAGCGATGAACACCTTTGGTTTTGCTGCTCTATTTTTGATATGAATGTTTTCGCATTTATAATCATTCTGACTGGCGTTCAACGCATAGAGTGGTGTATCGGACTTCATCGTCTTTTCGGGAAACAATTTTGAAAAAGTGGATTTCCATGCCACCTTTGCAGCCGAAATAGTAATCTCTACTTCATTAAATATCAATTTATTTGATTGATTGGTCGTTCCAATATGATGATAATTTTCTGAAACCTCAGTCGGAATATCCAGTTTTTCAATATGTTCTACCAGAATGGAAGCTGGATAGTATTTCATCATTTCAAGTACTGAATTTACCTCCACACCGATTTCATTTCCAAACGCCATCAGCGAAACCGTTTCTGCTATACCACCAAACTTGACTGCTGCAGCTGAAAGGATTTTTGAGTTGTTTTTATAAATTACATCAAAAATATTTTTCAAATTTTCAGCATCCAGCAATACATCTTTGGTTGGATTGGGGATAAAAACAGAGAGCATTGAATCTTTTCTTTGAAGTGTGGCCGATTTGATTTTTTCTGTTTTATTGGGACATACTGCAAATGAAATCAGGGTGGGCGGTACATCAATGTCCTGATAGCTTCCGCTCATGCTGTCTTTTCCGCCTATGGCCGGGATTTCAAGTTGTCTTTGTGCTTCAACAGATCCCAGCAGTGCGGCAAAAGGTTTTCCCCATCGGCTCGCTTCGTCTCTCAATCTTTCAAAATACTCCTGAAACGACAGCCGGATTTCAGCATAATCACCACCGGCTGCTACAATCTTTGAAACACTGTCCATCACCGAATAATAGGCACCATGATAGGGCGACCAGCGACTGATCAACGGATTAAATCCGAAGGAAGCCACACTCACTGTATTTGTAAAACCATCGGTCGGTATTTTTTGAACGCTTACTTCTTCGGGGCTGTCCAGAAATTTTCCACCGAATGCATTCAGTACCGTGCTCCTGCCAACATTGTTGTCGAACATTTCTATCAATCCCTTTTGCGAGGCATGATTGAGCGCGGCAAGCTGTTTTATGTAATTTTCTTTGGTAAAGTTTTTAAATTCAATGAATGGATTGAAGTCATCTCCATTTTCGACTTTTGCCTCGGCCCGTTTTCTGACACCATTGGTATCTAAGAATTTTCTGTCCAATTCAACAATTTTGTTGCCTTTCCACCACATTCTCATGGCTTCATCTGCTGTTACATCAGCCACCACGGTTGCTTCAAGATTTTCGGACTTAGCAAATTCAATGAATTTGTCCACATCCTTAGCTTCTACAACCACCGCCATTCTTTCCTGAGATTCGGATAGGGCGATTTCAGTTCCGTTGAGCCCTGTATATTTCAGAGGAACCGTATCGAGGTCAATGTTTACACCTCTTGCAATTTCACCGATGGCTACCGAAACGCCGCCTGCACCAAAGTCGTTACATCTTTTGATGAGTGCCAGTACTTCCTTGTTTCTGAACAAGCGTTGTATCTTTCGCTCTATGATTGCATTTCCTTTCTGCACTTCTGAACTCAATTCGTCCAAATCCTTACCGTCGTGTGTTTTGGATGAACCCGTTGCTCCACCTACTCCGTCTCGTCCGGTTCTTCCGCCAAGCAAAATCACCTTGTCGCCGGCGGTAGGTTCCTCCCTCCTCACCCATTCTTTTTTAACAGCACCTGCCACAAAACCGACCTCCATTCTTTTGGCTTTGTAACCTTCATCATAAATTTCTCTCACATGGGTGGTAGCCAGACCGATCTGGTTTCCGTAAGAACTGTATCCGTGCGCAGCTTCTTTGGTAATTTTTCGTTGTGGTAATTTACCGAGAAGTGTGTCTTCAATCTTCTCAAGCGGATTTGCTGAACCTGTTACTCGCATCGCTTGGAAGACATAAGCACGCCCCGACAAAGGATCGCGGATGGCACCGCCCACGCAGGTGGAAGCACCGCCAAAAGGTTCTACTTCGGTCGGATGGTTATGGGTTTCATTTTTGAACTGAAGCAGCCAGTCTTCTTCCTTACCGTCAACATCAACGGCAATAACAATCGAACAAGCATTGATCTCATCAGAAACATCAAGGTTTTTAATCTTTCCAATGCTGCTCAGATATTTGCCCATGATGGTAGCCATATCCATCAAACGGACTGGTTTAGTGATACCGAGTTCTTGTCTTATTTTCAGATAATAATCGAAGGTATTTTGAAGTGTTTCTTTGAAACGGTTTTCAAATCTGATATTTGTAATTTCGGTTTCAAATGTTGTGTGCCGGCAATGGTCAGACCAGTAAGTATCCAAAACTTTTAATTCAGTTTCGGTTGGATTTCTCCGGATGGATTGAAAATGTGCCTGAATGAATTCCAGATCGTCCATCCCCATTGAAAAACCAAGTTTGGAATGAAGTTTTTCGAGTGCAGCATCATTAAAGTCAATAAAACCCTCAACAACCGGAACCGGTTTTATGACTGTGTTTTCATTTCTGGTTAGTTTGTTTAACTCCTTTTCTATTGCTTCCAGTGGATTGATCAGGTAGTTTTTAATCCTGGTCAACTCGTCATCGGACAATTTGTCAAAAACATACAGAAATCCGGTTTTGACTTGTGTATCCTTAACTCCGAGCAGCAAAAGACACTGTTCTGCCGAATCGGCTCTTTGGTCGTATTGTCCCGGCAATGGTTCCGAAGCAAAGTATGTCGCATCTGGATTTTCTCGAATTATCGGGATTTCATCGACTGAAAAGAATGCGATGTCGGTCACCGGATCCACAAAAATCTCATTGAGTGTTTTTTGGAGTTGACTTTCAGTGATATTAAACAGTTCATAAATTACAAAAACCTTGCAGTCTGTTCTGGCGGCAAGGTTTTGCAGTTCTTTGGTGACACTTCTGCTGTGAATGTCAAACTGATCTTTTTTTTGAATAAAAATTCGTTTATTCATATGATTCTTTAAACTTAGTTTTGTACAAATGAAGGGTATGAAGAAAGAACATACACTCCATTTGTAGTTACAGGTTTATGGCCTGTGGTAGATACACCTAACCTTATTATAGGTTTATACAAATATGAGTGTAAAATCACACAAAACTTTACGATGCAAAGGTATGTTTTATTTTTAATCTTTTGAGGAAACCGAATAGAGAAATCAATCGAAAAACATAAAAAATCGGATTTAATAATCAATTCAAAATTTGTTTAGAAAATTCAGACTTTTAGTTCGATGTCCATGCCCAATAAATCCTTATTTTTTAGAAGTATGGGTGCTACATATTCTTTCAAAAATTCTTCGGTTTGAACACTTGCAAATCCTGTAAAATTCTTCGGGTCGAGTACCTGCTTTAATTTGTTTTTGTCAATATTAAAACGGTCATCGGCCAAGATTCTATCGACCAAATCATTGGGTTTTCCATCTACTTTCACTTGTTTACCGGCTTCCATGCTGTGTACTCTAATCAATTCATGCAATTCCTGACGGTCTCCACCGTTTTTGACTCCTTCCATTATAATATATTCTGTTGCCATGAACGGAAGTTCTTCCATGATATGCTTTTCAATCACCTTTGGATACACGAGCAAACCGTCGAGTACATTGTTCCAGATAATTAGAATTGCATCTGTGGCAAGAAATGCTTGTGCAATGCTCAGTCTTTTGTTGGCGGAATCATCGAGAGTCCTTTCGAACCATTGGGTAGCTGCCACCATTGCAGGATTTGAGCTGAGAGAAATAACGAATTTGGCCAGCGAAGAAATTCTTTCACTGCGCATCGGGTTTCTTTTATAGGCCATTGCAGATGAGCCTATTTGTGATTTTTCAAAGGGTTCTTCCACCTCTTTTAAGTTCTGAAGTAATCTGATGTCATTGGTGAATTTGTGTGCGGATTGTGCGATGCCTGACAAGGTATCGAGTACTTGAGAATCTGTTTTTCTGTCATATGTTTGTCCGGTTACCGGAACAATTTTTTTGAACCCAAATTTTTCTGAGAGCTTTTTGTCTAATTCTTTCACTTTGTTGTAATCACCTTCAAAAAGTTCTTTAAAGCTGGCGGCCGTTCCGGTAGTGCCTTTGACGCCTCTGAATCTCAAATTTTCTATTCTGAATTCCAGGTCTTCCAAATCCATCAATAGCGACTGTATCCAGAGGGTAGCTCTTTTGCCAACGGTTGTCAACTGTGCCGGCTGAAAATGAGTGAATCCAAGGGTCGGCAAATCCTTGTATGCATCTGCAAAATCATTTAGTTTTTTGATGACATTGACGAGTTCTTTTCTGATGATAAACAATCCCTCTCGAATGGCGATCAGGTTTTCATTGTCCTGTACAAAGGCAGAAGTGGCACCAAGATGAATAATCGGTTTGGCAAGCGGAGCTGCCTCTCCAAAAGTGTGGATATGCGCCATTACATCATGTCGGAATTGCTTTTCATATTTTGCAGCCAAACTAAAATCAATGTTTTCAATATTTTCTCTGAGTTGACTGATTTGTTTGTCTGTGATATTCAGACCGAGTTCTTTTTCTGTTTCAGCCAAAGCCAGCCAAAGTTTTCGCCAAGTGGTAAATTTTCTGTGTGGTGAAAAATTATACAGCATTTCTTTACTACTGTATCGAGATTCCAAAGGATTTCTGTACTTGTCCATGCCTAAAGTTTAGAGAGCAAAATTAAGCTTTCTGAGTGAAATAACCGCCGAGTCTTGCAGTCAATCATTGAGTGATTCAAATAAAAAAATCCCGGTAAAAAAATTACCGGGACCCTCTCTACTAAAACTTAAGTACCATGAAAACTCAACTACCTTATGAAAAGAATAGTACTTGCTTTTGTATTATCAATTCCTGTGCCAATCGAAACATCTTCTGTTGCGTTTTGTTAGAATTCTCACATGATATTTATCAGTTTTAATTGCAAGACAATAAAAATAAGGTGATTTCAAAAAAAATCCCGGTAAAAAAATTACCGGGACCCTCTCTACTAAAACTTAAGTACC
>ENA-UOVV01000601-UOVV01000601.1-compost-metagenome-genome-assembly--contig:-NODE-601-length-39823-cov-10.411512_pt1 | contig 39823 bp, 35 predicted proteins | sample MGYA00238155_ERZ761577 | MGnify/ENA primary metagenome ERZ761577 (study PRJEB28898, sample SAMN06268775) | compost metagenome | isolation source: Emeryville, CA | place: USA:Emeryville, CA | collected... | reverse complement strand
GCATTGCTAGTGCCTGTACCCCCCTCTAAATCCTCAACCCTATTCAAATTCCCAAATTCCCTTAGTACCTTAGTGGCTTTCCGGGTCGGTACCCACATACATTGAAATAATTGAACCATGAAAGAATTTATAGCAGATGAATTCCGCAAATTACAGGACGACATTTGTGCTGCCCTGGAAAAGGAAGACGGAAAAGGAAAATTCCAGGAGGACCTCTGGCAACATCATTCCGGGGGCGGCGGAAGAACCCGGTTGATTCAGGAAGGTAATGTATTAGAAAAAGGAGGAGTGAATTTTTCGGCAGTAGAAGGAACCGTTCATCCAAGGCTGCGAGCTCAGATGAACTTATCTCCGAACGACGAGGTCAATTTTTTCGCCACTGGCGTATCGATCGTCATGCATCCCTACAGCCCAAAGGTGCCCATCATCCATATGAATGTACGCTATTTCGAGCTGAGCAATGGTACTTGTTGGTTTGGGGGAGGCATTGATCTAACCCCCCATTACGTCGTTGAAGAACAAGCCCGGTACTTTCATCGTCAGCTTAAAGCGGTATGCGATGCCCATCATCCAGCATTCTATACACGTTTTAAAAAATGGGCCGATGACTACTTTTTCCTTCAACACCGTGGTGAAACCCGAGGAGTAGGCGGTATTTTCTTCGACTATCTTAAACCGGATCACACCGACCATGGTTTAACTAAGTCGCAACTTTTCGAATTTGTCATCGATACCGGGAAAACGTTCGCACCAGTTTACACCCATCTCATGTCCCTAAACAAGTCTAAACCATTTACGGAAAGCGAAAAAAATTGGCAGTACCTGCGTCGGGGGCGTTACGTTGAATTTAACCTAGTGTGGGACCGAGGCACCAAGTTTGGATTAGAAACGGGCGGTCGTACCGAATCTATTCTTATGAGTCTGCCACCTCAGGCAAATTGGGCTTATGACTACCAACCTGAACCCGGCACAGCCGAAGCCCGAACCCTCGAATTCCTCAAAAAAGACATCGATTGGTTATGATTCGATGGGGCGCTTCCAGAGTGCCCCTTTTTCAATTTGCAAGTCGGAGGGGAAATTGTTATGATATAATTGTCCGGTTCCCAAACCCTGAGGTAGGGAATTATCAAAACAGCCGGTAAATTGCGCTATTGCGTTTAACCCAAAGTTGGATTCCAAGGCCGATGTCATCCACCAACGGATTCCCAACGACTCAGCTATTTCTATCCACTGCCTGGTTATAGAAAAACCACCGAGTAAGGTTGGTTTTAGAATGATATAGGGTGGCCTAATGGTCTCCAATAATTCCTGCATAGCCTGTCGATGCATATGGCCTATCAACTCCTCATCAAGCGCAATGGCCAAGGGTGATTGCTCCACCAAAGTAGCCATTTTTTCGGGCTGACCTTGGCGTATGGGTTGCTCAATCGAATGGATATCATATTCGGCCAAACGCTTTAATTTGCTTAAGGCCTCCTCCAAGGTGAATGCCCCGTTGGCATCAACCCGTAGTGTAATTTGATCGCTAGAAAACCGTTTCCGAATGCCTTGTAAAAGTCGACATTCCTGGTCGAAGTCAAGGGCACCCACTTTCATTTTCAGCGTTGTATAACCCTCCGCCAATTTACGCTCGATTTGCTCTTCCATAAACTCAGGCTGCCCCATCCAAATCAAACCATTGATCTTAATAGGTTGCTCCCCTCGTGTAAAAGGATTATCGAAATAAATGCGTCGGCCGCCATTTTTAAAATCGATCAGGGCGGCTTCTACGGCAAAACGGATGGAAGGGTAACGGGAAGGCACTAATCGATTCACTAATTCATCGACTTCACATCCCGTTATTTCGAGTTTTAAACGGTTAAATTCCCGGGCAATGTCTGACAATACCTTCTCAAATTCCGGAATGTCATCCATACTTAATCCTTTCAGTGGCCCTGCTTCCCCCACCCCGTATACCTCCGGATAATCGATATCTCTAACCGTTAGTACATAGGTGATCTTGGAGGTCAATACCCCTCTCGAAGTACCGGCTTCAAATTTAAATCGGAGGGTATGGGGTGCGAAAGAAAGTAGCAACGACATGGCATGAATGACTAAATCTGCTTAATTTGAACGGCAAATTATGAAATTATACAACTTTGGGGACTACTTTCCGAGATCTTTCCGCAGTACGTAAGGCACTCTTGCCCATGAGTTGGCTTTACGGAGCTATCACTGATCTTCGAAATTTCGGCTACGACCATTCCTGGTTTTCCATTGGGAAAACTTCTGACTATGTTATATCCGTAGGAAATTTGACGGTGGGGGGTACAGGGAAGACACCGATGATAGAATTTCTCGTTCGCGTACTCCTGCCACATTACCGTATCGCTATCGTCAGTCGGGGTTATGGTAGAAAAACCAAAGGTGTAGTCGTGGCAACCTCAGAAAGTACCGCTGCCGAAATCGGGGATGAACCCCTACAGTATTATCAAAAATTCAATTTTAACGTCCCTGTTGTGGTTGCAGAAAAGCGATTGGAAGGAGCCCAAAGCGTTAAAAAAGAATTTCCCAACACCCATATCCTTCTTCTGGACGATGCTTTTCAACACCGGGCGATTCACCGGGATTTGAATATTTTACTGACCGACTATCATCGTCCGTTTTATAAGGATCATCCTTTCCCGGCTGGGAACTTAAGAGAACGAAGGCGTGGGGCAAACCGTGCGGACCTCATCGTGGTCACCAAATGTCCCTCCAACCTAGACGCTATTTCCCGACAAAAAATACGATCATCGATCTCGCGCTACCTAAACAAGGAGGTCCCCATTATATTCAGTACCGTACAGTACGGTTCCCCTTTACCTTTCCTCGGACAAAATAAACTGGATGACTTTACCCTACGAATTGGATTATCCGGATTAGCCCAAAACCAGCCTTTTGAAAATTTTATCCGTCAAACCTACGGTGTGGAGGAATTCAAGGGGTTTGCCGATCATTTCGACTATTCGGCGAATGACCTTCGGTCCTTAGGAATACTACAAAACCCGGATGCAGCTTTGTTGACGACCGAGAAAGATAAGGTAAAATTACTCCCCCTCGCACAGTCATTGGGTATAGCCAATCGATGCTTCTTTTTGCCCATACAACCCCAATTTAACGAAGAGGACCTTGCCATCCTAATGCATTTGTTACCCTAATAAGTTAACTATTCCCGGAATTCCCCATAAATAACAATTTATTCCTAATCTGGACTTAGCCTAAATAAATAAAACTTTTACCTTTGTGACCAGTCTTGGGATTGTCATCCAGACAGGCAAAAATGAAGTTCAATACGACCGTACGGATTACCCTTTTAATTGCATTTTTCCTGGTTATTGTATTTGTTCCCGACCACGTAAACGGGCAGCATACGATTTCGGGTAGGGTGTTAAATGCCCAGGATAGCCTTCCGATACCGTACGCTGTTTTAACCCTTCAAAATGGTGAAATATGGGCCATGACCGACGAGGGTGGGAATTTTACGCTAAAAAACGTTGCCGAAGGCAGGAATCAATTGAAGGTAGGCCTATTAGGATACGCAGATCATACCCAAGAGTTAGCCGTACACGCCTCATTCCAACATTTAGTAATCTATCTGAAAGAGCAAAATCTGAAGCTTAACGAGGTGCTCGTAACGGCTCGGCAAAAGGATGAACAATTAAGTACTTCTTTCAACCTCGACCGCACCGTACTCGATCATATGCAAATGTTGAGCGTTACCGATGTCACGAGTTTATTACCAGGTGGTAAGACGACCCGAACCCCTCATTTAGCTACAAGTTCGGGTCAACAATTTGCGATAAACGGTGGGACCAATGAAATGGGAAATGCGCTATTTGGCGTGGCTGTCGAAAGCGACGGAGTCAGGTTGTCGAACAACGCTATGCCCCTGGCCAACCCTGGGGGCGTTGATACGCGAAACATCACCTCATCGAATATTGAAAGCATAGAGGTCGTAACAGGAATCCCGTCGGTGGAATATGGCGATTTGAGTAATGGACTTGTCAGGATTAAAACCCAAAAAGGGGCAACTCCCTTTGTCCTTGACCTGGTAACCAAGCCGAATACCAAACAAATTGCCTTGGGAAAGGGCTGGAGTCTCGGTCCAAATGCGGGCGTAATGAACGTGAATCTCGAACATACCCGTTCGGTTTCTGACCTGGCTTCCCCCTACACGTCCTACGCTCGAAATGGTCTCTCGATTCAATATCATAACACTTTTGGAAATAAAGGAAACCACCCCTTGGAGTTCAATGCGGGCTTAACAGGCAATTGGGGCGGTTATGATCGACGTTCGGACCCCGACCTATTCGTCAACACCTACTCCCGGGAAAAGGACAATGCTTTCCGAGCGAATATGTCATTCCGATGGTTTTTAAGTAAACCTTGGATCACCAATATCGAATTTCAGGGAAATGTCAATTACAATGACCGTTTAGAGGAAGTTCAAACTAATAAATCGACCTCCTCGTCGGTAGTAGCTATCCATACCCAGGAAGAAGGATATTTTGTGGGTCAACCGTACGACGCCCATCCCGATGCGAACGTCATATTAATTCCACCTGGTTATTGGTACGAAAAACGGTTCACCGACAACAAGCTTTTAAATTATGCTTTCCGCCTAAAAGCTCACTGGGCTAAACGAATGGGGCGGGTTGATAACAAACTCTTAATCGGTGCGGAATATACCAGTAACGGGAATTTAGGGCGTGGCGTGTATTATGACGACCTGCGCTATGCGCCTACTTGGCGAGAATACCGTTACGATGAGATTCCATTTCAATACAATTATTCGGTTTACCTGGAGGACAACCTCCGGGCTCCCCTGGTGGGGCAATCGTCGTTGGAACTAATGGCTGGAGCGCGCGGGGACCTGACTTCGATTCGCAATTCCGTCTACTCTACCAACTGGAATATCTCACCCCGATTCAATGCGCAACTCACATTTTTGGATAAACCTAATCAGCATCTGAGTCTTAAAGCCGGTTGGGGTAAAAGTGTTAAGTTACCTTCTTTCGGCGTCTTATTTCCTCAACCCAATTTTCTCGATATTCTAACTTTTGCTCCCGGTACCACAGCCGAAGGCACCACCTTTTACGCTTATTATACCCAACCCAATTTCCCGATTTACAATCCAGATCTGCGTTGGCAGTCCACTTACCAACAGGAAATTGGCGTAAATGCCCGATTTAAAGGCTTTAAGATTTTTGTAGTTGCCTCTCAGATCACTACCGAAAACCCCTATCATTCACTCCGCAACTACCGTCCCTTCACGTATAAGTTTACCGACCAGTCACACTTGGAAAATTCTCCCATTCCCATTCAAAACCGATCATATCAGATCGATTCACAAACGGGAATTGTAACCGTGTCGGACCGCACGGGCACTTTGCCCGCTCATACCCTCGACTATCGCGAGTACACCCGTTTTATCTCCAACTCCATGCCCTTTAATGGTTCTACCCCAATTCGAAAAAGGTTGCAATGGATAGTAGATTTCCCCTCCATAAGATCCCTCCGAACTCGGTTTAGGCTGGATGGTAACTACTACTATTATAAAGGCATCGAAGAAACCCCGGTAGCGGATATGCCGGTTTCCAATACCATGATGGCCGACGGGAATCCATATAAATTTATAGGCTTTTATATCGGAAGCTCGTCCTGGTCGAACGGTAGCGTTACCAAAAACGTGAATTTGAATTTGACCTCCACGACCCATATTCCGGCTGTTAGGCTCATTTTTTCAGCCCGAGTGGAAGGTACGCTATACACATTCCAACAAAACCTGAGCGAATACAGTCAGGGAAGCAGAGGCTTTGTACTTGATAACCGGGATGACTATTTCCCTTCTGAATCCCAAAAAGATATCTACGCTGGTGATCAATTCATTGGCGTTTACCCGGATTATTATGTGAGTTTGGACGACCTAAACACTAAAATTCCCTTTGCTGAAAAGTTTCGTTGGGCACGAACTAATGATCCGTTTTTATACAACGAATTGGCTAAACTGGTTACTCGAACGAATTATAATTACTCGTTCAATGCGAATCGTACTTCTGCCTATTTTTCAATGAATATAGGCATCACCAAAGAAATCGGTCGGTTAGCAACCATTACATTTAATGCCACCAATTTCATCTCCAATATGAGAACCGTTAAATCGGACGCGACTCAGCAAACCACAACACTGTTTAACAGCTCCTATATACCGGCTCTCTATTACGGACTTTCTCTCAGACTTAAATGGAAGTAATTAATAATTTCTAAATAGAATAAAATGAAAAGACAAATTCTAATGATCCTAAGCCTGTTGGTCTTTTTCTATGCTTGTAAGAAGAAAGAAGACGAGGTGAAGGTATTGAAAGTAGAAGTTCAGTTACAAACGCAGGGTAATACATCAGATCCACTAGAAGGCATCGTGGTGAAGTTGACCTCTTCGGGTGCTTCTTTCGAAGAAAGTACCGACGCCAATGGAAAGGTGCTCTTCAACGTTCCTACGGGGATTTATGAGGTTTCCGCTACCACCACTCGTTCGGTCAACGGTATAGCCCAGATTTTTAATTGGGCTGAAAACAATATCATCATCAACGACCAATGGGGCACACCTTCGTATACCGGGGGGCATCCGGGCGGTGCCACGGGGACCATCACCTTGTTACCTGCCATTTCAGAGGCCTCCCAGATAGTCATTAAGGAATTATTCGTGGGCGGAACACCCCGTGACGACGGATCCGGCGCCTTCCAATTTGATAAGTACATCATTTTATACAACAACTCTGACGCACCAGCAAACCTCGGAAATCTATGCCTTGCGATGATCGCCCCTTTCAATGCACAGGCTAGCAATTCTTTCTACGGTACGGATGGAAAACTTATCTACGAAAGCGAGAATTGGATCCCTGCCGCGCAAGGGTATTGGTATTTCCAACAAAATGTCACCGTACAACCCGGAGAGCAGATCGTGATTGCTCTAAACAATGCAGTTAATAACACGTTGACCTATAGCAAATCGATCAACTTCGACAATCCGGCCTACTATGCCACTTACGACTTAGAACAATACCCTAATGCTAGTTACTATCCTTCACCTGCCGCTTCTATCCCGAGTAACCACTACTTAAAAGCCCAGCGTTATGCTAGCGGAAATGCCTGGTCGGTGAGTGTAAGTAGTCCTGGGGTTTTCATTTTCGATCCTAAAGGTACTACTCCTGTTGCCTTTGCTGCCGATGCTTCCGCCACGCATGTGCCCTCCTTAGCAGCCTATACCAGCAAAAAAGTACCCGTATCATGGGTGGTCGATGGATTGGAAGCGTTTGTGATGAACAACGACAACAATCAAAAAAGATTCTTACCCTCAGTCGATGCGGGTTATGTCTATCATTTGAATAATCAAGGCTATTCGATTTATCGGAATGTGGACAAGGATGCGACCGAAGCCTTGGAAGAAAACACCGGTAAATTGGTCTACAATTATAACGGGGGTACTTCCGATGTCGGCGGGTCAACCGATCCCTCAGGCATTGATGCTGAAGCTTCCATTCGGAATGGAGCGAGGATCATTTACAAGGATACCAATAATTCAAGCAATGATTTCCACCTTCGGAAAACGGCCTCATTGAGCAATAACTAAGAAGTCGTAGGGATGTTCAACGGGAAGTATAACTATCGGTTCGGTTTATTGCTTTGGTCGGTGTTCAGTTCAATTGACCTGGTAAAAGCACAATCGGCTGATAGTGTCATTGTGGAAAAAGACTTTCTATTTCAGTCACAGCCCTGGTTAAGCAGTGGCCATGTACTGGGAATTTCCTATTTACCCGTTTCATCCTATTCAGTGGTTCGGGGAAGTGCTACGCCGCGGCGAGGCGATTTTATCAACTTTTTCGAAGCCGATCGTAGTATTTCCCTGGGTACTGATGTGACCTCCTATCGCAGACTAACCCCCAAAACGACTTTAAGCGGATCCATCGCCTACCAGAATTTCCTCGGACAAAACATGGGGGGATCGGCATTCCTAACGCCTACGCTTAATCCCTTCGACATTAACGAATATGCCGACACGACCACAGGTGCGAAACGTCTCGAACATTATAAAGTGCAAGGCGGTGTAAGTTCGGAATTGACACCTAAGATGAAAATTGGTGGGCAGGTTAAATATGAGACGGGAAACTATACTAAGCTTAAAGATATGCGGCATACCAATAAGTTGCTGCAATTTGATATGGACCTAGCGGCTAGTTGGCAACTCCAAGAGCAACTGCAATTAGGACTTGGTTACAAATACCACCGTCGAATCGAAAGTCTTGGTTTCAGAATTTATGGAAACACCGATCGACAATACCAGTCGTTGATCAATTTCGGAAGTTTTATGGGGATGATTGAACTTTACGATAGCGATAGTGGATACATGGCCGAGACGAACCCCCTATTTGACCAATCCCACGGTGTGTCACTGACGCTGTCTACCAAATTATTTGAAAACCTGAATTGGTTTAGCGAAATTACCTATGGTCGACGAGCGGGTTATTTTGGTAAAGAGGGGACTACCCAAATTAAACATACGGAACATGAAGGCGACCGGTTCACCTATCAAGGCAATTTAACTTTCCGGCAACCCTCGCGCTTACACCACCTCCAATTGGTTCTGGTTCGACAACAACTGGACAATTTTCAAAATGTTTACCGGAGGGAAACGGAATTAGGCGGTGCAAGGAGAATCGTATATTACGGACAAAACAAAGTATTTGATCGCAACGAGTTTTCCACCGTAATCGACTATACACTCCACACCAATGCCCAGGACTGGACCCCACGTTGGACCTATCGCTTACGGGGCGAGTTTACGAACCGTCGTCAAAGTACAACCATTTATCCCTATTATCGAAAACAGGATCTTGGTTACTACCGATTGGGCGGAACTGTGACGAGAAATTTGCGCTATGATCCGCATATTTTCCAGGTTTCAATAGGACTTACCTGGGGAGCTGGGCATGGCGACCCGTTCCAAGATGGAACCTATACCCCACCCTCTTCTAACCAATCGGCTCCGGCTACCAAGAATAACCTGCTCTACCTGGAATACGAATACCTCACCGCGTCGAGGGTAACCGGCGATCTGGGGGTCACCTATTCCCGGGTATTAAAACAAAATAAATCGGCGTTTGCTAAATTGTCGATAGGTGGAACAAAAGCCTTTGAAATTCAATATATAGGTAGTAAAAATATCATTCCACAGCTGGAGCTCGGGTATCGATTTTAAGCAAAATACGTTTTTATGAACAAGGTTCCTTACTTTTGCTGCATGATGAAATGGCCTGTCGTTATTACTTTATCTGTTTTATTTTTTTGCAGTTCCTTTTTTTATAAAAAAACGGACGATCTGCGTTCACTTTACAGTAGGCCGATCCATGAATGGCCTAAACCCGAAATTGATTCCGGTGTTGTTTGGGAGGAATTAGCTCCTCTACCCAAAACCGATACGAGTTATTTTTCGAGAATGGCTCAACCGGTCGTCGATCTGGGGCGAATGCTTTTTTTTGATCCTATTCTGTCGGGCTCGAACCAAATTTCCTGCAGTTCCTGTCATAATCCACAGACTTCATGGGCCGACCATTCCGCCGTACCCATCGGTCATGATCACCTGCAAGGATCTCGGAATACACCTTCCCTTCTAAACGTATATGCGCGTAAATCCATGTTTTGGGATGGTCGAGTTCCCACCCTAGAGGACCAAGCGATTAGTCCTATAATCGCTCATCATGAAATGAACATGGACGCCAGTGAATTACCTAACAAACTTGCTAACTATCAGGGTTATCGGGAGTTGTTTAAAAAAGCTTTTGATACAGAAGAAATAACGTTGGAACAAGTTTCCTCCGCTTTGGCAGAATTTCAACGCACCATCGCCAGTCGGAGAAGTCGATTCGACGAATTCCTCGACGGTAATTACAATAAATTAACCGATCAGGAAATTCGAGGTTTACATTTGTTTCGTACCAAAGCGCGATGCATGAATTGCCACCACGGGCGGTTCTTCACGGATGAGGATTTTCACAACATCGGCCTGACTTACTACAAACGGAAATTTGAAGATTTAGGGCGATATGCTATAACCGGCAATCCTGAAGATGTAGGTAAATTCAGAACCCCGTCTTTACGCGATGTTATGAATACCGGTCCCTGGATGCATAATGGCCTTTTCGGAAATATGATGGGGATTATAAACATGTATAACAGCGGTATGCACATGCACGACCCTACGCCGGAACAAAAGGCGGCAGATCCCCTCTACCCAGTGACGGACCCCCTACTGAAGCCCTTAGGCTTGGATAAATCAGAAAGGGAGGATCTTCTCGCATTCCTGGAAGCGATTACCGCAACGCAATACAAAATGCGTAGACCCGAAAAATTACCCCGTTAAGCCTAGATTAAGTACGGATTTACATTTCTTCGAATAGTTTCAGGATCCTTTTATACTCGTCGGTCCACGAGGAGGGTGTCACAAAACCGTGGTCTTCCAGCGGGTAAACGGCCAATTCCCAGTTTTCTTTACCCAATTCTATCAATCGTTGGGTCAGTCGAACGACGTCTTGAAAATGCACATTTACGTCGATCATCCCGTGGCAAATGAGTAGCTTTCCTTCCAGGCCTTCGGCATGATAAATGGGCGAACTCCGGCGATAGGCCAAGCTGTCGATGTGCGGCTCATTGAGAATATTGGAAGTATACCCATGGTTGTAGGCCGCCCAGTCGGTTACCGGACGAAGAGCTGCCCCTGCTGCGAACACACCCGGTGCGGTGAATTGTGCCATTAAGGTAATGAATCCGCCATAGGATCCGCCGTATATCCCGATTTTGGAAGGGTCAATGGGATAATTCTGTGCCAACCATTTCGCACCGTCAATATTGTCGGACAGGTCCTTTCCGCCCATATGCCGATAGATCCCGGTTCGCCAGTCCCTTCCATAGCCTGCACTAGCCCTATAGTCCATATCGAGTACGGTATAACCTTTGTCGACCAATAAATTATGGAACATATATTCCCTAAAATATTGACTCCACCATTTATGAGCATTTTGCAGGTAACCGGCTCCATGTACAAAAATGACGGCCTTCCCGTTGGATTGTTCTGGTTCGTAAACCCTCGCATAAATTGATGCACCGTCCGAAGCGGGGATCGTCACCAAATTGGGTTGCCGCCAGGGATAAGACTTAAATTCATCGGTCAAAGATTGGGTAATTTGCACATAGGTTGCTCCCTTGCGGTTATCCATAACATAGAGTTCCCAGGGCGTATTGCTATTTGAATAGCGCACAGCTATCTTCTTCTCATCGGGCGATAGTACGACTTCATGGCCACCTTCTCTATTGGTAATTTTCTCTCGTGCCCCGCCACGAACCGGCATTTTATACCAATGCGTTTCTCCGGGATGAACTTCGTTCGTAAGCAGGTAAAAATGCTTTTTATCCCGCGAAAGATTTACTTGATGTACTTCAAATTTCCCTTCGGTTAATTGCTTCTTTTCACCACTAACGACATTTACAACATACAAATGGGAGTACCCAGTGGCTTCACTTTGAAAATAAAAGTGCTGATCATCGACCCAGCCAACCGTTCCCGACGATTGGTTGTAACCGATACCAGGCCCTCCAATCCAGGCCTCATCGCGTTGCCGGTCTAGTATTTTCAACGCTAGGTTCGACAGGTCGATAAGGGCGATCCAACGATCTTTGTTGTCGACAGAACGCAGGGTAATCACAGCCTTATCTCCTTTTTCCGAATAAAAGGGTCCGGAAACATACACGCCTCGATCGTTATCTTTCCAGGCGCTATCCAGATCTGGATAGTCTTTTAAATAGTCGGGCTTATCCTTAATACCGGGCAAATCTTTGAACGAAACCTGGCGAACTGTATCTTTTTCGATATCGTAAACCCAGAATTCATGAGTCGCCAGTGGAGCACCCACTTTGGTCCGTGCCGGTATGTTTTCAGTAAAGCCAGATTCTGTTACATAATTGGGTACGACGGTCGACTTCGCCCCTTTGGGTGGCTCTACTAAAACATAGGTGACGAATTTGCAATCGGGGCTTATTCGTATATTCAAAGCTCTTTTTTGATCCAAGTAAATTGGTTTGGGTCGCTTTTCAATGGTTAGCTTCCTCATTATCTCGGTGCTGTCACGAAGTTCTTTTCTTTCTCTCAGAATATCGAATAAGTCCAGCTGATCCTGCTTTAACCAGGTTTCCTGCTCATTCAACTTGGTCGCTTGTGGTTTTTTCCCTTCTTTGAAGTCTGTGTACTGGACTAAAGAACCCATGTCTTTAGGGGCTAGTGAAATGGAGAAAATATTATTACCTCGCCGGAACAAGACCTTCGACTCGTCGTGATTGAAAACTGCGTAATCTTCAATTTCTACGGTGTTCGTTAACCGATGAGTAGTTCGGTTGCGGGTATTCAACAGATAAATATCACCATGCTGTGTGTAGAGTTTTAGCGTGCGGTTTCGGTTATATACACCGGTGGAAGGGGGTAAATTTCTTCGTTCTTCCAGCGACACCTTACGTATTTTCTTATCGGCGAGGGAGTAGGCATAGAGCGAATCGGCCAGGTTTTTGTCGGGATTCCATTGAAAATAGATCGTCTTTGAATCCTCCGACCAGTAAATACCTGAGGGAGAGGTGCCTATAAAAGCCTTCGGGTCCCGCATAATTTTCTCCACCGACAGCGGTGCTAACTGTTGTGCATTGGCCCCTACTGAGAAAAACAGACCTAGTAATAAAAGTATTTTCTTCACGTCTATAGTATCATTATTTCATGGGCTGAAATATAGTCAATTTGTATTTACGGGAGGGAAAATAATGGATTCGTACCTGAATAGGAAGGCCATAATCTTGTGATAAATCCGTCGCTCGAGCCTGAATAATAAACCGGAACAAAGATTTTTTTATATAACGGGTAGCTCTATTTTTGTAAATGACTAGATGACCATAGCTGTAATTTTATGACTGACAAACCCGGTATAAATCTCACCAAGTTCACAGGCGAACTGGTTGAATACGACGAAGAAAAATTAAAAAATTCATTGTTTAAATCAGGAGCCAGTGACTCGGAAGTGAGACAGGTATTGGAAGTGATCACGCCCATGATTTACGAGGGAATGTCAACCCAGCACCTTTATAAATTGGCGTTTCGTCAACTTAAAAAATTCGCAGATTCCTTGGCAGCCCGTTACAGCTTAAAACAGGCTTTGATGGATTTGGGTCCGGCGGGTTATTATTTTGAAAAATGGGTGGCCAACTTCTTTACTAATTACGGCTTCGATACCATGACCAGTCAGTTGATTCCGGGAATGGCTGTGAAACATGAAGCGGACGTGATTGCTCGGAAGGGCGGGGATACCTTCTGGATCGAATGTAAATTCAGAAATACACCGGAATCTAAAATCAGTGTTACCACACCGATGTATCTTTTGTCCCGAATTAAGGACATTTCGGTTAAAACTTATGACCTGTTTGGCGAACAGCGAAAATTCACAAAAGGCTGGCTGGTCACTAACGTTAATCTCACTTCCGATTCAATTCAGTTTGGTGAATATTATGGTATAGAAATGCTCGCCTGGGATTATCCCAAAGGAAGATCTCTCAAAAATCTTGTCGATCACCAAGCATTATATCCCATCACTTGCCTTACGACACTCACCCAAAAAGAAAAAGAAGAGTTACTTGCCATGAATTGCATCATGGTGAAAGACTTGCGTAAGGATACCCATTACTTGGATAAACTAAATCTTTCTGAACGTAAAAGGCGAACTGTATTTCGGGAAATTTGTGATTTGATCGACAAAAAAACCATAACAAAAACCATTAACTTAGCTCCTAAATTCAATAACAAACGGGAATAATAGTGGCATTCCCCCTCTTGACCCCTGTTATTACCCGACCTAATCCGCCCCTTAAAAATGAACCAACTAATCACACCAGCATTGTCCGATCAAATCATCGATTTTTTAATTGACAAGATACAATTGGGAGACTATGAGGAATTCAAATCCCATGACTTCCCCCAATCCGACACCCTGAGTGTTGATGCCATCGATGCCGTGCTCGACGATTTGAAACAAAAAGGACTAATTGAAATATTAACCCGAGGACATACCGGTTATGACTACACCTATGAAATAGCTATTAATAAATCCACCCTAGACTTTCAACGTTTAGGAGGGTTTCGTGGTCAGGAATTGATGTTGCGGAAAAACTTGGAACTGATTCTGGCTGAACTTGACACCTTTAGCGAAGTACCATCCGAAAAACTGGATATCATCCGACAATTAGTCCAGGAAATTAAAGACTACCTCGTTACGTTGAAATAGCCTTTTGATTTTTTCGATCGGACCCTTTCAAGTTCGTTGAAAATATTGGCGTGGTTTATTCCAGGTAAAGACTTAATTTTAAGGTAGATTTCAATCCAAAGTGGGTAGTGGATGGCAGACTAAAAAGTAAGATTGAAACGACTTCGCTATGAAAAATATCAGTCGACGCGATTTCCTTATTGCTTCCTGTACGGCAGTTGGTATTGCTACTTTGGAAAACCTTTATGCCCGTAAAATGCAGTCAAGTCGCATGCATGAACGTTTCATCCCATCCTCAAATGAAAAAATCCCGGTCGTAGGCTTGGGCACCTGGCAGCAATTTGACGAAGCGGAAGACAGTCTAGCTGCTAAACAACTCAGTGAGGTATTGAAAAACGTACTCGAAAAGGGCGGACGTGTTATCGATTCGTCCCCGATGTATGGTCGATCGGAATCACTGATTGGTGCCTTGACTCAAGCTGGTGGAAGGGCGGATGCTTATTTTTATGCTACCAAAGTATGGACCCGTGGCAGACAAGAAGGAATACAGCAAATGGAAGAGTCGATGCGTAAAATGAGGCGCACGACCATGGATCTCATGCAAGTCCACAACCTGGTGGATGTAGAGACGCACTTGGAAACGCTTAAAATCTGGAAGGAAGAAAAAAAAATCCGTTATAGAGGCGTTACGCACTATTCTTCTTCCGCTCACACCGACCTGGAGCAATTGATCCATCGACACCGCCTGGATTTCCTACAGTTCAATTTTAACTTAGCCGATCGTAATGCCGAAAAAAGATTACTACCGGCTGCGGCCGACAAGGGGGTAGCAGTGATTATCAATGAGCCCTTTGCTTCCGGCACCTTGTTTAGGAAAGTAAGAGGGAAAGAATTACCAGAATGGGCAAAGGAATGGGACATACAAAGTTGGGCTCAGTTCTTTCTTAAGTACATACTTTCTCATCCGGCTGTAACCTGCGCTATCCCGGGCACATCGAACCCCAAGCATGCGCTCGACAATATGGGGGCAGGTTATGGCGTATATCCCGATAGCAACGGAAGAAAGAAAATGGCTGCTTTCTTCGATTCGCTGTAAATACACGTCTATGCGATTCTATTTCATCCTTTTAGTTTCCTTTTTATTCTACACCACGGTTCACAGTCAGTCCCAGATTTCCGGGATTAGGGGTAAAGTTTCAGACACGCATGGCCACCCCCTCGCCTATGCCGGCATCCATGTTAAAGGTACCAACCAAGGAACCTTGGCGAATTCAGAGGGTGAATATGAACTATTTCTAGACCCAGGCGAATATATAATTCATTACCAGCACCTGGGTTTTAAAACCGAAGTCAGAACCCTAAAGGTTGCAAATGATATTTCCATCCAAAACATCACGCTTACCGAACAATCTTTACTGCTTAGAGAACTTCAGGTGGGCAAGGATTACGAAGATCCCGCTTATACCATCATGCGAAAAGCGATTGCCAAAGCAAAGTTTCACCAACTGCAAGTGCAATCCTATTCGGCTACAGTGTATGCTCGTAGTACGGCCATGCCGACCAAAATCCCCGTTTTGATGAAGCGGAGGTTCAAAAAACAAGGCATCAGTGAAGGGGTTGCCTTTGTCAATGAAAGTGTGTCAAAGGTCGATTTTAGTCGACCCAATTCTTACAAGCAGGTCATAGTTTCTACGCAAAACAACCTAGATAACAGCGCACCTACTCCTAACGAATTCATATTTGCAAGTTTCTACAATCCAGAGGTGGGCGGCACCGTCACCCCCCTTTCACCCAAAGCATTGAATGTCTATCATTTCGAATATGAAGGACATTTTGAAGACCGCGGGGAAATTATCAACAAGATTAAGGTAACACCCAAATCCTTCAAACAAGGGGTTTTTAGGGGCAGTATCTATATTATCGAAGACCGTTGGTCCATTCATAGCTTCAACCTAGAAACACTTTGGCAAGGATTTCAAATCAGGGTGAAACAACTCTTCGCACCTATCGACGATGTATGGGTCCCATCGAGTCAGCATTTCGACATCAACGGTTCTTACCTGGGTTTCGCCGGGAAATTCACCTATATCGTTTCTATAAAATATGAGGACATTAAAATCGACCCTAGCCTTAAAGAAACGGTCACCTTAGTGGACCCGTACAAAGAAAGTTCAACTCCTGTAAAACTGCCCCCAAAAGTGGATCTGGAAAAAATGATCGCCGAGGGTAAAGAGGTAGACACCAAACAATTTCGAAAAATCGTAAAAGAGTACGAAAAGGAGCAACGGAAGAGCTCAGCCACCGGTCAAAGTCCGCGAGAAGTTAGAAGAGATACCATCCATATTGAGCCTCTTGCAAATCAGCGTGACTCCACATATTGGGCATCCGTCCGTTCCATCCCCTTAACACCCAATGAAGTAATAAGTTACCAGGTTAGTGACAGTCTCAATCGTTCGAGACCGGGCAATGACCTGGGGGATAGTACCCGTTTCAAACCAGTTCACCTACTCACAGGCGGACGGTATCGGTATGCACATGGCCACTCACTTACCCTTTATGCTCCCTTACGAACATTGAGTTTTAATCCGGTGGAAGCATTCAATTTCGAGCTAGGGGTGGAATGGCGAAAAAAATGGAACGACCAACAACAATTTGCCCTTATTCCGAACCTACATTACGCAACGGGTAGAAATCGACTTAGTCCAAGAGCAAACCTTGTGTACGTGTGGAACAACTCACGCATCAGTTTGGAAGGGGGTGAAAAAATAAGCCAGTTCAATGATCAGAATCCGATACATCCGATGGTGAATCTGATTTACTATTCGCTTTTCAATCAGAACCACCTACGACTGTACCAGAAAAACTACCTCCAAATCGAATTCCGGCAACGCTATTTGGCGGACATAATGGATTGGACGGTCAACCTTGAAACGGGTCGCCGAAAATGGCTTGAAAATCTAGACAAAGGGGGAAAGTTCCTTTGGGGAAATCCTGAAAAAGAAGACAATCTGAATTCACCCTACTATTTTGACTATCCCTCATTCTACCACTCTTATCCTTCGAACTATTCTGTTTTTTCCACCACCCTCGAAATTCGACCCTGGCAACGTTACCTGGTAAGAAATGGCCGTAAAAGATTGCTCAGTAGCAATCAGCCCACGTTCACAATTACCTATAAAAAAGGATTTTCCCTGTTCAACAGTGTTGTGGACTATGATTTAGTGGAGGGTGGTTTTCGTTACGAGCCGAAAATTGGAGACGCCTCTACCCTTCAACTTTCAGGTCTTGCCGGGCGATTCTTGAATAACAAAGCTATGGCCTTCCCCGATTTTAAACATTTCATGGGCAACCAAACCATCCTTCAAACCGGTGACCGATTGACCGGTTTTCGCATGCTACCCTACTACGATTATAGTACACCCCGCAATTATTTGGTGGGGCATATTTCGTACAATTCGCCCAAGCTCCTCTTATCCCAGATTCAGCTATTACGCATGTTAGGTCTAAAAGAGTATTTGCAACTACACCTGTTACGAACACCCAATACCCAACTATATTCGGAGCAAGTGTATGGCCTCGACGGAGTTCTTAAGATATTTCGACTTGAGGCGGTGACCCATTTTCATCAGGATGTTTACCTAGGATGGGGCGTTCGCGTCGGCACCATTTTTAATTTCTGATTACTTTTTCGGCTTTCCTTTCAAGATCGGTAATTTATCTGTTCTCGTGTCGGAGGGATATTGATTGTTGCTGAGATCAATATCCGCCATACGCCGACTAGGGTCAATCGTAATCGATCGTATTTCCCGGGCTGGCTTTGGGAGGGTAAAGCTATATTGTGGGTAGGTCCACCCCCAATCCGATAACAGAATGGCGTCTGGTCTTTCATTCTTTTCTCCCCGCATCAAATCGAGGGGGATATAATACCACTCTTCCTTTCCATCGCGGTAAGTGACTCTCAAATCCAGCGGCATGGGCAGGGTACCCACTTTCGTCAACAAGACCCTTGATTGTTGGTCACTTTCAGCAATGAGATCCACACCGTAATCTATGATTTTGGTGGTGCCTATCCAGTTTTCGAAATACCAGTCCAACTCCAGTCCCGATACTTTTTCCATGACCCTTTTAAAGTCATTGGGGTTGGGGTGTTTGTATTTCCACTCTTCGAAATAGCGTCTCATTCCCCGATCGAAAGTCTCTTTACCAATGATATACGACAATTGGTGTAAAAAAATCGACCCTTTGGAGTAAGCAGCTATCGAATAAGCACGGTTAGTTTCGAAGTGATCGGCATGGGTCGTCAGGGGCTCTTCAATCCCTGACTCGACCAAATCGCGATAGGCCATATAGGTTCGCACATGGGGGTCGAGAGGAGTCGGCATAATCTCAGCCATGATTTCCACTTGGGCATAATTGGTAAACCCTTCGTCCATCCACCCATATTTCGACTCATTATTGCCCAATAACATTTGGAACCAGCTGTGAACTACTTCGTGGACCATTACACTAACCAAGCCTCCCAAACTACGTCCACTGGTAATCAAGGTAGCCATTGGATATTCCATCCCTCCATCACCCCCTTGGATGACTGAGTATTGCTTATAGGGATAACGACCGAAACGATTATTCATAATTCGAAAACAGTCGACGGTATATTGTTCCAGCTTTTTCCAATTGCCGAGCGAATCGTCTTGGAAAAAGAAATGAAGCTCCAAGTCGTCATCAAATTTCACAATTGTATGCTCATAATCGGGATCGGCTGCCCAAACGAAATCATGAACATTGTTAGCGATAAAATGCCAGGTTAACTTCGATCCGGGTTTATGGGTTACCGGTTTTTGGGAATATCCATGTCCGATTTTTTCTGGATTTTGCAGATACCCGGTAGCGGCTACAACATAGGAGGCATCAATGGTAATCTTCACGTCATAGTCGCCCCACACACCGTAAAACTCCCGCCCTACATAGGGGTTAGCGTGCCACCCTTCGTAATCGTATTCACTCATTTTAGGATACCATTGAGCCATGGAGTAATCGATACCTTCCTTATTCATGCGACCAGTACGCCGAATTTGGAGCGGGACCTGAGCTTCGAATTCCATGTCAAATATATGGGTAGAATTGGGTAAAATTGGCGACGATAAGTTGACCTCCAAAATGGTGTCTTCCACATGGTATTGCGTTGGCTTACCGTTTTGCTTCAAACTGAGGATTTTTTGATAGCCGATTTCGTCGGGTTTTAGGGCAGCAATGCGATCCGTTACGCGGGCATCCGGATCAGAAATGGTACGGGAACGCACGTCCATCAAACTACCCGGTTGGAATGCATTAAGATATAGATGATAGAAAACTTTGTACAGGGTATCTGGAGAGTTATTCGTATACGTAAGTTTCTGGGTACCAGCAAACTGATGTTTATTCACATCAAATTGGATGTCCATTTCATACTTTACGCGTTGTTGCCAACGATCGGACTGCCCATGGGCACCAAACGCAATCAGACAGAGGATATAAATCAACACATGGCTTTTCTTCATCATTATCACGAACTGGTTTCGATAAATAAGCAAACCCGCAAATTACGGCTAAATCCGGAATGAGCCAACCACCTCCCCGCAAAAATCAAGAAAACGATCTCGGGAACAAAACATCCTTATCGCCCAGGCATAGTTATTTGACAGAGGGTGAGAAAGATTAATTTTTTTAAGAAAATATTAAAATAAAATCGGCTAATAAACTTGTTTCGAAATTATTTCACCTTATATTTGACATATTCAATCTAAAAATTGAATATTTTTTATAAAGTAGATTTCCACACAAAATACTATTTTTATGCTTAGATGGTCAGTCATATTTTTGATAGTTGCGATTATCGCAGCCGTATTTGGCTTTGGTGGGATTGCTGCCGGAGCCGCTGAGATTGCGAAAATTCTATTTTATTTATTCCTGGTTCTTTTTGTAATTAGCCTAATATTTGGAAGAACACGGGGTTAACCGATCTTTATCTTAAACCTTCAACGACAACCGGTTATTGATCAAATAGCCGGTTTTTTTATGGATAACCCACTTAAAAACGCCATCACATCCACCCCATCCGCATAATCCGACAACCCCGGTTGCTGACTTTCGCCGAAACGCACGCTATTGCCAATGGATCCGTCGGACACGACACATTGAATTTTGTCCTGATAGGTTTCCAAAATTTCATTGACCTCCTCCAATTCATGATATTCCTTATAATAGACTACACTCAATGGGGAAGTCAATCGGTCGCTCTCGCGCAGAATTAAGAATCCATTGTCCAAATGAGGTTCTCGGTTTACTAGGTATATAGACTTGTTGTACTCGTAATTATTGAAGTATTTATGGTGGTTGGCTGCGTAGTTTCGATACGATTCGACTTGGTCATACAATTTCGAAAAATCATAGCCTTGAGGGACATACATTTGGGCAACGTTCCGACAACCCAATCCGAAATACAGCAATATATCCGAACAAAGATTATGGAGATCCGCCTCCGATTCGTCCCCTCTCAATACGGCCACCGACACTCGGTTTCGGCGGATAATATGGGGTTTAGAGGAAAAATAGTATTCAAAGTAACGAGCGGTATTGTCGCTTCCAGTAGCGATATAGGCATCGGCCTCATTAATTTTTTCGACCAACTGAATTGATTCTCGCAGAGCGGGCTCGAGCTCACACAGCTTTTCCAGTATGAGGTGGATGAGAACCGTATCGTCTTTGCTGGGTTTTACGAGCAACTTATGTCCACTGATTAAAACACACAATAGGTCGTGAAAACCTACTGCTGGGACATTACCTGCCAGCACCACACCGATTTTTGCAGGTTGGGTTACTTCGTCATAGGTCTCCAACCATTGTGTGAGTCGATCCCGATCTTCCAACATAGAAGCAATGGATTGGAGGGCATATAATACGTTTTCAGGAACGAACCAATTGTTTCTGCGATAGGCACTTTCTGCCCATTCGTTTATTTCAGCCTCGTTTTCAGCTGCTCGTATAAACTCACTAAATCCAAGAAACGCTTCTATCCTTTTCTCCTTTGAAATCATGTATTTTGTCTAAATTACGCCGATTTGATGACAAACATTTAAATAATTGTCATTTTGTGAACCTAAAAATAGTTACATTTGTATTCCAGATAACGAACACGAATATAAATATATTAATTATTGGTCTATCATGGCTATAATAATCACAGACGAATGTATCAACTGTGGAGCCTGCGAGCCGGAATGCCCTAACACCGCGATTTACGAAGGAGGGGTAGAGTGGTCCTGGGGCGATGGCACCAGCTTGGATGAGGTTGATTTTGGAGATGGTACGGTAGTGAGTGGCAAAGCAAAACAGGTGCCTATTTCGGAAGAATTCTATTATATCGTATCGGATAAATGTACCGAATGCGTCGGTTTTCATGAGGAGCCTCAGTGCGCAGCCGTTTGTCCGGTTGACTGCTGTGTTCCCGATCCTGACTACGTAGAAGACCAGGAAACCCTGTTGGCTAAAAAGGCCTGGTTGCATAATGAGTAAAATACCACACTAAAAACTCCTGCATCAACGGCAGGAGTTTTATAAGAGTATTCCATCCTTCATAACCAATCGCCGATCCGCCATAGCTGCCAATTGTTCATTGTGGGTAACAATCACAAAAGTACAGCCCAGCTCCTTTCTCAGGTCAAAGAACAAACGATGTAACTCTTCCGCATTTCGGGAGTCAAGGTTACCACTCGGTTCATCCGCAAATACCACCGCAGGCCGATTAATCAAAGCCCGCGCAACGGCCACCCTTTGCTGCTCACCCCCCGATAACTGGGAGGGCAAGTGATCGGCACGTCCCGACAATCCCAATACATCGAGTAAATCGGTCGCCCGTTTTTTAATTTCCTTTTCATCACCCACTTTCCCGATAAAAGCGGGCATACACACGTTTTCGAGGGCTGTAAATTCACCTAGCAAATTGTGAAATTGGAAAACAAACCCAATATACTTGTTTCGAAAGTCGGCCAACTCAGAATCTCGCAACGAAAAAACAGGGGTACCATCAAATAGAACACTTCCTTCGTCGGGTTTATCCAACGTGCCCAAAATATGCAGTAATGTGCTTTTTCCGGCTCCGGAAGCCCCTACCACCGCGACGATCTCCCCTTTTTCTACCGTCATATCGATCCCCTTCAAAACGGCTAGATTACCGTAAGATCGGCGGATTCCCTTTGCTTCTATTAATACCATAGGTCTTTATTTCATTCAATTTTGTAGCCAGGAAACAGTCGTACGCCCCGTGTAAATGCCGCATTTCTCCCAACCTAAATTGTATTTTGCACGCATAATTTTATACTCACCTAATTCGACTTGTTAGCACCCCCAACGTTTACATTTGCCTTAATACATGTCCATTCCGCACAAGTTCAGAATTATGTGAAGAAAATCTGTCGTGCATTTTGAATAATTCGCTAATTTGGCGTGAAAATACCAATTCTTACCATATTACTCATGAATATTCACGAATATCAGGGCAAAAGCATTTTAAAAAAATACGGTGTACGCATACAGGAAGGGATCGTTGCTGATACCCCGGATATTGCTGTAGAAGTCGCCAGAAATCTCACGGAACAAACCGGAACCAAGTGGTATGTGGTAAAATCACAAATTCATGCCGGTGGTCGTGGAAAGGGAAAAATTGTTGGAAGCGAACAAAGAGGGGTCGCCCTGGCCAAGTCGGTGGACGAAGTGAGAACCATCGCCAAAAATATTCTCGGTAAAACCCTGGTTACCCACCAGACAGGCCCTGCCGGCAAACAAGTTAAAAAAGTACTGATTGCCGAAGATGTTTATTATCCAGGTCCTTCCGAACCAAAAGAGTTCTACCTCTCTATCCTCCTGGATCGGGCGAAAAATCAAAACGTAATCATGGCCAGCACCGAAGGCGGTATGGACATTGAGGAAGTCGCTGAGAAGCACCCCGAAAAAATCATTAAGGAGTGGATTCACCCCCACGTAGGATTGCAAAGTTTCCAAGCTCGGAAAATTGCTTTCGAACTTGGGCTATCCGGAGAAGCTTTTAAGGAAATGGTAAAATTCATTTCCGCCCTATACAAAGCGTATATCGAAAGTGACGCGTCCATGTTTGAAATCAACCCTGTTCTGAAAACTTCAGACAATAAAATATTAGCGGTTGATGCTAAAGTCAATCTGGACGACAATGCTCTTTTCCGTCACCCCGATTTGGCTGAGATGCGTGACACCAATGAAGAAGACCCCTTAGAAGTTGAGGCTAGCGCCAATAATTTAAATTATGTGAAGCTCGACGGAAATGTGGGTTGTATGGTGAACGGTGCCGGTTTGGCCATGGCCACCATGGACTTAATCAAGTTATCGGGTGGCGACCCGGCTAACTTCCTTGACGTAGGCGGTGGTGCAAGCGCTCAAACCGTGGAAGCCGGTTTCAGAATTATTCTTAAGGATCCGAATGTAAAAGCTATACTTATCAACATTTTCGGGGGTATTGTCCGCTGCGATCGTGTAGCCACCGGAGTTGTTGAGGCATACCGTGCTATCGGTGAAATTCCTGTACCCATCATAGTACGTCTGCAAGGCACTAATGCAGCGGAAGGTGCTAAAATCATCGATGAGTCGGGGCTGAAAGTTTATTCGGCTATTGAATTTAAGGAAGCAGCCACCAAAGTGAGTGAAGTTTTAAAAGAATTAGGATTATAATACGATTGCTCTTTTGGGATCTATCCCTAATGTGGCTGACTTGGCATTCGAAAGCCCGTTTCGTTTTGAAATGGGCTTTCTGCTTAAAGTACCCACAACTAAAAACATTAGAAATCTATCCCAACTCATGCCAATATCCCCATTTTAAGGCACTAAAATTCACTGGAATATGTTATTTTAGTTGTTTGGCGTAACCGTTCAAAACGATGAAAAGGTTCTCACATATTCTAACCCTAAGCATCACGGCACTACTTGTCGTCGGAATGGCCGGTTGTATCATTCCGATAACACAGAATACCAACTACCCGTTGGATGTATATTACGACAATCAGACGCCTGAGCGTCCTTACTCCGAAATTCAATGGCTGGAAATTAGCCGGGAAGAAGCCCTCAGAGCCTCCCAAACAGCCGACCAAAAACGAATGCTTGAAAGAGGTAACAACGTAGAGGTTAAAAACCTGATTACCGCCCAATTGGTTATGAAAGCCCAACAGATTGGCGCTGACGCCCTTGTGAATGTGAACTATCAATACTATACGGGACGTGACTACGAGGGTTATAGCATGAGAGGGTTGGCCGTCAAGTATCGGGGAGACTAGTCGTTAGAATCATGTTTCATAAAATTTTCTCATAAACATTCCTTCAACCTCTCGTTTAGCTTAGCTTTGCAGAAAAAGTTTACGTCGATTTGACTCTCACGGATCAACTTCAACATATTGCTCAGAGTTTATTTGGGTTCTATCCAGAACTTTATTTGGTTCTATTCTTTTTGGCAGTACTCATCCTTGAATTATCCACCCGAAAGAATCCGGAGGCGACCCGCAAATTATTAGTTCCCTGTCATTGGATAGGCGCTCTTGGCTTATTAGTACTCTTAGTTTACCAGTGGTTCCATACACCCGATCAGGTGCTTTTCGGCCAGATGTTATCGGTGGACTCCAAAGCTGTCTTTTTCAAGATTTGGATTGCGCTAGCTTGGTTGGTCACGCTTTTTCATATTCAGAAACTTCGATATGAATTTCAACCTGAACTATATTTACTGCTATCTGGCGCGGTCCTCGGTGGGCTACTGCTTTGTATGGCCACCAATTTACTGACGCTTTACCTCGGTATTGAATTCATTTCCCTTTGCTCCTACCTTTTGGTGGGTCTACATAAAGACATTAAATCCTCGGAAGGAAGTTTGAAATACCTTTTATTCGGTGGGATCAGTTCGGCGGTGATGTTATACGGCATATCGTTTCTATACGGACTCACCGGTACCATGGAAATAGCTGCCGCCCTAGAAACGGGGCTACAGAATACCCCTCCACTGGTATTACTTGTCACTTCCTTGCTCACATTAGGGGGGTTACTTTTCAAACTTTCCCTGATACCTTTTCATATTTGGACCCCAGATACCTACGAAGCAACTCCTACTCCGGTGGTGTCCTTCTTATCTGCCGTCCCGAAAATCGGTGTCTTACTTGTCCTGTCCAGATTGATTCATGTATTACCCTTAGAAGTCATTCCGGTGCTTGGCGGTATTGCCTTGATCAGCATGACGGCCGGCAATGTGGGTGCTTTATGGCAAAGCAACGCTCGCCGATTAATGGCCTATTCCACAATCGCTCAGGCAGGCTATTTAATCGTAGGACTGCTCGTGCTTGAATCTGCCGGTTTCCATGCTGCCACTTTCTACCTGTCGGCCTACGTCATACTATCTATGTCGGCCTTTCTCTTGATGGATTTATTTGCTCCCCAAACCGACACTCGTTTCTCGCTCTACGAGGGAAGAGGGAAGGAATGGCCTTTGGGTGGAGCAGCACTCACCATGGTTATGGTAGGTTTAGCCGGGTTTCCTCCCACGGTAGGATTTACAGCCAAATGGTTGGTATTTTCATCCTTGTGGGAATCTTACCAGGGCGAACGTTGGATCCTTATTTTATTGATTGGGGGGATATTAAACGCTGCGATATCGCTGGTATATTATTTAAAAATCCCCTACTTACTGTTTTTCAAGAAAACCAGTACGGAAGAAGGGGATTTTCGTGCAGCACCGATTTTGGCGGGATTGGTGGTTTTGCTCGTTCTATTATTGTTTGTAAAGCCCGAACTGATTCTCAACCCTGCCACCGAAATGTTCAAATTCTAATTTCCAGTTGTTTAGTTTTTGACCGGGGGGTTTGAAGGCCTCACTTCAATTTTACTCGGGAGTGTACGAGCCGGCATTTTAATGAGATCGGAAACAATTTGTCCGATGTCTTCAGGTTGGATCTTCCAGGCGTCTCTTTCCGTCGGTTCCCGATCGTTGAAATAGGTTGCAACCGATCCGGGTAAAATCGTCGTCACTTTTATACCCTGAGCTCTCAAGTCAAGCATCAGTGCTTGTGAAAAACCGACCAACCCCCACTTACTGGCATTGTAGGCCGTTCCGTTAGCAAAAAAATTGACGCCAGCTAAACTGGCGATCGTCATGAAATAGCCCTTGGTCTCCAAGAGCGGATCCAGGGTGCTTTTAATGGTATTGAAAACACCTGTCAGGTTAATATCGATTGTCTCATGCCATTGTTCGGGGGTTAAATCTTGAATGGGAGCGAAATGCCCTACCCCTGCATTGGCGATCACATAATCCAATCTTCCCCATTTGACGAGCAACAGATCGACTGCCCGTTGTTGTGATTCCAGGTTTCGGACATCCGCTTCTATTCCGATGGCAAAACCATCTCTGATTTTATTGAGCGACTCTGCAGCCTGGTCTGCATTTTTTTGTGAACGACTGGTAATGGCTACTTTAATTCCGTCTTTGATCAAAGCTTCAGCAATTCCATAGCCAATCCCCTTCGAACCTCCGGTGATCAGAGCTATTCGTCCTAGTGTACTCATTCGGGTAAATCCAATTAAAGTTAGACAAAACGAAGAAATGGTACTGATCTCATTTATCTTACCTGACGAAGACGGTCTGTTCCTGAGACTGTCGATTAAGTTGGAATAGACGATTCGATCAGCTATTCATCAAATATACAAAAAAATGCGACTTTTTAAAGGTCGTTCCAAAATCAACCAGTATGTTTGCAGTCGGAATCCCGCTATCTAAAAAGTATCCGTGGAATCCCCTCGTTTTCTTTCGGGTCTAAGGTGGTCTGGTTGGGAACGTTGGCTTTTTTATGCTTGTTCTAAATAAAGAATGCGGTTTGGTAGATTCTACCACAGCCAGTAAATTTGACAAGATTGTAAAATTGTATATTACTACGAGAGTGCCGTAGAGAATTAGTAAAAATAAAATTCAATGAATAATACCTTTCTTCCAATTGATTACCTGCCAATTATAGTACAATTCCTATTGGCTGTTGCATTTGTAGGAGGAACTTTAGTGGTGACCCACATTTTAGGACCGCGCCGTAAAGGGGGGATCAAAGATGACCCGTTTGAGTGCGGTATTGAAAGTATTGGAGATGCGCGTACACCCATTTCGGTAAAATACTTTCTGGTCGCCATCTTATTTGTACTTTTCGATGTAGAAGTAATTTTTATGTACCCCTGGGCAGTGAATTTCCGGGAGATTGGTATGACTGGTTTGGGAGCCATGGCTATTTTTCTAGTCATCCTGCTTGCCGGCTTGTACTATGAATATAAAAGAGGGGTACTGAAATGGGAGGATTAATCATCCTTCTTTGTTGTTATAGTAAAGGATTTAAAAATAGAGTACTAAAGCATGAAACCCGTTAAAATGGTAGAGGCGCCGGCAGGTCATAGTGGAGCCGGTTTCTTTGCTACTTCGTTTGATCAGGTGATAGGTCTGGCTCGTAGCTATTCCTTATGGCCGTTACCATTTGCCACCTCTTGTTGCGGGATCGAATTTATGGCGACTATGGGCGCCCATTATGATATTTCGCGATTCGGATCAGAACGCCCTAGTTTTTCACCCCGTCAGGCCGATTTACTCTTGGTCATGGGGACCATCGCCAAAAAAATGGGGCCGGTCCTCAAGCAAGTTTATATCCAAATGGCCGAACCCCGTTGGGTTATCGCCGTGGGTGCTTGTGCCAGCAGTGGAGGAATTTTCGATACCTACAGTGTGTTACAGGGGATCGATCGCATCATTCCGGTAGACGTTTACGTACCCGGTTGCCCACCCCGTCCGGAGCAAATTTTAGATGGACTGATGCAGGTGCAGGAGCTGGCAAAGAATGAGTCCCTTCGAAGGAGAAATACACCTGAATATCAGGAATTGTTGGCGTCGTATAACATTCAATAATTAGTAAAATGCTGACGAATAAGGAAGTAGCTGAACATATCGCCGAAAAATTCGAGGGGAAGGTTGGGGATTTTGAGCAACCTTACGGTTTACTTACCTTCTATACCCTACGGGAGAATATCATCCCCCTACTCCAATACCTTAAGGAGCATCCCACCTATAAAATTGACTTTCTAACCGATATCACGGGAGTTCACTATCCTGAAAATACAGGGAAAGAATTCGTTGTTGTCTATCATTTGCATAGCTTGATCAACAACTTCAGAGTGAGAATTAAGGTGGCTTTGTCGAAGGACGACCTCCATATTCCCACCGCTTCAGAATTGTACCCCTGCGCCAATTGGATGGAACGGGAGACCTACGACTTTTTTGGAATCATTTTTGACGGTCATCCCAACTTAATCCGCATTCTCAATATCGAAGAAATGGATTATTTCCCGATGCGTAAAGAGTACCCGCTGGAGGACGCTACGCGGAGGGATAAAATTGATGCACTGTTTGGTAGATAAAGAATATTCGTAAAATGAGTGATATAGAACTTCTTCCGAAACAAGGCCAGGTGGCCAAAAAAAGCCAGCCGGAACTGGTCGAAGAGCTAACCACGCTCAACCTCGGACCTACCCACCCTGCCACCCATGGGATTTTCCAAAATATCCTGCAAATGGACGGGGAAAAAATCATCTCATCAGAGCAGACTATTGGGTATATCCACAGAGCTTTCGAGAAAATTGCCGAACGCCGGCCATTCTATCAGATCACCACGCTAACCGACCGGATGAACTATTGTTCGTCACCGATCAATAACTTCGGTTGGCATATGACAGTGGAGAAGCTCCTGGGAATTGAAGTCCCTAAAAGAGCTCAGTACATCCGGGTGATTATGATGGAGCTAGCGCGAATCGCCGACCACATCGTTTGTAACGGGATTTTGGGTGTAGACACCGGAGCCTTCTCTGGATTCCTTTACCTGATGCAAAAAAGGGAAGAGATCTATGAAATCTATGAAGAGATGTGTGGAGCCCGCCTCACAACCAATATGGGTCGGATCGGTGGCATGGAAAGAGACCTCTCATCGACAGCCATCAAGAAAATCCACGAGTTCATCAAAACCTTCCCACCCGTACTAAAAGAGTTCGAAGAGCTATTTAACCGGAATCGCATATTTATGGATCGGACCATTAATGTGGGGGCTATTTCTGCCGAAAAAGCCTTAGCGTATGGTTTTACGGGTCCGAACCTGCGCGCTGCCGGAGTAGATTACGACGTGAGGGTCATGAACCCCTACTCTTCTTATGAAGATTTTGAATTCGACATACCTATTGGTCAGCATGGTGATACCTATGACCGGTATATGGTACGTGGAGAGGAAATGTGGCAGAGTTTAAGAATCATCGAGCAAGCCATCAATAATCTCCCTGAAGGCCCATATTACGCCGATGCTCCAGAGTATTACCTCCCACCCAAAGACGACGTCTACTCCAAAATGGAGGCTTTGATTTACCATTTCAAAATCGTAATGGGGGAAATCGACGCGCCGGCGGGTGAAGTTTATCATTCGGTTGAAGGTGGGAATGGAGAGTTAGGTTTCTATTTGATCAGCGATGGAGGAAGAGCCCCCTATCGTTTGCACTTCAGAAGACCTTGTTTCATCTATTACCAGGCCTTCCCTGAAATGATTAAGGGTCTTACCATTTCTGATGCGATTATTATCATGAGTAGCCTGAATGTAATTGCAGGTGAATTGGACGCATAAATAGTCAAATTGCTTGACAGTCAACAAATATGTCAACTGATACAACCGAAATAAAATTCACCCCTGAAAATCTTGCCAAAGCGCAAGAAATCATAGCCCGCTATCCAGAAGGAAAGCAAAAATCGGCATTGTTACCCCTCTTGCATTTGGTTCAGGCTCAATGGGGTTGGGTGAGTCCGGAAGCTATGGATTACGTAGCAAGCCTACTTGATATACAACCCATCGAAGTGTATGAGGTAGCTACCTTCTATACCATGTACCATCTGCAACCTGTAGGTAAACATGTGATAGAGTATTGTCGTACGGGTCCCTGTTGTTTGATGGGAGGCGAAAATGTATACGATCATTTGAAGAAGCGTCTCGGAATCGAAACAGGTCAAACCACTCCGGATGGGCTATTTACCCTCAAAGAAGTGGAGTGCTTGGCTGCCTGCGGCTGGGGACCGGTATTTCAAATCAGGGAAAAATATTACATGAACCTGACGCCTGAAAAGGTGGATGAGATTATTGATGAACTTTCAAAGCAGGAATAAGTCTGTGGCCAGAGCGTTTTTGTTGATACCTCTGATTACCAATAACTAATGGAGTAAAACGTGAAAATATTAACGGAACATATCAACGTACCAGGCATTGAAACCTTCGAAGTGTACCGCAAACAAGGTGGATACACGGCGGTTGAGAAGGCGCTCAAAAAGATGACTCCCGAAGAAGTGGTCGAGGAAGTCAAGAAATCAGGTGTACGTGGCCGTGGTGGAGCTGGTTTCCCCATGGGAATGAAATGGAGTTTCCTTGCCAAACCAGAAGGAGTACCCCGCTACCTGGTATGTAACGCCGACGAATCAGAGCCAGGCACTTTCAAGGATCACTACCTGATGAAGTCGATCCCCCACCTGTTGATCGAAGGGATGATCGTTTCGAGTTACGCTTTGGGGGCGAATAAATCATTTATTTACGTCCGAGGTGAGCTTATGTATGTCATCGGCATCCTAGAGAAAGCAATTGCCGAAGCAAAAGCCAATGGATTCCTAGGCAAAAATATTCTGGGTTCAGGCTACGATTTGGAATTAATCGTTCAACCTGGAGGCGGTGCCTATATCTGTGGGGAGGAAACAGCCCTACTAGAATCTTTAGAGGGTAAAAGAGGGAACCCCCGTAATAAACCACCTTTCCCTGCAGTGAAAGGGCTTTATCAATGCCCGACGGTGGTCAATAACGTTGAATCGATAGCTAATACTCCCTGGATTGTCAATAACGGTGGCGATGCCTATGCTTCGATCGGTATCGGAAGGAGTACAGGTACTAAGCTTATATCCGCCTCTGGACATATCAAAAAACCGGGTGTCTATGAAATCGTGCTAGGTGTACCGGTAGAAGAGTTCATTTATTCCGACGAATATTGTGGGGGTATCCGAGACGGGCATTACCTGAAAGCCTTGGTAGCTGGAGGTTCGTCCGTGCCTATTTTACCTGCCCATTTAATTACCAAAACCGCCAACGGAGAATCCCGTTTAATGACTTATGAGTCGCTCGCCGATGGTGGATTTCAATCTGGCACCATGTTAGGATCGGGAGGCTTTATCGTTTTTGATGAAACTGCCTGTATTGTTAGAAATACATTGAACTTTGCCCATTTTTACCGGCATGAATCCTGCGGGCAGTGCAGCCCATGTAGGGAAGGTACCGGGTGGATGGAAAAAATTCTATACCGCATCGAACATGGAACCGGAACTCCTGAGCACATCGATCTATTGGTCGACGTAGCTAAAAAAATTGAAGGGAATACCATTTGTCCGCTGGGAGATGCTGCGGCTTGGCCAGTGGCCAGTGCAATCCGCCATTTCAGGGATGAGTTTGAATGGCACGTTACCCATCCGGAGGAAGCCACCAAACCTGGGGCCGTATTTCCTTTCGAACCAGTTTTGAATTAATAAAAAAGCGCGTTTTTGCTTTTGAGAAAATAATAAAAAATGGAATCTACAGAAACTCCTTTGCTGAGGGTCACCATAGATGGCATTGAAATCAGTGTTCCTGCTGGGACTACCATCATGAATGCCGCTCGTAAAATAGCTGAAGCTGCCCCGGAGCATCGTGGTAAAGTGCCACCGGCAATGTGTTATTATGAACCACTCAAAGCCAGTGGAGGTAAATGCCGGGCTTGTTTGGTAAAGGTCGCTGCGGGATCAGAGAAGGACCCCCGCCCCATGCCCAAACTGATGCCCTCCTGCATCACACAGGTGCAAGACGGAATGGTCGTTGAAAACACAACCAATCCGACGGTTCTCGAAACCCGGAAGGGCATTGTTGAATTCCTGCTGTTGAACCACCCCCTCGATTGTCCTATTTGCGACCAGGCAGGTGAGTGTTATTTACAGGACTTCTCCTACGAGCACGGCGTGGTGGATACACGCACCGAAGAAGAGAGACGGACGTTCGAAAGACGCGACTTGGGGCCTTATATACAGCTCCATATGAACCGTTGTATCCTTTGCTATCGCTGTGTTTATGTCGCTGATCAAATCACCGAAAATCGAGTCCACGGGGTGCTGAACCGGGGCGATCATGCTGAAATAAGCACCTATATCGAAAATGCAATTACCAACGACTTTTCGGGGAACATGATCGATGCTTGTCCGGTAGGTGCGCTGACCGATAAGACATTCCGGTTCAAAAATCGGGTTTGGTTCTCTAAACCCATGGACGCTCATCGGGACTGTGATAAATGCAGTGGGAAAGTCACTTTATGGTATCGTGGAGAAGAGGTGATCCGCGTGACCGGTAGGAAGAATATGTGGGGGGAAGTGCATGATTTTATCTGCAATACCTGCCGGTTTGATAAAAAGAATACTAGCGATTGGGTCATTGAAGGGCCGACGAAAATCCCAAGAAGTTCGGTTATTTCAGCCAATAAATATCCGAAGAATCTCATAGCAAAACCGGAGTTTGCCCTTAAACTGGCTGCGAGTCAATATAAGAAGATTGACGATACCCGGCCTTATGTTACGGATTCGGAAACCATTCGCCAATTAAGTATAGAGAACAATAAACTTGCTAACCAGCGTTCGTTGGTAAGCAATACCGAGAATAATAAATAGTTTGCCCCGTTAGGTATATCAGGCTTTAGAAAATGGAACTCACCGAGTTAATAGTAAAATCAGCTGTCATCCTGGTAGTATTTGGTTTAACGCTCCTCATTGCCATGTATTCGACATGGGCTGAAAGGAAGGTGGCGGCCTTTATTCAGGATCGGTCGGGCCCTAACCGGGCAGGCTGGGGAGGTATGTTTCAACCTCTTGCCGACGCAGGAAAAATGTTTTTTAAGGAAGATTTTATTCCCGCCAAAGCCAACAAATGGCTTTTTATCATAGGGCCTGGGATCGCCATGATCACCGCATTGATGACCAGCGCCGTAATTCCTTTTGGCAATACCTTTATTTGGGATGGGAAAGCAATACCCATGCTCGGGGTGGAGACTAATATTGGTGTGCTCTACGTATTCGGTATTGTCGCCCTAGGGGTGTATGGAATTATGATCGGTGGCTGGGCTTCCAACAATAAATTCTCCCTATTGGGGGCTATCCGCGCTGCCTCGCAAAATATCAGCTATGAGGTCGCTATGGGTTTATCCATCATCGCAATCCTCATGATGTCGGGAACCCTGTCTCTTCCGGAGATCGTAAAGCAACAACACGGAGGGAACTGGAATATCTTCTACCAACCCCTTGGATTTATCATTTTCTTAGTCTGTGCCTTTGCCGAAACCAACCGTACCCCGTTTGATTTACCAGAATGTGAAACGGAACTCGTAGGAGGTTATCACACGGAATACGGCAGTATGAAACTCGGTTTTTACTTATTTGCAGAGTATATAAACATTTTTGTTTCGTCTGCTTTTATGGCCACCCTCTATTTCGGAGGGTATAACTACCCCGGTATGGATTGGGTTTATACCCAGTTAACTACTGCGTTGGGACCGACAGCTGGTCACAATATCGCCTCGTTGATCGGAACGGCTGTTCTGTTCATTAAAGCGCTGATGTTCATCTTTTTCTTCATGTGGGTACGTTGGACCTTACCTCGTTTCCGCTATGATCAATTGATGGACCTCGGCTGGACAAAGTTGATCCCCCTGGCCTTATTTAACATACTGATCACCGGTGCTGGCATTCTGCTACTAAAACCCTGGTTGACAGCGTTGTTAGATTAAATTATTCACTACTCTTTAGGATCGAAATTATGCAGTTGACCAATAGAGCAAAACAGGTAAGTAACAAGACCATGACCTTCAGCGAGAGTCTGTATCTACCGGCTATCGCCAAGGGTCTTGCTATTACACTTAAGCATTTCTTTAAAAAGAAAGTAACCATTCAATATCCAGAAGTTAAACGCTATCTGGGGCCGGTATTTAGAGGACGACATGTGCTCAAAAGAGACGAACAAGGTCGGGAACGATGTACCGCCTGCGGACTTTGTGCCGTTGCTTGTCCGGCGGAAGCAATCTCAATGGTGGCTGAAGAACGCAAAAAAGGAGAAGAGCATTTGTATCGCGAAGAAAAATATGCCGCAGTATATGAAATCAATATGTTGCGCTGCATCTTCTGTGGTCTTTGTGAAGAAGCATGCCCTAAACAAGCCATTTACTTGCGCCACGACCAGTTTGTTCCCGTGTTTCAGGAGCGTGACCAGGTGATCTGGGGAAAAGAAATGCTTGTTGAAGATATGAACAATCGTTACGAAAGAGAGGCCTGGACGAAAGAAGAGGCTCATCAAATCGACCGGTTGAAAGCGGAAGGTAAAATAACCTCCGTTCCTACCCGAGCGATTCCCTGATCAATCCGACCGTAACCCGTATTACAACCCCGGATCTAATTTGGTTTGACCGAATGATCCGGGGTTTTTCGATAAGTTGACCCGGTGGAAACACAAAACTTCAACGCATTTACGACTCAATTTGCCAGCTGGCTGGAAGCCGAACATCTGACCTATGCCTTCCTGGTTGTCGATGGATTGGGACAGTTTACCATCGAAGGAACACAAGTCGTACGAGTCCTCTGTGTGGATCTGGAAACAGGCTGCAAAAGGCTACCGAAAGGTTATACGCCCAAAAAAGCTGAAATCATTTTGTGGGAAGACGTTTGGGTCAACAAGCAGGACATCGTTAAATCAAGGATAAAAGCCCTCCTGGGCAAGTCGGTTCGTATTCCTGCACGCCTTACGCAAATTGAGCGGATCGATAAACCCACTGCCGATCAATTTCTCGAAAACAATCACATGAACGGGAGTCCTGCTGCCCGCTATCGCTACGGACTTTTCCTTACTGCTAAGCGTTCGAATCGCTATCCTCAACTTTTTACGGATCCTACAAGTGAAAAGGTGCTGGTTGCGGTCGCTGCATTTGCCGCTCCTCGAACTTTTACGAAAAACAAAATGCCCTATAAATCGGGGGAGTTAATTCGATTCGCCAGTCTAAGAGGAACAACGGTCGTTGGGGGGCTAACCAAGCTGACCGATCATTTCGGCGCCCAATACCACCTCGACGATGTGATTACCTACGTCGACCGAGAATGGTCCGACGGATCCTCATTTTTTAGATCCGGATTCACCCCTAGCGGTCAAACCGAACCCCATGAATTCATCATCGACAAAAAAACCTATATCCGTCGTCCACTTCACCGTTTGGATAACAAGGTTTTAAAGGAATTGCAGGGTCATTCCGTACAGGTTTTTAATGCTGGAAGTCTAAAATTCACTAGGCATTTTGAGGGGAAAAAGCCCACCACTAACCCCATTCAAGCCAATAAAAAGGCTTTATTTCGTTCGGAACCACCCTACGATCTGATTTTGATCGCTGGTCCGACGGCCTCCGGCAAAACAAAGTTGGCGGTTCGAATCGCTTATGAACTGGGTGGGAGCATTATCAGCTTGGATTCTCGCCAGGTTTTCAAAAAAATGGATATTGGTACAGGGAAGGACCTAGCCGAGTATGTTCTCGATCAACAAGCGATTCCCTACTATTTAATCGACATTCTCGAAGCGGGTCAACCCTACAGCGTTCATCATTTCAAAAATGACTTTCGAACGATCTATAAGCAGCTCCGTACTAATAAAATCCCCGTCATAGCTTGTGGCGGGAGTGGGCTGTATATTGAAGCAGCTCTGGAAGTTCTAGCGGAAGAACATCGCGACGTATCTGCATCGATCTTGTTCGTGGCACTACAACCTCCTGTGGACCTTCGCAATCAACGGATTGAAGCCCGGCTTAAAAAAAGATTAGCGGAAGGTATGGTAGCTGAAGTGGAGCAGCTTCTTAAGGACGGTTTATCAGAAGAAACCCTCATTCGCTACGGATTAGAATATAAGTACCTAACCCTTTATTTAAAAGGGGAGATTGAATTTGAGGAAATGTATCTACGACTTTTCGCAGAGATTCGTCGCTTCGCCAAACGACAAGTAACCTATTTAAAACGACTGGAACGAATAGGTTACCCGGTCCGGTGGCTTTGAAAAGACACGAAGAACTAGCGATTGATAGCAAAAAAATCCTATTAGTAATTCGGACTTCGCACGCCTGATAATAGTACTTAAAAAGAATTGGCGTATAGAATTTTTATAAATTTTAAAATCAATTCTTATGTATTTCCTATTTTTTTATAACTTCGTATCATAGTGTGTGTATAGTTTTAAACATCCGCTTGGGGCATCCCGAGCGGGTGTTTTTTTATTAGTAGAATTTGATGGATTCTCTGTGAAATGGTCTAGGCTCATGAATTGGGGCATTAATTCTTTGTGGGTGATCATCATACCGTCTTGGAGTATTTCGTTTGGGTAATCCCCGCTACTCAAAAGATAGGAGAAAAGCTGTGAAGTTATATAGGGTCAATTTACCCATTTTTTAAATCGCTATTTAACAAAATTACAATCCGAATATTAGGCAATTGACGCCTTAGAACCTGCCGTCATCTTTAAAATGACATTCCCTGTTTTTTGCCCTGTTTCCACGTACTTATAAGCTTCAACAATTTCCTCTAAGGAATAAAGGCGATCAATAACCGGTCTGTATTCACCTTTTTCAAATAAATCTCGTAGGTAGATAACATCGTCTTTTGAAATTGCAGGTAAAGGAAATAGCAGTCTCTTACCCCAACCGAGTGGTGTAAGTAAAGCCCAAAAAATATTTTCTCCATTCTTTCCTAGTTCAGTAGAAATATAAATTCCCCTTGGAGTTAATAAGGGTTTACATTGCCGAAAAGAGCTTTTTCCTACCGCATCGAAAATAAACGAAAATCGGTCCTTAATTTGCGTAAAATCTTGTGTTTGATAGTCGATAACCTTGTCGGCTCCCAATGACTTCACTAATTCAACATTCCGAGTATTGCACACTGCTGTAATGTGAGCTCCCCTACTCTTCAATAGTTGAACAGCCGCCGAACCAATCGCGCCAGTCGCACCATAAACAAGCACATTTTGCCCGGCTGCTACCTTGGCTGCTCGTATATTACACAGCGCATAGTGCGCTCCCTCCGTTAAGGCTGCGGCTTCTTCAAAGCTCATCGAAGGGGTCATAGTCGCTATTGCTGCCGTCTCAGCGATGATTAGGTATTCCCCATGCCCACCGAAGGTCTGATCATTAAATCCAAAGATCCTATCCCCTACTTTAAATGTTCTAACCCCCTTCCCTATCCCCTCAATCACGCCTGAAAATTCGCAACCTAAGATCGGATACTTGGGACGAAAAAGCCCACTCCAGAACCGAGACACAAAATATTCAGCACTTCGAAAGCCCGAATCGGTTCGGTTTACGGTGGAGCAATATACCTTTACCAATAATTCCTGATCCTTGGGCACAGGCGTAGGAACGTCCGTCAGACGGACAACTTCCGGTGGACCGTATCGGGTATAAACAGCGGCTTTCATAGATAGTATTAAATTTAACCGAAACGTGTTAATTCTATCACGCAGAAAATTGAAAAGGTTTATATGCTGTAAGCGAATACTATTTAACTAAAATGGCAGAGAAAGAGGAAAAGATTAGGATAAACGGTTTAAATCGAGGATATGGGAATCGAACAATTCAAAAAGTTTGGCGGTGAAATTTTTATAATTCCCAAAGTTTAAAATTAAATAGGGTAATCGAATATAAATGACTGGAAGCACTTGATCAGGTATAACCACACCCCGACCTCTCCTCGAGGTTGAGAAAAAAGAAGGGAAATTAGCTTCTTACATCATTCCAGCATTGGCCCCCGATAGACACGAGATGAAATAATTGCATGCGTATACACCAAGTAATAATAGCAGCGGTTCTTGACCAGAATGACCGTCTGTCAACTCGTATTCAAGCTCGAACTGGTAACGGAATTTTCTCCAGTCGAATTTTGGAAGGAATTGAATGATCGTAACTCCCTGTTCATCTTCAATACAAAATTTTCCCGAAAAGAAATGGCTTAACTTCATATGGTAGGTATACCCATCCTGGTACGATATTTGGATAACCCCACCCCAGGTCATCGTTAAATGAGCTACTTCTTCCCCTCCCTTTATTACCGCCATTCGGGTATCCAAAATGCCAGTGGGCTTAATGTGATAAATTTCTGAACTCGACAACTTGAGTTCAGCTCCTCGAAAAAGTTCATTTTCATAAATAATTTCACCTAATTTTAGATCCTTATTCTTGAGCGTGAACGTCTTCCCGTCTATTGTTAATGCTTGCATAGTTTGATTCGTTTTAAAAATCTGAATCTTCCAACTGGAAAATTTCCTCCACAGAAGTTCCGAATACCTTAGCCATTTTCAGCGCCAACAAGGTGGAAGGCACAAATTTGCCTGTCTCAATGGAATTCATGGCTTGTCGGGAAATTCCAATTCGCTCCGCTAGCTCAGCCTGTGTCCAGTTCTTTTTAGCCCGTTCTACTTTTAACGTATTCTTCATCTGTATTTACGGTGTGAAATGATTAAACCGATCAAGTAAAATAGGAAGAAAGCAGGAAAGACATATAAATGACTTATATGATCAACCTTAAAACCATCAACAAGTTCTATCAACCCAAGAACCATTACCAAGGCTAATGATAAGACAAAGGCGATTGAAACCGCTTCCAGTTGGATTCGGATTTGCACTTCATCGAGTAAACTAAAGTTACGTATAAGTCTGACGGTGTAAATCCCAAGTAAGAGCACATTTAACCCAATAATGATTACGGCTGCAGTTGATGAAACTGCGTCGTTCACCAAAACATAGACACTCAAAGCAAAGGCCATCGAAAAAATCAAAGCCAAAAGGACACTCAATCGATTGTTCCGTTCCATCTCATTCTACCAATTATTGTTTACACAAAGTTAAGTATATATTTCTTTTTGTCAAGTTGACTTGACAAAAATTTCTATTAAAAATTTTCAACTACCTTCTCTATAGTCCCAAGGCGTTGGATAGCTTTAGCGAGGGGGCAGAATCGATTATTTGTGTACTTGTTTTGGCGAATACGGGGAAATTCAGATTTTTTGGCTTTCGTTTTGCATGACGTCTGTAGCGGTTTGATTTCCGATCTGTTCTGCGAGTCCGATTAACAGTCCTTCGACTCCCCGTATGTAGCAGAGGCGATAGATATCTCCAAATTGAACCACTTCACCAACGAGCTCAGCCCCATGTCGTTGAAGTCTTGGCAACAATTCGTCCAGGTTATCGACCCGAAACATGAGGCGGAGGTATCCCAGAGCATTAACCGGCGCTTTGCGATG
>ENA-UOVV01000600-UOVV01000600.1-compost-metagenome-genome-assembly--contig:-NODE-600-length-39824-cov-8.602932_pt1 | contig 39824 bp, 35 predicted proteins | sample MGYA00238155_ERZ761577 | MGnify/ENA primary metagenome ERZ761577 (study PRJEB28898, sample SAMN06268775) | compost metagenome | isolation source: Emeryville, CA | place: USA:Emeryville, CA | collected... | reverse complement strand
CGGTCAGCGGCAGGGCGATGCGGCGCCAGGTCAGGTAGAAGCGGGGCCCGAGCAGGTGCAGCGGCCGGTCGGCGTAGCTGGCGGCGAGGGCGAGCGGGTCACCCAGGTCGGTGAGGACGGCGCGCTCTGCGTCGGCAGCGTCCTCGCCCTGTTCGATGCGGGCCTCGATCTGGTCCGCGATCGAGGCGGCCAGTTCGGTGCGCACGTCTTGCTGCTGGGCGGGTGGCAGGCTCGCGGTGACGTCGTAGATGTAGCGTTCAGTCAGCGTGGCGGTCAGCGTTTCCTTCATGATTCCCCCTCGGTGGTGAGTGCGGTGATGGCCTGCGTGAGGGCAGACCATTCAATGGTCAAGTTTTCGGCGAGCTCGATGCCGGCCGGTGCGGTGCGGTAGAACTTGCGTGGCCGGGCCTCGTCCGTGTTCCACTCGCTGACCAGGTAGCCCTGCTTCTCCAGCCGGCGCAGCAGCGGGTAGAGCGTGTTGGCGTCGGTCACGAAGCCGTGGCGCTTCAGGTCTTCGAGCAGGCTGTAGCCGTAGCCCGGCGTGCGGAGCAGTTGCAGGCACGCCAGCACGACGGTGCCGCGTCGCAGCTCCTGAAGGTGCGTATCCAGTGACTCATCCTGTGTCATGTCACCCACGGTACTGTGTGACACACACTATTGTCAAGCGACAGGCCCTAGGGCTTTCTTGGATCGCCCTGGACCAGCACTAACGGCCGAACAGTGGAAACGGAGCGAAGCCGAAAGGCAGCGATGCCAGGACGCGGGCGGGCGATCCCGAACCCCCGCGGCGGGCAACTAGCCCAGGGGCAGCAGGACCGCGGCGGAAACGCCTGCACCAACCAGGGCTACGAACCCCAGTAGCAGAGTTAGGGTGGTGATGCCCGCGATAATGATTGCGGATGTCAGTACGATTCCCGTCGGTTTCAGCCCGGACAGCATCGGAGTGGATCGCGGCATGGAACCCAGATCCTTCCGCCGCTCCTCGGGATCACGTGCCGAATTCACGATGTCGTAGCGTGCCGCCTGCTGCGGCTCACCTGTGACCAGGTAGGTGTCGACCAAGGAGGCCCGAAGAGCGGCATAGCCCTGATCCTCGCGGAGGGAATCCCTGAGCAGTTGCGCGGCCGCCTGCCCACGCCCCGCCTCGAGGCACGCCTTCACCAGCGCGATCGTCTCCTCGGTCGTCGGCCCCATTGGGCCAGCATGCCCGTCGGCGTCACGGCAGAACAGAGGGACCGCGGAGGGAGTCCACGGCTTGCGGCCGTTACTCCCCGCGAAGCACGGTCAGAAAGGATTCCGGCAGCGCGATGTTGCTCGGGCGCTCGCGGAAGGCCGGAGCAACATCGGCAGGTTGGTAGGGCCCGATGCCGCAACCGAGTTCGGTGACGAGGAACTGCAGTTCTGGATGCTCGGCGGCGAACATCAGCAGCGCCTGAATATCAGCGAGCATTGCGTCGAGGTTGGTCATGGTATCCACCGCGTAGCTGCGACCCTGCAGGCCATGGCCATTGCCCCACTCCGCACCAAACAGCCGGTGCGCGATCGCCGCAGCGCCGCCGGCATGCATGCCGGCGGCGTTTGAGCCAAAGACGAAGATCTCGTCGTCATCGAGTTCCGTGACCCAGCCAGCGAGCGCGAGGTCACCGTGGGCATCGATCACGGCGTTGCTGGACGGGCGCGGAGCGGTGTGGGGTGATGTCATGGTGGATCCTTCCCGTGCGGACGAGGTCCTCACAAGATTGGTTCGGTCAGCGGCAAATTGTCGAGCATGGCGAACAGCGATTCTTGCCTGGACGGAAATGCCCTGCGTTCTCGCGGCGGGATGACGATGCTGCAATCCTCCAACCCTTCACCAGATGTGAATATTGTGGCATCGACAATCCGACAGTGACCGCGAAACTCGGAGTAGCACGCAACATACCGGAGGGGCGCCATCGGATGGGTGACGCGGGAGACACTCTGCGTGACGAGTTCAAAGGTGGTTGCGACACTTTCGCGGGCTCTCGCTCGACTCTGGTAGATGCCGCCCCAGGCGTGTTGCGTGAATACCGCCACCGGACCGAGGCGCACGAGGAGATTGAGTCCCCACGAGTTCATTCCGTGGCCGGCCACGGAGAGGTGAAACACTTGCGGTGCTGCCCGTATCTCGCCGAGTGCATAGCGCACGTCGAACAGGTACAGGTCCATGGGGGAAAGGAATTCAGTTCCCCATGAGAGTTCTGAGCACTGGCGAATCCGCGGCGCGAACGTGTCCAGTAGCGGGGGCTGTGGCAGGAACTGGTCGTCGAGGAACGTGCGCAGGGATTCGTACCCAGACCCATGTTTTCCCTCGGCCTCGGGGCCTGGGTGGGGTGGACGCTGTTCCATACCCAGGACGGTAGCCTGAGCCACTGACATTGCCCTTGCCGCTTGCGCTTGGCTGAAGTCTGTCGAACGGACGGTTGGAATCACTCTGGCCGATGTCGGTGGTCCTGCCTAGCCTGACGACATGGCCGGGAAATGGTGGGGAACAGTTTCGAAGGGTGAGGTCGAACAACTGGCGACCGCAATCCTTGATCCGTCGCGCCAGCGCCCCATCGTGGTGCTCACCACGCCTGGCTTCTCTGACACGAGTAGGGTGCCAGCGGAGACCATGGCCGAAGCCGAAGAATTGCGAGACGCCGTCGGCGACGTGGCCGACATCGCAATTATCATCACCGGGGCGACCTCATTCTTGCTGGACGAGCTGCTGCCGGACCGCTGGAACGTGTACAACGGGTTCGGTCGCTCCTACCCGGCCGGCATCCTGGCAGATCCGGACATTCACCGCTCACCGCTGCGCCGCCGCCGGCCCGGGGAGGTCGTCGCCGAACCACTGATCAGCGACGTGATCCGCCATGCCTACGCGGCCGGGCTACTCCAGGCCGCCACCGCGACGACGGGAGCGGTGACCGCCACGGTAAAGGGCTTCCTCGGTGGGGGTGAGCAGTGCCTGGTGGACGTGGGCAAGGTCATGCCGGTCGCGATGTGGCGTGACACGGTCAGCCCCGGTGTCCCACTGGAATGGGTCGTAGCGAAGGGCAGCAGGCTCGTCGGCTCCCTGGACCACGACCACAACCGCTTCGTACCCAACAAGCTCACCTTCGGCCCCAAAGAGTTCGAAGACGCCTTCCCGCACGGCGCAGTCACCCTCGCGCTCGTCGACGAAGTGCAGTCCGATCGGGCCGTCCTGCGTGTGCATCCCGACCTGCCGATCACGATCTACCAACGCGATGTCAGTTCGAACCCACTCGATGACCTCGACTTGTTCCTAGTTCAGGGCGAGGTGGTGCGGGTACGCGCTGTGCACCTCTCAACGGGACAACCGCACTTGCGAATGAGCGATCTCGATGACGACGAATCGGTGGTACCGGCGGTCCCCGTGATCGAAGGCGGTACACCCTGGCTTGAGGAAGGTCGATCGCTGCCGCGGACAGAGCCGGAACCAGCGGCAATCCTCGACACCGGTGACCTGACTGCGATCACGGAACAGCTCCGGGAAGCAGCTGCGACGAGTCCAGTAACGCCTGAACCGGTCGCGCCGGAGTCCCTGGCGCCGATACCAGTACCGACGCCAGCCACGGTGGCGCAGGGCCGAGTGATGCCGTCCGGGCCAGCCGCTGGCGGTGGGGCGGCAGTCCAGGCGATGTCGATGACGATCACGAAGCTGCAGGCAGAAATTGACCAGCTCCGTCAACAGGGGACCGGGATCGACGCATTGCGGCACGCGAATGAGGTCCTGAAGTTGGAGCTCCGGGCCCTTCGATTGGAACTGAGTGACACCCGCGAGGAGGCGGAACGTTTCCGCAATTTGCATGCCAAGGCAGTGGCACAATTGCGGCACGCGCGCAACGGCAGCGCTGAACCAGCGCCACTGGGAGGTCCGAGAGATCGACGCCAGCATTGGCCAACCGATGAGGAATGGATCCGAGATGAGATCCGGCGTGCCTGGGTGGAGCGGGTTCCTCGCGTCGATAAGGACCGGTACGCGCTGCCAGAGCAGTACGACCTGGGACCCGGCTTTGTTGCTTCGCTCGAGCTCCTCGACGATGGACAGTTTGAGAAAGCGATGAAATGCGCAGTGGACGTGCTCACGGATCGCGCCAAGGACATGGCCGGCCGGGACCTGCACCGTTTGCGGGTCGGTGACGGTGGCGGCGACGCACCGCGGATTCGCGCGGAGGATGGTGCGGTGGCCTGGCGAGCAGCCATCGAGATCAATGTGGCCTCGGCGCGCCGCCTGCATTATTGGGCAGTCGGTAACCGAATTGAACTTGCCCGCGTTGGCGTCCATGACGATATCCAGATGTAGGCGATGCGCGTGTCCCCGTGGGCACGTCCATGCCGAAAGATGAATCCTTGGAGCGGGTGACGGGAATCGAACCCGCGCTATCAGCTTGGGAAGCTGAAGTTCTGCCATTGAACTACACCCGCGCGCGCCCGCAAGGGGCACGGCAACCATCGTAGCGCGCGGATGGGGCGTGTGCAGGCTCGGGGCCGATAGGCTGGACGGGTGCTGCTGTCAGACCGCGATATTCGAGCCGAGATTGAGGCGGGCCGGATCGGCCTCGACCCCTACAACCCGGCGGGCCTCCAGCCGTCCAGTTTCGATGTGCGCCTGGACCGCTCGTTCCGGCTGTTCGACAACCACAAGTACCCCTACATCGACCCGTCCGAGGACCAGCCGGAGCTGACCCGCCTGGTCGAGACCGACGGCGACGAGCCCTTCATCCTGCACCCGGGCGAGTTCGTCCTGGGTGCCACCTTCGAGATGATCACGCTGCCCGACGACGTTGCCGCCCGCCTCGAAGGCAAGAGCTCACTCGGCCGCCTCGGCCTGCTCACCCACTCGACCGCCGGCTTCATCGACCCCGGCTTCAGCGGCCACGTCACGCTCGAACTCTCGAACGTCGCGACCCTGCCGATCAAGCTCTACCCGGGTATGAAGATCGGCCAGCTCTGCTTCTTCCGGCTCTCGTCCCCGGCTGAAAAGCCGTACGGCTCCGACGAGTACCAGTCCCGCTACCAGGGACAGCGAGGCCCGACCGCGTCGCGTTCGCACCTCAACTTCAGCCGCATCGACGTCTAACCCGCGCCGCAGCGCGTCACCGCACCGGCCTGCCGGGTCGGCCCGCGATCGCGTGCCGTGCGTCCGCCCGCTGGCTTAGCGCAGCGGGCGCACCACCGGCTTGACCGGGATCATCAGCACCAGGCCGGCGACGAGCACTGCCAGGATGCCAAGGATGCCCCAGTACTGTCCCGGAGCGCCCAGCAGGCCTGCGATCGCGATCGAACCGGCGAAGGCCAGCGGCGACAGGAAGCTACCGATGCGGCCGGTCGTGGCGTACAGGCCGAAGATCTCGGCCTGGCGGCGCGGGGCCGCGGTGCGCACGATGAAGCTGCGGCCAGCCGACTGGGCCGGGCCGACGAAGGCGCTGAGCACCAGACCCCAGATCCAGAACGCGCTGGCGCCGGCGTCGCGCTGCAGGAACAGGGCGACCGCGGCGATGATCATGCCGACCAGCGAGGTGATGATGAGCGCCTTAGGGCCCACCCAGTCGTCGATCCAGCCACACAGCAGCGTGATGATGCCGCTGACGACGTTGGCGACGACGGCGAACATGATGATCTCGCTCGAGCCGAGGCCGAAGGTCACGGCACCGATGACGGCACCGAAGACGAACACGCCGTTGAGACCGTCGCGGTAGACGATGCTGGCGACCAGGAAGTTCAGCAGCGGGCGCTCATCGCGGCGCAGCGCCTGCAAGTCGCGCCACAGCTTCGGGTAGGACTCGAAGAAGGCGCCGATCGGCCAGGTGAGGCGCTGGATGATGCCGACGCGTTCGCGCTCCTCGGCGAGGTACTTGCCGCGGTGGTGCTGGGGCGGCTCGGGGATGGCGACCAGCACCGGGATCGAGAAGATGCCGAACCAGACGGCTGCGGCCAGCATGGCGAAGCGGATGTCGAGGCCGTCCTCGGCCGGCACGGCGAACCAGCTATCGGTCTCGATGAAGCCGTACAGCAGGACCAGCAGCAGCACGATGCCGCCGAAGTAACCGAGGCTCCAGCCGATCGCCGAGATGCGGCCGACGTTCTCGCGGGTCGAGATCTGCTGCAGCATCGCGTTGTAGCTGACGCTGGCGAACTCGAAGAACAGGGTGCCGGCCGCCAGGAGTGCGACGCCGAGCAGCAGGTTCGCCTCGAGCGCGCCCTGGTCGGGCACGACGAAGAACATGCCCAGGATGCTGATGAAGACGAGCGAACTGTGAATGGCCAGCCACAGCTTGCGGTGGCCGAGGCGGTCGGCGCGCATGCCAAACAGCGGGGCGAGCAGTGCGACCAGCACACCCGCGATACCGAGGCCCCAGCCCAGCAGCGACGAGTTGGCGGCGAGGGCGGCGTCCAGGGCGGCCGCGGCGGGACCGTCGGCGAGGCCGCTGGCGGCTTCAGCGTCGGCGGCGGCGACGAGGGCGGTGTCGACGAAGGCGCTGCTGCTCAGCCAGGTGCTGAACACGAAGCTGGTGGCGACCGCCCCGAAGGCGGCGGAGGCCCAGTCCCACAGTCCCCATGCGATGATGCGGCGGGGCGTTCCGATGGGAGCGGGGGCGGCAGCGGCGGCGCTGTTCTGCTGGGTCACGGCGGGTCCTGAACAGTGGGGGGCGGTGGGGGCGGCCAACATCGAGCCGACCTCCATTCTGACATTGCCTGACAGATGCTCCGGACCGCTGCGGTAACCGGGAAATGAACAGTGCGGCCGCACCGGATTCGGCACGGCCGCACTGATTGTTGGTGGCGCTCTCACAGGGGGGGGCGAGGCGGTGGTGGGGCCCGATAGGGGGCTCCAGACCGCGACGCCTAGCCCACGATCGCGGCGGAACTAGCTCGTGGCGTCGTCCGTCGCGGCCGGCTGCTCGTCCGCTCCGTGCTCGTCGTGCTGCGGCGCGTGCGCCTGCACGTTGGCGCGGATTGCCTGCAGCGTGGCGATGGTGGTGGCGAGGTCGTCCGCGCTGATACCGGCGTACGCGGTCGCGCGCGCCTCGTGCAGCGTGGAGCGGATCTGGGCGAAGACGGCGGTGCCGTGCTCACTGAGCTCGTAGCCCGCGTCTGTTTCCTTGGCGAGTCCCAGGGTGACAAAGCGCTGCAGGCGGTGCTGCAACCAGGCGCTGCGACGTGCGGCTCGGCGCTCTGTGTCGCAATGCAGTCCGATGCCGTGGCTGGCATCGTCGTGCTTGGGGGATGCGTGGGGTCCGAACGCGTGCCGGCCGAAGGCGTGTGGCGCACCACGGTTCGCCTTGCCGAAGTCACGACCGAAGCCGCGACCGAAGCCGCGCGGTCCACGCTGGTGCCGGTGCGGGTGGCTGCCGTGCTCGTCGCGTCGCTCGAGGAGTGCCTCGACCGTGGTCGGGCCGTGGCTGAGTGCGCGCAGCAGGCGGAGTTCGCCGCGTCGGAGGCCGGTCGCCTGCATGGCGCGCATCCGGTTCCGGTGCAGATCGTGGCCGACTGCGGTGGCCAGATGGCCGAGGCGGGGCTGACGGGCAGTGGTGGTGTTGTTGAGGGAAGTCATAGGGGTAAATCCGTTCTGTCGGGCCGATCCCGACACTTGTATGTCACTATGCATGTAAATGTATGATGACATACATATATCTGGGAGTCAAGTATGGATTCGATCGACCGCATCGCCGAGGCACTGCGCACCCTGCGCCGGGCGCAAGCCGCAGCCCGGCACCGTCGCCACGCGGCCGAAGGTGCCCCAAGCCACCACCGCCTACACCTCGGCCAGGAACACCCGCCCTTCCGCGGCGGCATGCACCCCGGTCAGCGCCCGCATCAGGATGCTGACGGCCAGTGGCACGGTGGACCCGGACCGCAGGGCGGCGAGCTGGCGCGAATGCGACTGCTCGAAGTGCTCGAAGGCTCGGATGGGCTGGCGGTCACCGAGATCGCGGCACGAATCGGGGTCGATCAGCCGCGAGCGAGTCGCTTGGTGCGCGATGCCGAGGGGCGCGGCACGATCCGTCGGCTCGCCGACCCCAGCGATGGTCGCCGCAGCGTGCTGCAACTCACGGATGCCGGACGCGCCGCGATTGAGCAGCAGCGCACCCAGCGCCGGGCCGCCGTCGAGGCCGCAGCCGCAGCCCTGACCCCCGCCGAACAGGCCACGCTCGCGGACCTCTTAACGAAGTTCGCCGCGAACTGGCCTGGTGGCCAGCCCGCGGCGAACGAGTCGTAACGAGGCTTACTGCGCGGCAGCCTTGTCGCGACCACCGAGCTTCACTGGCAGCATCAGCAGGAAGCCGGCCAGCAGCACGACCACGATGCCGAGGATGCCGAAGATGGTGTCCTTGGTGATCCAAATGAACAGCGCCCACAGCGCCGAGCTCATGAAGTTCGCCACGCGACCGGTGGTGGCGTACAGGCCGAAGACCTCGCCCTCCATGTTGGCCGGGGTGACGCGGGCCAGCAGCGAGCGGCTCGCCGACTGCGCCGGGCCGACCAGGCAGCACAGGAAGAGGCCGAAGGCCCAGAACACGATCGCGCCCAGGTCCGCCAGGGCGAACACGGCGGTGGCCGCCACGATCATGCCGCCGAGGGTGAACATGATCACCGCACGCGGGCCGACCGCGTCGTCGATGCGTCCAGCGATGATCGTCGACAGACCCGCGACCAGGTTCGCCGCGATGCCGAAGATGATCACCTGCGTGGTCGAGAAGCCGAAGGCCTGCGCGGCGATGATCGCGCCGAAGGCGAAGATGCCGGCCAGGCCGTCACGGTAGACGGCGCTCGCGATCAGGAACCAGAAGGTCTGGCGGGCGTTGCGCCACAGCATCATGATGCTGCGACCGAGGACCCGGTAGCTCTCCAGGATGGACACGCGCTGGTAGCCGGGGCGCGGCTCGATTTCCGGCACATTGCGGATCAGTGGGATGAGGAAGATGGCGCCCCACACCGCGCAGCCCACAGCAATCCAGCGGTAGGCGAGGCCGTTGGAGACATCCATGCCGAACCAGTTGAAGGTGTCCAGCACCACCACGATCGCCATCGCCAGGATGCCGCCGATGTAGCCGAGGCCCCAGCCGAGGCCCGAGACCTTGCCGACCGTCTTCGGGGTGGCTACCTGCACCACCATGGCGTTGTAGTTCACGCTGGCCAGGTCGCTGAAGATGCTGCCGAGGCACACCAGCGCGATACCGAGCAGGAAGTAGCCGGGGGCTGCTTCCACAGCCCACAGCGCCGCCATCGACAGAATCAGACCGGTCGAGTAGATCAGCAGCCAGCGCTTGCGCTTGCCGGCGGCGTCGGCGCGCTGGGCCAGCACCGGAGCAATGAAGGCAATCAGCAGGCCGGCGAGTGTCGTGGCCAGACCGAAGATGCTGCTGAGTTCCGCCAGGGCGGCCTTGCGCCCCGGGTCAGACTCGGGAAGGGCGGCCAGCTCTGGATCGATGAAGTTCGCGCTGGTCAGATACAGCGAGGTGAAGACGAAGGTCAGGATGACCGTGTTGAACGGCTGCGTCGCCCAGTCCCACATCGCCCACGACCAGACCTGCTTGCGTGGGATCTCGCGGCCTTCCTGCAGGTCGAGCGCGACCACCGGAATCGCGTCGGTGTCGACGCTCATCGGCGGCACAATCTTGCTGGCGGCCTTACGAGCGGGCTTGCGGGACTCGGTCATTACGGCTCCTTTGCCTGAGGAAATACGCACCCGTCCGCACTAGTGTTGCACGCTCGCACGGCTGCGGCGGCACGGGGAATCCCCCTTGTGGCGCGTGGCGGCAATGCCGGGCGAGGTGCTGTTCGCCGCAATGCTGAGAGTTGAGTGTGATCGACTCAATTTTTCGTGAACCAACTTGACCCGAAAAACCGCCGGTGAGAAACTTGAGTCAGACAGACTCAATGTTGTCGGCGCACAACGACGGCAACAGTAAGAACAACAAGGAGCACATCCATGGCCCGCGCAGTAGGCATCGACCTCGGCACCACCAACTCCGTCGTTTCCGTCCTGGAAGGTGGCGAGCCGACGGTTATTGCAAACGCTGAAGGCTTCCGGACCACCCCGTCGGTGGTCGCCTTCACCAAGGACGGCGAAGTGCTCGTTGGCGAGACCGCCAAGCGCCAGGCCGTCACCAACGTTGACCGCACGATCGCGTCGGTCAAGCGTCACATGGGTACCAACTGGACCCAGGACATCGATGGCAAGAAGTACACCGCCCAGGAAATCTCGGCCCGCATCTTGCAGAAGTTGAAGCACGACGCTGAGCAGTACCTCGGTGACAAGGTGACCGACGCCGTGATCACCGTTCCGGCATACTTCAACGACGCCGAGCGTCAGGCCACCAAGGAAGCCGGCGAGATCGCAGGCCTGAACGTGCTGCGCATCATCAACGAGCCGACCGCCGCGGCGCTCGCTTACGGCCTGGACAAGGGTCAGGAAGACGAACTCATCCTGGTGTTCGACCTCGGTGGCGGTACCTTCGACGTCTCGCTGCTCGAGGTGGGCAAGGATGACGACTTCAGCACCATCCAGGTGCGAGCCACCTCGGGTGACAACCGCCTCGGTGGCGACGACTGGGACCAGCGCGTGGTGGACCACCTGATCAAGCGCTTCAAGGAGACCACCGGCGTCGACGTTGCTGGCGACAAGATCGCCCTGCAGCGCCTCAAGGAAGCAGCTGAGCAGGCCAAGAAGGAACTCTCTTCCAAGACCAGCACGCAGGTGCAGCTGCCCTACCTGTCGCTGACCGAGAACGGCCCGGCCAACCTGGACGAGACCCTCACCCGCGCACAGTTTGAACAGCTCACCGCGGATCTGCTCGAGCGCACCAAGCGCCCATTCCACGACGTGATCAAGGAGGCTGGCGTCAACGTCAGCGACATCTCCCACGTGGTGCTCGTCGGTGGTTCGACCCGTATGCCGCAGGTCACCGAGCTGGTCAAGCAGCTCACCGGCGGCCGCGAGCCGAACAAGGGCGTGAACCCGGACGAGGTCGTCGCCGTCGGCGCTGCCATCCAGGCCGGTGTCCTCAAGGGCGAGCGCAAGGACGTGCTGCTGATCGACGTCACCCCACTGAGCCTCGGTATCGAGACCAAGGGTGGCATCATGAGCAAGCTCATCGAGCGCAACACCGCGATCCCGATCCGCAAGTCCGAGACCTTCACCACCGCTGACGACAACCAGCCGTCGGTGGCAATCCAGGTCTACCAGGGCGAGCGCGAATTCACCCGCGACAACAAGTTCCTGGGCACCTTCGAGCTGACCGGTATCGCACCGGCTCCGCGCAATGTGCCGCAGATCGAAGTCACCTTCGACATCGACGCCAACGGTATCGTCCAGGTGTCGGCCAAGGACAAGGGCACCGGCAAGGAGCAGTCAATCACCATCTCGGGTGGTTCGAGCCTGTCCAAGGACGACATCGAGCGCATGGTCAAGGAGGCCGAGGAGCACGCGGCCGAGGACAAGCGCCGCCGTGAGGCTGCCGAACTGCGCAACAGCGCCGAGCAGCTGGCCTACCGGATTGAGAAGGACCTGGGCGAGCACGCCGACAAGCTGCCCGAGGACGTCAAGTCCGAGGTGCAGGCTGACCTCGACGCACTGAAGTCGGCCCTGGCCGGTAGCGACGACGACGCGGTCAAGTCGGCCTTCGAGAAGCTCGGCGCCAGCCAGTCCAAGCTCGGCGAGGCCATCTATGCCACCGCCCAGCAGGAGGACGCCCCGGCCGCGGACGACACCGCCTCGAACGACGAGGACGTGGTGGACGCCGAGGTCGTTGAGGACGAGGACCAGAAGTAGCCATGTCCGAACAGAACCCGAACGGCGAAGAGCCGGTCATCCGCGACAAGCGCAAGATTGATCCGGAAACGGGTGAGGCCCGTCCGGCGAGCGAGAGCTCGCCGGACGCGGCCGACGCCGGTGACCCGCTGACGGTCGAGGACATCCTCGCTGCCGGCGAGGGCGCGGCCGAACCCGACGGCGCCGCGCTCAGCCCGGATGCTGCGCTGGCGGCCGAGCGCCTCGAGGACTTGCAGCGCCTGTCGGCCGAGTACGCCAATTACCGCAAGCGCACCGACCGTGAGCGCGAACTGCTCCGCGAGGCGCTGACCGGTGACGTGCTCGCTAGCTTCCTGCCGATCTTGGACGACCTGGCGCTCGCCGAGGCCCACGGGGACCTCGCCGAGGGCCCGCTCGCGGTGATCTTCCAGAAGTTCCGCACCCTGGTGGCTGAGCGTGGTCTCGAAGCCTTCGGCGCCAAGGGCGAGACCTTCGACCCGCACCTGCACGAGGCCATCGCCCAGGTGCCGGTTCCCGGCACGCCCGAGGGCACCATCATCGATGTGGTGCAGACCGGCTACCGAATCGGTGAGCGCGTGCTGCGTGCCGCCAAGGTCGCCGTCGCAGCGGCGACGCCGGACGCGGCGGAGTAACCGCAAGGAGACCACATGGCAAGCCAGGACTGGTTCGAGAAAGACTTCTACGCCGTACTCGGCGTCAGCAAGGACGTCTCGAACGAGGAGCTGAAGAAGACCTATCGCAAACTCGCGCGGCAGTACCACCCGGACTCCACCGCGGGCGATGCGAAGGCAGAGGCCAAGTTCAAGGAGATCAGCGAGGCGTATGCCGTCCTCAGCGATCCGGAACAGCGCGCCGAGTATGACCAGGTGCGCGCCATGGGTGGCGGTGCCCGATTCACCGGCACCGGCGCGGGCGGCTTCGAGGACGTCTTTAGCAACCTCTTCGGTGGCGGCGGATCTCGCGTGCGCTTTGGCACCGGCGGTGCTGGCTTTGAAGACATCTTTGGTGGGTTCGGCGGCTATCCGTCCGGACCCACCAAGGGTCGCGACGTCGTGGCGAGCGCCACCATTGGCTTCGAGCAGGCCATCACCGGCGACACCGTCAAGCTTCGTGCCGCCGACGGCCGCACGATCACGGTGAAGGTCCCTGCGGGCGTGAAGGACGGCCAGAAGATCAAGCTGCGCGGCAAGGGCCAGCCCAGCCCCGACGGCGGCGAGGCTGGCGACATGGTGATCACCGTGGCGGTCCGTCCGCACCCGATCTTCACCCGCGACGGCAATAACCTGCGCGTTGACGTACCCGTGACCTTCGTTGAGGCCGCCCTCGGCGCAACCATCGAGGTGCCGCTGCTGGGATCCGGTTCGGTGAAGTTGAAGATCGCCCCAGGCACCCCGTCCGGTCGCGTGCTGCGCGTCAAGGGCAAGGGCATCGCCAGCGATAAGGGCAAGGGTGACCTGCTCGTCACCGTGCAAGTCGTGGTGCCTTCGGAACTGAACGACGAGGCGAAGGCCGCGATCGAAGCGCTCGCCGCTGCCTTGCCCGACACCGACCCGCGCGCCGAGCTGCGCGCCAAGGCGCAGGGGTAGGCTGGCGCCATGGACGTCGATGCCCCGGTCTTCGCCATCGCCGCAGCAGCGGAACTGGCGGGTATGCACCCGCAGACGCTGCGGCAGTATGACCGGCTTGGCCTCGTCTCGCCCAAGCGCACCGCCGCCCAGAGCCGGCGGTATTCGATGCGCGACGTTGCGATGCTGCGCCAGATCTCGGCCATGAGTGCCGAGGGCATCAACCTGGCGGGTATCCAGCGGATCCTGCACCTGGAACGGGAGAACGTGGAACTGCAGCAGCGCGTCCGCAAACTCGAGGCGGCACTCGCCGATGAGCTCATGAACAACCGCCCGGGTTCCCGGGTCTTCGCCGCTGGCGCCACGGGCGAGGTCGTCTCGCTGCGCACCGGTGCCCGCACCCGCAAGCCGAACCAGCTCGTGCTCTGGCGCGACCGGGGCGTGCTGTGACGGCTGCTGGCGGCCTGGTCTTCGAGCCGGCCGCACCCGTAGGCATGCACGCCACCGACGAGACCCGCTTCCCTGCGGCCAACTACTTCATCGCTGGCTCGCGCCTGCGCCCGCCGCTGGACGGTGGCTACACCATCTCGGCGCTGCGCCGGGCGATGCACTTTCGTGACTATGGCGGCGTCGAACCGGTGCTGCTCACCTTCGAGTTCTGGCCCGAAGCGCCGAACCTGATCCAGTGGCGCGACGAGGGCTGGATCGACTTTCCGATCCGGGAACGTAACCTGTTCCGCGAACTGCGGAGCCGGCCCGAGGCGCTGCTCGCCGCCGCTCGCACCGACGATGTCCCAGCCGACACGCTTCGTGCCGCGGACGATGCCGCCCTCGAACTGCGCATCGAGCGTGACGCCGCCGGCAACCCGTGGCGCACCCTCGCGGTCGGCGAGGATGGCGTGCCCCGCCACACGGATTACCTTGACCACGAGGGCCATGCCGTGCTCCGGGTGCCGTATGTGCAGCGTCCGGACTGGCACCGGGCCGCGATCGCGATCGACGTGCTCGCCGCGGATGGGTCGGTGCTCGGCTGGCTCGACGGCTTCAGCGGACTGTACCGGGCCTGGCTCACGCATGTGCTCGACACCAGCGCGCCAGGCCTGAACACCGTCGTCTGCGAGTCCAAGCAGGTCGGCGAGCTGATCTGTACCGGTCAGCCGCGCGATCGCTTCACGCTCGTGCACACTGTGCACTCCACGCATGTGGCCGCCCCCTTCGAGTGGGACTCCCCCATCGATGTGGCCTGGACCGGTTGGTTCGAGGTGGCACACCACTTCGACGGCGTGTTCTGGCTGAGCCAGCGCCAGCTTGACCATGCTCGCAAGCGCTTTGACAACCTCGGCCGTGCCTGGGTCGTCCCGCACCCGGCCGAGCCACTGCCCGAGCGTCCGGACCCGGCGCTGCGCGACCCGTACCGCGCCATCATGGTGGCCCGCCTCGCCCCGGTAAAGCAGGCCGACCACCTCGTGCGAGCCTTCGCCACGGTGCTGCGGCGCCTGCCTGAGGCGAAGCTCGATATCTACGGTGATGGGCCGGAGCAGCCGAAGGTGCAGGCGGTCGTTGACGAGCTCGGTATCGGGCACGCGGTCACGCTGCACGGCTACAGCGCCAACGCCGCCGACGCCGCGAAAACGGCCGCCTTGTTGGCCGTGACCAGCAAGTACGAGGGGCAGACCCTGGTCATGCTCGAAGCAGTCTCGCGGGCCTGCCCAGTGGTCAGTTACGACATCAACTATGGCTGCGCCGAGATGATCGACCAGGACGTTTCCGGCCTGCTAGTGCCCAAGAATGACGAGTCCGCTCTGGCCGAGGCGATGCTCAAGATCCTTGGGAACCCCGACACCATCGCACGCTACTCGGATGGCGCCTGGGACTGGGCCCATCGACACGACGCGCACTGGACCATGTCGATCGCGGCCGACGCATTCCGGTCGTTGCGTGGGGTGAACCGCAAGTAGACTCGTACGGCACACGGTGAGCCGGGAAGTCTGGTCGGCACGCGCTTCGGCGCGGACGCACACTTCCGCATTGGAGTTCTCACCCATGGCCCTTCCCGTCCGAGTCTCCCCCCGCGCCGGTCTGCAGCGGTACGCAGAGTTCATTCGCGGCGAATACGCCGGTGGCATTCTGCTGCTCGTTGGCATGGCCCTCGCCCTGCTCTGGGCGAACTCCCCGTGGGCGGGCACGTACCAAGAGGTGCAGGAATTCGTGGTGGGCCCCGGCATCGAGGCGCTGCACCTCGATCTCAGCCTGCGGCACTGGGCGACCGACGGCCTGCTCGCCATCTTCTTCTTCGTGGTCGGCGTCGAGCTCAAGCGCGAATTCACCACCGGTGCGCTGAGCACCCTGCGCGAGGCCATCACCCCGGTGATCGCTGCCGTCGCGGGCATGGCGGTGCCGGCCGGCATCTTCCTGGCGATTAACCTCGCCGCACCGAATGGCGACCCGCACGCGTGGGCGATTCCGGTGGCCACCGACATCGCTGTAGCGCTCGCCCTGCTAGGGCTGCTCGCTCCCGGGATTCCGGCGCCGGTGCGCGCCTTCCTGCTCGCGCTCGCGGTCACTGACGATCTGCTTGGCATCCTGGTGATCGCCGTGTTCTACGCCGAGGCGCTGCACCTGATCTGGCTGCTGGCTTCGGCCGCCCTCGTGGTGATCTTCGCGCTGCTGCTGCGTCGCGGCGTGCTCAGCCCCTGGATTCTGTTGCCGATCGCGGTGCTGGCCTGGTGGACGATGCACCTGTCCGGCGTGCACGCGACGATTGCGGGTGTGGCGCTTGGCTTGGTGGTGCCAGCGGTCGGCAGTAGCCATGACGCCCCGGCCCTGACCGAGCACTTTGAGCACCGTTGGAGCCCCATCTCGGTGGGCTTCGTCATCCCAGTCTTTGCCTTCTTCGCTACCGGTATCCCGGTCAACGTCGAGGCGATCGAGGCCGCCTTCACCAGCCCGATTGGCTTGGGTGTGGTGCTCGGTCTCGTGGTTGGAAAGCCGCTCGGTATTGTGCTGTCCACGCTCGTGGCCCAGCGCCTGCTGCGGACCCCCCTCGAGGAGCGCTTCTCAACCGGCGCTCTCATGGTGGTGGGCACCTTCGCAGGCATCGGCCTCACCGTCAGTGTGCTGATCGCCGAGCTGGCGCTGCGACAGAACGAGGCCACGCGTGAGGTAGCGGTGCTGGCCATTCTGCTCGCCTCGACCATTGCAGCGGCGATCGGTGGGGTACTCGCTCGCCTCATGCTGCCTCGTCACAGCCGCAAGCAGGACGCTCGGATCGATGCCGAGGATGTCGGCCTCGACTCCTGAGGCTGACGGCCCGGATTCGGGCGGCTCTAGGATTACTGCATGACTGGAACCACGGCGTCGGCACTGATGGCGCTCGGTTTCGGTGCTGCGCTAGCGGTACTGCTCAGCGTCCCCTTCGTGGCAGTGCAGTACCGTCGCCACGGCAAGTTGGGCCTCGGCCGGACCATCGTCTGGTTTGGCTCACTGGTGTACTTCCTGGCCCTGTGGACGTACACCTTGCTGCCACTGCCTGCGGTGAATGATTTCCAGTGCGTGGGCACGCAGTTAACCCCCTTCCAGTTCATCGACGACATCCGCATGTTCGGCCTTGGCGGCATCGGTGTGATGCTGCGCAACCCCGCCGTTATGCAGGTGGCGTTGAATGTACTGCTCTTCCTGCCGCTGGGTTGGTTCCTGCGCGCGTTCTGGCGGCGCGGGATCGTGACGGCCGCCGTGGTCGGCTTCGTCACCTCGCTGCTGATCGAAACCACCCAACTCACGGGCGTGTGGGGGATCTACCACTGCGCCTACCGAGTCTTTGACGTTGATGACCTGATCGCGAACACGGCGGGCGCGCTGATCGGTTCAATCATCTCGTGGCCGTTCTTCCGGCACCAGTTGGGGCTGCGCGATCCCGAGGCGAACCCAGCGCTGTCCGGGCCAGTCACCTTCATGCGTCGTCTGATCGGTATGCTCAGCGACTGGCTCGCCACTGGGCTGATCGGCGCTGCCCTGGTGATCACCGCGCGGGTGCTGCTGAGCACCGTGGGCGGTCTGAGCGTGGAAGAGATTGAGGCGCTGCCGGTCGAGCTCATCGGCCTGCTGATTCCGTTCTTGATCCAGGCGGTGGTCGTCCTCGCCTCAGGCCGCACTATCGGTGACGCCGCGGTGTTGATCCGGTACCTGCCCGCGAGCGGCCGGGTGCTCCGGTCGCGTGCGATGCTGCGGTATCTGGGCGGTATCGGTGGCTTCCAGATATTGCTGTTCCTCGATGACGAGGTCGCTGGTCTGCCGCTGGCATTGGCGCCGCTGTTCGCACTGGTGTCGTTTGTGGCCGTGGTGCTGACCAAGGATCGCCGCGGCCTGCCCGGCTTGGTCAGCGGGACGGCGCCAACCGGCTCGCGCTAAGTCTGCAGTTCTGAGGCTTCCCCAAGTACACTCGCCCCAACGCTGCAGCGTGGCAGCGCGACTGATGGGAGCGCAGATGACTGTGTCAGAACAACCCGTACGTGGCGGCGGAGGCATCGGCTTCCTCGCCTTGCTGTTCAGCCTGGTCGTGCCAGGCATTCTCGTGTCCTTGCTGGTCACGAATGGTGGTGATCTGCCGCGGGCCGTCGTGACAATGGTCACCGTGGGCTTGGTCGCCCAGCCGCTGTGGGGCGTGCTGGCGGGCGTCGCCGTCGTACTCGCCATCATCCTTGGATCGGTGGCGGTGCTGCGCGGCTCGAAGTTGTTCGGGGTACTTGCCCTGGTCATTACCGGTGCCACGATCGCGGTGGGTGCCTTCATCTACTTCATGAATATCGGCCTGGTCGACACGATCACTTGAGCGTCGGAATGCTGAGTGGGGGCCGAGAATTCACCATTCTTGGCCCTTCGTCGTTGGCGGAGTGGCAGAACCGGTTGTAAACTTGAGTCATACCGACTCAACTTTGGACACGAACGGAGGCGACGGTGGCAAACATGCAAGGCGCGCCCAGCTCGCAGGACGAGCAGCAGAGCGCGCTCGAACAGTTCGGCGTCAACCTGACCGAACTCGCCCGCCAGGGCAAGTTGGACCCGGTCATCGGCCGCGACGCCGAAATTCGTCGTGTCAGCCAGGTGCTGACCCGGCGCACCAAGAACAACCCGGTGCTCATCGGTGAGCCCGGCGTGGGGAAGACCGCTGTGGTGGAGGGGCTGGCGCAGCGCATCGTCGCCGGTGACGTCGCCGACTCGCTGAAGAACAAGGACCTCATCTCGCTGGACCTGAGCGCGCTCGTCGCCGGTGCGATGTACCGTGGCCAGTTCGAGGAGCGACTCAAGAATGTGCTCAAGGAAATCACCGAGAGCGAAGGCCGGGTGATCACCTTCATCGACGAGCTGCACATCCTGATGGGTGCCGGCGGTGGCGAAGGCTCGGTGGCAGCATCCAACATGCTCAAGCCCATGCTCGCCCGCGGCGAACTGCGCCTGATCGGTGCCACCACCCTGGACGAGTACCGCGAGTACATCGAGAAGGACGCGGCCCTGGAGCGCCGCTTCCAGCAGGTGTACGTCGGCGAGCCCAGCGTGGAAGACACCGTCGCGATCCTGCGTGGCCTGAAGGGACGCTACGAGGCGCACCACAAGGTCCAGATCGCCGACTCCGCGCTGGTCGCCGCCGCTTCGCTCAGCAACCGCTATATCTCCGGACGTCAGTTGCCGGACAAGGCGATTGACCTGATCGACGAAGCAGCCAGCCGCCTCAAGATGGAACACGAATCGGCGCCGGTGGAAATCGACGAACTGCGTCGCGCCATCGACCGCTTGAAGCTTGAGGAGCTCGCCCTCAAGAAGGAGAAGGACGACGCATCCAAGGCGCGCCTGGCCAAGCTGCGTGACGACATGGCCGAAAAGCAGACCGCTCTGGATGCGCTCGAGGCGCGCTGGCAGCGGGAGAAGGCGAGCCTGAGCCGCATCGGTGAACTGAAGGAACGCCTCGAGGCGCTGCGCACCCAGTCCGAAGTGGCCCAGCGTGAGGGCGACCTCGAGAAGGCATCCCGCCTGCTCTACGGCGAGATCCCGGCGCTGGAGCGCGAACTGCGTGAGGCCGAGACCGCCGAGGCGGACGTGAGTCAGGACCGCATGGTCAATGAGCAGGTCACCGAGGACGACATCGCGGCCGTGGTTGCGGCGTGGACCGGCGTGCCGGTTGACCGCCTCACCCAGGGCGAGACCCAGAAGTTGCTCCACCTGGAGGCGGAGCTCGGCAAGCGCCTGATCGGGCAGAAGCGCGCGGTGCGGTCGGTCGCGGATGCGGTCCGCCGCAGCCGGGCCGGCATTGCCGATGCGAACCGGCCCACCGGCTCGTTCCTGTTCCTGGGCCCGACCGGTGTCGGCAAGACCGAGTTGGCCAAGGCGCTCGCGGAGTTCCTCTTCGACGATGAGCGCGCCATGGTCCGCATCGACATGAGCGAGTACGGCGAGAAGCACTCGGTCTCGCGTCTGCTCGGTGCGCCTCCCGGCTACATCGGCTACGAGCAGGGTGGTCAGTTGACCGAGGCGGTGCGCCGCCGGCCCTACTCCGTGGTGCTGCTGGACGAGGTCGAAAAGGCGCACCCGGAAGTGTTCGACGTGCTGCTGCAGGTCCTCGACGATGGGCGCCTGACCGATGGTCAGGGCCGGACGGTGGACTTCCGAAATGTGATCCTGGTGCTCACCTCGAACCTCGGCAGCCAGTTCTTGGTCGACCCCGAGGTGGACGCGGCCCAGCGCGAAGAACTCGTGCTGGGGGTGGTGCGCCAGGCCTTCAAGCCAGAATTCCTGAACCGCTTGGACGACATCATCGTGTTCAGTGCGCTGGCGGAAGACGAGCTCGCCCAGATTGTGGAACTGTACGTCGATCGGCTGCAGCAGCGGCTCACCGACCGCCGGCTGCAATTGGCAGTGACCCCGGCCGCCCGGGCCTGGCTCGCCGAACGCGGCTACGACCCGCTGTATGGTGCCCGCCCGCTGCGTCGCCTGATGCAGCGCGAAATCGACGACCGGCTCGCCACCGCGCTGCTGGCAGGTCAGATTGTTGACGGACAGTTGGTCCGGGTGGATGTGCAGGCGGATGGTGATGGCCTGAGTGTCACCGGCGAGGCTGCACCAGTGACTGATGCCGCGACCATCGATCCCGACGCGCTGTAACCAGCAACGGCAATGGCCCCGGAGGAACACCTCCGGGGCCATCGTCATGTGGGGCTAGGCGTTGCGCAGCGCCTCGGTCAACTTGACCCGACCGCCGGTCTTCAGCAGCGAGTTCTCGTAGATCTTGGCACCAATGCTGACGATCACGATCGCGCTGACGATCAGGATGGCCAGCGACAGCAGCGGCTCCCACAAGTCGGCCTGGCCGAGGAAGAGGCGCATCGGCATGCCGACCGGCGCTGAGAAGGGGACGTAGCTCATGATCGACAGGATGTCCGGCTTGTTGAAGGCGATGATGACCATCACGTACGGAACCATCAATAGGTAGGTCACCGGCGCGATCGCGCTCTGCACATCCTCGGCTCGGCTCACCAGCGCGGCGAGGGCTGCGAACATCGACGCCAGCAGCACGAAGCCGAGGGTGAAGAACAGCACGAACCACAGGATCGGTGCGCCGACGGCGGCGAGCAGCTCGCCCTGGTTCGTGAGCGACAGCGCGATGCCAGCCGCAGCGCCCACGATCGCGATCTGACCGAAGGCCAGCAGCGTATTGCCCACGACCTTGCCGAACAGCAGGGTGCGAGCCGACACCGTGGTCAGCAGGATCTCGACGATGCGGGTCTGCTTCTCCTCAACCACGCTGGTGGCGATGCTGCCGCCGAAGGTCATCGCCGAGGCCATGAAGATGGCGCCGAAGCCGATGGCCACGATGTAGGCCAGCCAGTAGTTGTCGAGCACCGGCTCGAGCACGACCACCTCGGGCTGGACGCTCAGCGACAGGGTCAGGTTGCTGTCGATCTCGGACAGCGTTACCAGCTTGAAGCCGGCCGGAACGGCGGCATCATCGATGACTGCGGCGCTGACGTCCTTGCTGCGCACCAGTGCTTCCGCCTCGGCAGCCGAACTGGCGGTGACCTGCTCGAGGCCGGGGTTGCGCTCCAGCGCGGCGGTGGCGCTCGGGCCGAAGGCGGCGACCTTGGTCTGCGACGAGTCGGCGAACAGGGCCGGCAGCACGATCACAGCGAGCACGATCGCGACGATGATGCCGGTCGAGACTAGGAACGTCTTGCTGCGCAGCCGCGCGCGAATCTCGCGCTCGGCGATCAGCGAGAGCTGCTGTAGCGTCGAGGGCTTGGTGACGGCGGTGCTCATCGGACAACCTCCTGGAAGATTTCGGCCAGGTGCGGCCGATGCGGGGTGAAGGCGACAACGCCGCCTCGGTCAAGTGCGGTGCGCAGCAGCGCGTCGGGGGTGATGCCGTCGAGTTCCACCAGGGCGTGGTCGCCCTCGAACTCGACAACGGTGACGCCAGGCTCCGAACGCAGCCAGCCGGCGTCGCCAGCAAGGGTGATGGCGATGCGCTCGCCGGCAAAGCGGCTGCGCAGTTCTTCGCGGGGGCCAGCGGCACGAATCTCGCCACCGGCGATGATGACCACGTCGTCGCAGAGGCGCTCGACCACATCGAGCTGGTGCGACGAGAACAGCACCGGCACACCCTGCGCCGCGCGCTCACGCAGCACGTCGACGACGACGTTCACGGCCATCGGGTCGAGGCCGGAGAACGGCTCGTCGAGCACCAGCACCTCGGGGTCGTGCACCAGCGAGGCGGCGATCTGCACGCGCTGCTGGTTGCCCAGCGACAGCTTCTCAATGTCCTCGTCCTTGCGCTCGCCGAGTCCGAGGCGCTCGACCAGGGCAGTCGCATTGCGCGTCGCGGCGGCAGCGCTGAGGCCGTGCAGGCGAGCCAGGTAGACGAGCTGCTCCAGCACCCGCATCTTCGGGTAGAGCCCGCGCTCCTCCGGCATGTAGCCGAAGCGACCGCGGTTGCCGCCCACGAGACGGGTGTCGTCGAGGAACACCTGCCCGGCGTCTGCTTCGAGCACGCCCAGGATGATGCGCATCGTGGTGGTCTTGCCGGCACCGTTGCCACCGACGAAGCCGGTCAGGCGGCCGCCGGGAACGGTGAAGGTGATGTTGTTGAGCACCGTGCGCTCACCAAAGCGCTTGGCGATGCCGTCAACCTTCAGGGTGGTCACTGGATTCCTCCTCATTGGTGGGTACTTCAACCGTACGGTTTCGTACCCCGAGGCTCTTCCACCTGGAGGGGGATTTCCTTGCGCCTCAGAACCCAGTGAGGGCTCCCCCTGCAGGGGGAGCCCTCACCGACGGCGGTGTTCGATTTACAAGCCGCGAGCCAGACGGTAGTACGCCTGGTTCCAATGCACGCGATCGGTGAACTCGCCCGGCCGGGTGTGCTCATCGATCACGAGCAGTTCAGTGCCCGCAATGCGGGCGAAGTCACGGAAGGCTTCCACGCCAACAGCGGTGGTGAGCACGGTGTGATGTGCCGCTCCAGAGGCCAGCCACGCGGATGCCGACGTGACAAAGTCGGGGCGAGGCTTCCACAGGGCACGCGCGACTGGCAGCTTCGGCAGCGGTGCCGGCAGCGGGATCACGTCGACCACGTTCGCAGTCAGGCGGAAGCGATCGCGCATGTCCGAGAGTGCAACGACCACCGCCTCGCCGGGGTCGGTATCGAAGACCAGGCGCACCGGGTCATCCTTCCCGCCGATGCCCAGCGGGTGGATTTCCAGCGATGGCTTCTTGACGGTCAGGCTCGGGCAAATCTCGAGCATATGCGCGCCAAGAATGCTCTCGTCGCCCGGGGTCAGGTCGTAGGTGTAGTCCTCCATCAGCGAGGCGCCGCCGGGCAGTCCGGCCCCCATCACCTTGGCCAGGCGCACCAGGATCGAGGTCTTCCAGTCGCCCTCCGCGCCAAAGCCGTAACCATCCGCCATCAGGCGCTGTACGGCGAGGCCGGGCAACTGCTTGAGGGTGCCCAGGTCTTCAAAGGTATCCGTGAATGCGACCGCATTGAGTTCGGTAAGGATGGACCGCAGGCCCAGCTCGATCCGGGCCGCGTCGCGCAGCGATTCGCGACGGGCACCACCGGCTTGCAGTTCGGGCACCACGGTGTAGGCCGCGTCGTATTCGGACACCAGGGCGTCAACGTCGGCGTCGGCGACCGCGTCCACGCGTGCGGTCAGCTCGTTGACGCCCCAGGTGTTCACTGAGACCCCGAACACTGCTTCTGCTTCGGTCTTGTCGCCTTCGGTGACGGCGACGTCGCGCATGTTGTCACCGAAGCGCACCACCCGCGCGCCGCGCAGGCTGGCCCAGCCAGCGGCGGCACGGGTCCACACGCCGATCTCGCCGCGGGCGCGGGCGTCCGAGACGTGCCCGATGACCGTCTTTCGCTCGATACCGAGTCGGCTCAGGATGTAGCCGTATTCGCGGTCACCGTGCGCGGACTGGTTCAGGTTCATGAAGTCGAAGTCGATGTCTGCGAACGGCAGCTTCTGGTTCGACTGGGTGTGGAAGTGCAACAGCGGCTTGGCCAGCGCCTGCATGCCAGCAATCCACATCTTGGCCGGCGAGAAGGTGTGCATCCAGGTGATGACACCGACCACATTCGGCGCAGCGTTGGCCTCGAGCACGGCGCGGTGAATCGCCGCCGAGTCGGTGAGCACCGGCTTCCACACCACACGCACGGGAATCTCGGCCGCGCCATCGAGGCCGGCCACGAGCGCCTGCGACTGCTCGGCAACCTGCGCGAGGGTGTCCTCGCCGTAAAGTCCCTGACTGCCGGTGAGGAACCAGACTTCGTACTTGCGAAGGTCCGGAATGATGCTGGTGACCACGCTGCGTCCTCGTGCTTTCTGCAGACCCTGACTGGTCCGCGTCGGTGGGGTGGGAAGTTAGGCCGAGGCGGCGGCCAAGTGGGCAGCCTGTCGAATGGCCTTGAGTCGGTGCATGACCTCGTTCGCACCGCGACCGAAGTAGTCGTGCAAGGTGCGGTACTCGGCGAAGAGTTCGTCGTAGGCGTCCGCGCGAGCTTCGTCGGGGACGAACACGTCGCGGCGCAACTTACCCATGGCGGCCGCGGCGCTGGCCACATCCGGGTACGCGCCCGCGGCCACAGCGGCGTGAATGGCCGATCCCAGTGCCGGGCCCTGTTCGGAGTCGATCAGGTGGATCGGCAGCCGCAGCACGTCCGCGTAGATCTGCATCAGCACCGGGTTCTTGATCAGACCGCCCGCGGCAATGAACTCACGCACCGGGACCCCTGCGTCATTGAAGGTTTCCACGATGATGCGAGTGCCGAAGGCGGTGGCTTCCACCAGCGCGCGGTAGATCTCTTCCGGCGTGGTTTGCAGGGTGAGGCCGAGCACGAGCCCAGAGAGCGCGTGATCCACCAGCACTGATCGGTTGCCACTTGCCCAGTCCAGCGCGATCAGTCCGTGGGATCCGACCGGGTCGTCAGCGGTCAGCTCGGACAAGTATTGGTGCACCGAGATGCCTTGGGCATCGGCGCGGTCGAAGTAGGACTGCGGCACTTGGTGCTTGACGAACCAACCAAAGATGTCGCCGACGCCGGACTGGCCAGCCTCGTAGCCATACAGGCCCGCGAGAATCCCGCCGTCCACAACGCCACACATACCCGGCACTTCGCGCAAGGTGTCGCCGTTCATGACGTGGCAGGTCGAGGTGCCCATAATGGCCACCATTTGGCCGGGCTCGACCGCCTTCGCCGCGGGTGCGGTGACGTGGGCGTCGACGTTGCCGACTGCGACCGCGATGCCTTCGGGGAGGCCGGTCCAGGCAGCAGCTTCAGCGGTCAGCGTGCCGGCCGTATCGCCGAGCTGACCAATGGGGTGTTCCAGCTTGTCGCTGACGAAGTTAACGAAGTCTGGGTTCAGGGCGGCCAGGAACTCGCGGCTCGGGTAGGCACCATCTTGCAGGATTCCCTTGTAGCCAGCGGTGCAGGCATTGCGGACGTACTGGCCGCAGAGCTGCCACACGATCCAGTCGGCCGCCTCGACCCAACGTTCGGTGCGCGCGTAGAGTTCGGGGTCTTCTTCGAGCAGTTGCAGGCCCTTGGCAAACTCCCACTCGGACGAGATCAGTCCGCCGTAGCGAGGCAGCCAGGACTCACCGCGGGCAGCAGCCAGCTCGTTGATTCGGTCGGCCTGGCCCTGCGCCGCGTGGTGCTTCCACAGCTTGACGTAGGCGTGTGGCCGGTTGCGATACTCGGGCAGACGGCTGAGCGGCGTCCCGTCGGTGAGGGTCGGCACCATGGTGCAGGCGGTGAAGTCCGTGGCGATGCCGATGACCCGTTCTGGGTTGATGCCGGCCTCGCGGACCGCCTCGGGGACGGCCGTTCGCAGCACGTCGACGTAGTCCTCGGCATCCTGCAGCGCCCACTCCGGCGGCAGCGGCGTGCCGTCGGCCAAGGCGCGGTCCATCACTGCGTGCGAGTACTCGTGCACGGCACTGCCGAGCTCGGCACCGTCGCTTACGCGCACCACGACGGCCCGACCCGACAGCGTGCCGTAGTCGACGCCAATGACGTAGCGGTCGCTGCTTGCAGCGCTCGATGTGCTCACGCCCGAACCCCTTCGTTGCGATTCACCCCTGGGCGGCTCTGCCCTTGGGATGCCCAATGTTACCGGTAACATGAGCGCCGCTGTCAAGGGTGTTTCTGCGACCTCTCGGTCACCGGCGGTCCGATGACTGCCGAATGCGGGACGGCGAGGCGGAGCACACCCCAGCACCGACTGCACGCGAACGCGCCCGGTCGCCCAGCAAGCGTGGGCCTCGGCGGCGCGGCGGTGCACCGCCTCGCGTCGGGGTGTTGGCTACTGCAGTCGAGCAGTGGATTCGCGCACCACGAGCTCCGGTGCGATCAGCGTCCGCATCGGTGCTTCCTCGTCCTGCAGCGCTGCCAGCAGCACGTCGACGCTGCGGCGGCCGACCTCGTGGAAGTCCTGCCGGACCGTGGTCAACGCGGGTAGGTAGTACTTCGACTCGGGCAAGTCGTCGAAGCCGACGATGCTGATGTCCTCGGGGACCCGCAGCCCGGCCTGATGGAATCCGTGCAGCAGTCCCAAGGCCATCTGGTCGTTTGCGACGAAGACGGCGGTGAAGTCGCCGCGGTCGGCAAGCTGCAGCGCGGTCTGGTAGCCAAAGTCGGCTGTCCAGTCGCCGATGATCATCTCGGGCACCGCGAGCCCAGCCTGGGTGAGGCTGGTACGCCAGGCCTTCGCACGTCCGCGCGCATCGAGCCAGTCCTGGGGACCGGCGATGTGCAAGATCTTGGTGTGGCCCAGGTCCAGCAGGTGCTGCATCGCCAGCTCGGCGCCGAGGCGCTGGTCCACCGACAGCGTGTGGTGCTGCTCTTCGCCTTCGGCCTTGACCAACAGCGTGGGCAGGTCGTGGGTGGACTGACGGATGGTGTCCACCGAGGTGATGCGCGGCGCGATCACGCACAGGGCATCCACGCCCTGGGCGATCAGACTGTCCAGCGCCTCTTGGGTCGTGATCGCTGAATTGCCCGAGACGGTGATGGCGCTGACCGCGTAGCCAGCCTCCCAGGCGGATTCTTCGATGGCGCGTAGCGTGCTGTTGGGGCCGTAGAGGCCGGCGCTATCCACGATCACGCCGATCCGCTGCGAGCGGCTGGTGGCGAGCGTCCGGGCGACGCTGTTGCGGCGGTAGTTCACCGAGGCGATCGCGGCAAGCACCTTCTCGCGGGTCTCGTTCTTGATGCTGTTGTGGCCGTTCAGCACGCGCGAGACGGTCTGGTGCGAGACGCCGGCGAGCACCGCCACATCGCGCATACTCGGGCCGCGACGCTTGGCGCCTGCGCCGGTGTCGTCGCTGCCGCGTCGCGGTTCCAGTGTGGTCATGGTGCTCCTGAGCGTACTACCGAGGCTGTTCCTCAGCGCCAATTATGTGGGGGACATGGCGTGGCGTTCCGGGCGACAAGCGGCGACACAATTCCCTGAATCTGCGCGATTATCAGACGCGCTGCAGGCACGGAATGTCGCAGGATTCGGAGGTCCTCACCTCGACCGGAAACAGATTCGAAGAAACAGACCCCTTGTGTTTTCAAAAATGTTACCGGTAACATTGCGGCACCGTTGCACACCGGAGTGTCCGCGGGGGTACTGCAAGTCACCGGCCAGATCGGTCGGATCGATCTCGAGGAGGAGATCAATGCTGAAGAAGAACCGTCTCGGTCAGGCCCTGGGCCTGGCCACCGCCGGGGCCCTGGCCCTCGGCCTGACCGCCTGCGCACCGTCGGGCGACTCGAACGACAGCGGCGATGGTGTCATCACCATCGGCTTTGTCGCGGTCGGTCCTGAGGGTGCATGGCGCGCAGCAAACGAGAAGAACGTCCAGGAGACGTTCACCGCTGACAAGGGCTACGAGCTGAAGTACGCTCCGGCCGCGAACCTCGACCAGAAGTCGCAGATCGACTCCTTCACCTCGTTCATCGACGAGGGCGTGGACGTCATCCTGCTGTCGGCGACTGAGGGTTCCGGTTGGGAAGCCACGCTGAAGCGTGCGCAGGAGGCCGAGATCCCGGTGATCCTGGTCGACCGCGGCATCGAGCCGAACGACACCAGCCTCTACGTGACCCGTGTTGCTCCCGACAACATCGAGGTCGCCAAGGGCATCGCTGCCTGGGCCAACACCCAGTTCCCGAACGGCGCGAAGTATGTCACCCTCGAAGGCCCGGCGGGCGTCGGTGTGGTGAACGAGCGCAACCAGGGCTTCGATGCGGTCATTAACTCGAACTTCACCAAGCTCGAGGCCCAGACCGCAAACTGGTCGGCGGACGAAGGCAAGAGCGTCTTCGAGACCCTGCTGAAGAAGTACAACAACGACATCCAGTTCGTGTTCGCACAGAACGACGAAATGGGTATCGGTGCTGCTCTGGCAGTCGAAGAGGCCGGCCTGACCCCGGGGGTGGACGTCAAGATCGCCACGATCGACGGCACCAAGGGCGCCATGGAAGCCCTCGCCGCGGGCAAGCTCAGCTTCGTCGCTGAGTACAACCCGCTGTTCGGCGAGACCCTCGTTGACGTGATCAAGAAGACGCTGGCCGGCGAGTCCGTCCCGTCCTACATCATCGTCCCGAGCCTGACCTTCGACTCGCCCGAGGCTGCGGCCGCGGCGCTGCCGAACCGTCAGTTCTAACCGGGTCGGGAGCCACACCCTCCCACCCAAGCCAGGTGCGGGGTTCCCTTTGCGGGAACCCCGCACCCCGGTCAGCCACAATTCGCTAGGCTGCCCCCACCCTCGTTACCACCGTTGCTATCGCTAGGGATTGTCATGACTGCCTCCGCGTTTACCTCGCCACCCGTTGTGGAGGTGAAGAACGTTTCGATCACCTTCCCAGGTGTGAAGGCCCTCGATACCGTCAGCTTCCGACTCTTCCAGGGCGAGGTGCACACCCTGATGGGTGAAAACGGTGCCGGCAAAAGCACCCTGATCAAGGCACTCACCGGCGTCTACAAGATCGACTCCGGCGCGATCATCGTCGCCGGCCAAGAACGCAACTTCAGCGGCACGGCCGCTGCCCAAGAAGCCGGCATCTCGACCGTGTACCAGGAAGTCAACCTGTGCACGAACCTCACCATCGGTGAGAACGTCATGCTCGGCCACGAGGTGCGCGGCCCCTTCGGTATCAACTGGCGCCGCACTCACGCCGCCGCCAAGGTGGCCCTCGACAAGCTTGGCCTTGGCCACCTGGACCCTCGCGCGCCGCTGAACAGCATCTCGTTGGCGATGCAGCAGCTGGTCGCCATTAGCCGTGCCATGGTCACCAAGTCCAAGGTGCTGATCCTGGACGAGCCGACCTCCAGCCTCGATGCGCAAGAGGTCGAGAACCTGTTCCGGGTGATGCGCCGACTGCGCGACGAGGGCGTGGCGATTCTCTTCGTCTCGCACTTCCTCGACCAGGTCTACGCCATCAGCGACCGCCTCACCGTGCTGCGCAACGGCCAGCTCGTGGGTGAGTACATGACCCGGGACCTGGACCGGTCCGAACTGATTGCCAAGATGATCGGCAAGGACCTCGATGCGCTGAAGTCGCTCGGTTCGAACCGTGCGGCCTACCACCGTCCGCCCGAGGCAGCCCCGCTGCTGACGGTCCGGGGCCTGAGCCGCAAGGGCTCAATCGACAGCACCGATCTGGACCTGCACCACGGTGAAGTCGTCGGCTTCGCTGGTCTGCTGGGCTCCGGTCGTACCGAGCTGGCTCGTCTGCTCTATGGCGCTGACCGCGCCGATGTCGGCGACCTCACCCTCGACGGCAAGCCACTGCACCTGACCAGCGCCTCGGCGGGTCTGGCGAACCGCATCGCCTTCTCCACCGAGAACCGTCGCGACGAGGGCATCATCGGTGACCTCACCGTGCGCGAAAACATGATCCTCGCCGTGCAGGCCAAGCGCGGCTGGTTCCGTCCGCTGTCGCGCAAGGAGCAGGACGCCATTGTCAGCAAGTACATGGCTGAACTGAACGTTCGGCCCGCTGACCCGGAGCGGCCGATTCGCACGCTGTCTGGTGGAAACCAGCAGAAGGTGCTGCTTGGCCGTTGGTTGGCCACCGACCCCAAACTCTTGATCCTGGACGAGCCGACCCGAGGCATCGACGTCGGTGCCAAGGCTGAGATCCAGGAACGCGTCGCCCAGCTCGCTGGCGAAGGCGTCTCGGTGGTGTTCATCTCGAGCGAGCTCGAAGAGGTGGTTCGCCTCAGCGAGCGCATCTTCGTGCTCAAGGACCACCGCCTCATCGCCACCATCGACAACGGGGCGGACGTCACGGCCGACACCATCGTCGGCATCATCGCCGCTGAGGAGCATGCCGCATGAGCGAGAACCCGAACCGGCCCCTGGCCGCACTGCAGACGCTTGTCCGCAGCCAATTCTTCTGGGGCATCGTCGCCATCCTGGTGCTGCTGCTCCTGAACGTAATCCGTGACCCGGGCTACCTCGGGGTGCGGGTCAACCCCAACACCGGGAACCTGTCCGGCAACGTCATCGACATCCTGCGCGCCGCTGCTCCGATCCTGATGATCGCGGTCGGTATGGTGCTCGTCATCGCCACCAGCGGCATCGACCTGTCCGTCGGTTCGGTCATGGCGGTCTCGGGTGCAGTCTCCATGGAGTTGCTGCGCGCGCTGAACGGTCCGAACTCGGTGGGCGTCACGATCGTGACCGTGCTGGCCGCGCTGGCGGTGAGTACGCTGCTCGGCCTGCTGAACGGCGTGCTGGTTGCCTATGTCGGCCTCCAACCCTTCATCACCACGCTGGTGATGATGCTGGCCGGCCGCGGCCTGGCCAAGGTCATTACCAACGGCCAAAACACCACCGGCAAGAGCGAGTCCTTCTCGTGGATCGCCAACGGCACCGTGGTCGGCCTGCCGGTGATCTTCCTGCTGGCCGTAATCGTGGTCGTGCTGGTTGCGCTGATCGTGCGCCGGACCGCGCTGGGTTTGATGATCGAATCGATCGGTATCAACCCGCAGGCCAGTCGCCTCGCGGGCATTCGACCCAACGGCCTGCTGCTGACCGTCTATGGTGCCAGCGGCCTGCTCGCCGGTATCGCGGGCATCTTCGTGACCGCGAACACCATGACGGTGGACGTGACGCGCACCGGTAACCAGATGGAGCTCGACGCCATCCTCGCCGTCGTGATTGGTGGCACCTCCCTGGCGGGCGGCAAGTTCGCGATCGGTGGTGCCGCGGTCGGGGCATTGCTGATTGCCACGCTGGATAAGACGGTGGTGTTCCTGGGCGTTCCGGCCTCGGCAACACCCGCGTTCAAGGCCACGGTGATCGTGGTGCTCTGTCTGCTGCAGTCCCAGCGAGTCCGGGCCCTATTCCGTCGTCGCCGAGCACAGATACAAGCACAACCTGACTCGGTCACCGCCGTGTCGACCGAAGCCGAGGGGGTAGTCCGATGAGCATCGACACCCAAGAACGTTCCCTGGTCGCCCAGTCCGGATCGCGGATTGGCAACTGGTTCCGCGCCAACGCGACGACGCTGCCCACTTACGCGGCCCTGGTCCTCTTTATCGGGATGGTGGTCTACGGCGAGGTGGCCTATGGCCGGATCCTGCAGTACAACACGGTCTCCAATCTGCTCATTAACAATGCACACCTGGTGATTCTGGCGGTGGCCCTGACCTTCGTGATCGTCACCGGCGGCATCGACCTGAGTGTGGGCGCGGTGATCGCGTTCTCGAGCGTGAGCGGCGTGATGCTGGCCAACGCGGGTTGGAACCCCTACCTGGTCATGCTCGTCATGGTCGTGGTGGGTTCGCTGTTCGGCCTCGCATCTGGCGTACTCATTCAGTACTTCAACGTGCAGCCCTTCATCGCGACCCTGGCAATGATGTTCCTGGCCCGCGGCCTGGCGTCCATGCTCAGCACGCAGCCGGAGCGGTTGGCGGAAGATTCACCGATTCGTTCGCTGGCGACCGAATGGAAGATCATCGACGGCGAGAAGGTCAACGACCTGATGCTGACCCCGAACGTGCTGATCGCGGTCGCGGTCGTCGTTGCCGCCTTCTTCGTGCTGCACCGAACCCGCCTCGGTCGCACCGTGTATGCGATCGGTGGCTCCGAAAGCTCGGCGCTGCTGATGGGCCTGCCGGTGGTGAAGACGAAGCTGTGGATCTATGTGATCAGCGGCACGCTGGCGGGTCTCGCCGCGGTGGTCTACACCTCGCGTCTCGGCATTGCGCAGAACATCACTGGTATCGGTTGGGAACTGGACGCGATTGCGGCGACCGTGATCGGTGGCACCTTGCTCACCGGTGGCGCCGGTTTTGTGCTCGGTTCGGTGGTGGGCGCGCTCGTGCTCGGCCTGATGAATGTGCTGATCACGCGTGACGGCCGCATCCCGGCCGCAATGACCACCATCATCACCGGTGGCATCCTGCTGATCTTCGTCCTGTTGCAGCGGGCGGTGACGGCGCGCCGCAGATAGCGACGGCCCACGCTGAGGCTTACCCAGGGGGGAGTGAGACGCAGCGGGGCGAGCGCAGCTGGTGCTGGATTGCGCTCGCCTCGCTGCGGTGCCGTCTGGGTAGCGACACGGGCCGGTACTGCTGGGGCGAGGACGGCTCCGACGCTGACTAGACGCGAGGCTGGACCACGCCGTGCTGGTACGCCCAGACGATTGCCTGGATGCGATCGCGGGTGCCGAGCTTGAGCAGCAGGTTCGAGACGTGCGTCTTGACCGTGGCCTCGCCGACGAACAGGGTCTGCGCGATCTCGGCGTTGCTGAGGCCGGCGGCGACGAGTTCGAGGACCTCGCGTTCGCGGCCAGTGAGTGTGGCCAGCGTCTCGGTGTTAGCGCTCGCGGCCACCGACTCGGCGGCGACCGGTTCCAGGCTGGCCTGGCCGAAGCGGGTGATGAGCGTGCGACTGACCTCGGGTGAGAGCAGGGCGTCACCGCGGGCCACCGCACGAATACCGCGCACCAGTTCGTCTGGGTCAGCGTTCTTCAGCAGGAACCCGCTGGCGCCGGCCTGCAGCGCGGCCACGATGTAGTCCTCGCGGTGGAAGGTGGTGAGCATCAACACGGCGCCGCCGAAGGCGGGGTTGGTGATGAGTGCTCGAGCCGCCTCGATGCCGTCCAGCACTGGCATCTGCACGTCCATGCAGACCACATCCGGGGCCAGGTCCAGCGCGAGCGTAACGCCCTGCTCACCGTTCTCGGCCTCGCCGACGATGGTGATGTCGTCCTCGAGTTCCAGGATCGCTCGGATGCCCGAGCGCAGTAATGCTTGGTCGTCCACCAGGAGGACGCGGGTTGCGGTCATCGACGCACCTTCTTGGCTCGCGGGGTTGCCCGGGTCGAGGCGGGGGTCGGCATGGTAGCCGGGATCCGTACCCGCAGCAGCCAGCCGCCGTCGCGGCGCGGGCCGGCCTGCACCGTACCGCCGAGCGCCGAGACGCGTTCGGTCATGCCGGTCAAGCCGAGGCCCGTGCCGGCAATCACCGGGTCCGACCGCTGCGCGCCACCATTGCTGACCTCCAGCTCGACGGCGTCGGTGAGGTAGCGCAGTCGCACATCTGCGGTCGAGCCCGGGGCGTGCCGCCGCACGTTGCTCAGCGCCTCCTGCGCGACCCGGTACAGGGTCTGTTCGACCGTGGCGGGCAGGTGGTACCGGGCACCGACAACTTGGTAGACCGCTGGTGAGCCAGCTCGCTCACTCTCGGCAACGAGGTTCGGCAGCTGCTCAACGCCGATCGTGCTCGGCTGGTCCTGGTCGCTAGAGTCGTCCCGCAGCGTCCGCAGCAGCAGACGCAGTTCGTCGATCGCGCCGCGGGCGCTCGATTCGACCGCCTCGAGGTGGTCCAGCGCCTTGGCCGGATCCTTCCCCGCTTCCAGCCACCGCCGGGCCGCGCTCGCTTGAATGCCCATTGCGGACACGTGGTGGGCGACGACGTCGTGCAGTTCCCGCGCAATGCGCAGCCGTTCGAGCGTGACAGCCTGCTGCGTCGCGGTGCGTCGCTGCTCGGCGAGGGCCGCGGCCTGTGCCTCGATGAGGGCCCGCGCCTTTGCCGCGCGGTACATGGAGTCGCCGAACCAGTAGGCGCCAGCGAAGTAGAGCAGGTTGATCACGAGGTTCACGCCCATCATCGCGACCCGAGCGCTGATGGTGGAGCCCTCGGTGAGGAAGATACCGTCGCCGCTTTCGTAGGCGCTGGTCCACACCATGGTGAGCACGATCCAGAGCAGCATGATCGCGGTGATGATCACCCGGCTGATCAGCGCGTAGAGGCGGTTCTTGGACCACGCCCCGACAGAGTAGATTGCGGCGAACAGGCTGATGTTGCCAAACAGGAACTCTTGGATATCCAGGAAGGCGGAGGCGATGAAGCCAGCCGAGATGATCATGGCGACAGTGATCGGGTAGCGGCGCCGCCAGGCCAGGGGCAGCGTCATCACCACGGCCCAGGCGGCGGTGACTGGAACGTTGATCGCGACCTCGTAGAGGTTGAGTACGCCGTAGAGGTAGCAGCTCAGGGACATGCCGAGCAGCATCAGCACCGCGGCAATGCCGTCCTTGCGCAGGTCCTCCGGTGGTGGGGTGGGGCGCACCCAGTCCTCGTCCACTGGCGCTGGCTGTGCCACGGGCGTCTCGCTCATGGCCTCTAGGGTAGTGGGGTGCCGCAGTCCGGGCCTCCCCCTCGCGACGGATTCCTACGGCAGAATCTGCCAGAGACAGGTAGCCTGGAGTCATCGGCGGGTCTCGCCGGGTTCTCCCTTCGTGATTCGGGGCGGTGGCGTGTACGGCGTTCTCGTCGGCTTTGCCGTTATCGGTTTGGTGGTCTTTGCCGGCTACCTGGTTCGTCGGTTGGACGTCCTGCCTGGCGAAGCGCAGCGGCACCTCAACCTCTTCGTGTTCTTCGCGGCCTCCCCCGCCCTGCTCTTTACGGTCGTTGCGAAGTTGCCGGTGGCGTCACTGTTCACCGAGTACCTGCTGGTTGCGCTGATCGCCCTGGTGTCGATGGTGGTCATCTCGACGCTGGTGTCGCGCTTCTTCCTCGGCCAGCCGGCACCGGAGTCGCTGCTGGCTGGTCTGGCTTCCGGTGTTGCCAACACGAACAATATGGGTCTGCCCGTGGCTGCCTATGTGCTTGGTGGCGAGCAGTACGCGGCGCCGGTACTCATGCTGCAGGTGGTGATGATCACCCCGCTGTCGCTCGCGCTGCTGGACATCACCGTGCGCGGTCGCGTGTCCTGGAAGGATGTCGCCCTGCAGCCGGTGCGCAACCCGATCATCATCGGCTCGTTGCTGGGCTTCGTGGTGTCGGTCACGGGCCTGCAACTGCCGGCCGAGGTGTATGCCCCCTTCGAGCTGCTGGGTGGCGCGGCAATTCCGGTGATTCTCTTCGCCTTCGGCATGAGCCTGCGTGGCAGCAAGCCGCTGGCGGACACGGTGGACCGTCGCCCTGTGGTGTTCGCGGTGCTGTTCAAGATGGTGGCAATGCCGCTGACGGCCTGGCTGCTCGGCAAGTTCGTCTTCGGCCTGTCCGACCACCTGCTGTTCGCGGCCACCGTGGTCGCCGCCCTGCCCACCGCGCAGAACGTCTGGAACTATGCGGTGCGATTCCAGCGCGGCGAGCAGATGGTGCGGGACATCGTGCTGTTCACGACGTTCCTGTCCATGCCGGTGATCCTGCTGATCGCCCTGCTGCTCGGGGTTTAGGCGCCGAGCACGCGCGCCAGTTCTGCGTTCTGGAATCGGCGCTGCGGGTCGAGCCGGTCGCGCACGGCCAGGAAGTCGCCGAACTTCGGGTAGGTCCCCGAGAGGTACTCGGCGTCCGCGGAGTGCATCTTGCCCCAGTGCGGTCGGCCGTCGTGCGCGTGCATGATCGCCTCGACCTCGCGGAAGTATTCGCGGTAGTCCTGCCGGAAGTAGCGGTGCACGGCGATGTAGCCCGAGGCGCGACCGTGGGCGGTCGACAGCCAGTTCTCGTCAGCAGCGGCGCAGCGCACCTCGATCGGGAAGTCGATCCGCCAGCCCTTGCGCTCGATCAGGCGGCGCACTTCCTGGAACGCGGTGAGCGTCGCCTCGAGTGGGACGGCGTACTCCTGTTCGGCGAAGCGCACGCGGCGGCGCGAGACGAAGACCTGGTGCGAGGGCTCTATGAATTCACCGTCGGCGAAGACCTTGGCGGCGATCTGGTTGATCGGCGTGATGAGCGGCGGGATGGCGCGCGAGAGCGTGCTGGTGGCCTGGAAGACACCGTTGCTGATGACTTCCTCATCAATCCAGTGGCCAAACTTTGGGCGCGGATTCACTTCGGCATCCGCGGGCAGGCGGCGGTTGGTCTTGGTGCTGGCCAGCGGCGTGCCGGGGAACCAGTGGAACTCGAAGTGGTCCTCGTTCTGGAAGCGTTCGAGCAGCGTGGCCTCAACCTGGTCCAGTGGCAGTGGCTGTTCGATGGCATGCAGCAGGAAGGCGGGCACGCACTGTAGGGTCATCTCGACGATGACGCCAAGCGAGCCGAGGCCGATCCGGGCTGCGGGCAGCAGCTCGGCGTTGGTGGTCTCGTCAATGCGCAGGAGCGACCCGTCCGCCGTGACCAGGGTCAGGCCGCGCAACTGGGTGGCGATGCCGCCGAAGGCGAGGCCGGTGCCATGGGTGCCGGTGCTGGTCGCGCCCGCCAGGGTCTGCCGGTCGATGTCGCCGAGGTTCGCCATCGCCAGGCCGTGCGGCGCCAACAATGCGGGCACCTGATATAGGTTCGTGCCCGCTGCGAAGGTGGCGCGACCGGTGTCGGCATCCACGCCCAGCAGGCCATCGAGGCCCGCGATGTCGAGGAGCACCCCATCAGTGGCGGCGATGCCGCTGAAGCTGTGGCCGGCCCCGACCGTCTTGACCGTCAGGCCCTGTTCGGCGGCCCAGCGCACGGCGGCCTGCACCTGCTCGACGGTGGTCGGGCGCAGCAGCGCGACGGGTCGTCCCGAGGCGGTGCGGCCCCAGTTGCGCCAGCGGCCTGGACGGCTCGTGCCGCCGATGCCGTTGGGCAGAGTCAGCGTGGTCGTGCTCACAGAAATGCTTGTCCTTCCCCACGGTAGGTCGGCACGCTGCCGACGACTGCCCCGTCGTCAATGACGTGCAGCTCGTTCACGTGCTCGCTGATTTCGCCGCTCTTGGTGTGTCGCAGCCAGACGCGGTCGCCAGTGCGCAGCCGGGCCGCGCCCGGCCCTTGCAGCGGCGACTGCACCTCGCCGGCCCCCTCGCGCGGGAGGTACCGCACATCGGTCGGCCAGACCGGCAGCGGGACCCGGTCCGGCCCGGGTGGGCCCGAGGCGATCCAGCCGCCGCCCAGCATGGTCACCATCCCGCTGAGCGGCTGGCGCACCACCGGCAGTGCGAAGGCGGTTGCCGGGGCTGGGCTGAAGGCGCGGTAGTGGTCGAACAGGTGCGGGCCGAATAGGCCGGAGCCAGCGGCGGCCTCGGTGACGGCCTCGTCCTTGCTGGTGGTTTCGAGGCTGCCGGTGCCGCCACCGTTGACGAACTCCAGCTCGGCCACGGCGCGGACCGCGGCGACCGCCTCGCCGCGTCGTTCGCGCAACTCGGCGATGGAGCGTCGCTGCAGGAAGCGAATGAGGCTGCCGTAAGTGGCGCTGCGGGGGTTGTCGGCGAGGCCGGCGATCTGCGCCTCGTAGGCCATCATGCCGACCAGGCGAAGGCCGGGACGCCGGACAATCGCCTCGGCGAGGGCGCGCGCCTGCGCGGCGGTGCGGATGGGTGAACGGTAGACGCCGATACGACCGAGCGGCCCCGCCTCGTAGGAGGCGTCGAGTTCGATAGCGACCCGGATCGGTGCGGCGCCCCGCCCCGCGGCGGCCTCGATCAGGTCCAAATGCTCGACCGAGTCGACCATGAGCGTGATGCGGGCGGCCAGCAGCGGGTCCGCGGCGAGGGTCGCGATCGCGGCCCGGTCGACGCTCGGATAGCCGACGACCACATCCGGGATCCCGGCTCGGCCGGGAACGTTGCGGGCGAGCCAGATCGCTTCCGGCAGCGTATAGGCCAGTACCCCGGCGAATCCGGGCATTGCCAGCACGGCGTCCAGGACCGACCGCACCCGCAGCGACTTCGAGGCGACCCGGATCGGCATGCCGCTCGCGCGCCGCAGCAGGTCGTGCGCATTCCAGGCCAGCGCGCCCCAGTGCAGGGTTGCGATTGGCGGATCCAGGTGCGCGGTCGCGGTCTGGTGCTCGCCCCAGTATCGGGCCGGGTCGTGCCAGGGCTGCGCTTCGGCGCGCGCGACGAGGTCGGCGGCATCGAGCCTGGGCAGTGCACCGGCGCCATTGCCGGACTGCGTGCTGGTCATCTGCTTCCTCGCTAGAACACCATGGGCAAGTCGTCGGGATCGAGGCCCACGGCCAGGTCGACCATGACCGGCACGTGGTCGCTTGGGCCGTCGCCCTTGCGCTCTTCACGCTCAATGTACGCCGCATCGACCAGGTTCGCGAATGCCGGCGAGCCCATGATGAAGTCGATGCGCATGCCCTCGTTCCGGGGGAAGCGCAGCTGCTGGTAGTCCCAGTAGGTGTAGCCCTCGGGCACGAGCGGGCGCACGACGTCGCGCAGGCCGATGGTTTCGAACAAGCGGAACGCGGCGCGTTCGGGCTCTGAGACGTGGGTCGCGCCCTCGAAGACGCGCATGTCCCAGACATCGTGATCGAAGGGGGCGATGTTCCAGTCACCCATCAGCGCGAGCGGCTGCTCGGGGTTGTCGGCCAGCCAGCGCTGCACGTTGTTTGCCAGCGCGGCCAGCCATTCGAGCTTGTAGGGGTAGTGCGGGTTGTCGAGGGTGCGACCGTTGGGCACGTAGAGGCTCCACAGGCGAATGTCTTCGACGGTGACGCCCAGGGCGCGCGCCTCGACGATGGGCGTGGTGCCGAACATCGGGGCGCCTTCGAAGCTGGTCTCGACGTCGGTCATCGGCAGGCGGCTTGCGAAGGCGACACCGTTCCACTGGTTCAGGCCGTGAATGACCAGGTCGTAGCCGGCCGCCTCGAACAGTTCCCGCGGGAACTGCTCGGGCTTGCATTTGATCTCTTGCATCGCCAGCACGTCGACGTCCTGGCGCACCAGCCAGTCCACCACCCGGGCAGCGCGGGTTCGGATCGAGTTCACATTCCACGTTGCGACGCGCACGTGTACTGCCTCCTTGAGCAACGAGGGGACGGACCGGTCGTCCGATCCCAGGCTAACGGAACCTTGCTGCAGCCCTGGCCAAGGTTCCCACTATCGTGTCTTTCTCGTGGCAAGACCGATGGATACGCTCAAAGCAACACAGAAGCACCATCGGAGCAATCAGGCGGGGGAACATGCCTCTAGATGAGGACGAGATCAAGCAACGACTCGGAATCGACACTTGGCGAAACTTGTCGAAGGACAAGATGCTGCAGTTCGCCGCGCTTATGCCGGAAATGGACACGAAGCTGGCAATGAAGATCGTCGAGCAGTTCCCGGTGTTCAAAGAATTTGCTACACAGGCCCTCGGCTATCTGCAAACGGCTGCCAAGAAGGTGTCCGGCGCGAATAGCACGAGTCAGGAGCATGTCTTCGCAGCACTCGCAGCAGTCAGGGAGCGAATTTCCGCAGAGCTTGAGCGGGACGACCTGACGTGGGATCAACGTCTTGAGATTCTGACCCTCTTGCAAGAAAACGCCCGAATGATCCTTGAAAAGGACAGTGAGAATAAGTCCTTCCTGAGCAGACTTTTTGACAAGCTCACTGCGTCAACCTTCGCGGCGGCTGCCCTGGCAGTCGTCGTTCTTGGAGGGCGAGTTGCACTGAAGTTGATAGGCCGCCGTTAACTGGACGTAGTCGTGACTCCGAAGTGCCTGTTGGCAGGTGAACTGTCCTAGCATGGACGGGTGACTGACGTGCGCGAACAACTGATCC